>Ga0326597_10002863_pt1 | contig 25493 bp, 25 predicted proteins | sample RVTome_12_FD_203789 | JGI IMG/M metagenome (GOLD analysis project Ga0326597, IMG submission 203789) | Soil microbial communities from uranium-contaminated site in the Upper Colorado River Basin, Wyoming, United States - RVT100D185 | ecosystem: Environmental > Terrestrial > Soil > Contaminated >... | reverse complement strand
GCAGAACTGTAATCCAGATTGCAGTTCGGTAAGCAGGCCTGGCGCGCGGGGCCGGAGCCGACGCCGGCCCGCTTCCGCGGTAACCTGGCCGGTTCTCCTGGCGCAGCCCTTCTGGGAGTGTGGCGCCGCCCTTCAGGGCTGCGTCGGGGGGCTGGGGTGAGTGTGGCGCAGCCCTTCAGGGCTGCGTCGGGGGGCGGGGGTGAGTGTGGCGCAGCCCTTCAGGGCTGCGTCGGGGGATCCAAAGGCTGTGGGGCCATGTCCGCCGGCGGCTCGCTGGCCACCGGCTCGGCCTCGACCATCTCGACGGTGATCTCCTCGCGCTGCACGGCGATCGAGCAGTCGGTGAGCAGCGCGGCCAGCGCGCCCACTGCCGCCAGCACCGGCGCGAACACCGCGCCGACGACCCCGGCCGTCAGCGGGAACTCGGCGACGCTGCGGTCGCCCTGCTTGATGATGATACGGCGGACGTTTCCCTCGCGGACGAGCTCCTTGACCTTCTCGATCAACTCGCCGCCCTGCACTTTCGTCGTTTCCCACCACGTACGGTCGGTCATCGGCTTCCTCCGGTGATTCGTCGCTCGTAGAAGCGTGTCCATGACCTCGCGGGTGGCTGAGCCCCGCGCCGGTTGTCAAACCGCTTCTACTGAATAGGGGACGGCGCGCCACGGCTTGAAGTTCCTTCGGGGGCCGGAAGCCCGGAGCCCGAGGCCTTCGATCCGTCGTGGTGCCGGGGGTGGGGGTCGAACCCACACGGCCCTGCGGCCAGGGGATTTTAAGTCCCCAGCGTCTACCGGTTCCGCCACCCCGGCTTCCTGACGGAATTATCCACGGAATGACCACGGAAGGCCCGAGGAATGATCACGAAATGACGGGGTGGCGGGACTCGGGGCTCCCGCCTTCGCCAAGGCTACGGCGGGGCCGCCGGAGCTCGAAGAGCGAAGGCGCCGGGGCTCGGGCGTCACGCTGTCACGTCGCCGTCGGCCGTTCGACGGGCTGGCGGCAGGCGATGTGACCTCGCGCGATCGGCGTCAGTCTGCAAACGCGGCCGCAGGCGGTCCGACGCGCCGGCGCGGTTTCGTCAATGACGTTCGGGTCAGCCGTACGCTCAACCGATTGTTCACTGTCGACCGGCCTGCCCCAGCCGACGCGCGCATCGGGAGGACAAGCGCCGGAGGCGAGGGAGCGGAGCGGGGTGTTGGGGCCCCGCGAGCGACCGAGTCAGGCGGGGCGCAGGGGGCCCCGCCGGTCAAAAGAGGGCGCGTTGGCCGCGCGACTGGTCACGGCCTGACGCCAGCCCGTTGAACGGCCGACGGCGCTCACGGGCCGGGCAGACGCAGAAGGGCCTCAGGAGGATAATGCCCTCCATGCTCATCAGGGCGATGGCGGAAGTGGACGCCGGCGCCGTGGCGGCGCTCAGCGGCGAGTTGGGCTACCCGGCGGCCCAGCGCGACGTCGCCGAACGCTGGAAGGCCCTGGCCGGTCGCAACGACCACGCGATGTTCGTGGCCGACGAGAACGGGCGAATCGCCGGCTGGCTCCACGTCCACGACGACTGGACGCTCGAGGCCGGCCACATGAAGGTGCACGAGGCACAGAACACCGGCTGGCGGCCGTACGTCCCGCTGACGCGGCCCCTCCAGGCTTCCTCGAACGTGACGCCGTCGATGGGTGTCACGAGATCCACCCGGTTCGGCGCAACGCCAAGCTGGACGATGGCACCCGGTTTCGAGAAGTCGCTTTCCGTCAGGCCCACGTCGCCGAATCCGAAATCGGCCAGCGCCAGCAGCAGTTGCCGGACGTTGGCGGAGGCGGGGTCGACGAAGAGGTCGATGTCCTTCGTGAACCTGGGCTTGGCGTGGAACGCCAGGGCTACCAACAGGTCAAGCGGCAGCACGTGTTCGAGAAGCGACTCTGACGGGTTCACTGGGCTCACAGGGTTCACAGAGTTCACAGGGTTCACAGGGTTCGCGGGGTTCACGGGGTGCCGGGCTCTGGTGTCAAGTACACTTGACAGGCCCGGAACGTGACGGTAAACTCTACGAGCGATGCATGTTAGAACGCTGGAGGCACTGCGCAAGGCTCGCGGTTGGACGCGGGCGGGACTCGCTCGACGTGTCGGCGTGAGCCGTCAGGCCGTGTCCCTATGGTTTCGCGGAGAGCAAGCCAACCTTCAGAGCCGACACCTGATCCGGTTGAGCCAGGTGCTCGGCGTCCCGGTTGAGGAACTCACCGGGCCGCTGCCGTGTTTCGATCCGGAAACCCATGCGCGGCTTCGCGCGACGCTGCTCTGGGATCGTCTGTTTCCGGATCTCGACGATCTGGCGTTGGCCTTGAACGCCGGCGATCCCAGAGCGCTGGGCCGATTCGTGGAAGTCTACGGTCTCTTCGCCGCGGAGGCGGCCCTCGGCTCGCGCGCCTGGAGCGAATTCCCCAACTGCAAGCGCCATATCCACCCCGCGCGCCGTCGTGAACTCGAGACGCTATGGGCCTGGCACGAAGACCGGACAGCGGCCTAGCCGCCCGCGTCCTGCCGCCGCCTCTTCACCTGGCGCTGACGCACGTCTTCGCGCAGGGCATCGAAGGCGTCATGTTGGTCGGCGGGACCGCACTGGCCGGGTACTACGCGGGCCACCGGCGGTCCGACGATCTGGATCTCTTCACCGGCAGCGCGCTGGCACAAAAGGCGGCTGTCCTTTCCGTGAAGTCCCTCCGCGATCTCGGATGCTCGTTGGCGGACGAGAGAAGCTCGGCGCAGTTCCATCACGCGACCTGCCGACTGGACGGGCTCGACTTCACGGCTCAAGTCGTTCTGGACTCGAACCTGTTTATCGTCGGTTCCGGCATCCTGGCCGACGATGGGGTCGTGGTGGCCGACCTGGAGACGCTCTTGAAGATGAAGGCCTCGACGTTGGTCAGTCGCGCGGGCGAAAAGGACCTCTACGATCTCGCCTGGTTCTTCGAGCAAGAGAGGCGACTCGACGTCCCGACCTTGATCGCGTTCGGACAGCAGGTCGATGCCGGCATGAACGCGGAAGCCCTTCTCATCAGCCTGATCGGGACACAGGTGCGCGAGTCGGCTTGTGGCTTCTCCCTCACCAGGTCTCCCGCCGAAGTTCTTGCCGAGGTGACTCGCGTCCGAGAAGGACTCGTTCTCGGCGTCGAACGCCACCTCCGGAAACAGCCCGCGCCGCCGATCGCGGCGCTGATTCGAAAGCTGAGATAGACTCCCAGTTGCCCTGGGGAGGACCGATGTCTACCAGAATGAACCCGCTCTCTTTCCTCCGGATCGTCGTGGGCCTCGCGCTCGTCGCGGGCCTCGTGTCTCCCGCGATCGCGCAGCGCACGGCCGCGCCGGCGATCGACGAGCAGTTCTTCGATGAGCTGCCCTACCGCCACATCGGGCCCGTCGGCAACCGCGTGAGCGCGGTCGCCGGCGTGCCGGCCAACCCGAACCTCATCTACTTCGGCGCCGCCTCTGGCGGCGTGTTCAAGTCGACCGACGGCGGCATCCACTGGACGCCGGTCTTCGACGACATGCCGGCCGCCTCGATCGGTTCGCTCGCCATCGCGCCCTCCGACCCGAACATCATCTGGGCCGGCACCGGCGAGCCGTTCATCCGCAGCAACATCTCGGTCGGCAACGGCATCTACAAGTCCGTCGATGCGGGCAAGACCTGGACGCGCACGGGTCTCGAGGCCACCGGGCGCCTCGCCCGTCTCGTCATCCACCCGACGAATCCGGACATCGTCCTGGCGGCCGCCACGGGTCATCTGTACGGCCCGCAGCAGGAGCGCGGCGTCTACAAGACGACCGACGGCGGGAAGACGTGGAACCAGGTGCTGTTCGTGGACGAGAACACGGGCGCCTCGGACATCGTGATGGATCCGAACAACCCGCGAATGCTCTTCGCCGGCACGTGGCAGATGCAGATCTGGACGTGGGGGCGGCAGAGCGGCGGCCCCGGCAGCGGCCTGTACAAGTCCACCGACGGCGGCGACACCTGGACGAAGCTCGAGGGCCACGGCCTGCCGAAGCCGCCGCTCGGTAAGATCGCCCTCGCGATGACGCCGCGTGACTCGAACCGGGTCTACGCGCTCATCGAGACGAACTCGAACCGCGATTTCGCCACGCTCGACCAGCACCAGGGCGTGCTCTGGCGCTCGGACGACGCGGGCGAGTCCTGGCGGATGGCCAACGCCGACCACACGCTGGTCCAGCGGCCCAACTACTACACCCGGATGGCCGTGGCGCCAGACGATGCCGACGAGCTGCACTTCATGGCGACCCAGCACAGCGTCTCGCTCGACGGCGGCGCCACCGTCACGCGCGGCTCAGCCGGCGGTGACAACCACGACATCTGGATCGACCCGAAGCTGCCCGATCGCATCCTGGTTGGCAACGACGGTGGCATCTCCATCTCCCTCACCCGCGGCCAGAGCTGGTACCGCCCGCGCCTGCCCATCGCGCAGATGTACCACGTCGCCACCGACACCGAGATTCCGTACCACGTCATGGGCAACCGGCAGGACGGCAACTCCCAGCGCGGCCCGAGCAACAGCCTCACCGGCGGTGACATCCCCATCGGCGCGTGGCACTCGGTCGGCGGCTGCGAGTCGGGCTTCTCCGCGCCCGACCCGGCGGACCCCAACATCATCTGGTCCGGCTGCTACGAAGGCATCCTCGACCGCTACGACGCGCGGACCGGGCACTCGCGCACCGTCAGCGTGTGGCCCGACAACCCCGAGGGCTGGCCCGCCGGCGAGCTGAAGTACCGCTTCCAGTGGACGTTCCCGATCGCCATCTCGCCGTTCGATCACGAGACCGTGTACGTGGGCAGCCAGCACGTGCACAAGACGACGAACGGCGGCCAGACCTGGACGGTCATCAGCCCCGACCTGACGACCAACGACAAGAGCAAGCAGCAGAAGATGGGCGGCCTGACGCCGGACGATGCGAGCCCGACCTACGCCGCGGTGCTGTTCGCCATCGCCGAGTCCCCGATCGAGCAGGGAGTCATCTGGGCGGGCAGCAACGACGGCCGGCTGCACGTCACGCGCGACGCGGGCGCCACGTGGACCAACGTCACCGCCAACATCCCGAACCTGCCGCCGTGGGGCACGTTCAGCAACGTCGAGCCGTCGCGCCACGCCACGGGCACGGCCTACATCACGGTGGACCTGCACCAGGTGAACGACCCCAACCCGTACGTCTACAAGACGACGGACTACGGCCGAACCTGGACGTCGCTCGCCGCGGAGCTGCCGCGGCACATCCTGAGCTACGCGCACGTCGTGCGCGAGGATCCGACCCGGCCCGGCCTGCTCTATCTCGGCACCGAGAACGCCCTGCACGTCTCGTTCGACGACGGCGCGAGCTGGCAGCCGCTGCAGGGCAACCTGCCGCACGCGCCGGTGCACTGGCTCACGATTCAGGATCACTTCAACGATCTGGTCGTCGCCACCTACGGGCGCGGCTTCTGGATCATGGACGACGTCACCCCGATCCAGCAGCTGACGCCGGCCATCCTCGACTCGGACGCACCGCACCTGTTCGCGCCGCGGCCCGCGTACCGGTTCCGCATGAAAGAGCCGTCGCAGGCTCAGCCGGACGACCCCGGCGCCGGCGCCAACCCGCCATACGGCGCGTCGATCACCTACTACCTGAAGGCCGCCCCGAAGGGCGACGTGAAGATCACGATTCTCGACGCGCAAGGCCAGACGGTGCGCACGATCGACGCGCCGCGCGACGATGAGGCGCCGGAGGTGGATGGCAAGAAGCCCTGGAAGGCCGGCCTGGTGCGCGTGACCTGGGACCTCCAGCACGAGCGATCGAAGGAGGCGCGTCTGCTGACCAGGCCCTCCGAGCACGGGCACGTCGAGATCCCGAATCGTGGCTGGCGGTCGATGACCGAGGGCGGCCGCGTGGCGCCGCTGGCGGCGCCGGGCACCTACGCCGTGCGCCTGGAGGTCGGAGACCAGACGTACGAACGTCCGCTCGACGTGCGGAAGGACCCGCACTCGGCCGGCACCGAGGCGCAGATCACCGACCAGGTGCAGCGGCTCCTCCAGATCCGCGACGAGGTCAACGCCGTCGTCGATCTGATCGACGAGATCGAGTCGGTGCGCAAGCAGGTCAACGACATCAGCGGCCTGGTGCGCGACCACGACGCGGCGGAGGCCGTGACGAAGGCCGGCCGCGCGCTCGACGACAAGCTGAAGGCGCTCGAAGATTACCTGTTCGACCTGCGGCTGACCAACGCCCGCCAGGACACGCTGCGCTGGCCGCGGCGGCTGTACGCGAAGCTGACGAGCCTGGCCGGCTACATCGGCGGGTCGGACTTCCCGCCCACCGACCAGCAGCTCGAGGTCCACGAGCTGTACCGGCAGCAACTGAAGGAATACCAGGAGGGCATGGCCGCCCTGCGCAGCGGCGAGATCGCGGGGTTCAACAAGCTGCTCACCGACAGCGGGCTGGGGCCGGTGATAGTAAGAAAGTGAGAAGTGAGAAGTGAGAATGGTGAATTGAGAATACGGAATTGAGGATGAGGTAACCGGATCACGCGGTCACGGCGTGGGTTCTGCCAGCATCTCGGCGTGATCCGCTTTGTGTTTGCTCCTCACTTCTCACTTCTCACTTCTTGCATCAGTGCACCCGCGTGCTGCCCGTCTGCGCGGCGCGGGCGCCGGCGATGACGCGCGTGATCAGCGCGTCGAGCTTCGGCTGCTCGATGTCGAACGGCCCGGCGACCGCGGCGCCGCTCGGGATCTCGACCGCGATGATGACCTGATCGTCCGACGGCTCCACGATCCAGCTGAAGCCGCGCAGCGTCACCGCCCGCTCCTCCACGCCGGGATTGGCCGCCCGGTCGATCGCCTGCAGGATTTCCTTCAGCACCCCTTCGACGTCGTGGTCGGTCCAGGCGGACGCGTCGTTTCCCTCGTGCACGAGGGTTTCGGTGACGGCGTCCTCGCGGTCTTTGAGCACGATCTCGACGGCGAACATCATGGGAGGCTGTCCTCGGCACGCGCCAGGGTGGGTCCCCGGCCCGGCGGTCCAGTATACATGCCCGATGGACGGGCGTCAGGATCTCAGCAGTGATCGCAGCTCGTCGGCGCCCGTCACCGGCGCGCGGCACGTGAAGTCGCGGCAGACGTACGCGGTCGCGCGCCCGTCGTGCAAGCTCATCGGCGCGATCCACGGGAGACGCCGACCGAGCTCGTCCTGCCGCTTGCCGGCCGTCACGGGCACGACGATCGCGAACGGCAGATAGGTCGCAGCCACCTCGTCGCGCAACGCCTCGTAATCGTCGCGGTCCGGACGTCCCACCAGGACGATCTGCGCCATCCCGGCGTGCCGCGCCGACAGCGCGCGCGCCATCAACGGCACCACGCGCGCAATGCGCCCCGGGTCGACCCGTCCGAGGGCGCGCTCCGCGATCGCGGCCGCGCCCGCGTCGCCCGTCAGGCGCGACAGCGTGAGCTGATTCAGCGTGGCCACCGAGCCGGCCGCCGGCTCGGCGCCGTCGTAGTCCTCCTTCAGACGCAGGAGCACCGTCGGGTCCTGCCCCGTCGTGCTGAACCAGCCGCCGCGATCGCCGTCCAGGAACAACTCGTTCTGCCGCGCCTGGAGCGCCAGCGCCCAGTCGAGCCACGCCGGATCGCCGCCGGCCTGGAACAGCTCGAGCAGTCCCCAGACGAGATACGCGTAGTCCTCCGCGTAGCCCTCGATCGCCGCCTCCCCGTCGCGGTAGCGCCGCAGGAGCGTGCGCGTCGCCGGGTCCCACATCCGATCGCGCAGGAAGCCGGCGGCGCGCCGCGCGGTCCAGAGATCCGCCGCCGCGCGCTCGCGCGGCAGCACGCGCGCCGCGCGCGCGAACGCCGCGATCATCAGGCCGTTCCAGGCGGTGAGCACCTTGTCGTCGCGCTGCGGCCGCGGACGCCGGTTCCGTGCATCGAACAGCGCCCGCCGGCTTCGTTCCAGCGCGGCTACCACGTCGGCCGGCGCCCGGCCGGTCCGCGACGCGACCACCTCGATCGTGCGCGCGGTGTAGAGCAGGTTCTTGCCCGTGAACTCCCCGTGCGGGTCGTGCGGCGCGTTGCCGTCCGGCTCGACGCCGAACCGCAGCCGGACGACGTCGGCGTCGGCGCCGGTGAGCGCGGCGATCTCCTGGTCCGCCCAGATGTAGAACGCGCCCTCGGACTTGCGCGCGCCGGGCACGCCGGCCTGCTCGGGCGGCACGCTGTCGGCGTCCTCCGCCGAATGAAAGCCGCCGGCCGCGTCGGTGAGGTCCCGCCGGACGTACTCGAGCGTGTCTTCCGCCACCGCGGCGTAGAACGCCTCGCCCGTCGCCTGTGCCGCCTCGAGGTAGGCCAGCACGAGCTGCGCCTGGTCGTACAGCATCTTCTCGAAGTGCGGCACGCGCCAGTCGCCGTCCACCGAATAGCGGTGGAACCCGCCGCCGACGTGATCGCGCATGCCGCCGAGCGCCATCGCGCGCAGCGTCTCGAGCGCCATCTCGAGGGCGCGGACGTCGCCGGCGCGCGCGTGCTCGCCCAGCAGGAAGAGCAGTTCTGCGGGGCGCGGGAACTTCGGCGCGTCGCCGAAGCCGCCGCGCCGGGCGTCGAACACCGCGCGGAACTGATCCACGCCTTCGGCGAGCGACGCGACGTCGGCCGACGCGCCGCGCCCCGTCTCCCCGGCGGCGTCCGCCGTGCCACGGAGCCGCTCGACGATGTCGCCGGCCGACGCGTCGATGCGGGCGCGCTCGGCTCCCCAGGCCTCGCCGATCCGGACGAGGACGTCGGCAAACCCGGGCCGGCCCCACCGCGAGTCGGGCGGGAAATACGTGCCGCCGAAGAACGGCTTCAGGTCGGGGGTCAGCCAGACGCTCATCGGCCAGCCGCCCGCGCCGGTCGTCGCCTGCACGAAGGTCATGTACACCCGATCGACGTCGGGCCGCTCCTCGCGATCGACCTTCACCGGCACGAAGCGCTCGTTGAGCAGCCGTGCGATGCGCGCGTCCTCGAACGATTCGTGCTCCATGACGTGGCACCAGTGACACGTCGAGTAGCCGACCGAGAGGAAGATCGGTTTGTCCTCGCGGCGCGCCTTGTCGAACGCCTCGGCGCCCCATGGGTACCAGTCCACCGGGTTGTGGGCGTGCTGCAGCAGGTACGGGCTGCGCTCGCCGGCCAGTCGATTGGGCATGTGGATCGATCGTACAGGCTTCGGCCTGGCGCGGCAACGGCCTTCACCCAGCCGGTGATATACAATCGGGCATCAAAGGACGCATGGAGGGTCTGCTGGGCGGGTCGACGGCAACCTCGTCACTTCCTGCAAGCCCGACGACATCCCGCGGTTCAACGACACGCTCGTCGCGGCGGTCGCCGGCGTCGCCACCATATGACTCTCGCGATCGAAACGACCGGCCTCACCCGCGTGTTCGGTGATCTGCGCGCCGTGGACGGGGTCGACCTGGCCGTCCCCGCCGGCAGCTTCTACGGCTTCCTCGGGCCGAACGGCGCGGGCAAGTCCACCACGATCAAGTGCCTGACGGGCCTGCTCCAGCCGACAGCCGGACGCCTCCGGATCCTGGGCCACGATCCGCAGGCCGATCCGGTGGCGGTCAAGCGCGAGGTCGGTGTCGTCCCCGAGGATCTCGCGCTGTTCGAGCGGCTGACCGCCCGCGAAACCCTGCGGTTCATCGGACAGGTCCACGGACTCGACCTCCAGACGATCGAGAGCCGCTCGACCGAGCTGCTGCAGCTGATGGACCTCACCGGCGAGCAGGATACCCTCGTCGCCGACTACTCGCACGGCATGCGCAAGAAGGTCGCGCTCGCCGCCGCGATGCTGGCGGCGCCGCGCCTGCTCTTCCTCGACGAGCCGTTCGAGGGCATCGACGCCGTGGCGTCGCGCCAGATCAAAGACCTGCTGCTGTCGTTCGTCCAGGCCGGCGGCACGGTCTTCCTGACGTCCCACATCCTCGAGATCGTCGAGCGTCTCTGCAACCACATCGGCGTGATCGCCAAGGGCCGGCTCGTCGCGCAGGGACCGATGGCGGATCTGCGCGCCGGCGCCGGCGGTCAGGGCACGCTCGAAGAGATCGTCATCCGGCTCGTGGGTGGCGACCGGGGCCAGCGCCCGGCGCTCGACTGGATGGTGGGAGAACGCTGACGTGCTGCGGTTCCTTCGGGCGTTCGCCTGGCTGCGCTGGCGCATCCTGATGAACGCCCTGGAGCGCAGCGGCCGCCGCGACGCGGTCGAGCGCTTCTCGCGCGTGACCGAGCAGCTCGGCCCGATCCTGCTGGCCCTGTTGCTCGTGCCCGGCGCGCTCGGGCTGGCCGCGCTCGGCCTGTTCGCCGGCCGCGCCATTGGCGGCGGCGAGTTCGGCGCGTGGCCGGCGCTCACGCTGCGGTTCACGCTGCTCGTCCTGTTCCTCACGGCGGTGCTCAGCCCCCTGCTGTTCCCGGCCGCCCGGCAGCCCAGGAATCTCGTGCGCCTGCTGCTGCTGCCGGTCCCCCACCGGGTCCTCTTCATGATCGAGTCGGCCAGCTGCATGGCCGACCCCTGGATCGCCATCATCCTGCCGGCGCTCCTCACCGTTCCGCTGGGCCTGCTCTGGGCGGGCCGGCCGCTGGCCGCGGCGATGGGACTCGCCGGGGGCGCGGCGCTCTTCGCGGTGGTCATCGGGGCGGCGTACCTGGCGACCTCGCTCTTCCTCCTCATCATGCGCGACCGCCGGCGCGGCGAGCTGCTCGCCGTCGCGCTGGTGTTCGCGCCGCTCATGTTCTCGGTGCTGCAGATGGCTGGCGCGAACCGGCGTGAGGAACGGCGCCGGCAGGCGCCCGCGGCCGAGGCGCGCCGCGCGCCTGACTTCGAGGCGTTCAATCGGGCGCCGGGCGACAGCCCCGCCCGTTTCTTCCCCACCGAAATGTACGCGGCCACCATGATCGAGCCGGCGGCACGTCCCGGACGCGCGCTTGGCGCGCTGGCGGGTCTGCTGGTCCTCGTCGCCGCCGTGCAGGGCCTGTCGTGGCTGGTCTACCGCCGCCTGCTGGCGGGTCCCGCAGGCGGCGGACGGACCCGGACGGCGCGGGCCGCGGGCTCGTCGTGGGAGCGGCTGCCGGGTCTCACCAACGCCGGGTCCGCCGTGGCGCTCGCCCAGCTCCGGCTCATGTTCCGCGCGCCGCGCGGCCGCATCGCGCTCGCCACGCCGCTGCTCGTGACCGCGTTCCTGTCGATTCCCGCGTTCCTCAGCGGCGACTCGATGTCGTTCGGACTGCCGTCGGGCGTGCTGTTCGCGATGCTCGCCGGCGCATTCGCCCTGCTCGCCGTCGGGCCCATCGCGCTCAACCAGTTCGCGGCCGACGGCGCCGGCCTGACGCTCGAACTCCTGGCGCCGATCGGCAATCGCGATCTCGTCGCGGGCAAGGCCTACGGCCTGGTCGCGTGCGCGGTCGGCCCGGCGCTGGTGGCGCAGGGACTCATCTACGCGCTGTTCCGGGATACCCCTCTCGCGCTCGCCCTGGCGCCCCCGCTGGCGACGGTCGCGGCGGCGCTCGCCCTCGCCCCGGTCTGGGCGCTCCTGTCGGCAATCTTCCCGCGGGCCGTGAATCTGAACAGCATCGGCCGCGACGGCAATCCCCACGGCATGGCCAACCTGCTGGGCGGGCTCGCGCTCGTCGCGGCGCTGGTGCCCGCCGCCGGCCTGGGGCTCGCAGCCGTGTGGGGCCTGGGGCGGCCGGGGCTCGCCGCGCCGCTGGTGGCCGTCTGGTGCGGCGCCGCCTGGCTCGTCGGCCGCGGTCTGATGGCGCCGGCCGAGAGAATCCTCCGAGCCCGCCGCGAGAACCTCGCGCTCGTCGCGCAGGGCCGCTGATGGTGGGCTCTTGGCTTTGGGCTTTGGGCCTGACTAGAGCCCAGAGCCCGGAGCCTGGCTCGAGCCTCAGGTCTAGTGCGCCCGCTCTGCCCACCACCACACGCCCACGGCGGTCAGCCGCAGGCCCGTGCCCCCGACGTAGGCGGGCAGCTGCGCGGCGACGCGATCGGTCGCGATCCGAAGGCTCTCGCCGAGCAGCGGTGATGTCTCGCCGCCGATCTCGGCGACGCCGCTCAGGTTGAAGGGAGTGATTGGTGAATTACAGTCCCGAGTCGCACTTGGCTGGTTCATTCTTCCAGAGGTTCTGCCGCCGGCTGTGAATCGAGGCGGTCGGCGCGCAGGCGGGCGTTGGCGGCCGACACCTCGACGCCGAACAGCAGGATCATCGCCGAGGTGTAGACCCACACGAGAAAGACGACGACGGCCGCCAACGACCCGTGGATGGCGCGGAACCGCGTGAGGTCACGGACGTACCACGAGAACAGCGCCAGCGCCCCCTGCCACAGCAGCCCCGCCAGGATCGCGCCCATCCACACGTCGCGGAACCGCACCTTCGCGTTGGGCACGAAGTAGTACAGCAGCCCGACGACCGAGATGAACAGCAACAGGCTCGCCCACCGCACCGCCAGGCCCTCGAGCACGCGCAGGCCCGGCAGGCGCGCCAGGGCCGACGCGAACCAGGACGAGTCGACCACGTTCATGGCACTGACGAGCACCAGCGCGGCCAGCAGCAGCAGGCCGGCCGTGACCAGCATCAGAAACGAGACCAGCTTGTGCTTGAAGTAGCTCGGGTTCCGCTCGACCCCCCACGCGTTGTTGACGGCGGACGTGATCGCGCCGAACACGCCCATCGCCGCCCACAGCATCACGAGGCTGCCCGCCACGCCGAACCGCAGCGTTCCCGCGCCGAGCGACTCGAGCTGGGTCCGGATGAACTCGAACTGCCGGGGGAAGTACTGGAAGACGAAGCGGAGGATCTCGTCGCGCTCGCCCCCCGTCGCCGAGACGGAGCCGACGATCGAGAGCGCGAGCAGCAGGAACGGAAAGAGCGACAGCAGCGCGTAGTACGCGATCGACGAGGCGAACGTCAGGTCGTTGCCGTTGATGAACCGGACTGCGCCCCGCCCGATCGCCCGGCCGCTCAGGCGGACCTCCGCACCCAGGCGCGCGAGCGCGCGCGACGCATACTCAGCGACAGGACCGGCGCGCGGCGCGTCCGCCATGGGATCACTCGGGACGGAGTGCGAACACCGAGAGACCGAGGGCACGGAGATGCTCCGGATTCCTCCGTGGTCTCGACGCTGTGGCCACGTCCTCCGTGACCTCGCGGGCCGTGTCGACGTTCACCACGGCCTGCTAGGTGTCCCGGCCGGCGCCCGAGCCGACGAGCTCGTCGACGTTCTGCTCGATATCAGCCTTGGTGCGCTGGGCCACGCCTCGCGCCTTGTCGTAGGCCTCGCGACCCCTGTCCACGAGGTGGTCGACGCGCTCGCGCCCGTGCCGATACGACTCATCGGCCGACTGGCGCGCCTTTCGAGCCCGCTCGGCCAGATCCTCGCGCAGCTGGCGGCCCGTCCTGGACGCCATCAGCAGCGCCAGACCGGCGCCGACCGCCGCCCCCATCAACAGCCCCAGCACGAAGCTGCCCGCGCCGGCGTGACCCTCTTCCCGCTCGTTGTCATATGCCATACGTTCCTCCTCGTGTCAGTACTATCCATCCTGCCGTCCGCGTCAGCCGACGGCACGGCCCGGCCCGGGCGGCGGCCGCCGCCGTGGCCGGGACGCCACACCCGGCGTGTGGCTGGACGGCTCTCAGCGTGCCACGCGTTCGGGCGAGCCCTGCCAGCGCGACTCGCCGGCGGCCAGCTCGTTGAGCGTGTGCCAGGTTTCGTCGGCCGCTGCCCGCGCCTTCTCCACGGTTCGCCGCATGCGCCGCACTTCGCCGACGAAGTCGTCAATCCGCGGCTCGAGCTGCCCGCGCAGGCGGCGGCCGCTGTCGGTGAGGTACAGATACCCCCACAAGCCGCCGGCCACGGCGCCCAGGACCGTCGCCACCACAACCTTCGAACGCTCGTCCACGCCAGACCTCCCTGTCATTCGACCTTACAATCGCCGTGCCAGCGCGACGCTCACGAGTTCGAGCGCGACCAGGCCTCGGAACGCTCGCCGGTCCGCCGTTGTTGCCTGGTGGGATCCCGGATCTCGTGCTTCTTCATCTTGCTGTACAGCGTCGGCCGGTAGAGCCCCAGGATCTCCGCCGCTTCCTGCTTGTTCCACCCGGTGCGCTCCAGCGTCTGCTGGATCGCCAGCTTCTCGACCTCGGCGAGCGTCCGGTTCGCCGGCAGCGCCGGCGCGTCGAGCGCTCCGGGCGGCTCGTCGCGGACCGATTCCGGCAGGTCGAGCACCGTGATCTCGACGCCCTTGGCCACGAGCACCCCTCGCTCGATCGCGTGCTCCAGCTCCCGCACGTTGCCCGGCCAGGTGTGCCGCAGCAGCAGGTGATACGCGGCCGGCGCGATCACCTTCACGTGGCGCTCGTGCCGCTTCCGGTAGTGCGCCAGGAAGTGCTCGCACAGCAACGGGATGTCCTCGGTGCGCTCGCGCAGCGGCGGCACCCGCAGCGTGATCGTGTTGATCCGGAAGAACAGGTCCTCCCGGAACCGCCCCTCCTGTCGCGCCGCGTTGATGTCGGCGTTGGTCGCGCAGATGAGGCGGAAGTCCACCTTGACGATCCGATCGCTGCCGACCGGTCGGTACTCGCGCTCCTGCAGCACCCGCAGCAGCTTCGTCTGCAAGTAGGTCGGCATTTCGGCGATCTCGTCGAGCAGCAGCGACCCGCCCTCGGCCATCTCGAACAGGCCCTCGCGGTCGGTCAGCGCGCCGGTGAACGCCCCGCGGCGATAGCCGAACAGCTCCGACTCGATCAGGTCCTTCGGAATGGCTGCGCAGTTGATCTTGATGAACGGCCCGCCCGCCCGCTTGCTGTTCGCGTGCAGGGCGTTGGCGAACAGCTCCTTCCCGGCGCCGTTCTCGCCGACGATGAGCACGTTGGCGTCGCTCGCGGCGACGCTCCGCACCAGCTCGAGCGCCTCGTGCATCTTCCGGCTCTTGCCGATGATGTTCTCGTAGTGGAACCGGTCCTCGAGCTGGCGCCGCAGCGCCTCGTTCTCGCCTACCAGCTTCCGGCGCTCCAGCGCCCGCTCGATGAAGGCCAGCAACGCGCCCGGATCGATCGGCTTCTCGAGGAACGTATGCGCCCCGGCCTGGATCGCCTCGACCGCCTTGGCCACGGTCGCGTGGCCCGTCAGCATGATCACTTCCGTCTCGCGACGCGCCTGCTTAAACTCCTTGAGCAGGGTCAGTCCGTCCGTATCCGGCAGCAACAGGTCCACGATCACGACGTCCGGCTTCCAGGCGACGAACCGCTCCCGGCCGGCCTGGCCGGTCAGCGTCGTCTCCACGTCGTGCCCCCGCCCGGCCAGCAGAGCCGTGACCAGCTCGTTCATCAACGGCTCGTCGTCGATCGCGAGAACCCGTGGGCGGCGTTCGGCCATTGTTTCTGCGCTGGTTGCAGTGCCGTCCTATGAGTATACAACTCTGAGAAGTGATGCGGAAATCGAGACAGCTGTCTTGGAATGAGACAGGGCGGTCGTGTGCCTGATGTCGCGTGCCCTAATCGTGCATGCCGAACTGCCCGATCAGGGGCACGAACACGCATCCATCGAGGATCTGGCTGGGAAAACGGTCGCCCCGACGCGTTTCAACCACCAGTTCCTGATACGTCGCACTGCCGACGGGGATGACGAGGCGACCGCCTTCGGCGAGTTGCGCCCGCAGCGGCGGCGGCACCGCCGGCGCGCCGGCCGTGACCAGGATGCCGTCGTAGGGCTGTACGGCCGGGAAGCCGAGCGACCCGTCGCCCACCTCGACCCGCACGTTGAGGGTCCCGAGGTCGGCCAGGCAGGCCTCCGCCCGGGCGGCCAAGCCGGCGTGTCGCTCGATCGTGACGACCTCGCGGCAGAGCTGCGCCAGCACCGCCGCCTGATAGCCGGACCCCGTGCCGATTTCGAGGACGCGATCGCCGGGCTGCGGGTCGAGGGCGGCGGTCATGGCCGCCACCATGTACGGCTGGGAGATGGTCTGGCCGTCGCCGATGGGGAGCGGGCGGTCCTCGTAGGCCGCGCGCCGCAGGTCGTCGGGCACGAAGCGGTGCCGCGGCACCGACCGCATCACCGCCAGCACGCGGGCGTGGCGGAGGCCGCGCGCCTCGATCTGCCGCGTCACCATCTCCGCCCGTAGCGCCTCGTCGTCCACTTCGTCCCGCGACCAGCGCCACATGGGCACATTCTACGCCCCGCCCGGCTTCAGGCCGTTGCTATAATGCCGCGTATGCCAGATGTCCCCCGGCCGTTACCGCCGCCGCGACCGGCGGCGCCCCCCTCGACCTGCGACGGGAAGGTGCTCTGCGAGCGCTGCAACGCCGAGATGTTCCGGATGCACGCCGTGTGGCGGTGCCCCGCCTGCGGCTACAAGACCGACTGCTGCGGTTGGTAGCGCGACGGCATGGACGTCATCGAGTCGCGCCTCCGAACCGACAGCGACGAGTTTCGCGCCAACCGGGACCGTCTGACCTCGCTCGTCCGCGAGCTGAACGAAGGAGACCCATGCTCGACATCCGACGAAAAGGTCCGGTCGAATACGTCACGCTCAACCGGCCGGAAGTCCGCAACGCGTTCAACGAGGCGCTCATCGCCGAGCTGACGGCCTGGACCCGCGCCGCCAGCAGCCGGGGCGCGCCGCGTGTCGCCGTCCTCGGCGGCGCCGGCAAGGTGTTCTGCGCCGGCGCCGACCTGTCCTGGATGTCCAGGACCGTCGAGTACACCCACGAGGAGAACCTGAAGGACGCCGAGGCGCTCGCCGCGATGCTCGAGGCGCTCGACCGACTGCCGATTCCGCTGGTCGGTCGCGTCCACGGGGCGGCGCTCGGCGGCGGGATCGGCCTGACGTCGGTCTGCGACGTCGTCGTGGCCGCCGACGACACGGTGTTCGGGTTCACCGAGGTGAAGCTCGGCGTCCTGCCCGCCGTGATCGCGCCGTACGCCCTCGGGAAGATCGGCCTGTCGGCGGCGCGGCACCTGTTCCTGACCGGCCACCGCTTCAGCGCCGACCACGCGCGGCAGATGGGCCTGGTGCACCACGTGGTACCCGCCGCGGAGCTCGACGCCGCCGTCGACGGCTACGTGAAAGAGCTGCTCACCTCCGGGCCGCAGGCCGTCGGCGCCGCGAAGCGGCTCGTTGCCGACGTCGCCCGTCGCTCGCCCCGGGAGGTCGCCTCGATCACGACGCATGCCATCGCCACCCGCCGGACGTCGCCGGAGGGCCAGGAGGGTATGCGGGCGTTCCTCGAGAAGCGGAAGCCGTCGTGGACGGAGGCCACGTGAGGCTCACGGCTCACGGCGGAGCCTACTCGATGACCCAGTAGAAGATCTTGCGCCCGTCCACTTCGGTCTCGAAATCCGGCTGCCAGTCCCCCATCGCGTAGTAGTGGGACACGACGCGGGTTCCGTGTCGAAGCTCCGCCCGCAGCTTGCCCCGCAGCTTGAGATTGACGGTGGGCAGCAGGTAGAGCGTGACGACCGTGGCCTCGCGGAGGTCGGCGTCGAAGAAGTCCTGCTCGACGAAGCGCACGCGCGCGCCGATGCCGGCCCGCGCGGCCGCCTCGCGCGCGGCCTCGATCAGGCGCGGGTTGCGCTCGATGCCGACCCCGCGGGCGCCGAACTCCCTGGCCGCGGCGATCACGATGCGGCCGTCGCCGGACCCCAGGTCGTAGACGACGTCGTCCGGACCGACGCGGGCGATCGTGAGCATCGCCGTCACGATCGCCGGCGGCGTGGGCACGTACGGCGCGTCGACCGGCTGCGCGGACGCGGCAGCCGGCAAGACGAGCGCCAACCAGAGCAGGACCGCGCGGGACATGGGCCGATTGTACGACGAAGACGAGAACCCCTCCACGCGTGGCCTGCTGGACGCGGCCGCTCGGCTGGAAGGATGTCAGGAACCCGTGACGGGTGCGAGCACGCGCACTCGGTCGTTGGCTGGCTCGCAGGCAGCCGCCCTCATCTGATCAGCAGCTTGATGATCACGACCGGCAAGCCCACGCCGACGAGCAGGACGAGCGCCAGGAGCGTGACGGCCGCGCCGCGGCCGAAGTTGAGCGTGTAGCCGATGCCCACCCGCGCCGGGACGAACAGGCGTGGATCGTGGCGGTTGACGTAGAGGACCTTCAGGCGCCAATGCGGGCTGTCGTCCGCCGCGCGCCCCTGCGATCGCCCGACCGCGCGCATGCTGCGCACGCCGATGGCGATCGACATCGCGATGGCGGCGAGCAAGCCGACAGCGTAGACGCGACCGAGCCCTCCCCCGCCGCGCTCCCAGAGCGCCATGAGCTGTACGGACGCCAGGCCCTGGAACGCGATCCAGACGAGCGACAGCAGCGCGATTCCTTCCGCCGTCGCCCGCATCCGCCGGCCGTGGTCCTCCTCGTCTTGGTGCATCGCGCCCGCCGCGCCCGGCGCCGCGCGCCAGAGCAGCAAGGCGATGACCGCGCCGAACGTCACGGCGAGCGCCAGCTGGATCGCCACGGGCATCATCACCAGCGACCAGGACTTCATCACCCAGCGGTCCGGCAGGCCGCCCCGCGCGAAATGGACCGGCACGATCGGGTGGAGGCTCTGGTATCCGGTGACGAGAAACCCCGCCGTGCCGGCCACGACGGCCCCGGTGAGCGTGACGGCGATGGCGGTGAGACGCGTGACGCGAGGCGTTCCTGTGGCCATGGATCTCCATGAACCGGCCGCTGGGGGGCAGGCACCCAGGATAGCGGATTCCCGGCGAAACGCCAAAGGGGCGCTCGCCGCGCCGGCCGGCATGGTAGGATGCGGCCACTTTTCGAATCCCAAGGAGGAACGCGCCCGATGCCCCTGCGCACCATGCGATCCCTTTCCCTGTCCTCGGCCATCCTGCTCGTCTGCCTGAACGGCGCCGCGGCGCGCGCTCAGGACGCGCCGCCCGAGCACCCGGTCGTCAAGCCGATGCGCGGCGCTACGGCGGGCGAGCGGTCGCGCATGGACGAGCACGGGCAGTTGGCCGTGCGGTATCGTGACGGGGCCCGGTCGACTTCCCGGACCGTCGAGGGACGCTACTGGCGGCTCGAGTACCGGTTCGCGTCCGCCACGCCGCCGTCGAGCGCCGAGGTGCTGGCGAACTACGTCGCCGAGACCGAGCGCGTCGGAGGCGACGTCTTGAACCGCACGGCCACGCGGCTGCTCTTCCGGCTGCCGCACGAGGGTGGCGGGACGACGTGGTGCCGGGTGGCGGCAGTGTCGGCCGGCCGGTACGAGCTGGAGATCGTGGACGAGGCGGCGCTCGTGCCGTCGCTCGCGTTCGATGCCGAGGCGCTGCGCGAGGCTCTCGACCGCGACGGTCGCGTCCCGGTCTACGGCATCCTGTTCGACGTGGACCGGGCGACGCTCCGGCCGGGCAGCGGCCAGGTGCTCGATGAGGTCGCGCGCCTCCTGCTCGGTGACCCGGCGCTGTCGCTGGAGGTGCAGGGGCACACCGACTCGACCGGCGCGGCCGCGCGCAACCGCGAGCTGTCGCTCGAGCGCGCGCAGGCCGTCGTGCACGCGCTCGGCCTCTACGGCGTCGCCGGCAACCGTCTCGTCGCGAAGGGGTACGGCCCCGACCGGCCGGTGGCCGACAACGCGACCGAGGCTGGCCGGCAGCAGAACCGGCGCGTCGAGCTGGTCAAGCGGTAGGCGCCGACGGCGCTCAGGCTGACGAACCGCGCGCGCTCGGCGTATGCTCTCGTCGTCGGCACGCACCGAAGGAGGCGCGATGACCAGGCGATCATGGCTCGCCCTGGCCGGGATCCTGGCGCTCGCCGCGGCGCCCGCGGCCCGGTCGGTGTTCACCGACGTCTTCCCGCCCGAGGAGTTCGCGGCGCGCCGCGCCCGCGTCATGGACCAGATCGGCAACGGCGTCACGATCCTCCAGGGATCGCCGGAGCCGCCAGCCGAGGCGCCGTTCCGCCAGAACAACCAGTTCTTCTACCTGACCGGCGTCGAGGCGCCGCGCGCGCTGCTGGTGATCGACGGCCGCGCGCGCCGGGTGACCTTGTCCCTCGCGGACAACGCGCGACGCGCGCGGGCCATGGGCCCGGTGCTGCAGCCAGGGCCGGAGGCCGCGCGCGTGACCGGGGTGGACGCGGCGCTGCCCCGCGAGCACTTCGGCGACGCGCTCGCCGCCATCCTGCACGACGGCCGCACGATCTACACGCCGTTCCGGCCCGAGGTGCGCCGGAGCGGGTCGGCCGGCGACGCCGCGGCGTCTGCGCGCGCCACCCGCGAGGATCCCTGGGACGGCCGTCCGTCGCGCGAGGAGGCGTTCGTCGCGACGATCAAGGCTCGTTCGCCGGACGCCGGCGTCCGCGACCTGGATCCGATCCTCGACGATCTGCGGTTCCTCAAGAGCCCGCGCGAGATCGCCCTGATCCGCGAGGCGACCGCCATCACCGGCGAGGCGATCGTCGAGGTGATGCGCGAGGCCCGGCCGGGCCTGTTCGAGTACGAGCTGCAGGCGGTCGCCGAATACGTGTTCAAGAAGCGCGGCGCGCAGGGCGCCGCCTACTTCGCGCTGATCGCGACCGGCCAGAACACGATCTACTCGCACTACCACGCGAACACCGTGCGGCTGGCCGACGGCGACCTCGTGCAGTTCGACTACGCACCCGACTACAAGTACTACGTGTCCGACGTCACGCGGGTCTTCCCCGCCAGCGGCCGCTTCACCCTGAGGCCGCGGGAAAGATGGGCGGTCTCATGGCCAGCTGCCGCTTCACCGACCCGAAGATCCGCGCCGCGGCCGAGGCGTTCGTCGCGCGCTACCAGCGGCTGGCGCAAGGACCCCCCGACCAGCCTCGGAGCCTCGGCCACTCCATCGGCATGGAGGTCCACGGCGTCGGCCGCGCGCTGTCCACGCTCCAGCCCGGCCAGATCTTCACGATCGAGCCCGCGATGCGGATCGAGGAGGACTCGCTCGGCATCCGCCTCGAGGACGTCCTGCTCGTCACCGAGGAGGGTGTCGAGAACCTCTCCGCGTGGGTGCCGATCGAGATCGAGGACATCGAGAAGATGACGGCGCAAAAGGGCGTCAGCGAGAAGCGTCACTGAGCCTGGATCGCCCCCGCCCGACGCCCGCCGACGCGCGATCACCGGGGCTTCGTGAACAGCGTCAGGAACATCCGCCGATTCCGCTGCGTGTCGTCGAGCCAGACAGGAATCGTGTCCGCCAGCGAGAACCCCGCTGCCGTGATCTCCTCCACGATCGTGTCCGGGCGAACGCCGTGCCCGCCGCGGTTCGTCGGCGCGCCCTCGGGCGCCGAGGTGCCGGGGCGCGGCTCGAAGTCGATCACGGCCAGCCGCCCACCCGGCTTCAACGCGGCGAACAGGCTTCGACCGATCTCGTCCGGATTCGTCAGATGGTGATACACGTCCCGCAGGAAGACGGCGTCGCAGCACGCGTCGGGCAGATTGGTCGCGCGATCCCCGGCTTCGATCACGGTGACGTTGACGAGCTGCTCGCGGGAGACCGCCTCGCGGACGTCCGCGAGCCGGCTCGCGTCGATCTCCGTGGAGTACACGTGGCCGTTCTGGCCGAGACGTTTCGCCATCTCAACCGTCATCTCTCCACGCCCCGCGCCGATCTCCCCCACCGTCATGCCCGGTTTGAGCCCGAGCACGGCGAACAGCCGCTGGGCTTCTTCGGCCGTCTGCGCGTGCAGAAGACTGGTTGCGCTCGGTAGCGTGACGGCCACCAACACGACAAGCGCGATGCGCTCCAGACTGGTGACCAGCACAGCCAGGTCCGCTTTCCACGTGGTCCGCATTGAGTCCCCCCTCTTCACCCGCCCTGCTCGCGGTCTGGCGGACAATCGGACAATCCAGCGGCTGTTCGCCAGGGCGACGAGTCGCGCCGATGATACCTCACCCCGCTCAGCGGCCGCTCGCCGGCCTCGTGCGCGCCACCGGAGAGGATCCGTGGGATGGCGGCCCGCCACGCGCGTCACGCCCCGTCCGGGGCCATGGCGCGCCGCTCGATGGCCCGGAGCCACATCCGGCGGATGAGCGCGCTTCCGGGGTAGATGACCCGCCAGTACGCCGCGAAGCGGCGGCGCGCGGGAAGGCTGCTGGCGAACACCCGCGTCTCGGTCGAGACGATGGACCCGCCCGGCCCGTCCGGCGAGACGACGAAGTTCATCGTGGCCAGGGCGAAGCCGGGCGGCAGCGGTTGCTGAAAGACCTGCGGGGTCAACGTCCCGCGTGCGCCGGGCGGCGCGATCACCACGGTGCCGATCACCAGTTCCCGTGGGACATCCTCGGCGAGACGCACGAACGTCGTGCGCGTGGCCACATCGATGAGCGGCTCGCGCGCGCCGGGGTTGAGGATGCTCTCCGAAAGCGGCCGGCCGCCGCGCCGGATCCACGTCAGCGTGCGGAACAGGACGACCTCGTCCGCCCTGACGCGCGTGATCGCCTCGTAGACGCGTGTCGGCGGGGCGGCGATTCGAAGGCGGTGGAACTCCCTGAACTGCCATGCCGGAGCGAACTCGTCGAGCCGGGTCGCCACATGGCTGACCCGATGCTCCGGCGCCGGCAGGATCAGGCCGATCCCGGCCACCGCCACGCCCACCCCCGCGGTGACCGCGCCGCGCAGACGCGTCGGGATCCGCAGCCACCGGATCGGTCTCATCACGCCGATCACCCCGGCGACGGCAGTCACGAACCCGGCGTACACGATCGCGGAGGCCAGCATCGACGCGCGCGGCGGCGCTACGCCTTCCTCGTGAGCAGCGTCCTCAGGTTCATCGCGGCTCCGGGTTGCGGTCAGCCGAAGCACCTGTCGCATCGGCAAGCGGTTCGGCGAGCAGATCCTCGAGCCAGACGCCGTCGGTCAGGGCGCGATCCTTCCAGCCGGGCATCACGCGGTCGAGGAGCACGGCCTGCGCCAGGCCGGAGTAGTAGAAGCGGGTCTCGTCGGAAGCCATCCTCTTCATCTGGCCGAGCTCCCGCGACCACTTGGCCGGAAAGGCCGAATAGTCTTGGAACTCCGGGTCGCCGAGCGCCGAGATGACGCCATCGCAGCCCGCAAACGCCTTTTTCAACTTCTCCTCTTCATCCAGCTGCGCCTCGACCACCGTAGTCGTCGGCTTCACGTCTTTGAACTTGTGCGACGATCGCGTGATCACCACCGCCTCGACACCGATCTCCTCGGCCCGGGCGAGGATCCCCTTGCCATAGGTTCCGCTGGCGCCGATGATCACCACCTTAACGGACTTCGCAATGTTCGCGCTCATGATGTTCGTGTTCCGCGGGACGACCGCTCTTGTTCTTACGTCGGCCTACCAGTGGAGCAAGAACACGGGCGCCATCGCTGCGAGCGCAGCGCCGGCTTGCAGGGCCAAGATCGGTATAGCCTGCCGTGGTGATTGTGGCACCCACCTGATCGCAAAGAACAAAACGATGGGTACTTGGGCCGCCATGAGGAGCTGCCAGATGTGAGCCGCTGCTCCCTCATCCGCCTGGGGTGCGGGACCATGCAAGGCCAGGAACACCAACACGGTGGCGAGGGCACCGAGAGACATTGCTACGGGAAGAAAGGCGCTCGGCTGCTTCAGTACAGTGCATGGAGTCATGGCGTCCCCCAGCTCGGGCATTTTGGCGATGTATGGTGTGTGGCCTGACGATCGCGCTTAATCCGCGGCGCTTCATGATGGCAGCAAGCGTCAACCGCTGCAAGCGGATGAATCACATGCGCCACCTAGAAACCAGCAAGCTGCTCGGCTCGAATGTGAGAGAAGACCCGGTGGCCTTGTCCCTTCGCGATGCAAAAGGTCGCCCCGTTCTTCAGGTTCTGTCGCGCTCGTCCCCTGCCGACCCAGACAGCCGTCGCACGGCCGGCGCCGCAGATGGGGCAGAGCCAAGCCGTCGCCAGAATTCTCCGAAAGAGGCGCAGGTAGTCAGTTTGCTTCGAAACGGGAGGGGCGACGGCTGCCTCTAGTCTAACGAGGCCCTGCCTCAGACCGTCGAGCATGTCGTGAGGTGATCGGAGAGAGGGGCACGGTCTGAGGCAGGGCCTCGTTAGTGTTTCTTCCGGTCAGCCAGAGGCTCACTCCAGCAAATTGCAGGTCGGCACCGCGCGAGCCGTCAGTGACGGCTCCTCCTGGCTGGATTTGCGCGAAAGTCAACGACCTCACGATGGGCTCCAGGATCGGTGCACTCCGGCTGCGCTCCGGGCAAAGATGTCCGCCAGTTGGGCCGAAAGCGACGACACGGCCTCTGCAAACGACACGTTCGTCGTGACCGCGATGGCGATGCCGTGTTCGGGAACAGTCATCAGGGACGCGGTCCCGCCAACCTCACTCCCACCGTGACCGACGATCCGCGTTGGTGTCTGGCGCTCGCCAATCGGCACACGCCGCACGAACCAGCCGAGTCCCGCCCCGGTCGACTCGCCCGACTCCAGTCGCACCGGTGTCTGCAACAGAGCGATCGTTTCCGGATCGAGAAGACCTCCGCTGATCATGGCGGATCCGAAGCGGACGAGATCGCACGGAGTGGACAGAAGGCCGCCGGCGGGGAGGATGCAGGAGAGATCCACTGTCGGCGCAACCTGGAGTCCGAGTCGCGGGTTACGGCCATGCGTGGAAAGTAGAAGTGCGCGCGAATAGGCCGCCGACGGGGACGCCAGGACCCGGGACGGCAGCGAGTTCGGATTCAGCCGAGGCGCGATCGTGACCCACACCCAGGCTACGAGCAGGCAAGCACCAGTCGCGAGGACACCAAGGAACAGGAGGATGTTGTTCTCCGCTCTGGTCATGGGGGAGTTCGTCTAACGATCCGAATGAGCCGCGCGCCGGCGGTCACACGCTGCACGCACCATTGGCGCGTCGGCTCCATATACGGGGTGGTTAGGCAGCAGTCTGCCGTCCGTGTTACATTAGCTCCAATCGCGGGGTCAGGGTCATGATCTTCACAATCGAGCTCGAGCGGGAATCCGACGGCCGCTGGATCGCCGAAGTGCCTGACCTGTCGGGCGTTCTCTCCTACGGGCAGACCCGCGACGAGGCGGTCGCCAGGGTCCAGGCTCTGGCCCTTCGCGTGATTGCCGAGCGCCTCGAACACGCCGAGGCCCCTGCCGAGTTGCTCAACGTGACGTTTCGAGCGGCGTGACGAGCTGGCCCTCCACGAAAGCTCGGCGCGTACTGGCCGCCCTGTTCCGCGTCGGGTGGCAACTCAAGCGGCAATCCGGTTCCCACCGAACACTGGGCCGCGACGGATGGCCGGACTTCGTCTTTGCCTTTCACGACGATGCCGAGATCGGCCCCAGAATGCTTGCGCGCATTGCCAGACGGACCGGATTGACCCCAGAAGACCTGTAGTCCTCTCGCCTGCCTAGACATGATGGCTGTCACAGCTTCTGCGTGACGCTCAGTCGACGGCCGCCTGCGCGGGCCCCGCTTCTGGTGGGGGGCCTGCTCGGCGGCGGGTCAAGCCA
>Ga0326597_10002862_pt1 | contig 25497 bp, 16 predicted proteins | sample RVTome_12_FD_203789 | JGI IMG/M metagenome (GOLD analysis project Ga0326597, IMG submission 203789) | Soil microbial communities from uranium-contaminated site in the Upper Colorado River Basin, Wyoming, United States - RVT100D185 | ecosystem: Environmental > Terrestrial > Soil > Contaminated >... | reverse complement strand
TACGGAGAGAGGTCCTGGACGACTCGCCGCGGATCCGGGAAGCGGCCCTGATGGGCCGATCGCAATCCAAGAAAAATCCACGTTGGGTGTTGACGGGGCTGGCCTTCTCATGGAAGGCACCATTCTTGCCGGTCCGGGGGCCATGAAAGAGAATGAGCCCCCCGGGCATTCACAGCCCGAGAGGCTCGGAGGCTAGCTGCTGAAATGGTGCCGGGTACCGGAGCGACCCGAGCCCAGGACGGAAGTCCACTCCGGCCCCGTCACCGCGAGCAAGGATGCCAGCAGGAGCGGGATTGCCCCTTGATGCCGGTCAAGCGGGACCAGAAACCTCGGCCCGAGCGATCACCGCCGGTCGCGGGTCAGGGATCCCGCCGCCGGAACCGGAGGATGTAGTTCTCCTCGAGCTGGGGCACCTCGTGGGCGGCGACGAGCTCGAAACCGGCCCCGGTGATCTCCTCGATGAAGACCTCGCGGCCCGCCCGGACGTGCTCGATGATCCAGGGCCGCGAGACCCCCTCGATGCGCTCGAAATCCACCACGACGATCTGGCCTCCGGGACGGAGGGCTTCGTGGATGCTGGCCAGGGTGTTCGAGGGGTACTCGAAATGATGGTAGGTGTCACAGATGAACACCAGGTCCACCGACGCGGGCGGGAGCTCCACGGATTTCTCCGTGCAGACCACCGTGTGGAGGTTGGAGATCCCCCCGTCCTCGGCCCTCTTGCGAACCATTTCCATGAGATGGGGGCTGATGTCCACCGCGTACACGCTTCCCCGCGGGCCGACGAGTCGGGCGAAGATCTCGGCCATGAAGCCGGAGCCGGCCCCGATATCCGCCACCGCGGATCCCTTCAGAGGTCCCGTGACCGCGGCCAGGAGCTCACGATTGACCCAGATCTCCCGGCTCTCGGCCTCGAGCCTCTGCACCAGGGGCTCCACGTCGGGGCTCTTCCACGAATCGTTGATGCCCGGAGCGACGCTCTTCTCGCCCTGAGCCACCGCCTTCATCGGGGGCCGGAGCCCATCGGGCGCGAGCGCCGCCCGGGGGAACCAGAGAAACAGCGCGAGGGTTACGAGCAGCCACCGGCTCGCTGCCGGGGGTCCGGGTCTCGTCGTGGTTTTCATCCGTCCTGTCCTCATCCTTCAATCGGGGGGCGGCGAGTGAGATATTGGCGCCGACCCGCCATCATGGCCGGGACACGGGAGGTCCGCAAGCCGTGATCTCGACTTCACCCTCACCCCAGATCGATCGGATCCCCGGTACCCCCCTTCATGCCGTGCGGGGGGACGCCGAGGTCTCCGTTCTTGACCCGCCCCGTCGCAGCGGCGCCGGGAACATCGTGCTTCTGTTCACCAGCGGAACCGGGAAGCGCGTGCTCAAGGTGTATCGATCGCGCCAGGGACGCATCGCCGAGGCGGTGGCCAACCTGATCACGGTCGGGATCCAGGGTCGCCGGCCCCTCGACGCCGCCTCCCGGGCCCTCACCGAGCGCCAGTCCCTCGCGATCTGGTCCCGACACGGGTTCGACGTCTTCACCGTGCTGGAAAGCCCCGTGCCCGAGGGCATCCACGATCCGGCTCTCTGGACGGAGTACTGCCCGGGCCGACGCCTCGACCGCCTCCTCTTCGATCCCGAGACGGACCCCGCTCTCATCGAGAGCCTGCTCGTGCGCCACGCCCGCGAGATGTCCCGGCGTCACTCCCTGGCCCTGTCCACCGGAGAGCCGCTTCTCTGTCAGACCAACGGCCACGCCAAGCACGTTCTCATCCACGAGGACCGACTCATCACGTTTGACTTCGAGGGCGGCTGGAGCGCCGATTTTCCCGTGATGGAGGCACTCACTCACGAGCTGGCCACCTTCACGCGCTCGATCCAGAAGGCGGCGGGCGACCGGCGCGATCTCACCGTCGATGCCTTCCTGTCCGGCTACGAAGACACGACCCTTCTCTCCGACATCATCCAGTGGGGGCTTCACGGCCGCAGCCCCCGGAGATTCTTCCGCCGAACCATCGACCTCCTTGCCCGCGCAGGCGACAGCAAGGTCGGTGCCCTGCGAGTTCTAGCCCGGCGACGATCGGGCTGGTAGACTCGGCCCGGAGAGGCGAAGAGGGTCTGCACCATGTCGATGAGCCGAGAGCTGCTGAAGTTCGACGATCTCGCGCCCTACCTCCTCCTCAAGAACGGCAATTTCCTGTACAGGATTCCGTTCCGGGGAGGATGGGCCGTGCTCAAGGTCTACTTCGGCAGCCGCGGTACCCTGGGGCGCATTCACAAGAGCCTCAACAACGTCCTCTTCTACGGGCAGACGTCTTACATGCCGAGAACGCGGTGCCGCGTCGAGCGTGAGTGCATCCACCTCTGGCGATCCCACGGCTTCCGGGTCTTCGACCTCTACGAGGACGTGGAGGTCGAAGCTCCTTCCTGCGTCTCCGGTGGCTACATGCTCTTCGAGTACGTCAAGGCCCCGCGCCTGGTCGACCACATCCAGAACGAGGACATCCCCCTCGAGACACGCTTCGAGAAGTATCGCCAGTTTCTGGGCGACTGGGGCCGGCGACACGCCCTGGCCATCGAGCACCGGGAGCCGCGCCTCGTCCACGAGAATGGCGACGGCAAGCACGTGCTCATCCTGCCCGATGGCGATCTCCTGTGGTTCGACTTCGAGATGACGTTTCGCCATCCCCATCGGGTCGAGGAGCACGTCTCCCACGAGATCGTGCAGTTCCTGTGGTTCCTGCTCAAGGTCCTCCCCCCTGCTCTGGCCGAGAGAGTCCTGCAGGAAACCATCACCCACTACCCGAGCCGGGAAAGGCTCGCCGTCGCCCACGACTACTTCTTCCACCACCCCAGGCCCCTCCTGCGGCTGGGGCGTGCGCTCGACCGGAAGTTCCGCGCGCGGGCGCAGAAGAAGACGAGTAAGTACAACGTGGCGGCGAAGCTCAAGGCGGCCCTGGACGCCAAGAAAGCCTTCCAGCCCGGCTAGGGCCAGGAGTCTGCGTCACGGATCGCTTCAGGCCATCTCGCACGGTCCATGGCCCCAGCGCTCGATCATCTTCCTGAGGTCGTCGCGCCGGAAGGGCTTGGAGAGGTAGTCGTCCATGCCTGCATCCATGCACTTCTCCCGATCACCGCGCATGGCGTGAGCCGTGAGGGCGATCACCGGCAAGCGCCGGCCTCCCGCCATCTCCTTGCGACGAATCCTCTGCACGGCGGTGAGACCGTCCATCTCGGGCATCTGGACGTCCATGAGGACGATGTCGACGTCCTCTCCGGAGAGGATGTCCAGAGCCTGGTGGCCGGTCTCGGCCACCAGCACCTCGTGGCCCAGGGAGCGGAGCATGTGGACGGCAACCCTCTGGTTGACGGGATTGTCCTCGGCCAGCAGCACCCGCAAGCGCAGCCGGAGAGACTTCGACGCGGTCACCGCCGCCGGACTCTCCTCGCGCGTGACGCGGGGAATCGTGGGGTCGAGGGCATTGAGGAGCACGTCGAGGAGGGAGGACGGATCGGTCGGCTTTCCCAGCAGAAAGATGCCCTCGCTCCGGAGAGAAGAGAAGGCTTGCCGGGCATCCGCGGTCACCAGCAGGATCCTCACCCCGAGTCGATCGACCTCTCCGTGCTCTTCCAGGCGACGGAGGACGGGTCCGCCCTCCTCGTCCTCGAGATCGCCGTCGATGAGGCTGACCGAGAAGCCGGCTCCCCTCTCGGCCTCCCGATCGAGACACATCTGCGCCTCCTCCAGGTTCCTGGCCACGACCGGCCGCATACGGAATCCTCTCAGCGTCTCCGCGAGCATGTCCCGAGCGGAAGCGTTGTCCTCCAGCACGAGGACGGAGAGTCCGTCGAGGCTGGCGAAGCTCCTCATCCTCCTCTGATCCGAAGGGCACCTCAGGCGCACCGTGAAATCAAAGGTCGTTCCCCGACCCGGCTCGCTCCTGACCCCGATCCGTCCTCCCATGAGGCTGACCAGGGTCGCGGAGATGGTGAGCCCGAGACCGGTTCCCCCGTACTTGCGGGTCGTCGAGCCGTCGGCCTGGGAGAACGCCTCGAAGATGGACGTCTGCCGGTCCAGGGGAATCCCGATCCCGGTGTCCCGTACCTGGAATCGCACCGGGCACGAGAGATCGTCTCTCCCGGAATCTCTTTCATCCACGCTGACCCTCACCACGACTTCACCCTCGTCGGTGAACTTGATGGCGTTGGACAGCAGGTTGAGCACGATCTGCCGCAAGCGAGTGGGATCTCCGCGGACGATGCCAGGGACCTCCGGATCGACATGGCAGACCAGGTCGAGCCTCTTCCTGTGCGCGGCGAAGCCCACGCTACCGGCGGTGTCTCCGAGCACCCGGCGCAGGTCGAAGTCGACATCCTCGAGGTCGAGCTTGCCTGCCTCGATCTTGGAGAGATCGAGCACGTCGTTGATGACCGCCAGCAGCGAATCGGCCGACGATCGCACCATGGAGAGGTACTCGCGCTGGTCGGTGGTGAGCTCGGACTCCATGGTGATCGCGGTCATCCCCAGGATTCCGTTGATGGGGGTACGGATCTCGTGGCTCACGTTGGCCAGGAACTCCCCCTTGAGACGATTGGCGTCCTGTAGCTTGCGGTTGGTCTCCTCGAGCTCGGTCTGCGTGAGCTCGAGGTCCGACTTCTGCCGACTCAGGGCCTCCGTCCTCTCCTCGACGAGCTCCTCCAGACGACGGTTGCGGGCCTTGATCGACAGAACCCGCACCCGGTAGACGAGACCGAAGCCAAGCAGGGCAAAGACGACGAGCAACACCACGAAACCCGGGGTTCGCCAGAAGGGCAGGGTCAAGCGCAGGGCAAGCCGCGTGGGCTCCGACCACTCCTGGCTGTACTTCCGGGCCTGGATCTCCAGGTTGTACTCGCCGGCGGGAACGGTGCCCAGGTCGACATCCCGCCCCACGACCGGGCTCCAGGACTCGCGGTAGCCGGGAATCCTGTATCGCACGGCCAGGGCCTTCTCGTTGACGGAGGACAGCACGGCCACGTGGACCCGGACGGTGGTTCCCTGGGGGGCCGCCACCACCCCGAGGGGCAGTGTGTGGCTCCGGTTGCCGAGGACGATGTCCTCGATGAGGACCGACGGCGACGGGCCGAGGGAGGGATCGTAACGCGGATCGAAGTGGCTCAGCCCCCCCGCCGTGGCGAACCACAGGGTTCCATCGTCATCGGCCAGGAAACCTCCGGCGTTCGACTCGTTGCTGGCATAGCCCTCGGCGGTACCGAAGTGGGTGAACCGGATCCCGTCGAAGCGATCGACACCGCGAGCGGTCCCCACCCAGAGATTGCCCACCCGATCGGCGCCGATGGAGTAAACGGTGTCGTTGAACAACCCCTCGCTGGTGGTGTAGGTGAGAAACCTGTCCCCGTTGAAGGAGGTCAGGCCGCGGGAGGAATGGTAGCCGAACCAGATCCGACCGCTTCGATCCTCGCACAGGAAATAGGGATCGTTGCCGGCAAGTCCCTGCTCGGTGGTGAGGAGCTGCCACCGTCCCGAGACGAGGCAAGACAGTCCACGATCGCCGGACGCCCAGATCCTTCCCTCGCGATCGACGAGAATGCGTGCGTCGAGGAACGTCTGATCGGGAACCTCCACCTGCTCGAAGCCCGCCTCACCGCGCCGGAAGAGACCGACATTGCGCACGGAGCACCAGAGGACGGACCGCGTATCCTTGACCAGGTGGACGACGGGCAACCGGGCGTCGATGGTGGCGTCGCGTCGAAAGCTCGTCCCGTCGAAGGTGAAGAGGCCTTCCCGGGTTCCGATCCAGAGGGTCCCCTCGTCATCCTCGAGCAGGCTCCAGATGCCCGTGCAGGCCAGTCCCTCCGCCTCCCGGAAGGTCGTCCAGGTCTCGCCATCGAAGCGCGACAGACCATCCAGGGTTCCCACCCAGAGAACCCCTTGCCGGTCCCGGACGATGGGACGCAGGTTGCTCGATCCGAGGCCGTCCTCGACGGTGTAGCTCGTGAAGGCCCGCCCCACGAACTTGGACAGCCCACCGAACCCACCCACCCAGAGCATTCCCTCCCGGTCCTCGAGAAGGGTCCGGATGCTCGAGAAGGGAAGACCCTCTTCCTCCCGGAGCCTTTCCACCACCCGACCATCGGCGGCACGCTGCAGGCCATTCTCTCCCCCGATCCACAGGTTCCCCGACCGATCCCGGAGCAGGGCGGCGACACTCCCCTCGAGTCCCTCCTCGGGACCGATCAGCCCCGCGATCTCGCCCCCGGGGCCATGGCAGAGGACCAGGCCCGGAAACGCGGCCCACACCCCCACCTTCGGCTCCTCGGCAAGCGCCGTCACGGCTCGTTCCTTGCCGATCGTCCCCACGGGAACGAATCGCGAGCCCGCGTCTCCGACGAAGAGGCCCGCGTCGGTCGCGACCCAGACCCTGCCGCTCCCATCGACGAGAAGGTCATTGATGGGTGCCCCCCGCACCTGCGCAGGGCCATCGGGCAGGCGAACCACCCCGTCATCGATGATCCGCAGCCCCTCCCGGGTGCCACAGAGGATCCGGCCCCGGGCGTCGATGGCCAGACACCGGGCCCACCTGACCGAGGGAAGGTCGAAGGCCCGGAACCTGCCCCCGTCACTCACCGCCACACCCTGTGTCGTGGCCACCCAGACGCGACCCGAAAGATCCACCACGAGATCGGCGATGCGATCGCTCGGCAGTCCGTGCCTGAGCCCGAAGGAGCGGAACCCGGCCCCGTCGAATACGTCGAGGCCGGCCTGGGTGCCGATCCAGAGCCGACCGGCTGCGTCCTGAATGAGGGCCTGGACCACGAGCTGGGAGAGGCCATCGTCGCCGGTGTAGTTACGGAATCGGCGCTGTCGCGCGGGAGCAGGAGGCGCGACCACGAGCAAGGCAAGGAACGCGGCGACGAGGTGCCGGACGGCCATGCGACCCCGATTCCTGGGTGAGGTCCGGTGGGAGATCATTCCCGCTACGACGGCCCCCCGTGGGACGCCACTTCACCCATCGAATCCAGGGGCCGCGAACTTGAACGGAACCCCTCCCGGAATCAGGGTTTGACGGATTTGGCCCCACCCCTGGAACCCGGGCCGACGTCGTCCGTATGATACCCTGGTGATATCATTTTGATTCCGGAGGTGGATCATGCAAGACAAGCTCATGGAGTTTCGCGGGTTCCGTGTGAACGGATTCTTCATCCTGCTGCTGGTCCTGGGCCTGGTGGCCCTGGCCATCACCTGGTTCGTCCAGGCTGTGCAGCAGCAAGATCCCATGAAGGGGCTCCGGGTCGCGGTGACGGTGGTCGCGGCCATCTTCCTGCTTCCCGGGTTCATGGCCATCCAGCCCAACGACTCCCGGGTCCTGATCTTCTTTGGCAAGTACATGGGAGTGGTCCGCGACTCGGGCTTCTTCTGGACGAATCCCCTTGCCCTCAAGAAGCGGGTCTCGCTCCGGGTGCGCAACTTCAACAGCAAGAAGACCAAGGTCAACGAGGCCTCGGGAAGCCCCATCGAGATCGCGGCGGTGGTGGTCTGGAAGGTGGTCGACAGCGCCCGGGCGCTCTTCGACGTCGACAACTACACCGAGTTCGTCGACATCCAGACCGAGACGGCCATCCGGGCCCTCGCCACCCGCTACCCCTATGACCCCGTCGAGGAGGAGACCCTCTCTCTGCGGGGCAATCCCGAGGACATCGCCGCCGAGCTCCGGGGCGAGGTCCAGGCACGGCTGTCGGTGGCCGGGGTGGAGGTCATCGAGGCCCGGATCACCGACCTCTCGTATGCGCCCGAGATTGCCCAGGCCATGCTGCGTCGCCAGCAGGCCCAGGCGGTGATCGCGGCTCGAAGGTTGATCGTGGAGGCCGCGGTCACCATGGTCCAGCAGGCCCTGAACCACCTCAAGGAGGAGAACATCGTCGATCTCGACGAGGAGAAGAAGGCGGCGATGGTCAACAACATGATGGTGGTGCTGACCGGCGAGCACGGGGTCACCCCCGTCGTCAACACTGGTACACTCTATAGCTGATGTCCGATGACCCAGAAGAAGAGGTTCCTGCTGCGGCTCGATCCCGCCCTCTACGCCGCGATCGAGCGGTGGGCATCCGACGAGCTGCGAAGCGTCAATGCCCAGATGGAGTACCTGCTCTCGCAAATCGCTCGCAAGGCGGGCCGCCATCGGGTAGAAACGGGGGACGAGGGCACGGAGCCCCCGTCCCCCGAAGAGGAGCCGTGAGCCCTCGTCGGGGCTCGCTCGACAACCCGTGGAGCCCCCGCCATGAATCGAGTCTGTGTCTTCTGCGGCTCGAACGCCGGCAGCGACCCCCTGTTCGCGGAAACGGCCCGGAAGCTGGGCCACCTGCTCGCCGACCGGTCGATCGGTCTGGTGTTCGGGGGAGGAAAGGTCGGGCTCATGGGCATCCTCGCCGACTCCGTCCTCGAGAGGAAGGGCGAGGTCATCGGCGTGATCCCCAAGCCGCTGGCCCGGCGCGAGATCGCCCATGAGGGAGTCCCCGATCTGCGCATCGTCCGGTCCATGCACGAGCGAAAGGCCCTCATGGCCAAGCTCGCCGACGCCTTCGTGACCCTGCCGGGAGGTCTCGGCACGCTCGAGGAGTGCTGCGAGATCCTCACCTGGGCCCTGCTCGGCATCCACAGGAAGCCCATCGGCGTGCTCGACGTCAACGGGTACTACGATCCCTTCCTCACCCTCCTCGATCGGCAGGTCGAGCACGGATTCCTGCGTCCCGAGCACCGGGAGCTGGTGGTGGTGCGGAGCGACCCGGCACTTCTCCTCGACGCTCTGGCGGAGCACGAGCCGCAAAGAATCGAGCCACTTCTCGAGTGGGACCAGACCTGACCTCGGGATAGGGACGCATTCTCGGCGATTTGACACGCCCTCGCCCCGGGCCCATACTGGACCCCATGCGCCTTCTCGCGGGAACCAGTGGCTATTCGTACAAGGAGTGGAAGGGAGGCTTCTACCCCGACGATCTTCCCGCAACCAGGATGCTCTCCCACTACTCCGGTCGACTTCCCACCGTCGAGATCAACAACACCTTCTACCGCATGCCGACGCGAAAGCTCCTCGTCCAGTGGCAGGATCAGGTGCCCGAGGAGTTCGTCTTCGTCATCAAGGCCTCTCGACGCATCACCCACGACAAGCGGCTCAAGGAGGTGGGCGACCCCGTCGCCTATCTGCTCGAGGTCACGAGCGAGCTGGGACCCCGACTCGGACCGCTCCTCTTCCAGCTCCCCCCCCATCTCCGCAAGGACGTCTCCCGCCTGAGGGACTTTCTGGCTCTCCTGCCCCGCGAGCGCCGCTTCGTGATCGAGTTCCGCCACGAGTCCTGGCTCGACGACGAGGTGCACGGGCTGCTGCGCGACCACGGCGTGGCCCTCTGCGTCAACGACGGCGTTGACGAGGACAAGGAGGGTGGCGAGACCCCTCTCGTTCCCACCGCCGGCTTCGGCTACCTCCGGCTGCGCCGGGACGCCTACACCGAGGACGAGCTGGCGTCCTGGGTGGCGAGGATCCGCGACCAGGGCTGGTCCGAGGCCTTCGTGTTCTTCAAGCACGAGACCACCGGTCCCACCCTCGCGCTCGATCTCCTGCGCATCGGGAGGGACTGACGCGATGGAGAACGATGCCGATCCCGCGGTCGACCTTCCCGGCCTCCTGGCCCGCCTTCACGACCTCCATACCGAGGTGGACCGCAACGCCGAGATCCTGGCCCGCAGGCACGGGGACCGCCTGCACTGCGCCGCCGGTTGCTCGGGTTGCTGCATCGACGGCATCCGCGTCTTCGAGATCGAGGCCGAGAACCTGCGCCACCACCACGGCGAGCTCCTCGAGGAGGGTGAGCCCGCACCTGCCGGTCGCTGCGCGTTTCTCTCTCCCGGCGGCCTGTGCCGCGTCTATGCGGACAGGCCCTACGTCTGTCGCACCCAGGGTCTCCCGCTGCGCTGGATCGAGGAGACGGAGGCGGGCCAGAGGGTGGAAAAACGGGACATCTGCCCCGAGAACGAGGAGGGTCCACCTCTGCCGAGCCTGCCCGCAGAAGACCTGTGGAGGATCGGTCCCTACGAGGGGCGGCTCGCATCCCTGCAGAAGGCGCTCGGGGGCACGGGCGGCCGGGTCAGCCTGCGAGGGCTGTTCCGGAAGGCCTCTCCGGGAACCCATCCCGGCTCACCTGGATCACCTTGAAGCGCGAGACGAGCTGCTCGAGAGAGCGCGTCATCTCGTTCATTTCCCGGGCCGAGGTGCGGGTGGCCGTCGCGCCCTTCACCGTGGTCTGCATGGCTTCCACCAGACCCGCGGTGCTCTGGGCGATCCACTGGGTGGCGGCCGCCGCCTCGGAGATGCTCCGCCCGATCTCGTCGGTGGTCGCGCTCTGCTCCTCCACCGCGCCGGCGATGCTGGTCGAGATCTCGCTGATGTGATGGATCACGTTGCAGATCTCGCCGATGGCCTGGACGGCGCCCAGGGTGTCGTCCTGGATGGTGGTAAGCCGCTGCCCGATGGTCTCGGTGGCCTTGGCCGTCTCCTTGGCCAGCTCCTTGACCTCGTTGGCCACCACCGCGAACCCCTTGCCGGCCTCGCCGGCCCGGGCCGCCTCGATGGTGGCATTCAGCGCGAGGAGGTTCGTCTGCTCGGCAATGGACGTGATGACCTTGATGACGCTGCCGATTTCACGATTGCTCTCGCCGAGCTTGGAGATGGCGGCGTTGGTGGACTCGACCATCTCGAGGGCCTTGGCCGCCACCGTGGCCGCGTCGCTGGCATTGCGGGCGATCTCGCGGATGCTCGCCGTCATCTCCTCGGTGGCGGTGGCCACGGACTCCACGCTGCTTCTGACCTGGACCGCGCTGGAGGAGACGCGCCCCGCCTCGGTCGAGGTCGATTCGGCCGTCACCGCCATGCGGTTGCTGGCGTCGGTGAGATGATCGGTGGAGCGTCCGAGGCCCGAGGCCCCGGTCACCACCGAATGAATCGTGGACTGGAACTCGTCCAGGGCGCGATTCAAGAACTCGGCCAGATCTCCCGCCTCGGTGGCGCTTCCCGTGCTCATCCTCCGGGAGAGATCTCCGTCGGCCAGTGAGCGAAGAACCTGCGCCGCCTCGAGAATGGGCCGGGTGGCGCCGCGCGCGATCATGAACCCCGCGCCGGCGAAGACGAGAAACGAGGCGATGCCCCCGATGACCGTGAGGATGGTCGCCTGCCGCCACGAGTCCCCGAGCGCTTTTTCGATCCGGGCCACGGAGACGGTCGGCTCGGCGGAAGCCTCGGTCTTTCCCCGGATCCTCGCCCGTGCGAGCTCGTCGGCGACTTCATGGGTTGCCGCTCCCCGGACGAGGAGCGCCAGGACGAGGAGTGGACCGATGCCGGCCACGCAGCTCGTGACGAGTATTCTGAGTCTCAAGGACGACCGTCTCTTTGTGACCACGTTTCTTTCTCCGCCGCAACCCAGAGCTTCCCACGAGGCTTATCGTCACCTCCCGGGACGGGGTTGAACGAAGTCCTGGCCGCAAGATCCGGACTCCAGGCCTCCTATCTACAAGGCGTTGCCTCCCAGCCCTTTGGAAGCAACCTCAGAAGAAGTACTCCACCGAGACGTAGAAGAAATCGGTGTCCTCGCTGTCGGCGGAATCCCGCAGAACGCTCCCCGCGAAGAAGTGGCTGTAGCCCAGGAGCAGGGTCGTGTGCCGATCGAGCTTTGCATCCACCGTGAGGTCCACCTCGCTCCCCACGTACTCGTTGTTGCTGGTGCCACCGGGACGGATCACGGCGCCGCCCGCGTTGTAGACAGCGTCGTCGTTGTCGGCGAGCCGGAACACGTGGCCGTCGAGCTTGCAGGTGACGGAGCTCGTCGGCTTGACGGAGGCGCCAGAGCTGAAGGCAACGATGTTCTGGCGACCGATGGTGTCGATGTACCCCAAGTAGGCGTGCCCGAGCGGGAAGAGCTGGTTGAAGGTCCCGACATCGCCACCCGGTGAGCCGTCGCCGCTCGCCCAGTCATATCCCACGTGCAGCCGTGGGCTCCCCTCCATGTCGGGCAGCGTGTACCCCACCTGTCCCGAGATCATCCCCGCCCGGATGTCGTTGCTCCCGAGATCGCCCCTCTGATAGGCCGACTCGAGGTCATAGTCAAAGCCACTGTCGCCGCACGTCCCGAAGAAGCGGGCTCCGAACGTGTGACGCTCTTCGCCACCCGTCGAGCCGTTGAAGACGGCGCCTCTCTGGTCGATGCCCAGCCAGTAGAGATCGAGGCCGGTATCGAGCACGGGCACCCTGCCGGTGGCGTAGACCCCGTAGAAGTTCGTGTCCCGATCTCCATCGTTGAAGCGGTACTTCTGCACCGGCGCGAACACGGTGTAGAAGCCGGACACCGTCCATTCCTCGAGCAAGAGGTCGCCCCGCACGCCGTCCCAGGCCCGTGCCGTGTTTCCCCAGGGAAGGGGGCTCACCAGCCTCTGCTTGCCGAAGAGCAGCCCCTGCCGGCCCACCCGCAGGACGGCATCCCCCAGATCCGGAAGCGGCGCCTTCAGATCGAGGAACCCCTGCTGGAGGTCGATGCTGTCCACGTCGATCGCGCGCCGGCCTCCGGCCAGATCCCGATCCGTGGAGTGGGCCGTCTTGCCCTCGGCGAACACCCTCACGTGTTCTCCGAGGTGGAGGTCGGTGTGGAGCCACAGCCGCGAGAGAAGATAGACGTCGTTGTCGTCTGCCCCCGTGCGTGAGCTGGCCCCGAAGTTGAAGTCGTTGAACGCCTCGAGGCGGAACCGGGCGTGCCCCCCGAAGCTGGCCCAGAACGAGCCATCGTCGCCCAGAGGCACGTACTTGATGGGGTCAAAGGGGTCGTCACTCGAGGAGAGATCGACGTCCCGGAGCACCGACCAGTCCTCGTTCTGACGGAGCCACTGGTACTCCGGTCTCTCGATCTCGTTTCCCTCGGTCTCCTGGGCCGCCAGGCGATCAGAACCCGTGAAAAGGACGACAAGGGCGAGAATTCCCGTCCCGACCCCCACTTGCCCCCACCTGCCGCTCGTGCTCCGCATGTCGTCTCCTCCCGGGGTTCCGTTCGATGCCCTCTCCCACGTCGGGGGCTGAGAGAGTGTCATTTCTCGGCGAATCCTCCAAGAGGGAAGGGAAACGAGCCTTGATGCACCTCAAGAAGGCCCACGGATCGCCCGGACGGGGAACCCCGAGAGCCCTCGGGGGGATTCCCGGTTTCCCCCCGGCGGGCCCTTGTGGCATCATGGTAGGGAAGGTTCCCGGCTGGCTTCTGGCTGGCCCGGACCCGACCCGGGAATGAGCGAGCCGCCCGCCTCGATTCCTGACCGGGAAAGGGGACGTTTTCAGAACTTTCCCCTTCATCCCGACACGAACGGAGAGCACGGGTTTGTCCAGGGTCCATCCATGATCAAGAAAACGCTCATCACCGCCCTCTTCTGCCTCTTCGCCGCAGCGCCGGCGATCCGGGCCCAGTCCACCCCGCTGGAAGCCCCCGGCGAGATCTTCCAGATCGATCTCGACCGCACCGACTTCGACCCCGGGCTTCCCTTCTCCCGGCTCGTGACGGGGAGGATCAACCAGGATCCGCTCGCCGACGCCGTCCTCCTGCGCGGAAACGACGCCTACCTCCTCGTGAGTCCGGGGATCTTCGACGCCTCCATCCGGATCCCCGAGCCGGTCAACGACATCGCCGTCCTGTCCCGGACCGGCCCCGACGGCAAGGACGAGATCCTGCTCGTGGGACCGGCGGGCCTGCGGGCCTACGGCCGCACCGAGCAGCTCACCTTCACCTCGAGAGACCTCGGAAGCGGAATCTGGGCCGACGCCCGGCTCGTACGCGTGGGCTTCATCGACAGCCGCCCGGCGCGGGACATCCTGGGGGTGGGGGCCTCGGGCACCGAGCTCCTGGTTCTTGCCAACCCGGGAACCCCGGGCGAGATGGAGGCGTCGGTGACCCTCCCCTCGGTCATTCGCGACATCGCCACCTACGACGATGACGGCGACGGGATTCCCCGTCTTGCCGTCCTCACCGAACAGGCTCTGCTTCTCTTCGCCGAGGGAGGCTCGACCATCGAGATGATCCAGCCGGTGCCGGCGCCCGGCGGCACGCTCGTGGTGGTCGATCAGCCCACACCCCGCGGTCGCCTGCTGTGGATCACTCCGACTCCCGGCGGGACGGATCGCCTCGTGCTCATCCAGGACACGACCCTGTCCATGCCGTTCAACCTCGGCATCTCGGGGACGGTGGCCGCCGTCGCCGGCGACATCAACCGCGACGGATTCGACGACGTGGTGGTGAGCCACAAGAGCTCCTGGGATCCTCTCCTCATCATCAATCCCGCCGGCGAGACCTCCCCCCAGGGACCGATCACGGTCTCGATCCCGGTCGGCTTCTCGGGTCCTGCCTCCACCAACGAGGCCTGGCCGGTCCTGCTGGATCTCGACGGTGATCACGACATCGACCTGATGTACCCCGTGCAGCCCCTCCAGAAGCTCACCGTGCTCCAGAGCCGGGCCGTCAACCACCTCATCCGCGCCCCCGCCCTCGCCGATGTGCGCATCGGCTACAATCGGCCCCAGGATTCGGCCTATCTCGGCCTCTCGCTCCTCAACACTCCCGGCATGCCGCGCGACGCGACCCACGTGGAGATCGTCTTCTACCGCAAGACCGATCACACCCAGCCCACGCCGACGGTGCCCTTCTTCCGCCGCCTGGTCGAGGTGTCTCCCGACAGGCACTACCCCCCGTTCGCCGTACCCATCCCCGAGACGGGGTTCTCGTTCCCCACCATCTATCTCTGGCTCCAGCGCTACGTGCGCGTGACGATGGAGGACGGCGAGCCGGTGATCGCCGAGGTCTTCCCGGCCCGCATGTACGGCTTCACCACCCAGACCTTCTTCGAGTACGGACCGTCGCTCAACTACCTGCTGGGGCTCGGAGGCTCGGGCGCCATCACTCCCGTGCTGCTCAACCAGATCGACGGTCGGAACGTGCAGCCGGGCTCCCTCTCGGTCGGCACCGTCGTCGAGGAGAAGCCGATTCCCGACTTCCCCGAGGACGAGGAGCCCACGCTCATCCTCTTGATGCGCTGACGCGACGGCGCAGGATGAGGACGGGAACGAGCACCAGCGCGGCGAGCGCCGCCAGCACGGCGAGCAAGACCGGGGAGCTCCCTTCGACTCTTCCCTCCGGAAAGACCGGAATGTGGCCCAGGCCGTGCACGTGGAGAAGCGAGAGCGAGTAGGGATACTCGAGGCTTCCGCGTCGATCGAGCTCTTGCCGTGCGCGGAGGAGTGCCGCCGCCGGGGTCTCGCCGGTGGCGATGGCCTCATGCACCATGGCCGAGAGATCGATGGCGTCCGCAAAATCGAGATCGGTCCGGGGCAAGATCACGGCCTGCGCACCCCGGGCAAGAAGCACCCCCCCCAGATCGGAGGAGCCGGCATCTCCCGGTCGTGAAGGACCCGCTCCGGCGGAGCAGGCGGTCAGCAGCACGAAGGGCGGCATCACGAGGCGCCGCAGCTCGGCCGCCCCGAGAAGGCCATCGTCCCGGTCGGTGGAGCCGAGCACCAGGGCTGCGGGGATCTCCTGCTCGGGAAGCTGCACCCCGTGAGACAGGATCTGGAGCACCCGCGAGGGCACCCCGAGGGCTGCCGCGAGCCCGTCGAGGGTGGCAGCCCCGTCGGTGAGGATCTCCGCCGACCCGTAGGCCGAGGCGAGCCGCCGCGCCAGGCTCCCGTCCCAGGGAAGCCGCACCAGAGACGGAAAGCGTTCTCGGATCTTCTCTCCCGGCAAAGGAGCGACCACGAAGAGGGCATCGCGCTCCGGCGGGGGACCGGGGTGGCGGGCGGCGCGTTCGAGGAGCGCCAGACCGGCCGGAATCGACGGCAGATAGGCGATCTCCTTGCCGAGCCCGAGAGGAACCCCGTCGTCGAGAATGAGGCACTCGAAGGGGACGTAGCCCAGGAGGTCGAGGCCGACCACGGTGAGCCGGGGATGGAGCAGGAGGTGGGGCCGCACCGCGTCGGGAAGAAGGGCATCGGTGAGAACCACGGCACGAGCCCGTGCCGACTCGGTGGCGCCGTCGGGGCCGAGAAAGGATCGGAGAAAATCGCGCAGGGCATCGGCGATGCGATCCCGCGGCGGAAGCTCGAACGCAAGAACGTCCCGGTGCGAGACGAGAAAGAGGGTCGAGGTCCGGCTGCAAGGGAGCACCACGAGGAGGCACTCGCCCTCGGTGAGAAGCTCGCGGATCTCCGACACCCGGGCGGTGGTCCGGCCGAGCTGCCGCGTCAGGGACCCCGACCCCTGGGCGCGAATCACCTGGGAAAGGGCACGGGTCACTCCTTCCTCTCCGGCCTCGGCCAGGAGCTGGAGGCGGACCACTTCACCCAGGATGTCGCGGGCTCGCGTGTAGCGCAGGAACCCGAAGCCGCCCTCGCGGGGGCGGGTCGCCTCCCACCGGGAGACGAGGGCTTCGTAGACGGGGACCACGTCCAGGAGCGCCGCTTGCGCCGTTGCGGACGACGGATCGCGCTCGAGGGCGAGTCGGGCCACGAGCGTCGCCCGCAACGCACGGGCCAGAGGCTCCTCGAGGGTAACGAGTGGAGTCTCCTCGTCGAGGACTCCCTCGAGAAGACGCGAGGCCTCCTCGATCTCACCCCCGTCGAGAAGAGCCGCCACGAGCCACAGCCTCGCCGTGCTCCGGTCGGTGGCGAGAGACGACTCGTCCTCGAGAACTCCGCGCAGGAGGGACTCCACCTCGCGCAGGCGCTCCTTGTCCTCGACGGCTCGATCGAGAAGCCCCATGGCGAGGCGGAGCTCGAGGGAGCGCCGCACACTCGGGAGCTCACGGTAACGGTCCTCGTCGAGGACGGCGCGCACCTCTCTCTCCAGCAGATCGTCGCTCTCGGTGGCGAGTCGGAGGTTGGCCAGGTAGATGTCGAGGGCGGCCCGGGTGTGCAGCCACTCCGGGTCATCGCCGTGGTCGCGGGCGAGGTCGAGAGCTGCGGTCAGAGAGGTCGCGGCGCGGTCGAGAAGGCCCATGTCGAGAAAGACCTGACCCCGCCGACTCCGGACCCGGGCCTTCTTCTCGTCGGCTGCTGCATCCTCGGCGATCGCCTCCTCGGCCCGATCCAGGAGGTCGAGGGCCCGATCCCAGTCACCGCCGAAGGCGGCGATCTGCGCCAGCGCGGCGAGCGTTTCGAAGCGCCGGGTGTCGTCGAGCGAGAGGCCGGAGAGGGCGCCCTCGAGAAGCTGCCGGCAGCGGGCCAGCTCGCCCCGGGGGACGAGGAGTCGGGACAGACGCAGGGCCACGTTGGCCTGGTTGGAGATCGACTCCATGACGATGGCCGCCCGGTGGGCCTTCTCGAGGAGCTCGATCTCGTCGTCGACGGCTCCCGCGTCGCGCGCCCGATCCGCCAGGGCGCGCGCGCCCTTGTACAGAGCCCAGGCGGGATCCTTCCCGTCCTCGAGGCTGCCCTCGGCGCCGAGCAGGAGCTCACGAACTCTTTGCTCCCCTCCTTCACCCCTGTCGATCCTGTCGAGCGCCGAGTTCATCCTCTGGAGCCAGTGCCACTGCTCCTGGGCGAGAGAGGTCCCTCCGAGCAGGAAGAGCAGCACGGCCACGAGGAGGGAAGGGGCGCGACGTCGGGCCGTGGAGAGCTTCATGACGCGACAAGCCTACCCCTTCGGGCGAGCGAAGCGAACCGGGAATTCCTAGTCCCCCGAGAGGGTCGCGGCGGTGGTGGCGCGTGCCACCGGCATCCGTCCCGCGTCGTAGACCAGGACCTCCCAGTCGATTTCGGGGGGCAGGAGGAGGAGTGCGGAGGCCTCCGGCTTCCACTCGGCGGCGAAGATCTCTCCCGAGCGAAGGAGAGGCTCGTCCTGGCCCATCCTTCCTGCCTTGTAGACGTTCACCTCGAACCAGCCTCCGGCGGGGAGCTCGCGCTTCCAGCGGAAGGCCCCGAACGAGGTGACCTCGCCCGAGGGCCAGAGCCCCTCGATGCCGTTGCCCAGGACGGCCTGCGGGCGATCGCTGGTGGGGTCGCCCGTTGCACCTTCCGGGAAGAGACCTCTCTGCTGGAACAGGAACGGGACCACGAGCAGGAGCGCCGCCGCGGCGGCGAGGCCGATCCACACGATGCGGGAAGGCCGAGCCGGCTCGTTCCGCCCGGTGGGCGCGAGCGGCGAGGGTGAGACCGAGGCAGGAATTCCGCTTTCTCTCTGCAGGCGCCGCAGCACCTCGGCGACCCGCTCCCGCGCCGCGTCCTGTCCCAGTCCCTCGGTACCCAGTCCCTCGGCATCCTCGCCGAGGGCCGCAGCCAGGATCTCGCGCTCGAAGCGACCGGCGGCGTCGAGGTTTCTTCCGACCCGGAGCAGCTCCTCGAGGAGCGCCGGTTCGAGACCCACTTCGTCCAGACAGCGGCGCGCCTCGTCGCTCGCGGGGTCGACCTCCCCGCAGAGGATGGACGCGAGCATCTGCTCGTGCGCCTTGGCTCGATCGCTCACGTTCGCTCCTCCTTCTGTCGCCGGGACAGCCACTGCCGCAGCCAGCCGATCCCCCGGTAGTACTGGGTCTTCACCGTGTTGGGGGAGATGCCGAGCGCGCCACCGATCTCCTTGAACGTCAGCTCCTCGAAATGCTTCAGGCGCACGATGTCGGACTCCGGTGGACCGAGCTCCTCGAGCCCCTGGCCGAGAAGCTCCACCTCGTACAGCGAGGGTCCTTCGCTCCTGGCGGTGGCCCACTCCATGACCTGGTCGAGCTTCTGGCCGGAGATCATCGGATCCCGGCCCTTTCTCCTCACGTGGTTCATGAGCTCGAGGAAGCAAAACCGATTGGCCCAGGTCTCGAGGCGTGCCCGGGCTTCGTAGGTCGACAGCTTTGACCACAGGAGCATGAGCACTTCCTGTCCGACGTCGGCCAGATCGCTCTCGGAGAGCGGTCTCCCCATCTTCGCGTTGAGAACGGCGAGGATGCGGGGAACGCAGGCGAGCCGATCGGAGAGGACCTCGAGTGCCGCCTCGTCGCCGCGGATGCAGGCACGGACGATCTCGTGATCCTCCCGTCGGCGCTCCTCGCGCAGATCGGTCGAGGAATCCCTCTTGTCGCTCATGGGCTCCCGGTCCGGTGCCACGATCGTTCCCGTCCCGGACGGGCGGCGGGGGGCGTCGCGGCTGACGCTCCGGATGGGTCCCACGACCCTCTAGCGTCACCGGACGGCCGATTTTCCTCGAAATCATTGCCCGGCAGAGATGGGCTCGAGGGGCCCAGCATAACAGAGGGTTCAGGGGGCGATGGAGGAGGCCCCCCACAGCGGCCCCGTGGCCAGGCTGGGGTGCCGGTCCAGCCTCTCGCGCACGGCCCGGGCGACCCGATCGCGCCCGTATCCGGAGAGGATCTCCTGCCGGGCCAGGGCTCCCTTCCTGCGCGCACCCTCGCGATCCTCGTACACCTCGCGCAGGAGGCCGCGGAGGTGCGTTCCGTCGGGCTCCGCCCAGCAATGGCCGCGGAAGTGAGCGGCCTCCCGGACGGCGGCCTCGGGCACCTCCACGAGCTGGGACGCGATGAGGTACGAATTGGCGTCGGTCATGAACTCGGTGTTGCCGCCCCACCCGGTGCCGATGACGGGAAGCCCGGTGGCCATGGCCTCCATGTAGGGACGCCCCCACCCCTCGCCCCGGCTCGCCATCACGTAGGCATCGACGGCACGGTAGAGGGCCGGCATCTGCTCCTGGGTCAGGTCCTGATGGAGGAGGACCACCTCCGGGATGCGCGAGGGATCGCGGCCGAGATTGTTCTCGATGAAGCTCTGGACCATGAGGCTGATCTGCTCCGCGGTGTAGCCCAGCGACGAGGAGAGCTTGAGGACGAGCGCCACGTCCTCGAGCTCGTCGAACTCCTCGACGTAGGCCCGCAGCAGCACGTCCCAGCCCTTCCTCAGGGTCCAGTCGAACACGGAAAGGAAGTTGAAGCCCTTGCCGTCCGAGATCTTGACGGCCGCCACTTCTCCCGCGTAGGCGGCGGTGTCGATGCCGGGCGGAACCTTGAAGAGACGCGCCCCGTCGACACCCGCCCGCTGGAAGGTCTCCATGTTGAAGTCGGTCGGCACCCAGATCTCGTCCATGGCATTGCACAGCGGCACCCAGTCGGCGGGGATCCGATCGGTCTCGAACGTGGTGCGTCCGACGTTGAGGACGGCCCGGGGATTGCGCCGGAAGAAGCGGGGGAAGATGTGCCAGATGCTGGCCACGGCATCCTCGGCCTCCACCGTGGTGGTGAGGAGCCGCTCGAGGCGTCGAGCCTCGTCGGGGGCCAGCGCCGCCCGCTTGTCGCTCCAGTTGAGCGACACCGCCCGCACCCTCTCGCCGCTGTCGTCGAGGCCGAGCACGAACTGTCTCGCCTCGTCGGCGTAGCCACTGGGATCGAGGAGCGGGGCGTGCCAGATCACGGTGCGGTGACCGGATCCCGCGGTTCGAATGGAGGAGGCGAGGCGGCTCGCGGCTGCGGACAGATCTTCGGGACCGCGGTCGTGGCCAAGGGGGGTGGCGCCAGCGGCGCTGGGAGCGCAGTCTCCGGGAGCCGGAGTGGTCGAGGCCGGGAGCGGATCGGCCTCGAGCGGTTCCCCGAACGTGCTGGGAGCGCACGAGCCGTTCCAGCCCTTCGGCTTGGTCGGCGACGACCCTCCGGCGAGGATCATCTTCCAGAGATCGAGGAGCTGCCGGGCCACACCGTCCCAGGTCTCCCCTTGCACGCGGGAGCGTCCCCGGGCCACCAGCTCCTCCCGCAGGGAAGAATCGTCGGCCACTCTCAGGAGGGCGCCGGCAAGCTCGGTCTCGTTGCCTCCCTCGATCAGGATCCCCGCGTCACCGATGACCTCGGGGAGAGCGCCGCACCGGGCCGCGATCACCGGACACCCCAGAGCCATGGCCTCCTTGACGGTGAGACCCATCCCCTCGTGACGCGAGACGTCGATGAGAGCCACCGCCCTTCGCATCACGAGGTCGAGAGCCTTCCGCGGGAGGAAGCCGGGGAAGACCAGATGCCGGGCACTCTTCTTCTTCGCGAGCTGTGCATAGGAAGCGAGGACTCCCTCCATGGGTCCGACGACGACGAGGGAGGCTCCCGTCGATGAATGGACCTCGCTGAAGCCCCGGAGCAGGGTGTCGATATCGCGGGCGACGGAGAGGCTGCCGACATGAACAAAGTAGCGTCCTTCGATCCCGAGCTTGGCCAGCAGGGCCTCCTCGTTGTGTGGGTCGATACCGGTTTCTCCACCGAGGATCGGCGCCTGTGGAAGCACCCGGACCCGATCCGCGGTGAGGCCTCCCGAGCGGCAGAGCTGCTCGCGGGTGTGCAGCGAGGGCGCGACCACGACGGCCGACGAGCGGGCGATCTGCCGCAGGCGGGCGAGATAGGTCGAGCGGAGGTCGCGCGTCCACCTCTGCCAGACCGTGCGCAGCGGAGAGAGGTCGGGAACGAACACGGTGGTGCGGGCGCACCGAAAAACGCGCAGGGGAGCCTCGAACCCCAGCGACAGGTTCAGGGGATCGGGGACGTGGAGGAGATCCACGTCTTCCGGATCGAAGCGCTCATCCCCCTCGAAGCTCACATTGGGATGGTGCAGAAGGGACTCCAGCGCCCTGCGGGCCCCCTCGTCGCCGTAGAGGATAAAGCTCCAGTCGGGGGCCCTCGCGGCGAGGGCTCCGATGAGGGACCAGGTCGGATGGGCAATGGCGCGGGACGAGGTGTACTCGGACGAGAAGACCCTCGCGTCGATTCCCACCCGGACTCCTTTGAACGAAGGGACGGAGGTCGCGGGAGCGAGCCCCGACATCACGCCCCCCTTGCCCGGATGTGCGGACCGTGCCGGCGCCGGAGGGGCCGTGCCCCCCGTCGGGACCGGAGCCCTCTCCAGGAAGACGACGCACGAGGTGAGGATCCGGGCATCCTGTCGGTGGACGAGGTGCGGGAGGCGGGAGGAGTTCTCGGGACAGTCCGAGAAGCCCTCGAGAGTCTCGGGCGAAAGGGTGAAGTCGATGTCCTCGACGAGAGAGAGGCCGACCCGGTCCACGAGGTCCCGCACGAGGTCGCGGGGCGAGAAGCGTTCGGGATCTTGGGCCTCGTTGATCACGAGGTCGGTGGAAAGGGCGACGATCCCTCCCGGCTTCACGACGCGCGCCATCTCGGCGAGGGCCATGACCGCCCCCTTCCGTGTCCCGAAGTGCGGAAGCGACGAGGCACACACGACGAAGTCGAAGCTGTCGTCCGGAAAGCGCAGCCGTCGCGCATCCATCCTCTGGACGTTGAGCCGGTCCTTCGGGTAGGCGAACGGCGCGTACCGCCCGGGGTCGTCGAGAAGATCCAGAGGAACGCCGAACTTCCTCTCGGCGTCGGCATCGTAGCGATCGATGGCCACGATCTCCCCCACACGATGGGAGAGGGCATACATGAGGGCCTCGCGGCCGGCGGCGACCGAAAGCCCGCGGGCTCCGTCGTGCAAGGCGCCCAGGCGGAGAAGACCGTAAAGGAGGTGGACATACTCCCAGGTCTGGCGGTGGCGCCGTCGCCAGTCACACCCCTCGGGCTGCTGGAGCATCTGCTCGGCGACCTGGAGCCAGTCCGGATCGTTCCAGTCCCGGGCGTCGCAGACCTTGGAGAGGCGGCGGCCGGTCCGCGTCGACGGCGACGGGAGCGGCCAGGAGGGGAGGAGACGTCGGAGCTCGGCGGTGTAGCTGGAGCGATCGAGGGCCTGCTCGACGCGCTGCAGACGGGTGACGAGGTCGTGGTCGCCTCGCTCCTTCGCTCCTGCGAGGTTGAGGGCAAGGAGCCCTCTCAGGGTCGGCGAGATGGGCCACCTCGCGCGCGAAAAGGTGTGGCCGGGATCGGGATCGAGGAGCAGGGCCTCGAGTCGGGCGACGGCGTCGACGACCTCGGTGGCGGGAAGGGGCGTCGCGCGACCCTGCATCTCCTGCAGGCGGCGGCGCGTCTCCAGTCCCGCGTCGACCAGGGCACGGGGCTTGTGGATCCGTCTCTCGTCGTCGACGTAGCCGAGCGATCGCCACTTCTCGATGAGGTAGCGCTGGTTCTTCAGGGAGCCGCCCTCGGCGATGCCGGGATCGGCGACGCCGGAGGCGTGCTCGTGGTGAACGATGCGATCGGTGGGGACCCGGTAGACCTCGTACCCGAGCTGGAGGGTCCGTACGCAGTAGTCGTCATCCTCGTGCCAGAAGAGGCCGAGCTTCTCGTCGAAGAGGCCGACCTCGCGGGCGGCGGAGGCGCGCACCCAGAGCGAGAAGCCGGTGCCGACATCCACCGGCGCCGGCTCGTCGGGTGCGGGCAGGAGCTCGCGGTGGTCGTCGTGCACAACAATGGTGTGACCCACGACGGAGGCGGCGCCGATGCGAGGGTTCCTCTCGAAGACGGAAAGGAAGGGCTCGAGCCAGCCCTCCTTGACCTCGACGTCGTTGTCGAGGAACACCACGAAGCCGTCGTCGGGTAGGTGCGGCAGGACGAGGCGGAGGAGGTCGTTGCGTCCACCAGGAACGCCGCGGTTGGCTTCGCCGAGGACGACGTGGAGGTTGTCGCTCTCCTGCTGCGGGAGCCAGTCGCGGGTACCGTCGGTCGAGAGGTTGTCGAGAATGAACACGTTGCACAGCTCGGGAGGGGCGTGGCGCTGGAGGGCCTCGAGGCACATCTTCGTCTTGTCGAGGGCGTTGTAGGTGAGGACGGCCACGTTGACGCGGCGGGGGGTGATCGGCTTCCTCGAGCGCACCCTCTGCAGGCTCTCGTGGAATGCGCGCTCCAGACGCTCGATGACCCGGCTCGCGGCGGCCTTCTCCTCCATGGTGCGGCGGCCGGCGGCGCCAAGGCGCACCCGCAGCCCGGGATCGTCGAGGAGGCGACAGATGGCAGAAGCGAGGGCCTCGGGGTCGGAGGGTGGAACGATGAGGCAGTCCTCACCGTCCTGGAGATCCTCGGTGATGCCCTGACCGCTGGTGAGAACGAGCGGCTTGCCGCAGGCGAGCGCCTCGGCCGAGGTGTAGCAGTAGCTCTCGCTCACCGAGGGGTTGGCGCAGAGGGTGGCCTGGTGGAGAAGAGCAGGGATCTCCTCGCGCGGCTTGCCGCCCACGAGCTCGATCCTGTCCTCGGGCAGGCCGCACTCGCGAGCGAGGTCCCGGAGCACCTGATCGGCGAGCCGGTCGTTCCAGTAGGCGCTGCGACCCACGAACCGGAAGCGAGCGCGGGGATGGCTCCTGTGCACGATGGCCGCCGCGCGCACCAGGACCTGCGGTCCCTTGAGCGGGGTGAGACGGTTCACGCAGACGATGATCGGGTCGGCGCCGGGATCGGGCTCGGGTCCGGGGCTCCAGGCATCGACGTCCAGAGGCTGGGGGACCCTCACCACCCGGTCGCGCTCGAAGAACCAGCTCTCGAGGATCTTGTCGCAGGTCATGAAGGAGGGAGTGCTGACGAGATCGGCGCGCTCCAGAGGCCAGCGCTCGAGCTCGTCGAGCTGACGCTCCCTCGGAGTGTCGGTCGAGAACTCGTGCTCCCGGATGATGTGGCTCGGGGCCTGGATGAAGATCGACAGCACGGTGTCCCGTGGTGGGACGTAGGCCCAGGCCTCGGCCGCCCACTCGGCCACGTGCACGACGTCGAAGGGCTTCTCGTCCTGCAGGCTCTCGAGACGAGCCGCCACGGCGCGACTGTATTCCCGGATGGCCCCGGGCTCCCGCGTGTCGGGGGCGGGGAGCTCGACCTGATGGTGCCAGACACCGCGCTCCTCCCAGTCCATGGCCAGCTCGTTGCGCCGGGAGGTGATGACGTGCACGTCGTGGCCACGGTCGGCGAGCCCCCGGGCGATGGTGTGCACGTAGGTGCCGATGCCCCCCCCCTCGCGGGCGTTCTCCCCCGTGGGGTACTCGAGACACGAGAGGGCAATCCTGAGCCTGTCAGTCATGTGAGTCCTTCCGCCGGGATGGCGCTCCCAGCCCGAGGCAGGGAGTCCTCCCGATCCTGGTCCTCATCGGGTGCAGGCGGGGGTGGTGTTGAGGGGGAGGAGAAGACAGATGGTCGCGAAAGCGGCCTTGCGCGAAGTTGGGGGTGCGATCGGGGAGGCGAGTGCCTCAGATAGGGCGAAAACGGAGAGCGGGGGGATGGGGCGGGGCCGCGGCGTAAGTGGTAACGGTGTTGGGCGATAGGGAGATGGGCGAAGACGGGTCTTGGCCCAAGGGAGGACGCGGGGACCGTGGCCTCCAGCTCCGCCACGACGGGCCCGTGGCTCTCTTGCTCTCTCCGCCCAGGCCAGCGGGAGAGCCGGCGACAGGCACGCGGCGGAACATCCTGCTGCCCCGGGTCGGCTCATCTCTCTTCTCCTGGGGATGCCTCCCGCCGTGGCATCCGGAGAGCCCACCTAGCCGGGTGCGTACCGGAAAACCCGGTCTCCGTACCGGGTGGAGCCCGGGTGCGTACCGATCCCG
>Ga0326597_10002861_pt1 | contig 25505 bp, 51 predicted proteins | sample RVTome_12_FD_203789 | JGI IMG/M metagenome (GOLD analysis project Ga0326597, IMG submission 203789) | Soil microbial communities from uranium-contaminated site in the Upper Colorado River Basin, Wyoming, United States - RVT100D185 | ecosystem: Environmental > Terrestrial > Soil > Contaminated >... | reverse complement strand
GGTAAACCGCGAAGAAGGTTTCACGATCTAACTCTTCGCAGTGACGCACTAGCCAGTGCAGTACGCTCTCGGGGTTTGTCACGCGTCCTTCGCGCGCGAACGATCGGCGCACTCTCCGCACTCGGAATTCATAGAGACTCTTGTTTTCGTTTTTGGCCATGGTTGCGGCCCTTTCTGGGCTCAAAGAGCCCGTTGAGTTCGTGAGACGTTTGACGTCCCGAGCTATTCAGCGGCCGGAGTCAAAACCTTGAGGTATTGGCCGGCTCGCTTGTAGCCGGTACCGTCCCAGCGATATTGGTAGCGCTTGCCCTCGAAGCGAGCTGAGCCGCTTAGGTTCGGGCGCCAGATCGTGACAGTGCGCGCCGTGGCCTTGGAGACTCGCCAGCCCTCGCGCAGTTTCCAGCGCGACCCAAGAATCATGCGCGGCGTAAGTATCGCCTCCACGATCTCCGGCTTCTTGTCGGTGACATATACGATTTCAAATTCAGGCATCGTTCGCTTTCTGGGCTCTTCGAGCCCGCTTGAGTTTCTTAGACGCTAGGCGCCTAGTCGGGCCCCGGATGCGCTCCGGGGCCCTGCTAGAGGCCCTACTGGCAGTTGGCGCGCGCCGGACGGATTCCCTCTTCTGTGTTTTCGACCAGACATCTGAACATTTGGCGCGCTTCTGTGATGTTTTTGGCGTGATTCAATGCGGCATAGCTCCGTCCTGAGTAGTTTTTGTAACCGCCGCCCGAAAGGGTCGCCAATTCACTCCAACGCGCCACGATGAAGCGCTTTCCGGCCCTGAGGATAGAAACGCCAGTGATGGAATCTGATTCCGGACGTTTCTCCTGCCAATTTTCCACGATTTCGGCTGGCGTATTAGTGCGCTCAACGAGCATGCCCGCGACGATTTCAAAGTTTGCCATTTTATGGCCTTTCTGGGCCCATAGGGCCCGGTGTTGAGTGAGTGAGACGCTCGGCGCCTCAGGTTTATTCACCAGCAAAGGTGATCGGGAACGCCCCACTGGTTGAGATCAACCCATTTTCCAGCGGCCGATTTTCGGGCGAGCACGTCGCCGCCCTCGGTTTCGATCGTCAGCACCGTCCCGCAAAACACTTGGCGACGTGTAGCAACGCGCTTTGCTGACGTCAGCGTGCTCGTCTTGATTTTCTCGCCTTGACAAAAGGAATTTGCATTCTGCAGTTCTCGAAAAATGTAAGTAGCCATTTTTGGCCGCCTTTCCGGAGTCGCTGTGCGCTCCTTTGCTGTGCCCAAATTTGACGTCGGGCCCTTGCGATTTATTCAGCGCTTCACAAAAAAACCGACTACGCGCCGCTATCGGCGAGAATTTCGACACCAAAATCGATCGCGGCTGCGATCAAGTCCTCCCGATCGCATCCCGGTTCCAGCACGTCCCTTTGATCGTACTCTTCGCCATCGCGAGCATCCCGCACGATGTGGCCTTCGCCGCCGTCGCACGATTTGCAGTCGCCGTAAGTCATGCCTTCGCAGCTCGCCGGACAGCTAAAAATCAAGGTAGTTGGCCGGTGCCATTCGCCATTTGGATCTTGCAGCGTCAGCAGCGATCGCAGCTCACCGGAAGACATCGCCTCAGCGCCCTCGCGATCGAGGGGAAAAGTCAGCGCGCCCCGACGCGTTGTTACTGTGATCGTGTGTGCCATTTTGGCCGCCTTTCCGGAGTCGCTGTGCGCTCCTTTGCTGTGCTTAAATTTGACGGCGGGCCCTTGCGATTTATTCACGAAATTTCGGAGAAAAAGCAAAGCAGCGAAAACAAAGGGGTTCTGGCCTTCGCATCGATGAGGTGCACGCACGATCGCCCACGCGCAGCTCTGCCAGCCTTCGCCGAGATGCCGTGCGCGCTCGCCTAGCCATTTCGCTGGCCTTCTCGCGGCCTGCTGTGCGTGCTCGAGCGCCTTGGTGCGCTTGCACGAGCCCCGGCGGCACTCCTGGGACTATGTTCTCTATGTACATGAAATCATTGAGGAATTCGGTAATAAACACGAGGGCGCATAACTGCTAGTTATGCGCCCTATACCACCGCATGAGAGCCTGAAACTGCCTCAAATTGGGGTTTTGAGGACGTTTCAGGGCTTTCCGAAGATCCTCTGAGGATCGCGGTAGTCTTCGCCCTAGCCCGCGGAATGCGTCCGCAGAGCCGCTGAGCTCTCTCTTCATTGGCTAGGATCTGATGCTCCAGCCAGCGCTGATGTATTTCTTTCGATAGCATGGCAGTGACTCACTCCACTATCTTGCTGCAATGGCGCCATCATTGCAATATTGAAGGTCTATCTGGTGATACAGTGGCCTGGTTGCCGATTCTTCCGCAATCGCCTCGGTGACACGAGAGACGCAGCCTCCACAGTCCTGCGTCTCTCACCTATTTTCGGCTTAACTCTGTAGAATTGATCGGGTGAGAGCAGAAACACTCGTTGGAATTTCGGTTTTTGGAGGCGTCTTCTACTACCTCCAAAAGAGACTGAAGAGCACGCCACTCCAAGGCCTCGGCGACGCCAGGCACCAGCTTTACACGATGCCCAGCAAGTGGTGGAGACCGGACTCGAGCAAGGGCGAGAAGAACTGCTATCAGAGCAAGGTCGAAGCCCTAATGCGCTTCGCCGACTACAACTCGAGAGTGATCGAGAACTATAGCGGCATCTCACACCAGGAGTCGGCCTCGGAGTTTGACTCCCTGAACTCGAAGCATGGATTGACGGGCAATCGCGCCATCGTCAACATCGCCCAGGCGCTGTGGGTCGCGATGCCGCCAGGCCGACCCTTCTGTCTCACCGCGATTGATATCGACGCGCTCAACGACACCTCGCCAGGCCGTGAAGCGCAGAAAGTGCTCGGCGTTGGGTTTCAGATCCCAGACTACGCCGAGATCGACGAGCAAAACAAAGCGCAGATGCTCATCTTCAAAGACCAGAAGGAGAATCGACGCCGCGAGACCAAGCCATCCAGAGTTCCACGGAGTCCCCAGGCTGAAGTGCCGTTCTAATCGCCCTCGTTGGCTTCACTCACGACGATGGCCACAGGAAGATCCGTCAGAGGCAACCTCCGCCGCACAAGGAAGGCACAGAGCAAATCGACTCCAAACGCCATCCCCCACACGGCCGCCAATGCCGTCGCTAACCCAAGCAGCATGGCGCTAGCGACCTCAAAATGCAGATCCACTGGCATCAATTTATCGTTAGCTTTTCGTTGACGCGCTTCACGCTGTCGGCGTGATGTTTCGAATTCGCCTGCCTCTCGAGTCGCGCGGCCACCAGAAAATCCAGAACGTCCATCTCGTTATACTCTTTGCATGGGGGCATCGAGTGCAGTAGCCAATACTCCTCGTCGTCCTTTGCCTTTTCGTTCAGCGTCATAGAATACTTGCCGTCACAGAATGGGCAAGCAATGTGGCATGTAGCCGCATCGACATCAGGCTTCCAATCACCCACCAAAAAACCTCTTCGCGATAGCACCGATCACGCCGTCGCCGGTCGCAATGGCCGCGAGAATAGCGTACTTGGTCATCCTGTCGATATGGCCCTTCTTCTGCACTCCGTTTAGCCAATCTGATATGTCGCAGGACGCCCCGTCAAGTATCCACAGCGGGCGCCCGTCGAGTATCGAGACGCCCGTTGTCGTGTCGGACGAAAAAATAATCCATGGAGCCTCCGCGGTTCCCCTATTGTCTAGCCGTTTCATTCTCTGTCCTCCCTCGCCCATCTGCTGATACGTACTCCTTACCAGCGGCCCCGCAGACGCTGCAAGTTTCAACTTTCGGCTGGTCGACTTCTACCTGTGCAGCAGCAATGTGCTCTTTCCACGCCCCGATGCCGTCCTGGAACTGTGCTTTCAGACTCTCAATGATCCTGTCTCGAGAGTCGATTCTCACCTTGTCGCCGTCGCGCTCACGCTTGCAGGTTGCCAGCCGCCTCTGGAGCGTGCCTATCGTCCGGTCCCTGTCGGCAACCGTCGCCCTGAGTTGCTGTTCCGTGTGCGACTTGTACGTTCGCAGTTCGTCTTCTGTAAATACTCTGCTCATGGTTTCCTGAGTCTCCCTCTCCAGAAAAACGGCTTCTTAGCGTCCTCTTGGTTTTGCGTCGCGCTAGAAACCGACGACCTGGTGTTGCTGGCCGTGTACGGCATGTACTCTGCCTTGGATTTCTTGCGCCTGGCCCTTGCCTTGCCGGGTCTCTTGCCAAGCTTTTGTTTTACGTCGTCGGTCTTGTGCTGATGGCATCGGTGGCACGTTCCGCGGCCACCAACGAACATCTCGCGGCGGATCTCATGGCCACAATCCAGGGTCAACCAAATTTCGCCCCTAAGTTCTCGCTGGCCGACGACGCTCATTTCTACCCCTTGCGCATTAGCGGGTCGACAGGCTCATCCAATCGCCCATGCCCCATGAAGGGGCGAGGTGCTGGTACTTCGTTTGCACCCTAGCATCCATCGTGTGCCATACGTGGTCGTCTGTCCACCCCCCCTCCGGCACCAGAGAATGGTCAATGCTCGGTTTCCGTAGTGGCCACCCTCAGTCGTTCGCCGTCACACGCCAAGCATTTGCAATCCTCTAAGCAGTAGGCCATATCGGGCAAATCGTCGAAGAGCCCACTCAGACAATGAACTACCCACTCTGCGCTGATCATCCCCACGGCCTGAGAACCCTCCTCTGTGCGCCAGACCGAGCCGTGAACCTGCAGAAACCGACAGTAGCCGATGCACTTTGCGATTCTCTCTTCGATGGTCACAGGTCCGCCTTGGCTGAAACATTTTCGTCCCGGCAGCACGCAACCTCGGCTCTTGCGCGCAGCCTCCGCACCTCCGCGAGCAGGGCGGGAATGTCGGTGCGGGCGTGGGCGATGAACTCAAAGTCGCTGCGCTTCGGCTGCCACGATGTTCCCCTGTGAAGAAGGACTTGGTAGCCGGATCCTGCACTCCACATAGACGCGGACCACCCAGAAAGGGCTAAGTGCTTGGGCTCGTCGCCTTCGATATTCCACGGCCCCTCAGTAGCCGCCTCTGCCCGCGCCTCGATTGCCTGTAGTTCGGATTCGGTCATGGTGCTATCCCCGCGTCCCAGAGCTCATAGTCTGGATCCGAGTTCATCTTCGCAACCCAGCGCCTGTAGGCGTCTACGCCTAGCATCCCCACCCCCCTCCGACACCAGATTCTCGCTGTGCCACGGCACCCGCCAGCATCTCACGCAAGCCCTCCTCACCCGCGGCGTCCATGAGCTTACCTAGAGCCTTATCCTCAATCTGCCGCACACGCTCGCGGCTCACGTTCAGCATCGCTCCGACCTGGTCGAGGGTGTGCTGCTGCTCGCCCTCGACCATCTGCAGTACACAGGTACTCTCGGCCTGCTCGAGCGTTTCGACTATCTCATCGCAGCGCCGATCCTCGGACTCTGCCTGCTTCGCTCGCGGTCGCAGGCTCTTTGCCTGGCGCCACACAGGTAGCCTTCGAGTTGCCTGCTTTGGTCTCCCCCTGGTGCCACCACCAGGGATTAGCTTCATTCCAGAGTTGATGACGATGTTTCCCGATGCGATCACATCGAGCAGCGCGTGGTATTTGCACCCGACCCACGGGCACGGCATGGGGCGCCCCTGGCACTCGCCGAAAGTTGTCGGTCGCATTGATCCCCAGCTACTCATGACGGCAACTTCTCCTGCGCGAGCATCGCGGTGCTATACATGCCGGACCTCTCGATGCATCCTGCACACAGCCCGGTATGGTGGCCGTTCCGCATCCGTCCCAGTAGCACGGCGGGTGCTTTGTCAGTGTCGACGGCGCACAGGTCACATGGCGATGCGGTCCTCGACACCAGCGTCATCATCCTAGCCAGCCGCTCCGGTGGCATCGCATCTAGTGTAGCCGCGGCTTTCTCTTTCCATGTGCTCATCTTTTCTCTTCCTTCTCAGCACACACCCCCCAGCAAAATTCGCGCTCTGCCGGACTGCGTGCTTGTTTTTCGTTATAAGTTGCTGGATTTACTTAGACGCGCTGGCTTCAGGTGCCAGTGGGCGAATGCTTGTGGGGGTTCGAGTCCCCCCTTTCGCACCGGAATCACTCATCTTTTTGGAGGATGGGTGGTTCCCCTTTTGTGCTGTGTGCTGACTCGCGTGCTGACTCGGATTCGCCCAGCAGATGGTGTCGATACAGCATCCTCAGTCCAATCCGGAAAACGTCCCGTGCATTGGGGTAGATCGTGATTCGCTCGAGTGGCGTCAGAACGACAAGCACCTCGCGAATCACGACCGACCTCCGCTCAGCACATCGGCGTCCCGAAATTCAGGCTCCCAGTCGCCCGCATGGACTTGCTCCGCGGTTGTTCTGGGCCACGTCTCAAGCAGACGATCTTCGCAGGCGTCCGAACAAGCTACCGGGTGCTCGATGACTTCCACGCGGCCAGTAGGCGTGTGGATCATGATGCCTGACCGCTTGCCGACTCCGATCACATACCCTGCGATTGGATCCATCAGCCGGTCCTCAAACCTGATCGCCATAATGCCAAGGACTCGGTGGCAGTTGTCGCAGCAGATTCGGCGCTGGCGTTTACCTGGGATGATACGGATCATGACTTCCCTCCTGCCAGCACAGTCAGCGCCACTCGCCCAGCCTGCTCCTCGACCGCACCCCGATCCGTGTAGTGCTGGTGCGTGATGTCCGTCGAGGCATGCCCAAGCGTCCCAGCCACGAGCTGACTCGTAGCCCCCGCACGTGTCGCGAGGCTCGCGTGTGTGCCCCGCAAAGCATGCGGCCCCACGTCCGTGACCTTGGCGTCCTTACAGAGCCTGTGGACGTGGTGGTTGATCTGGTGCCTCGTGATGCTCGCGGCGGCAAGCGCGGGGAGTCGGTCTCGCAGGACGTCGGGCACCTCGATCAGCCTGGCCCCGGCGTCCGTCTTTGTGGTGTCCCTCTCGATGCGCAGGATGCGGCCCCCGTCGTCGATGGCCCTCGGAGTGAGACCGACGATTTCCCCAGCGCGCATCGCGAGCAGGAGACAGCACAGGGCGGCGGTTGCGTGGATCGAATCCTCAGCCAGACATGTCGCGACAAAGCGCCGGGCCTCGTCGATCGTGAGCTGTGTCTTGCCACGCTTGCGTTTGCCTACGCCCTTGATGCCTGCGAATGGATTTGACGCCAGCGCACCAGTTTCGACAAGCCACGTGCAAAGCGAGCGCGCCGTCAAAAGTGCGTTGCGCTGGTAGTCCACGCTCTTGCCCGTCGCTCTGGACTCGTCGTAGAGACGTTGGCACACTACTGGGTGTAGCTCAGTGAGTAGCTGCTCGTCTTGCGCTGGCATGATCAGCCTGAGGCGAGCAGCGACTGACACGCGATGCGCGATGGTGGTGCCTCTCTCCTCGATCTCGGCGAGGTACATCGCTGCGGCCTCACCCACGGTCTGTACCTCGCTCCTGATTTGCGATCGTGCGTGCGCTGCTATTTCTTCCGCGAGCCCGCGCGTGGCGCAGGTCGTAGTAGCTCTCGTGCTGTCTGCGCGGGTGACTTGTACTCGCCACTTTCCGCTTCTTCTGTCTTGATAGATGCATACTGATCCTTTTTTGTGATGTCGCATTGGTCTCCTTGTGACCGCAGCGGCAGAGCGCGAGGGCCAAATCTACGCTCCTGCTCGTCGACGATCAAAACGGCCAGGACTTCCAGGTCTTTGCGGGTCATGCGCTCACGCTCCTGGCCATAGCGATGAGCAGGTCTCGGAATGGATCCGGAGTAGCAAGTCGCTCCCTTCGGCCCATGCGCTCCGGCCCGCAGTGCAGCTTAAACCCTTTTCCCTCTCGCCTTGCGAGCCAGCGATTGCGCCTCTTCCGCCACTCCGTGGACATATCTTTAGGCGGACGCATAAACATCCTCCGCTCCTCGGAGCTGTGAAACCCTGGTCCATCTGCCGAGCATCTAACGGCTGGCTCGTCCCCCAGCGCAGCACGGGGGGGGTAGCCCCGACGAGATAGAGCCATGTCGCTTTGCGGGCTCGGTGTCCGTAGTGCCCCTGCTCGACACAGCAGGTCCATCCATAGGCATCCGCCCGAGACCATCCACCACCGCGCAGTGGTTTCAACAACCCGTACCAGTCCCACGCTTTTGACGTTTCGGGGTGCTCGAGTACACCCCCGAATGTCCGCACAGCCCAGAGTGCCTGAGCAAAGCAGCCAGCGTCATCTCCGAGCAGCTTTCGATCTTTGCACGATGGACCGCCATACCAGTAGCGGCCCCATCTCCTGCACGGAGGATGCGCCACCACCGGATGTGGCCCGGCATACTTGCGCGCGTCTCGTGGCTCGTCCCATGGATCGACGCCATCAAGGCCGAAGTAGCACCCATCGGTCTGCACGTAGAGCGCGGCGATTGGACTCGCTTCCAGGTCTTTGCGGGTCATGCCGTCGTCCTCGGTCGGACTGCCGTGATGAGATGCGGGTGGGCGATGAGCACCGAAGCCGCGAGAGCACGGGCACTTGTCACCGTCCGACATGGGTGGACCGCGAACCATTCTCGCGGGTCGTGCTGCGGCCAAGACGGATCGCCGAGTTCCGAGTTCCTGATCGCGACCTCCCACTTGCACCGGGTCATGTCCGCCTCGAGATCTGGAGCAGTCCCGCGACCTGGGTGGGGGTGAGCCAGGTCATAGGACCATCCCGGTCTGAGCGGTCCGCTGCTCGATAAGCGTTCGGTAGCCCTCGTTGATCTCGATTCCCAGCCATCTCCGACCAAGGTCCTCGGCAACGCGCCCGGTCGTGCCACTGCCAAAAAACGGATCGAGCACGATGCCGCCTATGCGGCTGCCTGCGAGAATGCAAGGCTTGATGAGGTCCGGTGGATAGGTCGCGAAGTGCGCACCCTGATAGGGCACATTTGCCACCGTCCACACACTTCGCTTGTTGCGATACTCGGGAAACCTACCTCGTGCCTCTGTACTGCTGCGCATGGCCTTGCTGTTGGCGCCGCTCTTTTTACTCGGCCATCGCCTGCGGACCTCTCCTGCGGACCTCTCCTGAATTGCGATGGAGTCATAGTAGTAGTCGCGAGACTTCGACATCAGAAAGATGTACTCGTGCGATTTGGTTGGGCGGCTGTTGACCGATTCGGGCATAGCGTTCGGCTTGTGCCAGATTATGTCGCTGCGCAAATTCCATCCGTCGTCCTGCAGGGCCAAAGCAACTCGCCACGGCACGCCGATCAAATTCTTGTAGCGGCATCCGCTCGCCGCCGGTGTCGCCCGCAGCACCCCTTTTGATGCTGAGTGCTCCCATCCATCACCGCCGCCGCGGCCACCCTGGACATAGCTATCGCCGAGGTTGAGCCAGAGCGTGCCATCGTCGCGCAGCACTCTCCGCACCTCGCGAAAGACTTCGACCATCTTCACAATGTACTCGTCGAGTTCCTCGAGCCCGAGTTGGCCCTCGACCCCGTAGTCGCGCATCCGCCAGTAGGGCGGCGAGGTCACACAGCAGTCAGCAAGCTTCTCGGGCATACGCTGCAGCACTTCGATGCAGTCGCCAAACTCGCAGTGACTCGTGAAGGTCACGACTCCCCCTCCAGCTTGCGTGGAGCCAACACGACGACATTCGCCGACGGATAGAAAGTGGTCACGTCCTGCTTCGCGCACCACTCGTCGAGCAGTTTTTGCAGTTCACACTCGTCTGAGATCCGCTCGTTGGCGTCCTCGTGGTGGTCGGATAGCGCGTTTTCGATCACGTCCGCTGCATCCATGTGCAGCTTCATCGCTAAGCAATCCCAGAGGTACCTTTCCGGCTCAACCTCTTCGTTCTCGCATTCGTCTAAGTAGTCCTGCCATCCTATAAAGTATTTGTCGGAGCGGTCCGAGTGGAGCATGCCTCCTTTCCAGTCCGCATACAGAACCTTGCGAGCAGCCTCAAACTTCCGAGCCTCCTTAGCGGCGTCTGCCTTTTCACGGCACGCGCTACAGTAAATGTGATACTTACGTGTCTCCTCGGCACACCCTTCCCTCTCGCACACCTTCGGGGCGCAACATAATTCTGCGGGCTGTTTGTTGTGCTTGCTATAAACAATCCCGCACGTTGCACACGCATAGCAGCGCACCTCGTCTGTGCCTTTCTTAACCAGATCAATGGGTTTGAGTCCCCTCTTGAGGGCAGGCAATTCTTGGTTCACGACTCCCCCTCCAACTCACGCGCAAAATCCATCACCGGCAGCTTATTGCCGAGCTGGTCGCCCATGTACACTACCTCCAACGCCTCGGCTGCGACCTTCCAGTTCTCCGCCCTGGTGCGCTCCTTGCCAAGCCTGCGCTCAAGGTCTCTAATCCCCCTTAAGAGTGTGCTGATATCGGCATTTGCTTTATCGACCATGCCCCGCAGTGTGGATATAAGCTTCTCTCGATCCGGGTGCGAACTGAGCGTCGCGCAAACCCAACACCCGCCCCCGCAGACATCGGTATCGTGGCTATCGCAGATGACCCCCTTGTGGGCGATCTGTGCATCGGCCAGCGCAGCATCCCGCTCGGCCTCGACTGCATCTAGCCGATCGAGCGCCGTTTCCCATCCCGACTTCATCCTCAGCAGGTCGTCCAGGAGCGCGTCGTAATTAGCGGAGAGGCGGTCTCGCTCCTCCTTGAGCGCATCGCGGATCGTGCGGAGTTCTTCGAGTTCCATTTCTTCTTGTCTTTGACCTCCCCTACAGTCTCGGTTTCGGTGTTGGACGGTGCAGGTTTTCCCTTTGCAACTCATCGCGCGAACTCCTCTTTGGCGGCCGACCACGCGGCGTTGATTGACTTCATAGCCTCATCACTGCCACCGCGGTCTGGATGGACGCCCATCGCCATGCGATTGCGGGCAGCGCTGGCTTGCTCCAAGGTGTCGCAGTGCCCCAGTGTCTCTCGCCAGCCGACGGCCGGCGCAGGTAGCGCGTTGAATCCTGCAAACGCCTTATTGACGATGTCGCTCGTGCCCCAACGATCAATTCCCCGGAGGGCCTCGAGGGTCTTCTCGATCGCGCGTAGGTTGTCTTTGACCGTGTCCCAGCGATCGCAGGCGATGACTTTCTGCGCGCCATCTTGCATCCAGTAGACGGCAACGCCTCGGTCAAAAGGCTGCCCTCTGCCCATGCGTGGCAGGCCGTCTTTGCGAAGCTCTAGGTTCGTCGAGTAGACGATCGTTGAAATGTCGACGCCCATCCTATCTAGCTCGTACTTGATGTTCCCAAGCGCCTGGTTGAAGTTGCAGTCGAATCGCGACTTAGCCGGCGATAGCGACCTCGTCCATCCATCGGGCCATTTAAGTGGGTAGGCCATTGCGGTCATGCCGAAAACTCCAGCCTTGGGAACTCCGCGTGCTGCACCCCGTCCAGCGAGGGTAGCGATATCTTTTTTCCGCCTTCAACCTTTTGCTTATAGAAGAACGGAATCCCAGCCCCGCAGCACTGCGCCCACATCGACCGCACCCAGTTAGGATTCATTTCCCTGCGCCCGGGGCCGGACTCACCGCCACAGATCACCCAGTCCAGCCCGTGAGCTTTCTTCTGTGGCCAAACTGCATATCCGTCTACGTGCTCTACCATTCCTCCGCTTCGGTCGCAGACGAACGCATTGAGGTCTATGGGGCCAAGCGCTGGCTCGTAGCTGATAAAGCGCACAGCCGGCCACCTAACCTCGAGCAGGATTGGAATGCGAATATCGGCTTGCTCCTGGTTCTCGGCGGTCACACCCAGCCAGACGTTCAGCGGGCGCCGCGAGCCCGTCTGCCAACTCGGCGGCACGAGATAGTGGTTCTCGGGGCGCTTCGTGAGCAGCAGCCAGTCGAGGTGTGGCGTCGCTTTGATGAGCCTCCATAGGCGCCAGCGTGCCTCGCTTTGCTGCGTATTCGGCGTCCCGTATTCATCTAAATGCTCTTCGAAGACGTCGGCCATCGACGCGCAAAACACGCGATAGCGGACGCCATCGCGTTCGGCCTTGCGATTCCATGCTAGCGGCCGGCTCCAGTGCTTGTCGCCAAAGAATCGCCGCGTAGTGTTGTCGCCCCAGTGGCCACCTTTGAAGCGAGCATCGAGGGTTTCGGCGTAGCAGTTCTTGCAGCCGGCGGAGATCTTGGTGCAGCCCCACCACGGATTGAACGTGAAATGTGTCCACTCTATTTTGGACATCTCACGGGCAAGGGTCGGTAATCGACTCATCAGTGCGACGCTGCCTTCCTAAGGCCCTTCAGGATGTCCGAAAGCGTCTGTGCAGCCTCACTGTGCTCCATACTCGAGCCGACGGCAGACATGCGGCCGCCGTTCTTGTCATTGCGACGCACGACGAGTGCGAAGTCGATCGCAATGTTGGCATCGTAAAGCATTCCTGTAATGGATTTGGTCAGGATGACACACACCTCCTGGAGAGCCCTGTGCTCTTCGTTGTCCACCAGCCTCTTTTCCGGTCCCTGCGGCTTCTTCTTTGTGCGCGTACGTTTACTCATGCAGAATCTTTGCCCGCTTGAGCACCCGCTGTGTGATCGCGTCCATCTCCGCGACGACCTCGTGCCGTAGCGGCCCGCGAGATTCGAAGCACGCCGGCCGCGTGAGAGGTACGCCGGGCGGCCTACTCTCCGCATCGAGATCGTCGAGGGCCTGGTGCGCCTCCGCGATCGTGAGCTTGCCCTTTGCCGCTCGGTGGAGAATGTCTTCGCGGGCCTCTATGTCTGTCTTATTCATTTTCGGTCACCTCGATCATGCGGATCGAAGAGGTAGAACGGGTTTCCCTTGATCATTTGAATCCAGCCGTCGTCGGCGAGATCGCGCTTCATGCCGTCCTCTTCTCTTGGAATCTGCGTGGGAAGAACTGGCAATAGTCGTTTTCGTCTTTGCCGCCAAAAATGGAGGAACACCTAATGGAGTGAACACAGTCGCCACATATCTTCCCGGATGGCAGGTCCATGCATGTTGATGTCGTGCAGTCCTTGTCGCGACAACAACCGTTTTTAGCGCTCATGCTGCACCTCCCGTGGACTGCGCGGCTATCCACTCCTCGACCCACCCGGCCGCAATGGCTGACAGCGGGTTCGTCGCGGGCGTGTCGCCCTTGCTTATGCCGAGGAAAAACCGCTCGGCCGGCCGATCTTCGTTCGGCGTGATGCCAAGATCCGTGTAAGGCAGCGCCGCCACATTCGCGAGCGTTCCGACGAGGCACGCGCACTCGCCCTCGTACGTGGACCCATCCACGCGGCCTTCTTTGATCGCGGCGAGGAGGCCAGACACTTCGTCGGGGCGCGAGGAGAGTATTTCGTAGATGTCCTCTTTTATTCCGCCGAGGTTCGCCCCGCTGAGGTCCGCCCCGCGGAGGTTTGCGTAGCGGAGGTTTGCGTAGCGGAGGTTTGCGTAGCGGAGGTTTGCGTAGCTGAGGTCCGCCCCGCGGAGGTTTGCGTCGCGGAGGTTTGCGTAGCGGAGGTTTGCGTCGCCGAGGTTTGCGTAGCGGAGGTTTGCGTCGCCGAGGTTTGCGTAGCTGAGGTCCGCCCCGCGGAGGTTTGCGTCGTCGAGGTTTGCGTAGCTGAGGTTTGCGTAGCTGAGGTTTGCGCCGGCAGCAATCGCGAGCAGTAGGCACTCTCGTAGCGTGCTGGCCGTCTCGGACACGTAAAGGACGACGCCGGTGTGGCGATCTTTGATTTCGATCACGCTGCACCTCCACACCGAGGGCAGGTCACATGCGCGGGCAGGTCGTCGCTAGCGCTGGCGCCCGGTCCTTTCGCGGCGAGACCGAAGACTCCGCGCTCGGCATCAGTCCAGTACACGGCCATGCGTGCGCGCTTGAGCCGGACGGTGACTCCAGCGCCGAGCATGACTTCATTGCTCGGGCCGTCCTCAGGCACGTAGCCGAAGAAGACCCCGCGCTGGTCTGTGCAAACGATGATGGCTCTGTGGCCATCGGGCGTGTGAGGGCAGGCCATCACACCACCGCCTTAGCTGGAGCTACTGCCCCGGCGCCGTGGCAGCGGATGCAGACGCCACGGTCTGGGCGCCATCTCGAGTCGGCGCAGGCTTTACATTCGGGTGCAGGCTTGGCTGGTTCGCTCATCGGTAAATCAGTACTACTGATTATCCGGCGGTGGGTCAACCAAATTTAATCAGTCTTTGTAATTTTTTCTTGGGCGGCAAGGATGAACTCCAGATCTCGCACCGCCTTGAGAGCTAAGTCGGGAGCAAGCTTCTCAAGCTTCGCCACTGCGTCACCTGCCTTTTTCGGCAAATTCTCACCATCTGCTACCTGAATCATTGTTCAGTAAGCTAGCACAGCGGTGTGACAGTCAGGTCCGGGAGACGGCCGCGGCCATCTTAACCAGGTTGTCCACGGTGGACTCTGCAAGCTCCGGATTAGCCAGCATTAACCTGGCAACCGCAAGCTCAGCTCGCGCTGGGAGCGTAAGGCGGATGCCTAGCGCAAACGAGATCCGTTCTGCGTGCAGCGACCGAGCCTGGCCCATCTTGGTGCTCAACTGCTGACTAATGTTGCTCTGTGTGCTGCCAATGTGGTCGGCGAGAATGTACTGGTTGATGCCGAGCTTTTTGATGGCTGCCTTGGCGTGCCGCCGCCAAATATCGTCGATCGGCAAATCCCGGAGCGGGATATGCTCAACCTCTGGCAGCTCTGGCCGGGTTTTTTTCGCCACTAACATATGGATATTGCACAACTTATGATAACACAAGCTGATACCACTTGTTTTAATTTATCACGTATGCTGATTTATTGGCATGCGAATCATCCCGCGCGGCGAATTGGGAGCCACTCTGAAGGCTGCTCGGCAGAAGACGAAACACACACAGTATAGTCTTGCCGAACAGTTACAGGTGAAGCAGCCGACAATCTCGGCATGGGAGAATGGCGAGCATGAGCCGCCGCGGGAGCGCTGGGGGGATATCGCCAAAGCCCTCGAATCTTCGATAGAAGAACTCTTCTTCTATTCCACCAACGAAGAGTCTGAATCCGACGCCGAGGGCACCCAGGGCGACGCTGCCTGATGACGCATCCAAAGGGGGGCTCAAAGCCAAGGAAGCGCAATGGTCTTAGCAATAAGGTCCGCTTTGGGGTCTTCAAGCGCGACAGCTTAGTCTGCCAGTATTTGCTCAAGATGGCCCATTCAGTGGGTGCCGATCCGGAGGACCTATTGGGGCAGGGTAGCCCTGGGGGTGCAGCACATGCGTAGCTATGGCGCCGTGTCACCTCGCTTCTGGTCCGGGGAGACTGGCCGTCGTATTCGCAAGATCGGCGACCCTGAGGTCATCGTTGCGCTCTACCTTATGACGTGCCCGAACTCGACCATGACCGGCCTCTATTATTTGCCAATAGTGACCCTTGCACATGAAACTGGAAGGGCCTTCGAAGGGGCTTCGAAGGCCCTTCGAAGCCTCCTTTCAATAGGATTTTGCTTCTACGACGAGGTGCAAGAGGTTGTTTTTGTTACGACCATGATCGAGTGGCAAACCGGAAAAACCTTGAAACCCAGAGACAATCAGGTGAAGGGCATTAACACAGCACTGGAGCCATACCTAAACACCCAACATTACCCACTTTTTTGGGAAAAGTACCAGCACACCCATCACCTTAGACACCCCCCTCCGAAGCCCCTTATAAGCCCCTTCGAAGGGGCTTCGAAGGGGCTTCCTACAGGACAGGACAGGACAGAGACAGGGACAGAGACAGAGACAGAGGCAGGGGGGGTGGTGGGTGAGCCTGACGTCCTGGAAAAATCCACGAATGTACTCATGGAGCTCAACCGCCAAGCCGGCACCAAATTCCCGATCGCCAGCCTGTCGATGATCAGGGATATCGCCAAGCGCATCCGCGGTGAGGAGGGCGAGCCGGCAGCCAGCGTCGACGACTGCGAGCTCGTGATCGCTCACCGCGTCGCGGCATGGGCCGGCACCGAGCGCGAGGAGTTTCTTCGTCCACAGACGCTCTTCGCAGCCAATAAATTCACGGGATACCTCACCGTAGCACGCGCATGGGACGCACAGGGGCGCCCTGAGCGGGCGGAAGCGGAATCCGGCCACCGCAGACCCTCGGACATCAACAACGCCCCTGTGCACCCAGCAGAGACATCTCTCGAAGACCTGGAGCAGTACCGCGAGAAAGGAAACAACCCATTTTGAGTGAATTCGCAGGGAAGATCATCGAGGCAGCGGAGCGCTTCCGCGTAGCAGAACCCGAAGGGGGTTGGGAGGCACACGAGCAGCGTGTGACTGCCGATCTTGAGAGATTGAAGGCCCGTGAGGCTCGCTACCTCCAGGCCGAGCGCCTTCAGGCGATGGGTGTGCCGCGCAAGCTCCACCAAGCAATCATCGAGGGACCCGAGCACTCGGCGGCGGTGTTGGCGATGCGATCCTTCCACGTCGCTGTCAGGGAGAGCACAGAGCACCTCGCTGTGCTCGTGGGAGAGACCGGCGTTGGAAAGTCGTTAGCCGCCGGCGTCTGGCTACTGCACGCATCGGACGACATGCGCTCGCTGCGCTCGCGGGTGATGCCGCGGAAATTCATCGCGGCGGCGGACTACTGCCGCATTTCGGACTACGACACCGAGGCACTCGCTGCCATTGAGCTCGCGCGGTTCCTGGTCATCGACGATTTGGGCGTCGAGTACGGTGACAAGCGCCAGTATTACGCATCACGCATTGATGCGATCATGGGCAAGCGCCACGGCAACATGCTGCCGACAGCCGTCACCACCAATCTCAGCATGGAGGTCATCAGCAAGTGCTATGGCGCCCGCGTCGAGTCGAGGCTCAACGATGCGCAAGTGACGCTGCTCCGTGGTGAGCCCGATCGGAGGAAGTCATGAGCCGCGCAGCCGACCAGGCAATGCTCGTCGGCGCTGGTTATGGCAAGGTAGAAATCGCATTGATCAAAGACGGGAAGCGACTTCGAAAAAAGCGCGACTTCATTCTTCTGGCCGAGTCCATCGCGGGCCTCGGGCTCATGCACCCGATCACGGTGACCTCGGACATGAGGCTCGTGGCCGGCTATCACCGGCTGCAAGCATGCAAGAAACTTGGGTGGGAGAAGATACCGGCGTTTGTGGTGACACTCGACAGCCTCAAGTCCCGGTTGATGGAGATTGACGAGAATCTCATCAGGAACGAACTGGACGCGCTGGAGCGCGGAGAGCATTTACTCGAACGCAAAAAGATCTACGAGACCCTTAACCCGGAAACCAAAAAAGGCGTCGCCGGCGCCAGGGCCCGGCATGGAACAGCGACCGACAAGTTGTCGTTTGCTAAGTCCACCGCGAAAAGCATGCAGGAGTCCCCCCGGAATATCGAACGGGACATCGCAGTGATCGAGCGCCTGTCAGGAACAATCAGGAGAGCGGTCCGCGAGACCTCCATCGCCAACAACAAGCAAGAGCTCGCCAGGCTCTCGAAGTTAAACCCGGATGATCAGAAGACTGTGGTGGCGAGCATTGTGAGCGGAGCAGCTCGCGGCGTGAGGGAGGCAAATCGAAACCGAATCGCCACGAAGATCCGATCAGAGCCGGCCCCACTTCCCGGTGGGCCCTACCGAGTCATCGTGATTGATCCGCCGTGGCCCTACGAGAAGCGAAAAAACGACCCCAGCCAGCGGGGTGGACTCGACTACCCCACGATGTCCATCGAAGATCTGTGCGAGATGGAGATTGAGAAGCTGGCCCACAAAAATTGCATTTTGTGGACATGGACGACCAACGCCTTTATGCGCGAGGCGTACCAATGTCTCGATGCGTGGGGCTTCAAAGACAAAACGATCCTCACGTGGGACAAAGGGAAGATGGGTATGGGCGACTGGCTTCGTGGCCAGACCGAGCATTGCATCGTTGCCGTGAGGGGTCGCCCTACAGTCGTGCTCACAAACCAGACGACGCTGTTGCAAGCACCGAGGCGCGAGCATAGCCGCAAGCCAGAGAAGTTTTACGGGCTGGTAGAGAAGCTTTGTCCGGGGAGCAGGCTTGAGATATTCGCCAGGGACCGGCGCAAGGGTTGGGACGCGTGGGGCGGGGAAGCCGATAAATTTACTCTGGCCAAGTAGCCACCTGTCCCTATGAGCATCAATTCAAAAATGGAGCGCCTACCCTCGCCGATCGTGAAAATGGCAGAAGATCGCAAGGGGCCATCAAAGGGTCTTCCTTTGTTCTGGCCGTTTGTACTTATCGGCGTTGCGATTGGGGTCGGCGTCACCTGCTGCGGTAATGAGCTTGTCAAAGTTTTAATGTAGCCACCGCGATGCGGTGAGAAAAAGAAAGATCAATGGAATATAAAAAGCTAACGCGGCTGTGGAAATGGATCACGCGCAGAAATCAGAAATCTATTTCGCTGCAGGACGAGAGCGATCAGGACGAGAGCGATCAGGACGAGGAAGAACTGCCCCTCAACTGCCCTCGCTGTGGATCGAAGATCTTGTGCTTCGATCGTGTGCACTTGCTGAACTCTGACGAGCCCGCCCCACCGCGAACTTCCAAAGACGGGTGGTCGATTGCCGGAACGGTTCCGCCTGTCAAACTCCAAGAAGTATCCCCGTCTGGCCAGCTCATCGACCGCACTCTTCCCTCGAAGACAATTTTCGTGATGCACGAGGCATCACCAACGGAAGTCTCCATCCCCGAGTACGTGTGCCTTGGTTTGGCCGATCGCGAAGAAGTGGAAACGTACCTAGCTAGAGAATTTCCGGGGGGGAAGGTCTCAGCCGATGTTATCGATCGCCCCCCCTGTGGCTGGCGGGGCCTCGCCGCCGACTATAAAAACAAGTGGCTATAAGGCACTTGCAGGCTAACCGACGATAGATATTAGACCGCCAGAGTTCCCTTGTGCCAGACTGTTTCTATGCACGTGAGACAACTCGGCGGTCACCAGGGCCTTGGTGCCTTCCCATGCAACGGGTCAACCACCTTCGTCCTGGCCCGCAACGGCACCATCGCCGCCCCCTGCAGTCTGGATGTGCTGGGCAAATTCCAGGGGCTTCAGCGCGCCATCAACAACTACAGTCAGAAGCACAGCCTTGGAATTGTGCTGCGAGTTGATGGCGACATTGGCCCCAACACCGTGGACGCTTCCGGGCAGGTCTGGGATCATGGCTTCCGAACGGGAATCACCCTGTGGCCGGAGCAGCGGCCAGAGACGGCCAGAGATTTAGCTGCAAACATCGCCATATACGAACTGGCAGTTTCCCTAGCGGTTGGCATTCGCGACGTGACCGCCGACCAAACGATATCGGCGCAGACCTTCGGCGGGCCATCTATCACTTTCGGCGAGCCAACCATCACGAAGCTCCCCGACGCCCAGGCGCAGAGTGAAGCGAAACAGGCTGGCGTGGGCACAGGGGCCGCTCTCTTTCTGGCCGCTGCCGCCGGCGTGATCGCCTACCGGGTAGTCGGACGCAAGCGCCGGGGGCAATAACCCATGGCGCTATTAGGGCCGGCACCAGGCGAACGGCAGCTACAGGCAGACACCCTGGCGGCTGAGCAACAAGACGAGAGCTCGTTTGGGTTTTTCAAAATAGCGCTTCTCGGCGCTGCCGCACTAGCGATTTATAAGGTGGTCACGGGGCTCTCAGAGCAGGACCTCGAGGGAACCTGACCTTACGACGACGAAGACTCCAGTTCGGAGTTCCTACAACTGCCACCACCACCAGGGGAATAGGTACACGCAATTATGACGACAACAGTTTCAAACGGATTTCTTTCAGGTTTCTCACTCGGCGCGGGCGAAGACGAATCGGGCGCGTCAAAGAAAGCCAGACTCGCTGACTTCGGAGAGCTGTCTGGAGCCGTCGATACCGAACTCCTTGAGCAGGCAGTTGAATTGGCGAAGCTTATCAATCTCGGCGCGGCGCGCTGTGCCGACATCAAGGCCTATAACGCGATTGCCCTCACCGCGTGGAAAGCCAACCTGCGAGTCTTCTCCGCTCTCGTTGCCGCCGGCGCCGACAGGGAACTTCTGATCCCTCCTTTTCAGCCTGCATTCTTCACCACACCAGACGGCGTGGAAGCAAGCATTCGCTGCCTTTTGTCCGGAGAGGACTGTCAGAGTGTATCCATCAAGACTCCGTGCGCGTCAGGGGTAGTGTCTCCCAGACAAATTCTCGACCCCATAACCGGGGTACAGCTATCTTCCACCGTCGTCATCGACTCAGACTCGCGGTACGCTGATCTATTTCTGGAGCTGCAGCCATCGCCGGAACCGCCGCCGCTGAAACCCGCTAATGGCCTCGGAGCCCTCGGCGTGCCCCTCGCAATCCCCGCCGCGATCGTCTGGGGCCTAGCCATCTTGACGGTAGGCACAATTGCCGTGCTCCTGACTGACGATGTCCTGGGCGCGTTCGATGGATCGTCGGAGATTTTGGCGACGGCGGAACTCACCGATGCCCAGGCAAGACTTGCGACCTCGCAGTTTGCGGCGCGCCGAGAGTGCATCGAAGCTGGCGGCAGTGCATCGGAGTGCACCGCGCTCACTAACAAGGCCTTCGCCACGCCGGCTGGCAGGCAAGGCTTTTTTGACAAGGTCGTCATGACCGGATTCAAGCTTGGCGCCCTATATCTCGGCGGTCGCTATATCTTGAGCAAGATGGAAGAGCGCTAGGTCGTCATGCGCGGTTTTTTTTTGGCTCTAGGAACAGTCGGAGGCGCGATATATCTCGCGTCCCGGCCTAGAGCGTCCCAGTCTGGACTGCACGGAATCCTAGAAGCGGCTGGCAACCCTGCCATCTTTGGAATCGCCGCCGGCATAGCCAACGGAGTCCTGGCAACGATACGCGAAAAGCCCATGAGCTTTACCGTGAATCTGATCACCGCTTCGGTGATCGGCATCAGTGAGGGGGTGCTCGCGGAAGATCGCAACAACGCCGCGAGTGTCGGCTTTCTATCCGCGCTAGGCGCGTCGGCTGGGATGGCTCCATTCACCAGGTTTAGTCCTGGACAACGCGCCATCTTTGAGAACCCGGCGACTCCGCTATTGGAAAGGTAAGACAATGCAGGTCAGGACACTAAGCAGCTTGAGCGCGTTTGGCGCCGCCACACCCGTAACCGCGTCTCAAATTCGCGGGCTCATAGACGGTATCGACAGCATTTTTCTGATCCTCGTTCGGATCCCGGCATCCGAAAGGTTTCGCTCGATAATCGCCGACGACGTGCAGGACGAGGATGGACTCTTCAACCCCGAGGCATTTGCCGCCATTCGCTCAGGCGGCAGCAGTGCGTTTCCTGTGGGTGCCAATACCATCGCCATTGATGGTCGAAAGATTCGGACCTTCCTTCCTGTGTGGGCTGCGATTCGAGGCGCCCTCGATTTGCAGGGCGAGCGCCGAAGGGAGCCGGTGAGCGAAATTACATCCATGGATGTGGGAGAGAGTATCGATTCACTCGTTCTCGCTCGAAGCAACCTGAAGGACCTTATCCCCTCGGGGGATACCCCCGTTGCCACTTCCCAGGAGAAAAAGGGGAGCCTTCTTGGATGGCTCCTAGTGGGAGCGGCGGCCGTTTACATCAAAACAAAAGTTGCATAAAGGAAAGCGAACCATGCCAATCAAACTGACGCAACTATCATCACTGGGCCAAGGAGGGGTCTCCGGACTCGGAGAGTCCAACGGAAACGGATGGGATGTCCAGCCGGGGCGGCTCGTGCCGCTCTCCCTCGACGCCATAGAAATGGGCCAGAACTTCTCTGACGCCCTAAACGCTGCCCTCGCAAAGCACAGTGTCCCGGGCCGGGTCCAAACAGATGGGCCGATCACCCGGTTTCATATTGAGCTTTTGGGCGACCTCCTCCTGATGCCCGGAGTGGGATCCGTGTTCGTTCCCACTGTTGCCGATCAGGCACTCGAGCTTGCGACGGAGCCGGAGCTGCAGGAGGAAGTTTTGCTTGAACTGGACGATCGGGACATTGTGGCACTGACCGAAAGCCTGAAACGAGCAGCTACGCTCAAAACCGGGCAACAGGTTGCGCCAGGTGGCGCGAATAGCGGCTCGGGTCTAGCGGTACCGCTGGCCATAGGCGGTGGTCTTCTGATTCTTCTCTTGGCGGCCCGATGACTCTTCGCATCAGGACACTTTCCGGCCTTGGGGCAGCATCCGACGACCTGATCAGGTTTTTTGACAACATCCCGCTGGTATCGACGGCCCAGGCAACCACGCTCGTCCGAAATCTCGAGAGGGCCGTCGAGGACGCTGCCGAGAAGAGGGTGCGGGCATCCGTGATCCCCGAGGTTGAGTCGACCGTCAAGAAAGCGGTCATCGTCTCCGTGGGCGCCTCGGCACTTATCGGATTTTTTGTGCTGCGCCGCGCTTCGCGGTAGCCAATCCAACCACCCACCACAACCCAAGCAAAGGAATATGAAATGGCTCTAACGGCACATCAAAAACGATTCAAGAAAGCCTCCGCTGCGGCGCGCAAGGCGTGTCACGCATCTACCAAGACTCCTGGGACCTACGGAACCTGCTTCGGCAAGTCCATGAGCAAGGCCCTGAAGGGAACCGGCAAGAAGGGCTCCAAAAAAGGTGGCGTCCGCAAGTGCGCCGGGGTCGTCCAGACTGGCAAGCGCAAGGGGCGCCTCAAAAAGGGCTACAAGTGGCCCGGCGGCGGCAAGTGCCCAGTGAAAGCCAAGCGCAAGAAGTAAGCGCACAGGCCAAGCAGCGCGTCACAAGGGGGTGCCCATAGCGGGTGCCCCCTTGTGCGTTTCGGATCACTGGTTAAAGGCCCCATTGATTAGATAAATTCGCGGACAGGCTACCTTCGCTGAGATAAATGCGTCGAAGGTTGTTTACTGGGCGCATGGTGTGGCTATATTGGGAATGAGTGGGCGCATCAGCGGATGAATTTGCGGAGAGGTATCGGGGTATGCGCTCTGACAGCACCGTTACTCAGTACCGGCAAGGCGCTCGAAGTTTTTCTAGGTACCTAGAATCGCAAGGTAGGACGATAATTAACCTCGACAATGGGGACATCGACGGGTTCGTTAGGTGGCTGAGTAAAGCCAAAAAGAAGCCGAACACGATCCAAAACTACTCCAAGATAGCCAGGACCTACGTTCGATGGGTAGGTGAAACCGGCATAGCGGTGCCAGAAATGCTCCCCGCTATGCTGCCATCGGTCAAGAGAGACAGGATGCAGATCCTGCCAGAGAAGCTGATCCCAGCCTACAATGCGGCCTGCATTCGCCACCTCAGCGAGCCCTTCCGGACCGCGCTTTTGCTCCTGCCAATGAGCGGCCTGCGGGTGAGTGAGATGTGTCTCCTGGAGAACAAGGATGTGGAGATTCTCCCCCCGTCGAAGGCTGCACCGTTTGGGACCGCCCAACTCCACGTGCTCGGCAAGGGCCAAAAATACAGGAATGTTCCGGTGCTGGCCGAGGGGATCGGAATACTCGCCAGGTACCAGGAGATCGAGCGCCCGAAGCTTGGGAGGAACCGCTGGCTCTTCCCTGCTAGCCAGAAGTCGACAGGCCACATCGACAGGCACCAGATCACCAAGCGAATGGCCAAGATCAAAGGCAAGATCGGCATCAGCAAGCTACACCCCCACTTGCTTCGGCACACCTACGGAACGATCTTGAATGAGGCCGGGGTGGAGGGGTTCGATCTGGCGTCGATCATGGGCCATTCCGACATCAAGGTCACATCGATTTACGTCCACCCCGTCGAGAGCCGACTGCTCGCAGACGTGAGCCAACTGAGTTACCGCAACCGAAAGAAATCAACATGATAGAGGACGAATTAATGGATGCAACCAACGGCCCCCAGGAGCAAGACCAGGACGAGGTAGAAGCCGATCCACCAGCCCACAAGGAGCCCGCGGGGAAGAGCGCCGCCGCCAAGGTACTCGAGGCGCTCAATCTGGCATCCGCAAACGATGCCGACGTCCTCGATGCGCTCAACCAAGACGACGAGGAGGAGGAGACTCTTCGCACTCCGTCTCAAATCGCCGGGCGGAGGAAGAACTCCAAGAAGACCACTAGGGCCGCGGCGCCATCGGTGCCGGCGAAGGTCAAGAAAATGATGGGCGATGGCCTCACCTTTCGCTTCTACAAGATCGACAAGTTTGGCAAGTCAGCGGTGATCGGGGACTACAGTTCTGAAGAGCTCGCCAACGCCAACGACGATATCGAACTTTTCATTCAATCCTATCTGGTGGCCGAATATGAAGCCGGCTCCTACCGGGTGATCGCACGCGGCGCCAAGGGCAACGAAGTCATGGACAAGACTTATGCCGTGCTCGCCCCCAAGGGCCAGCGCCCAGCTCTGATAGCGGCCGGCGCTGGACTGTTTGAGCAAACGCAACTCAGCAGTCAAACCAAGCAGCTCAACGAGCTACAGGAGAAAATTCGGCAGAGCGAAAAGGACGAACGGGAGGCCCTGCGAATCGCCAACGAAAAACAGGCTGAGCAGATAGCCAGCATGAAAGGCGGAGGCGAGACGAACATGATGTCGATGTTCATGATGATGCAGCAGACTTCGGAGGCCGCAAACCGGCGGGCGGAGGCTGCCGACAGGCGCGCGAAGCTTGAACTCGAGAAGATTCGACTCGAAGCAAATCTCGCAGCCGCCGCCGCGCCGCCGCCGCCGCTTCCTCCTCCTCCGCCGCTTGCACCCGATCCAATCGCAATGCTGGGCGCGCTGATGGGTGTCGTGAAACAGATGATGCCGGCCGCGCCTGCGCAGAACCTGGAGGCCCTCTACCTTCGGGACCGGATCAAAGATCTGGAGTCCAGAGGAGGAGGTCCGACGTCGATGGAGGACATATTCCACCAGGCCAACCAGATGGACGAGCTTTTCAAGAGCAGGTACGGCGACGGCGGTGGCAACGCTGCCGTCGACATGGTGAAGGGCTTTATGGACAACTTTGCCGAAAATATGGACTCGGTGAAATCGCTGATCTCTGAGGCTGGCGGCAAGAACCGCAAGCAAGTCACCGCGAAGGCCACGGAGGAGAAGCAACCAGGGTCAGACGATGAAATCTTGCCAGATGGATTCATAGAGCTGATCATGGAACTGGACGACGCTGGCGAGGAAGACGAGCCGGACCTGGCGCGGATTAACTGCATTCTGCGAGTGCTGCAGATGTTCTCCAACTCGGACACCAAAAAATACCAACTCATCGCCAACCAGCTCATTGTTCAGATCAGCGAGAACAAAAAGAAGCCGGTTATGTACATGCTCAAGCAAATCCTGGAGGAGTGCACCAAGCGAGAGATGATCACCGCGCACTCGTCGGTGGCAGCCTATAAGGCGGTTGACCGACACTTCGATCAGGTCCACAGCGCGGTCACTGGGAAGCCCGGGCCAGGGCAGATCAAAGAGAATGCCACGGAGGAAGAGGCTCCGGCTCCGGCGCCCGAACAGCCGCAGCCCGCCGAGGAGGCGTCGACGGAGATCCAGAGCGCGACGCCGGCCGAACTGGACAACGCATATCCAAATCAATGCCTCCGCCGCGTGCGAGATGGGGAGCACGAAGCCGTGCTATTGCGACGCTCACCGGCTGCCATTTCCAGATAAACACTTTGGGGCTGTGATTGCGAGCCACGTGCTCG
>Ga0326597_10002860_pt1 | contig 25505 bp, 22 predicted proteins | sample RVTome_12_FD_203789 | JGI IMG/M metagenome (GOLD analysis project Ga0326597, IMG submission 203789) | Soil microbial communities from uranium-contaminated site in the Upper Colorado River Basin, Wyoming, United States - RVT100D185 | ecosystem: Environmental > Terrestrial > Soil > Contaminated >... | reverse complement strand
GCTCGTGGACGCGATCGCCGGCCCGGCGACGGCAGCCCATCGCTCCTCCGGCAGGCTCTCGAGGTACTCGTCGACGCTGTCGGCACTGCTTCGCACGGTCCGATCGGATTCGGTGCACCACTACGGTCGCCCGATGAGCGATACCCGGGCAGCCCGGATCCGCGCGGACATCGTCGGGCTGACCCGCGACCACCCGGTGTTCGGCGCGGTTCCCCGGCCCGTCCCCGTGGAGGTACTCGACACCGGGTTCTCCGGGATGATCCACCTCATCCTCGGCCAGCAGGTCTCGATCGAGGCCGCCGACGCCATGTACCGCCGCCTCGTGGAGACGATGGGTCCGGTGGCCCCGGGGACGATCCTCGCCCTCGACGACGCCACGATGCGCGCCTGCGGGTTCACCCGGATGAAGGCCGGCTACGCCCGCAGCCTGGCCGAATCCGTACTCGACGGCCTCGACCTCGACGGAGTCGCCGCGACCCCCGTCGACGAGGCGATCACCACTCTCACCGGCCTTCGCGGCATCGGACGCTGGACCGCGGAGTGCTTTCTCCTCTTCTCCGCAGGGCATCGCGACGTGTTCCCCGCCGGCGACCTGGCGCTTCGCCGCGGATGGCAGGAACTCAGCGGCAGCGCGGCGACGCCCGCCGAGGCCGAGTTGCGCGGTTTGGCCGAGCGATGGGCCCCCCGACGGTCGGCGGCGGCGCACCTCATCTGGCACGGCTATCTGGTACGGAGGGGTCGCCGCTAGGCGGGGGCACGCTCCCAGACATGCCACTCCCACAGAAGTGTCCTCCCCGAGGCGATCTCGGTCAGCCCGGCGGCGGTGGTGCGCCGGTAGATCTCATCGGTGGGATGGACGAACACCCGGAACGTGGTCCGCACCACCCGCATGAACCCATTGAGGGCACGGATGCCGAAGCGAACCCACCAGCGGTCGCGCGGATACGACATGGCGAGCAGCCGCCCGGCCCTAATCGAAGCGGCATCGACCATTCCCGGCATGTCCGGGTAGCAGCACACGACCCGGTTGAGAAACACGACGTCAGCGGGCGACGCAGAAAGGTCGGCGACGAAGTCGGTGGTGCGCCACTCCACCCGGTCGGCCAGGCCGAGCTCATCGAGTAACGCCTCGCCGACCTGCCGGTGCGCCGGCGAGAGGTCGTAGGCGATGCCTTCGGTGGCACCCGCCTTCATCAGCTCTATCTGCGCCGCTCCGACACCGGCACCCACCTCCAGCACCGAGGCGCCATCGAGACCCCGCTCCCGAAGAGCCAGCACCATCGGCCGGGCCGTCGAATCGAGCCCCTTGCGGCGGTACGCCCGGGCGGCGCGGCGCGCCTCCCGAGAGTTGAACACCTGGCGGTACCCAGAAGGGTCGCAGCAAGAGGCCATGGGGAAAGACTAAGCCCCAGCCCCAGCCCCGGCTCCAGCCCCAGCAGGATGGCGCGTCCCAGGAGGAATTCTCTCTGGCTGGAGCCGTAGCCGGAGCCGGAGCGCCGCTGCAACGCAGCGGCGTCTCGCGGTGTTCTCTGGGACGATGACGACAATGACTTCCGACCCTTTGGCCGCCCGGCTCGCCGCCGACCTCGACGGCGCATTCCCGGACATGGTCCGGCAGGTGAGCTCGGGGCTCTACTCGGGGGCATTGCGGATGCTCGGTAACGCCCGTGACGCCGAGGAGGTTGCCCAGGACGCCCTGGTCCGCGCCTATCGAGCACTCCGGGAGTATCCCGAGGATCGGATCCGGGAGCTGCGATTGCGGGGATGGGTGTGGACGATCGCGGCCAATCTGTGCCGTAACCGGCTGCGCTCCCGGGCGCGGCGACCCCAGCGGTCGCTCGAAGGGATCGACACCGCCGATGCCGGGAGAGGTCCCGAGAGCGAAACGCTGTCGAGCGAGACCCGCTCCGAGCTGGCGGCGCTGCTCCTCCACCTCCCCTGGGAGACGAGGTCCGCCATCGTCCTCAAGCATGTTGTCGGCCTCTCGTATGCCGAGATCGCCGACGCCCTCGACCGTCCCTCCGGGACGGTGCGATCCGACGTCTCCCGCGGGCTGGCACGCCTGCGGACTGCCCTCGAGGAGGAACGATGAGCCTCGAAGCCGACCTGAAGTCCCTGTACACGGAGGCCCCTGCCGGTCTCGCCGGATCGGTGCTCGCCGAAGTCGGCCTGGCCGACCGGTATGCGGTCCGCCCCGGTCCGATCGGCGACGTGTTCGTCGCCTTCAACGAGCGCGGCGTCACCGCCGTCGACCTCGCCGAGTCACCGGAGGCATTCGAGCGCCGCCACATGTCGGTTCACGGCCGTCCGGTCGTTCGGGTCGACGACCTTCCCGAGCGTCTCGCTCGCCACGTCGACACGGCGATCGAGGAGGGACGCCCGGGGAGGCTGCCCGTAGACCTCTCCGACTTGACCGAGTTCCAGCAGGCGGTGCTGCGCCGGGCGGCCACCATTCCCCGCGGCGAGGTCCGCCCCTACGGGTGGATCGCCAAGGAGATCGGGCGTCCTCGTGCCGTACGGGCGGTCGGGTCCGCGCTCGCCCAGAACCCGGTGCCGGTGATCATCCCGTGCCACCGGGTGGTGCGGAGTGACGGCACGCTGGGCAAGTACTCACTCGGTGCCGACGAGAACAAGCGGGTCCTGCTCGAGATGGAGGGCATCGATGTCGACGGACTGTCGAGCCTGGCGGCCCGCGGGGTGCGCTTCATCGGGAGTGACACCACGCACATCTTCTGCCACCCCACATGCCGCAACGCCCGACGGATAACCAATGCCCACCGAATGGAGTTCCACTCCGAGGCCGAGGCCGAGAGCGCCGGCTACCGGGCCTGCCGCGTGTGCCGGCCGGCCCAGGCCGCGTAGAAGCCCGCTGCCCTCGCGGGCGATATCCCTGCCGCGCAGCGGACCTCCCTCATCAAGGGCTACGCCGAACGGGTCGATACCAAACCCATGGATTCGCATCACATGAGCGGCTCGGACGCGAGTCCCCGTGACACCACTGTTGCCTCGGTCTGGCGCCGGCTCGATCGCCTTGCGCTCCGCGCCGGTGCCTGGCTCGCCCCGGTGGGGGTCGTCTCATACGTCGTCGGGTTTGTCGTTACCGGCCGTCCGGCATTTCTGGTGATGGTGATCCTCGCCGTGCTGATCGGAGTCGACTCGGCGTGGAGGCTGGAGCGACGCCGCTACGACGCCAGCGTCCTCCTTCTCCTCGCCGGCGTCGGGACCGCAGTCGCCGCTTCTCTCTTCCCGCCGGTGGTGCGCGGCGCGACCACCGCCGGCCTGGTAATGCTCGCCATTGCCGGAATGCTGGTGCTTCCAACCCGCACGCGGACATTGGTGGTGGCGACCATGTGCGGGCTGGTACTCGCCCAACTCGCGTGGCCGGCCTTGGGTCTCGCCGAGACCAGCGAGGCGGTGTCGGTGACGGTCCTCGGTCTCTTTACGATGGCAGCTGGGTTGTTCGCCGTCGGAATCGCACGCAGCATTCTCGAGAGCAGCGAACGCACCCGGATCGAGATCTTCCGCAGGGTTCCCGTCGGGCTGTTTCGCGCCTCGCCGTCGGGTCGAATCATCGACGCCAACCCGGCGCTCGAGTCCATGCTGGGGTACGAGGTCACTGAGCTTCTGGGACGCTCGGTCGAGGAACTGCACGCCTTTGCCGGGGAGTGGCGCGGTTTCGCCCGCGTCCTCGAGACAGAGCATCGGCCGCAGCGATTCGCCCACCGGTGGGTGCGTGCCGACGGGTCGGCCATCTGGGTTCGCGGCACTGCCCAGACCATCCGTGACGACGACGGCGGTGTTCTCTACTACGAGTCGGCCGTCGAGGACGTGACCCAGCGTCGCGAGGTCGAGGCCGTCGCGCAGATGAACGCCGCCAGGTTCAAGACACTGTTCGAGCGGGCGCCCATCGCACTGTGGGAGGAGGACTTCACCGTCGTGGCGAGGCGGCTCGAAGAGCTGCGGGCGGCAGGAGTAACCGATCTTCGAACCCACCTCGCAGATGACCCGGACGAAGCACGCAACCTGATCGCGCTCATCGAGTTCCTCGACGTGAACCCCGCAGGCATCCACCTGATCGGAGCCGCCTCTCGCGAGGACGCCCTTGCCCGGGTGGTACCGGTCGACCCGCCTCCCGAACTGGTCGAATCGTTCATCGATCAGTTCGTGACCGTCTGGGAGAACCGCGACCACCTCTCGCTGGAAATCGGGGGCCGCACTGTCGACGATCAGCCGCTCGACCTCTCGCTGCATTGGGCCGCCACCCGGACCGCCACCGGAGACCTCGACGTGACCCGCGTCATCGTCGGCATCACCGACATCGGCGTGGTCCGGCGCGCCGAACGCGAACTGGCCGAGCTCGTGGCATCGAAGGACGAGCTGGTGGCGTCGGTTTCGCACGAGCTGCGCACCCCGATCACCACCATCTACGGCATGGCGTTCGAGTTGCGGGACAACGCAGCCGACTTCAGCACCGAGGAGACCCGCGAGCTCATCGAGATCATCGCCGAGCAGAGCCGGGAGCTGTCGAACATCGTCGAGGACCTGCTGGTCGCCGCCCGCGCCGATCTCAACACGCTTGCGGTGCGGCCCGAGGTCATCGATATGCAGTCCGAGATCGCCCAGATCGTGGCATCGTCGGATCCGGAGCCGGCTTCCGCCATCGACGTACCCGAAGGCATCCTTGCTTGGGCCGACCCGCTGCGCTTTCGCCAGATCGTGCGCAACCTGCTCACAAATGCCCGCCGTTACGGAGGCGAGACCGTGACGATCCAGGCCGAAGTGGACTCGGGGGTCGTATGCATCCGGGTGCTCGACAGCGGGCCGGGCGTCGCCGAACACGAACGCGAGGCGATCTTTCAGCCGTATGTGCGCGCCGCCTCGGATCGTGCGCTCCCCGGATCGATCGGCCTCGGGCTCCCGGTGTCGCGCCGCCTGGCCCGGCTGATGGGTGGTGACCTCGTCTATCGCTACGACGGCGGCAGCATCTTCGAGATCACCCTCCCGACAGCGGCACGCCGCGCCATCGCCGTCTAATCAGAGCCGTCGTCCTCCTCTTCGACAGGCTCCTCGTGGTCTTCCTCGGTGAGCGGCGATTCCACCACCTCGTGACGCCGGAGATAGGTGGAGATGAATGCCTGGATCGTCGCCGCCACCGGCAGCGCCATCAGCGCGCCGGGGACCCCGAGCAGCGTGCCGCCGGCGATCGCCGACCCGAACGACACCGCTGGGTGGAGCGACATGGTCCGCGCGGTGATGCGCGGCGCGAGCAGGTAGTTCTCGATCTGCTGATACACCACCACATAGATCACCACGGCCACCGCCTTGCCCGGACTCTCTAGTAACGCGATGAGCAGCGGCAGGGCTCCGCCGATGTAGGTGCCCACCACCGGGACGAACTGCGAGAGCACGCCGATCCACAGAGCCAGGGCGAGTGCGAACGGCAGGTCGATGACGATGAACACACCCCAACCGACCGCCGCCGACATCCCGGCGAGCAGGGCACGGCTGTAGAAGTAGCCGCCGGTCTTCTCGATGGCGATCTCCCAGACCCGGAGTACCTCGAGCTGGCGCCGCGGAGGCAGTAGCGAGCACACGGTGCGGCGAAAGCGCGGGCCCTCGGCGGTCATGTAGAAGGTGAAAAGACCGATCGTGAGCAGCTGGAAGATGGTTCCGATCAGGGTCTGACCGACCCCGAAGATGCGCCCGGCAATGTCGGTGCCGAAACTGGTCAGATCGGTGCGCGCCTCGGCGATCGCCTCCCGGATCCGTTCACCGGAGAAGTCGATCCCGAAACCGGCCAGGAACTCCGACAGCCGATCGATGTACTCGGGCAGCCGCTCGACGAGACGCGACACCTGATCGACGATGAGCGGGATCATCAGCCCCACGAAGAGCCCGGCCGAAAACACCATCGCCAGGAACATCACGCCCGTCGCCAGGCCCCGCTTCCATCCCTTGCTCGCCAGAAAGTTGACCGCGGGCTCGAGGGCGACGGAGAGGAAGAGGCTGATCAGCAGGATGACGATCAGGCCCCGGAGCCGGCGGACGACGTTGATCGCCGCATACAGCCCGACGATGATCGCCACGATCAAGGTCAGGAGCCGCGGGATCCACGGGGGCATGCCCCGGCGGTTGGTCACGAAAGCCTCGCTTCGATCACGGCAGGAGGCTAGAGCAGCGTGGAGCATGCAGCATGCGGCATACGGCGTGCGGCATGCGGCATGCGGTGGGCCCAGGCTCACCAAGACGCGATTCGGCCGGAGCCCCAGCTTCGGCGCGATCTTCACCGCCGGCGCAAGCTGCATCCCCGCACGCTGCAACCGACCACACTGAGGGGCATGGAGCCTCATGACGACATCGAACGCGCCGTCATCGACGATCTGGGGCGGCTGGGCACGGCCTTCGAGGCGTTCCCCATCGACCCCGAGTTCGCCGACACCGCCGCCTTCTGCGAGCAGTACGGCTTTCGTCCCGAGGAGTCGGCCAACGCCATCGTGATCGCATCGAAGAAGCCGGCGGGCGTCAACGCTGTATGCGTGGCGCTCGCCACAACGCGGCTCGACGTCAATCATCGGGTCCGCGAGCTGCTCGGTGTTCGCAAGCTCTCGTTCGCGACGGCCGACCAGACCCGCGACCTCACCGGCATGGAGATCGGGGGCGTGACGCCGTTCGGCCTAAAGGGCGCACTCCCCATTTATGTGGATGACCGCATCGTCACCCTCTCCCGCTGCATAGTCGGCGGAGGCAGCCGGGCCATGAAGGTCACTCTCGACCCCGAGGTGTTCACCCGGATGGAGGGCGTCGAAGTGGTCACCGGCCTGGCGGGCGACTGACGGGGTCAGTCCGTACCCTGCAGGCAGATGGCCACCACACCGCGTCCACCCATCGTCGAGGCCCGGGGCGTCGGGAAGTCCTACCACCGCGGCCGCACCGATGTAGTCGCACTGCGAGGGGTCAATCTGGCGATGCAGCCGGGCGAGCTGGTGCTGGTGGTAGGGCCGAGTGGAGGGGGGAAGTCGACGCTGCTGAACCTGGTCGGAGGCCTGGACCGGCCTGACGCCGGGTCGATCGTGGTCGCGGGAACCGATGTGGCAGCCTCCTCCGAGCGCGCTCTCGACGAGTTCCGCCGCCACCATCTCGGCTTCGTCTTCCAATTCTTCAACCTGCTGGGCACGCTCTCGGCACGCGACAACGTCGCAGTCGCCCTGGCGGCTCGCGGGGGCCGGACCTGGCGAACCGCCCGGCGCGAAGCGGGCGGCCTCCTCGAAGACCTCGGGCTGGGCCACCGAGCCGATCACCGCCCGGCCGAGCTGTCTGGGGGCGAGCAGCAGCGAGTGGCAATCGCCCGCGCCATTGCCGGCGAGCCCGAATTGATCCTCGCCGATGAGCCGACCGGAAACATCGACTCTGACGCGACGGCGGCGGTGATGGAGATGCTGGTCGCGCTCAATCGTGACCGCGGCGTCACCCTTATCGTGGTCACACACGACGCCTCGCTCCGGGCCTACGCACATCGCGTCCTGGAGATGGTCGACGGCAACCTCTCGGCCACCCGATGCTGACCGTCCTCCGCGTCGCGCTCGCGGATCTGGCCGCCGACCGGATCAGGTCGCTCGTGGCGGTCGTCGCAATCGTGCCGATCGTCGTCGCCCATTTGGTCCTCGTGGCAGTGGCCGATGCTCTCGCCGAGGCACCGGCAGGCGCCGGGAGGAGCCTGGTGCTGCTGTCCACCAATCCGCTCGACCCCTCGACGGGCAGGCTCGACGACCAGACCGTCGCGGACGCGGTGGACGCAGCAGGCGGCTCCATCACCGAGGCCACGCCTCTCATCTTTCGCCCCATCAAGGTCGGTGAGTCGATCTTTCAGCTTCGGGCCGCACCGGCCGAGGCGTGGTCGACGGCCCTCGACCTGGCGCTCCTCGACGGGCGCTTTCCTGCCGCGGCCTCCGACGAGGTCGTCATCACCGAGGGCGTGGCCGCCGCCGCCGGGTGGCGCACAGGCGATGTGATCGAGATCTTCTCCACCCCATTCACGATCACAGGCCTGGTGCGAGCACCAGGAACAAAGTTCGCCTCGATCTGGATGCGGCTCGAGCGCGCCGACCGCCTGTTCGAGGCCGACGGGTTGTTTCAGATGGCCTCGCTGGAGATCGACCCGGCCGCAATTCCCGAGAACGTCCGGCAGGCCGTGGCTGCGGCGGCGGCAGGCAGGTATTCGACCTACTTCGAAGACGAGCTCACCGAGCTGCAGGGCGCCGGGCTGCGCGCGGCCTCCGATCTGTCCGTGCTCGGCACCGTCATCGGCATCGCGGTGCTCGCCTTCGGGAGCTTCAACCTCACCGCCATCGCCCTTGCCGAACGCTTGCCCGATCTTGGCGTGGCGCGCGTGCTCGGCGTACGCCGGACGCCGCTCGTCGGGTTCGTGGCCCTGCGGTCGACGATGCTCGCCCTCGCCGGATACCTCGTCGGCGCCATCCTGGCGACCCTCTACATGGCGGGACGCGGCAGCACGACGCTTCGCACCTTCGTGCTCACCCCCCGGCTGGACGCCGCCGACCTGGGGCTGGGACTGGCGATCACAGTGGGAGCAGCGCTGATCGGCTCATGGCTCGCCGCGTGGCGCGCCGCGGCACGTCCGCCACGCGAGCTGGTGATGTCGCGATGATCGCGCTGCGCCTCGTGGCAGCCGACCTCAGAGCGCGGTTCGGCCTGCTGGGAGTGACGGTGCTCCTGTTGTCGATCCCGGTGACTTCGTTCCTCATCCTTGACGGGTTCAACCGGAGCCTCGCGGTGCGCTTCGAGACGGCCCGGTCCAGCGACCTCATCGTCCAGGAGACCAATAGCGTCGGCGAGGTCACAGGCAGCCGGATCCCCTCAGAGGTGGGTAGCGACCTCGTGGCCTCCGGTGCCGCTTTCGCCATCCCCGAGATCCACGCGATCACCGGCACCTCCAACGCCAACGCAGTGCTCCTGCGCGGCATCGACCTCGATCGCTATCGGTCGGTCACCTCTTTCGAGCTGTCCGAGGGCCGCGCCCTCGAGCCGGGGGACGACCCGCGCGCCGCCCTGATCGGCAGCGAGCTGGCCGCCGGCCGCGGTATCGGGGCAGGCGACGCCATCCGGCTCCGCGGCCGCGACTTCACCGTGATCGGGGTGTTCACCACCGGCACCTATGTCGACAACGAGGCGTGGATCGCGATCAACGAGGCGCAGCGGGTGCTGGGTTGGGGAAACGAGGTCTCGATCTTCGTGATCCCTGCCGATGGCCCGTTGGGGCCGGGCGACACCGTCGCCGCCACACTGTCGGTGGTGCCGCGCGGCGAGTTCGTGGAGACGATTGGCGAGTGGGATCCGATCCTCGAGCTGAGCGCCACGTCGACGCTCGCCCTGGCGGCCGCGGCAGCCATCATCCTCGCAATGGTGCTGTGGAGGCTCGCCTGGCTGCGCCGCCGCGACCTCGCCGTTCTCAGGACGGTTGGAATGGGCCGCTCGGTTGTCTTTGGGTACCTCGGCGCCCATGGCATCGTAGCCACCACCTCCGGGTTGGTCTTGGGGATCGGCCTCGCCGCGGCGCTGAGCGGGCTGTTCAGCTTCGACAGCCTCGGATTCGCCACCCGGCCCGTGATGGACCTCGGGGTTATCATCCGTGCGGCAGCGCTCGGGGCCGTGATCCTGGTCGGGGCAACCTTGGCGTCGGGTCTCGCAGCGCTCCGGATGAAGCCCGTCCAGTCCCTTCGCAACGAGTGAGGAGCGCCAGATGCGCACCCGAATAGCCATCGCATCGTCCGTCCTACTGATCGCCGCGGCGTGCGGCGGGTCGGGAGGCAACCCCCTCAACCCCACCACGCCAGGGCCCGATGGCTCCGGGGGGACCACCCAGCCCGGCGGCAGTGCCGGGTCGACCACGACAGCAGCCCCTGGTGGACCCAACGCGCCGGTCCCGATCCAACAGGGGCTGGCGACATTCGACGCCTACGTCTTCGTCACGAACTTCGTCTCCACGGGACCCGAGCCCGACCAACGGAGTGACACCACGATCCGCACCGAGTTCGACCGGACGTCCGACTCGCGCATCGTCGTGACGGACACCTTCGAGAGCGGTCCCGATCTCGACGAGCCCGCTGAGTCGCGCCAGCGGGTCCTCACCGTCGGCAACGAGACCTGCACCGATGACGGTGAGTCCTGGACCTACGACTCGTCGACTTCGCAGGAACGGGAGATCCTCGACCTCGCCCTGGGGCAGATGGACATTGTGCTGACTCCCGAGAGCCCGGTGGAGATCGGCCGCGGTGACTTCGCCGGCATCCCCGCGATCAACTACTCGTTCACACCGGCCGGGCTGGGCGCCGAGTCGGGAGCCGTCACCGACGTCTCCCTGGCCGAATACTGGGTGTCGGTGGACGGCAATGTGCTGCTGCGGTACGACCTCGTGGCCGAGAGCCGCGACGCGCCCACCGACGACCCGAACACGAAGGTCTTCTATGTCGAGATCCACATGGAGTTGGTCGACACCATCGGCCCGGGAGTGGTGACGCTGCCGGCGGAGTGCCTGGCGACGGCCGAGGCCTGAGGCAGGACTCGCTCCAGCCCCGGCTCCAGCCCGAGCGATTCTTGCGGAAGGCGGAAGGCGGAAGGCAGCGCTCTTGTGGCCGGAGCTGGAGCCGGAGCTGGAGCAGAGGCTAATGCTGGGCACCCCAGCATTAGCCTCTGTCTGATGACGTACCGGGCCCCCGTCGCCGACATGCTGTTCACGCTCCAGGTGGTCGGCCTCGACCGCGCCCTCGCCCTCCCGCCCTTCTCACATTTGGACGAGGACACCCTCGGCGGCCTGCTCGACGAGGCGGGGCGCTTCATGGCCGAGGTCGTCGCCCCACTGGGCCCCGTCGGGGACACAGTGGGCACCGTCCTTCAGGATGACGGGACCGTGGCCACGCCGCCCGGATACCGCGACGCCTATCGGAAGTTCGTCGACGCGGGCTGGCCGGCGGCGGCGATGCCACGGGAGTGGGGCGGCGGCGGACTCCCGTGGGCGGCCGGAGTGGCCCTCCAGGAAATGCTCACGTCATCGGACATGGCCTTCTCGCTCTGCCCGATGCTCACCTACTCCGCGGACGAGATGCTCCTCCAGCACGGGTCGGATGAGCAGCACGCCGTCTACCTCGTGAAGATGGTGTCGGGTGAGTGGACCGGCACGATGGTCCTCACCGAGCCCCATGCCGGATCTGACGTCGGTGCCCTTTCGACAAAGGCGGTGCCGACCGGGGACGGCACCTATCGCATCACCGGTACGAAGATCTTCATCACCTGGGGCGACCACGACCTCACCGACAACATCATCCATGTGGTCCTCGCCAGGACTCCCGATGCCCCGCCCGGCACCAAGGGGATCTCCTGTTTCATCGTGCCCAAGCGCCTGGTGGAGCCCGATGGCTCACCGGGCATGCCCAACGACATCACCACCGTCTCCCTCGAGCACAAGCTCGGCATCCATGCCAGCCCCACGTGTGTCCTCTCCCTCGGCGACAGCGGCGAGGGCGCGGTCGGCTACCTCATAGGTGAAGAGAACGAGGGCATGCGGTACATGTTCACGATGATGAACAACGCCCGGCTCCAGGTTGGCCTCGAGGGCCTCGCCATCGCCGAGCGGGCATATCAGGAGGCCGTCGCCTATGCCAGCGAGCGGACCCAGGGCCGCGCCATCGACGACGACGCCCGGCCGTCGCCTATCGTTCGCCACCCGGATGTCCGGCGCATGCTGATGCTCATGAGAGCCCAGACCGAGGCGATGCGGGCAGTGATGTATCGCAACGCACTCGCCATCGATCTCGCCGCCCACCACCCCGACGATGCAGTGCGGGAGGCCGAGGCCGACATCGCCGGGATCCTTACGCCGGTATCCAAGGCGTGGGGGACAGACCTGGGGGTCGAGATGGCCTCACTGGCCATCCAGGTCCATGGCGGCGTCGGTTACGTCGAGGAGACCGGCATCGCCCGGCTCTGGAGGGACTCCCGCATCGCCCCGATCTACGAGGGCACCAACGGCATCCAGGCCATCGACCTCTTGACGCGGAAACTCCCTCTTGCAGGGGGCGACGCCATCCGCGGCCTGCTCGGTGAGGCGCGCCGCGACGCCGACTCGCTCGATGGGGATCTCACCAGCATCCGTGAGCACCTCGTCGCCGCCCTCGACGCAACACGCAAGGCCACGGACGAGTTGCTCGGAGCGCTCGACGGCCGGCTCGAGGACGCTCTGGCCGGCGCCACCACCTACACCGAGATGTTGGGGATAACGCTGGGCGGGTGGCTCCTGGCACGGTCCGCTCGAGTCGCCACCGCCAAGGGCACCGATGGATTCCACAGCGCCAAGATCGCCACAGCCCGTTTCTACGCCGACCATGTGCTCGCGACCGCGCCGGGGCTGCTCGCCGGGGTTCTCGCAGGACGCGACACCACCTTCGGGGTGCCTGAGGGCGCGCTGGGCCGCACCTGACCTCGCGAACTACAAAACCGTCTTACGCGCCGGATGCGCGCGTAAGACGGTCAGCGGAGACCCTCAAAGACGCAGGGCCGCAGGACCCTCACACACCCGGTCTAGGGTCTGTTCTCCCCGCACGAAAGGGCCTCCGCCGTGACCAAGAAGTACCCCTCCCCGCCGGAGATGTCGACCGTTCCCGACGGCGACTACTCGGCAACCCTGCATACCTCTTTGGGGGACATCTCCATCGACCTTCTCCCCGATCGCGCACCGATCGCCACCAACTCGTTCCTCTTCCTTGCCGACGAGGGGTTCTACGACGGCGTGATCTTCCACCGTGTCATCCCCGGCTTCGTCATCCAGGGCGGCGACCCGACCGGGCGGGGCACCGGCGGCCCCGGGTATCAGTTCGAGGACGAGCTCGACGGCGCCGGCGGGTACACCCGCGGGACGGTGGCCATGGCGAACGCCGGTCCCAACACCAACGGCTCGCAGTTCTTCATCTGCCACGCCGACACCCGACTGCCGCACAACTACACGATCTTCGGGCAGGTCACCGAGGGAATGGACATCGTCGACGCCATCGCCGCGCTTCCGACGCGGGGAGACGATCGCCCGGCGAACCCGCCGGTGATCCAATCGGTCACGGTGGAGCGGGAGGCGTAGCGCACGCCTGGGTCGAGTGCGTCCGAGCCAAGAGCCAAGAGCCAAGAGCCAAGAGCCAAGAGCCAAGAGCCAAGAGCCAAGAGCCAAGAGCCAAGAGCCAAGAGCCAAGAGCCAAGAGCCAAGAGCCAAGAGCGCGCCGGCGCGATTCTTGATTCTTGATTCAGGCTGCGAGCCAGTCGTCCACTTCGGCCCAGCGATCGAAGAGCCACTCCAACCGGCCACGCCGGTCGTCCGGGATCGTGGCCGCGGAGAACCGCTCGAATCGGAGCCGCACCTGTGACCCGACGATTCGCCCCGACCAGACATCGGGGATCGTCGCCAAGGGCTCCAGCCCGGTGTGGGCGACGATGACCACGTCATGGCCGGTGCCGAGCAGGACGGCCGGACCGCCGGGACGGGGTGGAAGCACCCGGCGGAATGCCCGGGTGCGATCGGCCAGGCTGGAGGACCGCTCGCCAAGCTGTTCGATGATCCGCTCGCGACGTGCCTCGGTGAACCGGGTCCCTTCCGGGTAGATCAGAACCCCCTCCCCGTCCGTCATGCCCGAGGCCAGCGCCAGGACGGCGGCCACCTCGGTGGCCGAGTCGCCGTCACGGTCGACAAAATGATTGATGAGCCGGTTGCCCGCGATGTCGAGGGTGGGATCAGCCAGGAGCTCTCGCTTCAGCACGTAACGCAGCCGGATGCCGGCCTGGCGGGTCACGAAGACGTTGGGAAGCAGGGTGTCCACGATGCTGGCGTGGCGCATCATCACGATCACCGGGCCGGGCCGAACCCGATCAAGGCCCTCCACCGAGACCTCTAATCGGAAGATCCGCTTCACTGCCCCGAACAGAGCCGCCGCCCACCACTCCTGCAGGCGATACGACCCCTCCCGCATCCGGTCCCGGTCCCTCCCGAACCCGGCGCGTAGCCACTGCCATCCGACAGTGACCAGGCAGCGCATGCCCACCGCCATGTAGACCCAGGCGAAGGCGAAAAGCCGCAACCCCATGAACGGCTTGCGGCCGACGACCCAGCGAGCCAGGTCTACCACCAGGCCGACCACGAGCCACACCGGACCCAGGACGGTTACGAGCACGAAGAGCAGAATGTGCGTCGGGACGGTCCGCAAGCGGCGCCGGGCCCGCCGGCCTCGCGATTCGGACGGGTGGTCGCCCCGGGGCCGACCCACTACAGGTATTGCCCCGGCGGCGTCGCCTCCCCCACCTGATGGCGCTGGGCTTCGATCGCTCGCATGCGGATCTGTTGCAGCTGATTGGCCGCCGCGGCCTGCTGGCTCCACAGCGTGGCCTGGATCCCAGCGAACAAACCCTCGAGCCACCCGACGAGCTGCGCCTGGGCCACCCGCACCTCGGCCTCGCTGGTGCTTTCGGCGGATAGCGGCGTGAACAGCTCGTTCAACTCCCCGCGCAGGTCGTCCGAGAGAACTTCCTGCATCTCGGTGAGAGTGGCCTCGTGGATCTCGACAAGCCGGCGCCGGCCGGCGTCGTCCATGGGCGCCTCACGGATCTCCTCCAGCATCGCCCGTGTCATCGACGCGATCCTCATCAACTTGGGCGCCTGGGCGAACGAGACGTCGTCCTCGGATACCTCGCCGTCACCCTCGGCCGGGGCGGGCGTGCTGTGCTGTGTGGGGTCATCAACCATGCGTGCCATGGTACGACTCCGCTCGGCTCTGCCCGGGCTTCCCCACCGGGGAGCCGTTCATCGGATGCGGATCGACAGGCAGGTGAGCCCCCCGTCGGCACGCGCGAACTCGGACACGTCGCAGGTCACCACCCTGAAGCCCAGCGAGGCGACCAGGTCGCTTGTTGCCGGATGGAAGGCTGCACACAGCACCCGCCCGTCGGCGAGGCGCACCACGTTGGCGGCTTCGGGATCGTCCCCCGGAGCCTCGACCACACGCAGTCCGGCGAAGGCGTCCCGGTGGCCGGTGGCCGGATGCCAAAGCACCGTCTGCTCGTCCAGAGCCGTCACCCCCGACTTCAAGTGGAGCGCCTCCCCCGCGGGAACGACGACTATTTGTAGCCCGGTGCGCCGGCACAACTCGGCCAGTCGGGACGCGCCGACGGCATCGGTCCTCCCGCCCACGCCGACGAACACCGCGGTACCGACCTGGAGCACATCGCCGCCGTCGAGTGTGCCTTCCCCCAGATACTCGACCTCCATGATGTCCACGAGTGCTGCGGCGACGGGGCTGGCCTCGCCGCGGCGCGACGGATGCCCTGCATTGGTGACCAGCGCGATGTTCCCGACAACGACGGCGGCGTCCTCGATGAAACACCCGTCGGGATGGGCCTCGTCTCCGGCCACGGCGCGAATCGAGAAGCCACCATCCTCGAGCGCCGCCCGATATGCGGCGTGCTGCCGACGCGCCAGATCAGAATCCAGGGGCGGCGCCGGCCGCCGCCGGGTGACGCACCGGGAAAACGAATCGGTGACTTCGCGGACGAGGGCGACCGCCATCAGTGGCCCCTTCTCACACCGTCGCGCTTGGGCGGTCACTACCGCCACGAGAGCGCACTAGGGCAATGAGACCAGGTAGTCGTCGGCCTCATCGGACCAGTCCATTTCGACCACACCACGCGCCGCGGCGGCCCTGCTGAACTGGAGGAATCCGTTGTAGCCGTAGGCCTTCTCGCTGAACCCGGGCTCGATCTTCCTGATGGCGTCCTTGAGGCCCGAGAGTGGAGCCGACCCCGACTTGGCCTTCGCGACCACCCGCGTGAGCAACTCGAACGCCTGCTCCTCCTGGCCACCCTCCTCCTTGAAGGACACCTCCGGGTCGCCCCGGGCCGGACCCTCGGTCAGTTCCAGGACCCCGCGCTCTTCCAGGTGCCGCAGCATCTCGCCAAAGGCCCGGAAGCCATGGTCGGCCTCCGAGAATGTGGGGTCCTTGCGGAGAAGGGCCCGCTTGAGATTCGACGCCAGCACCACCCCGTCGGCAGACCGCTGTAATCCAGCGAGGGTCTGGGTGATGAGCCGCTCCAGGTTCGGCGCCCCGGCGTCGGGCTCCGGCTCCTTCGCCTCCGTCGCCGGCTCGCTCCCTCTGGCGCGTCGCGGTCGCGATCGACGGGGTGCCTCTACCCCTTCCAGGGACTCGTAGAACAAGAACTCGTCGCAGGCCGGCGGGAGCAGGGCCGACGTAGAGGCGCGCAGCCCGATGCCGACCACTTTCCGATTCAACTCGCGCAGCTTGTGGACCAGGGGGGTGAAGTCGCTGTCGCCGGTGGCGATCACGAACGTGGTGATGTACTCGCGCTCGAAGGAGAGTTCGATGGCATCGACGGCCATCTTGATGTCCGCCGCGTTCTTTCGGACCGAGCCGAGCCGCTGCGGTATCTCGATCATCTCCACGTGGTGCTCGACGAGGTTCCGGCGGAACTCCTCGAACAGGTTCCAGTCGGCGTAGGCCCGCCGCACCACCACCCGCCCCCGCTCGGCGAGAGCATCGGCGATCGGCTTGAGGTTGAAGACGTGGCCGCCGAGATCCTCACGCGCCCCGATGGCCAGGTTCTCGAAGTCGATAAAGAGGGCGATGCGGTCTTCGGATGGGTCCATGTGAGTGTCCAGGGTAGGGGACGGCTGCGGCGCTTCGGAGGCATGGGGGGCAATTCGCAATAGCGCGATACGCGATACGCGATACGCGATACGACGGAGGGTTGCCGCGCCCACGTTGCGCAGGGCGATGGGCGAAAGGCGAAACCGGGTCGACGGTTGCTGGACAGGGACCTGTCTGGCCGGAGCCGGGGCTGGAGCCGCTCTTGCGGGCGACGGGCGACGGGCGACGCTCTTGCGGGAAGCGGGCGACGGGAAGCGGGCTACCCCGACCGCTTGTCGCGAACCCACTTCAGGAACCTCTTCTGCGGCCAGGTGTTGACCACCCGGGATCGGTCGACCCAGCCGCGCCGGGCGAGGCGAACGCCGTTGATGGCGTTGTCCAGCTCATGGAGACGATGGGTGTCGGTGCTGATGGCAAAGACCACATCGTCGCGCTCCATGGCCCGGCGCAGGATCTCAGCCGGAGCATCGAGACGGTCTAGGTGGCAGTTGATCTCGAGAGCACATCCGGTCGCCGCCGCCACCGACAGCACCTCGTCCACGTCGAGATCGATTCCGGGGCGCTTGCCGATCCGCCGCCCGGTGAGATGCCCGATCACGTTGACCGCCGGATTCCGCATCGCCGTGGCCACCCGGGCCGTCTGAGCGGCGGCATCGAGCCCGAAGTGGCTGTGCACGCTGGCGACGCCGAACTCCAGACCCGTGAGGAAGTCGGCGTCGTAGTCGACCGACCCGTCGGGGGCGATGTTCAGCTCGGCGCCCTGGAGGATCACCATGTCGGGGTACTTCGTGTTCAACCTGGCGAGAACGCGCCGCTGCGCCAGCAGCTGGTGGCGGGTGAGCCCGTTGATGGTCAGGTTCTCACCGTGGTCCGTGATGGCGAGGTAGCGATACCCCCGTTCGGCGGCGCCGGCGACCACGTCGGCGAGCGAGACATGGCCGTCGCCGCTGAGATCCGTGTGCACATGCAGGTCGCCCTTCAGGTCCTGCACTCGTACAAAGGCAGGGAGGCTGCCGGCGCGCGCCGCCTCGATCTCGCCGGTGTCCTCTCGAATCTCGGGTGGGATCCAGGGCAGGTCGAGCGCCTCGTACACGGCCTCTTCGGTCTTCGACGCCACCACCGATCCACCGTCGATCTCCGACAGGGCGTACTCGTTGAGGGTCCACCCGCGATCGAGCGCCATCTGCCGTAGCCGGATGTTGTGCGCCTTCGACCCCGTGAAGTAGACCTCAGCCGACCCGTACTGCGCAGGCTCGACCACCCGCAGATCGATCTGCAGGCCCATGGCTCCGACGATTGCGGACTTGCGCGCTCCGTGCCCGACGACATCGCGAACGATCGGCAACTCCACGAAACGGCTCATCACCTCCTCGGGATCGCCGGTGCTCACCGCGATGATGTCGATGTCGCCGATCGTGTCGCGGAAGCGGCGCAGGCTCCCCATTGGCTCCGCCGATCGCACCCCCGGGACCTCGAGCAGCTCCTCGCAGACCTCACGGGCGATCCGAATCGCCTCGATGATCGGTGTGCGGTTCTCCTTGCCGGCCCCACCGAGCCGCTCGATGGCGTTGCGGATGTTCTCCTCGGTCTTCTCGCCCATGCCGGGCAGATCACGCAGCTCGTTGCGCTCGATCGCCGCCGCGAGGTCGTCCACATTGGCGATCCCCAGCTCGTCGTGGAGCCGGACCGCCGTCTTGGGGCCGACGCCGGGGACCCGGGTGAGGGCGACGAACCCGGGCGGAAACCGGGCGCGGAGCTCCTCGAGCCTGGCGATCGACCCCGTGTCCACCAGCTCCCGAATCTTGGATGCGGTGCTCTTCCCCACCCCCCGCAGTCGAGTCATCTCCGCCTCGGACAGCTGCTCCACCCGGTCGGGATGACCATCGATGGTGCGCGCCGCCGTCTCGTAGGCGCGCACTCGGAAGGCGTTGCTGCTTCCCTCCGCAAGCGCGGCGAGGCGCGCCATCTCGTACAGGTTGCGGGCGATCTCACTGTTCGAGGGCACGAGCGCGAGCATATGGCTGTCCCGCGTCGCGCGGGCGAAAAGGCTGAAGGCAAACAGCAAAACCGCGCTGGGCAAGGTTTCGCCTTCGCCTTTCGCCTTTCGCAAAATCCTCGACGCCCTACCCTCAGCCCGTCCCCAAGATCGAGGAAATGGCCCGCCGTCGCGAATACGTCAGCTTCTTCGGTGAGGGCCGGGGAAGGCACCGCGACTTCTCCGGCTTCGAGCGCCGCGGCGGGCTCATGCGGGTGCTCCTCCCCGCGCTTGCCGTCGCCTTCCTCGCCGTGTCGATCTGGTGGTTCGGCTTCCGTGATGCCGATGCCGACGCCGGTGCCATCGTGACGATGGACGACGCCACGATCCCCACCCTGCTGCTCCCGACCGGAGCCGAGGGCGCCGGCCTCGAGGGCGACGCATCGTTCGAGTGCCTCGAGACATCCGAGGAATGGTCCATGTTCCAGGGTGGCCCGGGCCGGACCGGGTGCGCGGACACGCGGGTGATCACCGAGCCCCGCATCCTGTGGAAGGCCGAAGTGGGGATCCAGGGTTGGCTCAACAATGCCGTCATCGGCGGCAACTCGGTGTTCGTGAGCAGCGCCGGCGTGGTCCAGTTCGTCCCCGACCGGCGCGATGCGATCTACTCGCTCGATGTGCGGACTGGCCGCCAGCTCTGGTACTACCAGGCGGAACTCGACGTCAACGGCATCGGGTATCTCGATGGGGTGGTCGTGGCGACGGGCGACGAGGGTCGGGTGTGGGCGCTGGATGCCCGCGACGGCGAGGTGCTCTGGATCGCCGACTTCGGCGAGGACGACCCGGTCTACAGCAACCCGCTCATGATCAACGGCATGGCGATCGTGGGCGACGGGCTCGGGAACGTGACTGCGTTCGACATCCACGGCAACGGCGACCCGCTCTGGGAGGCCCAGGTCGACGGTGCCATCCGGGGCGGCGCCTCATCGGACGGCGAGCTGATCTTCGTCGCCGGCGAGAACCACGAGGTGCTCGCTCTCGACATGAATGGCCGTGAGGTCTGGCGCGCTGTTGTCAGGGGACGGGGACAGAGTGCCGACCTGGCACGGATCTTCGCCGCCCCCACAATCGCCGGCGACCTGATCATCGTCAGCCTGGTACGACCCGACGTGTACGCCGAACCAGCGGTGGTGGCCCTGCACAAGGAGACCGGCGAGATCGCCTGGCAGGCGATCGATGTGGCCGGGCTGAAGACCGGCGACTGGGCCAACCTCCGGTCGTCTGTGGCCGTGGCCGGCGATGTGGTCGTCTTCGGTGAGTCATATTCGGATTCGCTGGTGGCGCTCGACCTCCATACCGGCCAGACCCGGTGGAGCGCCAAAGCGGGGTCCTACTGCCTGCCGCACTGGCCGTCACCCGCCATCACCGGCGGCCAGGTGATCCTCCCGCGAGACGACGGAGGCCTGTACGCGATCAGCCTCGCCGACCAGAAGAAGGTCTGGGAGATCTATCTGGGGAACGAGTCGGGCCAGTCGGCGGGCACCTTCCCAGCAGGATTCGACGACGACTTCTGTGAGGACGACGAGACCGGATACGCCATCCTGTCGTCCCCTGCGATCACAGACGAGGGTGTGATCATCGTGGGCACCCTGGAGGGGTTCATCTACGCCATCGGCGACAGGAACTGGTGAGATCCAGCCCCGGCTCCAGCTCCGGCTCCAGCAAGAATCGCCTCCCGCCTTCCGCCTTCCGCCTTCCGCAAGAGCGTCCTCCTCCGTGCCGCAGGCACGGGGGAGGTGGCTCGGCCGGAGGCCGAGGCGGAGGGGGCGGCTGAGACAGCGGGCGCTCAGGCCAGGTCGCCCGTCGCCCGTCGCCCGTCGCCCGCAAGAGGGTTCTTGCTACCCGAATGCGCCCGCGCGGTTTCGCCTTTCGCCCATCGCCCTTCGCAAAGTGGGCCCGACAATCCTCCGTCGTATTGCGAATTGCGAATTGCGAATTGCGCTTTTTGCCACCTCCGCCCGGGCGGCCTCCAGGCCGGGGTCCCGGCCAGCCGTCAGGTCGGCGATGGTGGTCGCGGCGATCACGTCGGGGATGAGGGGCGTGCCCACCCACTCGCTGCCATCGGGGCCGATCACCTGGAGGTTGGGGATGCCGACCGACCATCCGTTGGGAAGCGCTCGGACGAGGGGCTCACGAGGCGAGCCGGAGGAGGGCTCGCCGACGACGGTGACACCAGGCAGCTCGGCAAGCACCCTTGCCAGCAGTTCTCCCGCCCCGGAGGTCGCCGGCCCGACCAGCACCACCACCAGCCCGGCAAAGGTACCGGTGGCTCGCGGGGTCACCGACAGACCGCCGGCAGCGACCACGCCGTCACCCTGGCGAGCGAGGAGCGTGGCCACCACCCGTTCCGTGGGCACAAAGCGGGTGGCGACCTGGAGGGCGGCCTCTTCGACGCCGCCGGAAGCGGCCCGCAGGTCGATCACCGCGGCGTCGGCACCGGCCAGGGCTCCGTCGAGCGCCGCGGCGAGCGCTCGCTGGTCGTCGGCTCCCTCCGCGACGAGTCGGAGAAAGCCGACATAGGCGACGCCCGGCGCGGCCTCGCCGACGAGGGCGCGTCCTCCCCAGGCAGACTCCCAGGCGAGCGTCAACCCGGCCGCAAGATCCGGCGGCGGGGGCCACGAGGGAGGAACTGCTCCGTTTCCGGCGGCCAGCCGGATCTCCGGGTCACTCAAGAGCGACAGCGCCGCAACGAGTGCGGCATGAGTCTCTGCGGGCGTGGCACCGGCGGCGAGCGCCGATCCGATGGCGGCGGCCTCGGCCAGCCAGGCGGCGCTGGGGGCGGGCAGCAGATGCTCGGCCACGGAGGCGATCGTGATGCCGAACACCGAGGACAGGGACGCATCGAGCGGCGCGACACACCGCTCGGGCACCGTGGCGATCGCCTCGAACTCGACGACCCGGCCGCCATCTCGCAGGACCAGTCGTTCGCCCTCGAGTGAGAACACATCCGAGATGCCCCGCGCCGATCCTGCGGCGACGGGATAGCAGTGGACTGCCGTGTGCTCGTAGATGTCGACATCGCCACCGTGGATGTCGAGATACAACCCGAAGCCCAGCGACTCCCAGCGGCCCGTGAAGGGCCGCGCCTCTCGCTCCCCCGGGCCGCATCCAGCGAGAAGCAGCACGGCGAGCGCGACGGTGACGACCCGTCTCAGCCGGCGGCCTTCCGACGCTTCTTGGAGACCGCCTCCAGCTCGGCGAGTGCCTCGACGATTCGGTCCACGAAATCGTCGAGGTCGGGGACGAGATCCCGGTCGGCGGCCACCCCCCAGTCGAGGGTGCCGTCGTAGGAGAAGAGTGCCACACCCACTCCGTGGTTGACCCAAAGCGGCACCATGGGATGAATCCGGGTCAGTCGGGCGTCGAGCAGATACAGCGGCACCTGTGGGCCCGGGACATTGGTGATCGTCATGTTGAACGGACGGGCCGTGGCCGCCACCACTCGGGCCGCGACGGAAAGCACTGTCGACGGTGTGAACGATGCGCCCTGGGTGAGCAGCGAGGCACCGAGGGCGTGATCGGCCTCCTTGCGATCGACCGTGAGCTCGCTGACGCGGCGCAGGCGCTCGACAGGGTCGGCCTCTGCTATCGGCAGGTCGAGGAGCCACATGGTCACCTGGTTGCCCGGGCCTCCCATGTCGGTGCCCTCGTCGCGCGTCGACACCGGGACCATCGCCCGGAAGTCGAGCCCCTCGACATCGACGCCGCGATTTCCGCTCAGGAAGGCGCGCACCGCCCCGACGACAGCGGCGATGACGACATCGTTGACCGTCCCCCCGAGAGCATTCTTGATCCCCTTGACCTGTTCGAGGGGCGTCTCGAGGAAGGCGATGCGCCGGTTGGGCCCGATCCGCCCGTTGAGCGGCGTGGCCGAAGCCCGGCGAAACCATCCCGAGCGGGCTGACTGGCGCATCGCCAGAAGGCGGTGCATGAGGTCCTCCCCCAGTTCCTTGGTCTCTTCGACGAACTTCCGGGCGCTCTGGGCTGCGGCGATGGGGGCGATGACGCGTCGGATCGCCTCGTCGGCGAACAGCTGCGCTGCCGTCGGAGCGGGACGCGGCCGGTAGTCGTCAAGCTCCCCCACGTCGTCGGAGGGGAAGGGGGCGAGGAGCACCTTGAGCAAGTCGACACCACCGATGCCGTCGATCATGCAGTGGTGCACCTTGGTCACCAGGGCGAACCCTCCGTCCTCGAGACCCTCGACGACCCATGCCTCCCACATCGGCTTGGCGCGATCAAGGCGCTGGCTGAGGATCGCCCCGGCCATCTCGCGGAGCTGCCCCTCCGATCCAGGGTGGGGCAGCGCGACGTGACGGATGTGATATGTGGGATCGAAGTGGACGTCGTCCACCCACACCGGATGCCGTTCCACCGGGATCCACTCCAGGCGCTGGCGATAGCGCGGTACGTACTGCAGCCGGGCCTCGATGAACTTCCGGATCGTGGCGATGTCCAAGCCCCCGCCGGGAACGCCGAGGCTGCCGCCCTCGAATACGAGCGTCCCGCCGACATGCATCGGATTCGTCGGCCCCTCCATGGCGAGGAACGTGTTGTCGAGAAAGGAGAGCCGTTCGTAATGGGTCGCCACGCGCGAAAGAGTAGGGGAGGGCAGGTGGGCACGGAGAAGAGCAACCAGCAACCAGCAACCAGCAGGTCTTGCGGGCGACGGGCGACGGGCGACCTCGCTGAAGGCCCAACTACCGTCAGGCTCGTGCCCGTCCGCACATTTCACTCCATCGCCCCCGTCGACCTGGCGAGGACCGTCCGGTTTCTGGCGATCGGGCCGAGCGATCCTTCGATCGTCACGACACGGGGGGAAGCGTGGATCGCCACTTGCACCCCGGAGGGCCCGGCCACGCTCCAGATCACCGGCGACCAGGAGTTCCGCGCCGAGGCCTGGGGTCCCGGGGCGGGCTGGGCGCTGGAACATGCGCCGGGAACGATCGGTGCACTCGACGACCCGTCGGGCTTCGAGCCGGAGCACCCGGTGGTGGGCCGCCTCGCCCGTGAGCACCGCGGGATTCGGGTCACCCGCTCTTCACGCGTGGTCGAGATGCTCTTTCGGGTGGTGCTCGCCCAGAAGGTGACCGGAAGGGAAGCGAAGCAGTCGTACGCGGCGATGACCCGCGCTCTGGGCGAGCCCGCTCCGGGCCCCCATCCCCTGGTGCTCCCGCCGGATCCGGCCCGGGTTGCCGAACTCGGATACCCGGCATTCCACCGTTGGGGAGTGGAGCGAAACCGTGCAGAACTCCTGATCCGAATCGCACGCCGCGCCAACCGGATGGAAGAAGCGGCGACGATGGTGCCTGGGGACGCCGAGGACCGCCTCACCGCCATCGCCGGCATCGGTCCCTGGACCTACGCCAAGGTCGCTCTGGCGGCACTCGGTGATGCCGACGCCGTTCCGGTCGGCGACTACCACCTGCCCAACGGGGTCGCCTGGGCGCTGGCCGACGAGCCTCGGGCCGACGACGATCGCATGCTGGAGCTCCTCGAGGAGTTCCGACCCCATCGCGGCCGGGTCGTGCGCCTCCTCCAGACCGCAGGCATCACCGCCCCCAAGTACGGCCCGAGAACAGAGATCCGTTCCATACGAGGCCGGTGAACAACCAGCAAGCTTGCGGGCGACGGGCGACGGGCGACGGCCGGCGGGCCGTAGGCCCGCTCACACCGCTATCGCCACGAAGCCGAGGAACAGGCAGAGGAGCACCGCCCCCTGCCAGCGGGCGACGCTCCGACTGCTGAGCACGAACAGGCCAGCGATGAAACCCGACACCAGCATGTAGACAAGGGCATTGCGAAAGTGCGGATCGACCACACCCGGTCTCACCAGCCCGGCGGCACCGGCGACGGCCAGCGTGTTGAACAGGTTGGACCCGACCACGTTGCCGAGCACGAGGTCGGTCTCACCGCGTCTGGCGGAGGCGATCGCGGTTGCCAGCTCCGGCAGCGACGTGCCGACCGAGACGATGACCAGCCCGACGAACGCCGACGAGATGCCCGCCTCCTCGGCCAGTCGGCTCGCCCCGCGCACGAGGAGGTCGGCGCCCAGAAGCGTCAGGGCGAGCGTCCCCAGACCGATCGTGATCTCCCGTCCCAACGACCCCCGCCAGACGTCCTCGCCCGGGATCAGGTCGACATCCCCGAGCCCCCGCTCCGACGGCGACCACCGGATGAGAAGAGCCGCCGCCACCAGCATGGCCGCGGCGAGGATCGCCGCCTCCCACCGCTGCAAGCCGAGGTCCCAGAGGAGGAGCGAGATGCCGCCCAAGGCGATGAACATCGTGAACCCCTCGCGGCGGATCGCCGCGACCTTCGAGACGATCGGGGCGACGAGGGCGGCTGCACCCAGCACCAGGGTCATGTTGGCGGTGTTGGACCCGATGACGTTGCCCAGCGCCAGGTCGACCTCCCCCCGCCCCGCCGCCAGCACGGAAACCAGCAGCTCGGGAGCGCTCGTCCCCAATCCGATGACGAGGGCGCCGATCAGCACTGGTGACACCCCGAGCCGATGCGAAATGCGGGCCGCGGCCACCACGAACCGGTCTGCGCCCAGCATGAGCAGCACGAGTCCGGCGACGAGGATGGTTACTGCGATCGGCACGGGGCCTGGATCGTAGGGTCGCCCCCCGCAGGCCGTGCCAGCCAGACCCGGGCGGGGCCCCACCCCCACCCTCCTCCAGAGCATGGGGCCCCAACCCCATGCCCGGCCGTGCCAGCCAGACCCGGCGGGACCCCACCCCCACCCTCCTCCAGAGCATGGG
>Ga0326597_10002859_pt1 | contig 25511 bp, 24 predicted proteins | sample RVTome_12_FD_203789 | JGI IMG/M metagenome (GOLD analysis project Ga0326597, IMG submission 203789) | Soil microbial communities from uranium-contaminated site in the Upper Colorado River Basin, Wyoming, United States - RVT100D185 | ecosystem: Environmental > Terrestrial > Soil > Contaminated >... | reverse complement strand
GGGGGCGTGAAGCCGCGCTTGACAGCCCCCCAGCCGATTTAGTATTACTTAACTCGACTTTCGTGCGGCCATAACTGGTTAGAGACGGTCCGATGGAGGGCGGCGCGTGAAAACGCAGATCACGCTCAGGGTCAACGGCGAGACGCGGGACGTGGTCGTCCCCGTCCACAAGACCCTGCTCGAGGTCCTCCGCGAGGACCTCAGCCTTACCGGCACCAAGCACGGCTGCGAGCTCGGGGAATGCGGCACCTGCACCGTGCTGGTGGACGGCGTGCCCGTGCTCTCCTGCTTGGCACTGCCCGTCGAGCTTCAGGGACGGGAGATCAAGACCGTCGAGGGCATGGCCGACAACGGCCGGCTCCACCCGCTCCAGCAGGCCTTCGCCGAGCTGGGCGCCGCCCAGTGCGGCTACTGCACGCCGGGCATCCTGCTGACGGCCGAGGCGCTTCTCGCCGGGAACACCGCGCCGACACGGGACGAGGTCCGCGAAACCCTCGCGGGCAACCTCTGCCGCTGCACGGGCTACACGAAGATCCTCGAGGCCGTGGAACTGGCAGCTCTCAGAATGCATGGCAGTGCGAGCCGAGGGACGGCCGAGGTGCCGAAGGCATGAGCGTCACGAGGCGAGGGATTTACGAAGGCGCGCGCGCATGAACGCCAGCAAGCTCTCGGTCATCGGCCAGTCGCTGCCCAAGATCGACGCCTGGGCGAAGGTCACCGGCGAGACCAAGTACGCCGACGACATGGTGCTGCCGCGGATGGCCCACGGCAAGCTCCTGAGGAGCCCGCACCCCCACGCGCTCATCAAGCGCGTCGACACGACGCGCGCGGCGGCGCTGCCCGGCGTCTACGCCGTGATCACGGGCCGGGATCTGCCGCGGATCAAGTTCGGCATCCTGCCGGTCTCCCAGGACGAGGAAGCGCTGTGCGTGGACAAGGTCCGGATGGTCGGCGACGCCGTCGCCGCCGTCGCCGCGGTGGACGAGGAGACGGCCGAGCAGGCCGCGCGCCTGATCGAGGTCGAGTACGAGCCGCTCAAGCCCCTCATGTCCATCGAGGAGTCGCTGGCGAGCCCGGACGTGCGCATCCACGAGTACGGCGACGGCCCGAACGTCCACAAGGCCGTGTCGCTCCAGTTCGGCGACGTCGAGGCCGCGTTCGCTGCTTCGCACCTGGTCCGCGAGGACGTCTTCTTCTTCGAGGGCAACACGCACCTGCCGATGGAGCAGCACGCGGCTGTCGCTCACTGGGGACCGGATGGCAAGCTGACCCTCTGGTCCTCGACCCAAACGCCGCACTACGTCCACCGCCTCCTGTCCAAGATCCTCGACACGCCGCAGGCCCACATCCGGGTCGTCGCGGCCCCTGTCGGCGGCGGCTTCGGCGGCAAGCTCGATCCATTCGCCCACGAGATCGCCGCATGCAAGCTCTCCCAGGTGACGGGACGCCCGGTGAAGATCGCGCTCACGCGCGAAGAGGTCTTCTACGTCCACCGCGGCCGCCACCCGGTGCTGATGTGGGTGAAGACCGGCTTCGCCAGGGACGGCGCCATCACCGGCATGCACTTCCGCTCCTGGCTCGACGGGGGCGCGTACGGTTCCTACGGCGTCGCGTCCACCTTCTACACGGGCGCGCTCCAGACCGTCACGTACAACATCCCCGTCTACAAGTTCGAGGGCGCGCGCGTCTTCACCAACAAGCCGCCCTGCGGCCCCAAGCGCGGCCACGGCACCCCGCAGCCGCGCTTCGCCGTGGAGTGCCAGATCGACAAGGCGGCCGAGCAGCTGGGCCTCGACCCGGCCGACATGCGGCGGCGCAACCTGACGGAGCCGTTTACCAAGACGGCGAATCACCTGACGGTCAGCACGACGGGACTCGGCGAGTGCATCGACCGCGTGGTCGAGGCCTCGGGCTGGCGCCAGAAGCGCGGCAAGCTGCCGCCGGGCAGGGGCATCGGCATCGCGTGTTCGGCGTATCTCACCGGCGCCGGCTCGGCCATCTACTGGAACGACATGCCCCACTCGGGCGCCGTCGTGCGCGCCGACCGGAGCGGGCTCGTCGCCGTCCTCTGCGGCGCGACGGACATCGGCCAGGGCTCCGACTCGGTCCTGGCGTATCTCGTGGCCGAGGTGCTGGGCGTCCAGCCCAAGGACATCCGCGTTCACCCGGCCGACACCGACCTCACGCCCGTCGACCTCGGCTCCTACTCCTCGCGCGTGACCCTCATGGCCGGCAACGCGGCGATACAGGCCGCCACCCGGCTCCGCGACAGGATCTTCGAGGCCGCGGCGAAGAAACTCGAGGTCGCGCCGGCCCAGCTGGCCGCGCGGGACCGCCGCGTCTTCGTCATTGACGACCCGGACAAGGGGATGAGCTTCGCCGAGGCGGTGGTGCTGGGCGAGAGCATGCACGGCGTGCTGGCCTTCCCCGGCTCCTACGCCCCGCCCAAGCGCGCGGGCAAGTACAAGGGCGGCGGCGTCGGTCCCTCGCCCTGCTACTCGTTCACCGCGTGCGTCGTCGAGGTGGACGTGGACGCCGAGACCGGGGACGTCAAGCCGGCGGAGATCTGGATCGCGCACGACGTCGGCCGCGCGCTCAACCCGCTCCTGGTCGAGGGGCAGACCGAGGGCTCCGTCTACATGGGGCTGGGCGAAGCGCTGATGGAGGAGCAGGTCTTCAGGAAGGGCGTCCACAAGTTCCCCTCCATGCTCGATTACAAGAGCCCGACCACGCTCGAGACGCCGGAGATCCACACAATCCTGGTCGAGACCGACGACCCGGAGGGCCCGTTCGGCGCGAAGGAAGCCGGGCAGGGGCCGCTCCTGCCCGTGCCCCCAGCCGTGGCGAACGCGGTCCACGACGCCGTCGGCGTGCGCCTCGACGAGACTCCGATCTCGCCCGACAAGGTGTTGAAGGCGCTCGAGCTGAAGCGGCAGGGCAAGGCGCCGCGCGTCGGGCCCGACAAGCTGCCGCTCTTCAAGTTCCCGGAGCCCAAGGTGGTCGAGTCGGCCTTCGGCCAGCCCGCCGAGAACATCGCCGAGAGGCCCTTCGGGCCCCAGAGGCCCTTCGGCAAATGATGCGACTGCCGCCGTTCACGTACCTGGCGCCGGTCTCAGTCGGCGACGCGGTGAAGCTCATGGCCGACCACGGCCCCGAGGCCATGCTCGTGGCGGGAGGCACGGACCTCTACCCGAACATGAAGCGCCGCCAGTTCGAGCCGTCGGTCCTGGTGGGGCTCCGCGGGATCCACGACCTCGCCGGCGTGAGCGGCTCCGCGAAGGCGGGGGTGAGCGTCGGCGCCGGCACGACGCTGACCGCCGTGTCCTCGCACCCCGAGATCGCCCGTCACTACCCGGGGCTGGCGACGGCCGCGGGGCTGGTGTCGAGCCCGCAGCTCCGCAACGTGGGCACGCTCGGCGGCAACGTCTGCGTGGACACGCGCTGCAATTACTACAACCAGTCGTACGAGTGGCGGAAGGCCGTCAACTTCTGCATGAAGAAGGACGGCGAGATCTGTCTCGTTGCTCCGGGCAGCTCGCGCTGCTGGGCGGTGTCCTCGTCGGACACGGCGCCCATGCTCTGGAGCCTGGGCGCCAGCGTAAGGCTGGCTGGTCCTACGGGCGAGCGCGTGGTGCCCATCTCCGCGCTCTACCGGGACGACGGCATCCAGTATCTGAGCAAGCAGCCGGGCGAGGTCCTCACGGCCATCGTGCTGCCGCCTGCCGAGGGCTGGCGCTCGACGTATCTCAAGCTCCGGCGGCGCGGGTCAATCGACTTTCCGATTCTCGGCGTCGCCGTGGCGCTTCGCATGGACGGAGACACGGTGAGGGAAGCGGCGATCACGCTCGGCGCCGTCGCCTCCCAGCCACGCCCCGCGACTGCCGCCGCGGCACTTCTCGTCGGCCAGCGCCTTACGCCGGAGTTGATCGACCGCGTCGCGGATGCCGCCTTCAAGCCCTCGAAGCCCTTGGACAATACGGACCTGACGCACCCGTACCGCAAGAAGATGACGCGGGTCTTCGTGGCGCGCGCGCTCCGCCAGCTGGCTGGCCTGTGACCTCGCTGGGGGCGCGCATCAAGGGGCTGCGGGCGGAGCGGGGGCTCCAGCAGCGCCAGCTCGCCGAGAAGGCCGGCATGACACCGAGCATGGTCTCCCAGATCGAAGCTGGACGATTGACGCCGTCGCTGCCGACGCTGGGGAAGCTCGCTGCCGCCCTGGGCGTGCCCATCGCCTCGCTCTTCGAGCCGATCCCGCACGGGCGGCTCCACGTGAGCCGGAAGCGCGAGTACCCGGTGGTCTCCTTCGACGGCACCACGGAGAAGTGGCACGTGCTCGGCGCGGGGCTCTTCCAGGGCAAGATCCGCGCCGTGGTCTCGACGCTCGGCCCGCGCTCCAAGGGCGCGAAGACCGACAAGGTCGTCATTGGCCCAGGCCAGATGAAGCTCTTCTACGTGCTCGAGGGCAAGGTCGCCCTCCACTACAACGGCAGCTCGCACCACCTCGAGGCGGGGGACAGCGCCTACCTCGACGGCGGCACGCCCCATGGCTGGGAGAACATCGGGCCCAAGAGCGCCAAGGCGCTGTGGGTCATCCTGGGTTAGAGGAGAGACACCGAGCATGGCTGACGGCGGCGCGCCGATGGCGGTGGATTTCCGCACCGAGCCCGCGAAGTACAAGCACTGGAAGGTCTCCTTCGACGGTCCCATCGCGACGCTCGCGATGGACGTCCGCGAGGACGGCGGGCTCAGGCCCGGGTACGACCTCAAGCTCAACTCCTACGACCTCGGCGTGGACATCGAGCTCTACGACGCCATCCAGCGCCTGCGCTTCGAGCATCCCGAGATCGGGGCGGTGGTGTTGACCTCGGGCAAGGAGCGCGTCTTCTGCGCCGGAGCCAACATCCGCATGCTGAACCAGTCCTCCCACGGCTGGAAGGTCAACTTCTGCAAGTTCACCAACGAGACCCGCAACGCGATCGAGGAGGCGACCGCCGAGTCACGCCAGAGCTACCTCTGCGCGGTCAACGGGCCGTGCGCGGGAGGCGGCTACGAGTTGGCGCTGGCGACCGACTGGATCATCATGGCCGACGACGGCTCGACCACTGTGGCGCTTCCCGAAGTTCCCCTTCTCGCCGTCCTGCCGGGCACGGGAGGCCTGACGCGCCTGGTGGACAAGCGGAAGGTCCGCCGCGACCGCGCCGACTTTTTCTCGACGCTCGAGGAGGGGATCAAGGGACAGCGCGCCGTCGAGTGGCGGCTCGTGGACGAGGTCGTGCCGCGCTCCGGGCTCGAGGAGACGGTCAAACGCCGGGCTGCCGAGCGCGCCGCGCGCACCGACCGGCCCGCGGGCGCCACGGGCATCAGCCTCACGCCACTTCGGCGCGCCATCGACGGCGGCCGGATCACGTACGGCACCATCGCCTGCGCCGTCGACCGGGGCCGGGGCGTCGCGGAGATCACGGTCAAGGGGCCAGGCGGCCCGCCTCCGGCCACCCTCGAGGCCATTCACGCCACGGGTGCCGCCTTCTGGCCACTCGCGCTGGCGCGCGAGCTGGACGACCTCATCCTCCACCTTCGCGCCAACGAGGAAGAGATCGGCATCTGGGTCTTCAGGACGGAGGGAAGCGCCGATCTCGTCGAGGTCCATGACCGCGCGCTCCAGGAGCACGCGGCGGACTGGCTGGTACGCGAGATCCGCCTCTATCTCAAGCGCACGTTCAAGCGCCTCGACGTGTCGTCGCGGTCGCTCTTTACCCTCATCGAGCCGGGCTCCTGCTTCGCGGGCACGCTGCTCGAGCTGGCGCTGGCCGCCGACCGCTCCTACATGCTCGACGGTGTTCTGGAGGGTGACACGCGCAAGCCCGCCGCGGTGCGCCTGACCGGGATGAACTTCGGGCCCTATCCGATGGTGAACGGCTTGACACGCCTCGCGAGCCGTTTGCTGGACGAGCCGGCGCGAGCCGACGACCTCAAGCGGCGCATCGCCCTGGATCTGGATGCCCCCGCGGCGGCGGCGGCCGGGCTCGTCACCTTCACGCCCGACGACATCGACTGGGCGGACGAGGTCCGCGTCGGCATCGAGGCGCGCGCCGCATTCTCGCCCGACGCGCTCACCGGCATGGAGGCTTCGCTCCGCTTCGGCGGGCCCGAGACGCTCGAGAGCAAGATCTTCAGCCGACTGTCCGCGTGGCAGAACTGGATCTTCCAGCGCCCCAACGCCGTGGGGGACAAGGGCGCGCTCCGCGTCTACGGTACGGGACAGCGAAGCGAATTCGACCGAAGGAGAGTGTGATGGCCGGCATCGACTACACGGCGCTGATCCCGAACAACGTCAACCTGCACGAAAACCGGCGGCTCCAGCGCGCGCTCGAGGATTGGCAGCCCAAGTTCCTGGAGTGGTGGCGGGACATGGGGCCCAACGGCTTCCAGGCAAAGGAGGTCTACCTGCGGACGGCCACCAGCGTGGACGCGCAGGGCTGGGCCAGGTTCGGCTACGTCCGGATGCCCGACTATCGCTGGGGGATCTTTCTCGCCGAGCCGGAGCCGGGGCGCCAGGTCAATTTCGGCGACCACAAGGGCCAGCCCGCGTGGCAGGAGGTGCCGGGCGAGTACCGCGGCACGCTTCGCCGCCTCATCGTCACCCAGGGCGACACGGAGCCGGCCTCCGTCGAGCAGCAGCGCCACCTCGGCCGTACGTGTCCCTCGCTCTACGACCTCCGCAACCTCTTCCAGGTCAACGTCGAGGAGGGCCGGCACCTCTGGGCCATGGTCTACCTGCTCGATGCCCACTTCGGGCGCGACGGGCGCGAGGAGTCGGAGGCGCTCCTCCAGCGCCGCTCGGGCGACGCCGACAAGCCGCGCATCCTCGGCGCCTTCAACGAAAAGACGCCCGACTGGCTGTCCTTCTTCATGTTCTGCTTCTTCGCCGACCGCGACGGCAAGTACCAGCTGGCGAGCCTGGCGGAGAGCGGCTTCGACCCGCTGTCGCAGACCTGCCGCTTCATGCTGACCGAGGAAGCCCACCACATGTTCGTGGGCGAGACGGGTATCATGCGGGTCGTCCAGCGCGCGTGCGAGCTGATGCGCGAGCACAAGACGAACGACCTCCGGAAGCACGGCGGCATCGACCTGCGCACAGTCCAGAAGTACCTCAACTTCCATTGTTCAGTCTCGCTCGATCTCTTCGGGTCGGAGATCTCCACCAACGCGGCCAACTCCTACACCGCGGGGCTCAAGGGGCGCTTCGAGGAGGCGAAGAAGCAGGACGACCACCAGCTCAAGGCCGCGACGTACAGCGTCATGGAGCTCGACGGCGAGCGCATCGTCACGCGCGAGGAGGGGGCGCTGGTCTCCCTGAACGAGCGGTTGCGCGACGATTACGTCGCCGACTGCGCGCGCGGCGTGGCGCGCTGGAACGAGGTCATCAAGAAGCATGGTCTCGACTTCGAGCTCCGGCTCCCGCACCGGGCCTTCCACCGCGCGATCGGCATGTTCGCCGACGTGCGCGTGTCGCCCGACGGCCGAGTCATCAGCCAGGCCGAGTGGGACGCCAAGCATGGCGACTGGCTGCCGACCGAGGAGGACAAGGCATACATCCAGAGCCTGATGCAGCCGGTGACCGAGCCGGGCAAGTTCGCCAACTGGATCGCGCCGCCCGCACGCGGCATCAACGGCCAGCCCGTGGACTTCGAGTACGTGCGGCTGACTTGAGCGGAGGAGCCATGCCCAAGGTCGTGACGCCGAAGACGTTTGGAGCCCCACTGGGGATGTACTCGCACGGCATGATTGCGCCGGGCGGGGAGATCGTCGTCGTCGCGGGCCAGGTCGGGATGGGGCAGGGAGGCCAGGTCGCCGGCGGTGACGTCGTCGCCCAGACAAAGCAGGCCCTGGACAACGTGCGCGCCGTCGTGGAGGCGGCCGGCTGCGCGATGCGCGACATCGTGCGGCTCCAGACCTTCCTGACACACGCCGAAGACATCGACGGCTTCATGAAGGCGCGCGCGGAGGCCTTCCCTCGCTACTTCCCGGATGGTGCCTACCCGCCGAACACGCTTCTTGTCGTCTCGCGGCTCGTGAAGCCGGAGCTGCTGGTCGAGATCGAAGCCATGGCCGTCAAGCCCGCGAAGGCGGGAACGGCGCTGCGCCGGACGGCCAGGCCCGCGACGCGGGCCCGCGCCAAGAAGCGACGCCGCTAGACCGCACGCCCCACGGAGGTACAGACATGGCAACGCCGCCTTTTCAGGTGCCCGACCGCTTCAACGCCGCCACCTTCTTCGTGGACCGGCACGTCGCGGAGGGCCGCGGAGGCAAGGTCGCCTTCTTTCACGAGGAAGGCGAGCTGACCTATGCCGGCCTCCAGGAGATGGTCAACCGCGCCGGCAACGCGCTGCGCGGCCTCGGCGTCGAGCCCGAGCACCGGGTGCTCTGTCTCTTGCTGGACTCGCCCGCCTTCCTCGCCAGCTTCTGGGGCGCCATCAAGATCGGGGCCGTGCCCATCCCCATCAACACCATGATGCGCGGCCAGGACTACCTCTACTTCCTGAACGACAGCCGCGCCAGGGTCGCCGTGATCTCCGAGCCCCTCCTGGCCGAGGCCGGGCCCATACTCGCCCAGGCGCGCTACCTCAAGCACGTCGTCGTGGTCGGCAAGCCCGGCCCAGGGCAGATCGGCTTCAACCCGTGGCTTGCCGAGGGCTCGTCCACGCTCGAGGCCTTGGACACCTCCAAGGACGACTCCTGCTTCTGGCTCTACTCGTCGGGCTCGACGGGATTTCCGAAGGGCGCCGTCCACCTCCAGCACGACATGGTGGTCTGCGCCGACACCTACGCGCTCCAGGTGCTGGGCATCACACCTGAAGACAGGACCTTCTCGGCGGCCAAGCTCTTCTTCGCCTACGGGCTTGGCAACAACATGTACTTTCCGATGCGTGTGGGCGCGCAGGCAGTGCTCTACCCGCACCGTCCGCTGCCCGAGGCCATGTTCGAGGTCATCCACAGCCACAAGCCGACCATGTTCTTCGGCGTGCCGACGCTCTACGCCGCCATGCTCCAGGTCAAGGAGGCCGAGAAGCGCTACGACCTCTCCTCGCTCCGCCGCTGCGTGTCGGCCGGCGAGGCGCTGCCCGAGGCGATCTACAAGCGCTGGCGCGAGCGCTTCGGAGTCGAGATCCTGGACGGCATCGGCACGACAGAGATCCTCCACATCTTTCTCTCGAACCCGCCGGGGCGGGCGAAGCCTGGCTCGAGCGGGCTCGCGGTGCCGGGGTACGAGGCGCGCATCGTGGACGACGAGGGGCTGCCCGTGCCGCAGGGCGAGATCGGCAACCTGCGCGTCAAGGGCGACTCGAATATGGCGTACTACTGGAACCAGCACGAGAAGACCAAGGCGACCCTCTTCGGCGAGTGGATTCATACCGGCGACAAGTACTACCAGGACGCGGACGGCTACTTCTGGTACTGCGGCCGCGCCGACGACATGCTCAAGGTCGGCGGCATCTGGGTCTCGCCGGTCGAGGTCGAGAACACCCTCGTCGGCCACGCGGCCGTGCTCGAGGCCGCGGTCGTCGGGCACGAGGACACGGACCGGCTCGTCAAGCCCAAGGCCTTCGTCGTGCTCAAGGACGGCCACGCGGCGACGCCCGCGCTCGAGGATGAGCTGAAGCACTTCGTCAAGGACAAGCTCGCGCCCTACAAGTACCCGCGCTGGATCGAATTCGTGCCCGAGCTGCCCAAGACCGCCACTGGCAAGATCCAGCGCTTCAAGCTGCGCTGATTCTCAGTCACGGCTCGCCTCGCCCGAGGGTTTTCCCCCCGGCGTCTTCCATTATCTTGTGTAGGGCCGGCTTCTCACCGCACTACGACCGTATCGGGAAGCCCCTCGAAGTCGGCATCGCCGGTGACGAGGGTCGCCCCAAAGCGCCGGGCCGTCGCATACACAAGCGAATCGGCCATCGCGAGACCATGGGCGAGAGACAGGTCTGCCGCCTCCAGGGCGAGAGGCTCGTCCACCGGCGCGATGGTGGCGCGGCGAAGCGCGGAGATGGCTTCCACCGCCCGCTCCTCGCTGAGGTCCCGCCGGATCACCTTGTAGATCTCGTAGACCTCGATGGCTGAGACGAGGAGGGCCTCACGGCCCTCGAGGTAGGTCGCGAAGCGCCCCGCCTTCGGTCGGTTGGCCAGGTACTCGATCCAACCGCTCGAATCGACAAGGATCAGAGGCGATCCTTCTTCTCGCGGAGCCCCTTGGCGCGGACGCCCCGAACGATGCCGCGGTAAGTCCGCAAGGGACGCTCCGGCACCAGGAAGATGACGCCGCCCTTCTGCAGGACGGTGATCCGCATCCCCGGGCGGAGCTGGAGACGCTCCCGGGCGCCCCGCGGAAGGACGAGCTGGTACTTGCTGGACAGAATCACCGTTTCCATTGTCTTACAGAAATCGTATCGATCGCAGATCAGTAAGTCAACTGTTGATTACCCGAATCGGTTGGCCGCCGGCACGCTAGGCGGGCGCGTAGGCGTGGGCGAGCCCGCCCGTCGCCGCGAGACACAGGGCGCGGCCCAGGCCGTACTCCTGCATCTCCGCCTCCCACAGCCACACCTCTACGTGGAGCGGCCCCTGGAGGAAGGCGAGAGCGTCGCTAACACAACACCTGTTCTCAGTCATGGCCCGCGTCGCCCGAGGGTCTTCCCCCCGGGGGCTCCTTGGGTCTTGCTTGTCACAGCGAGAATCTCAGACCTCGGACAGAAGCGCGAAGTAACGCTCGCGGTCCATGCTCGCCGTTCGCATGACGTTCCGGATGATCGAGACGGGCACCGCGGCATACGCCGGAATGACCACCGGGCGCGCCGTGCCCGGCTTTACGTAGGCTCGATGGCTGCCTTCTTGCCTGTCGAATTGCCACCCGTCCCGAACGAAGATCTTTTCCAGAACCGTCCAGTGGACGGGGACGATCTTGGGCACGTAGCCGACAGCTTAGGCAGAGATGGCCTGGCTCACGGTTTCGGAGGACAACAGGGTCGGCGCGCGCCACTCATCATTGACTCGCCGATACCCGCACTCTTCCAGGACCTCGGCCAGTGTGCCGTGGGCGGAGGCGGTTTTGAAAAAGAGCGCCACGGCTTCCGAGAGGTTCCGACGGGCTTCCTCAGGAGTCATCCCGCAGCTCATGACGTCGAGGGGCGTGGCCCGCGCCACATAGGAGCCGTCCTCCCGCCACACCTGCACCGTATGCTCAATCCTTATGGTCATGGTCCCTCCACAGCACGAAATCGCCACCGAGTGCTGCCCATCTCCGTCGCGCTCACTTTACCACGAGCCCCGTTCACCAAAAGCGCGTATCGGAGAAGATACATGTATCTCTGCAGAATCCCCTTGTCCTCCTTCTCGGCACCCGCCAAACTCGGGTCTACTGCTGAGGTACTATCTCCCCCATGTTCACGACTGCCCGGCCGATCTCCCTCGCGCACCTGACCGTGCTGGACACGACGCCCCCCGAGCTGGTCACGGTGGCGGCCGCCGCGGGCTTCCGGACCATTGGCATCCGTCTGACCGCGACCCCGAGCGTGGGCGTCCCGCAGTATGACATCCTGCACGAGGGCCCGCTCCTGCGGGAGACCCTGCTGCGCTTGAAGGACACCGGCGTGTCCGTGCTCGACACCGAGTTCCTGCGCTTCGAACCCGAGCATCCGATCGGCATCCCGGAGGGCTTCCTGGAAGTGTCGGCGCGGCTCGGCGCGAAGCACGTGCTGGTCATGAGCGCCGAGCCCGAGGAGGCGCGGACGATCGAGCGGTTCGGCGAGCTGTGCGACCGCGCGGCGCAGTACGGCCTGCACGTCGGCCTGGAGTTCGCGATCTACACGGGGGTCCGGACGCTCGCACACGCCGTGGACGTCGTGGCCAAGTCGAAGCGGGCGAACGCGTCGGTGCTGGTGGACGCCCTTCATTTCAGCCGATCGGGAGGGCTTCCCGCTCACATCGGGCAGGTCGATCCGTCGCTGTTCCGCTACGCCCAGATCTGCGACGCGTCGGCCGACATGCCCGGCCCCACCGATGCGCCCGCGCTCATCCGGGAGGCGCGCACCGGTCGCCTCCTGCCCGGCGAGGGCGTCCTGCCGCTCCGCGAGCTGGTGGCCGCGCTGCCCGCCGGGGTGCCGCTGGCCATCGAGGCGCCGAGCCGCGCGTCTGCCGATCTGCCGGCCCTCGAGCGCGCGAAGCGTGCGTACCAGGCCATGTCGACATTGCTATCAACAGGCCGAGGATGAGCGGCGTGAGGCGTCGGCTAACCGCGGGCGTCCTCCACACACACGGTGATGGCAGCACACGCGATCAGCGTATCGGCGCCGGGAACCACGAGGCCCCCTTCAACCGCGCACACGGTAACTTCACCCAGCGGCAGCTCCCGCTGCACCTGCTCGACGTTGACGGACTCCGGACTGGGCACACCGATCGTCACGTCGATGAGGATGCGACCGCCACCTTCGAGATACGTTCGTAGCAGCGGAAGACTCGAATGCCGAATAGCATCCGAAACGGCCCGACAGGCCGCCTTCGTGCTGTCGCGCCCGTGGACGTCGACCCCCATTCCGAACTCGTGCACCAGCGCCTTTGCGGCCATATGCTGTCCTCCGATTGATTCAGGGCTGGAGGGAACGCTATCACAAGAGAGCCCAGTAGGGTCGAGGACCGGCGCGGTGCCCCGGAGGTTCTCCTTCGCTGTATCCGCCGTTTCCAGCTTCGTGGCCGTGTAGTTTCGCCGTGAGAGGAATAGCAAACGGAACGCCGGAGCCGGGAACTTCCGGGCGCCTTCGGGGGTTTTCCAGACATTTCGCTGGATCCACCGGACGGCGCCCACACGTGGCCGTTCCCCCGTCGTGCCCCCGCTGTCGCAGGAGGAGAGCTATGAGCACTCGAGCCCTGATCGTCGCTGTAAACGTGGCGCTGGCGGCCATCGTCCCCGCCGCCGCGCCCGCCGCCGACCCGAATATTCGGTGGGCCGACATCATCGGCATCATCCAGGCCGGGAACATGGTGGGGTCAGGTACGGGTCAGGTGGCCGGAGGCGGTCAGCCGTGGTCGACCGCGAAGGGCTCTGCCACGGTCAACCTCAACAATGGCGACGTCCACTTCCGGGTCGAAGGCCTTGTGCTGGCCGGCGGCAACGGGATTGGCACGCGCGCCGGGATCACCGAGGTAAAGGGCACGCTGGTGTGCGACACCGACGGCAGTGCGGGCGGCGGCAACTCGACGCTGGTCGACACCCCGCTGGTGCCGCTCAGCGCCCAAGGCGATGCTGAGTTCAACGGCAGCGTCGGCCCGCTGCCTGGGGCGTGCCTCACCGAGACCGACATCGCGTTTGTCGTCCGTATCGGGGCCGAGCGCTGGATTGCCAACGGGGCCGTGCGCCGGCCGTAGCCGTTCCCGGCGGGAGCGTCGAGGGAAGATCTCGGCGCTCCCGCCGAGGAGCACACGTGATGAAGACCCGCCCCAGGAGCCGCCGGCACGCCTTCTAGTCGATATCGCGATCTGACGCGGTCCTGATGTTCGCGCTCGGCGACGCCCAGCGGTACAAGACCACGCCGGTGAGACCGAGCAGGGGCGCGCCCGTCAGGGCGACGAGCGGCGCCCGCGCGGAGATCCGATCGAGGACGAGGCCGAGCGTGATGGGCGTCACCACGGTGCCGATCAGCGAGGCCGTGGCCGCGATCAGCCCGAAGACGCGCTCTTGTCCCGAATCTGGGGTCGTAGCCGCGAGACTCATGGTGTTCGTCTGCGCAATCTCGGGTGATCAAAGGGGCAATCCTGATTGCGGGGGGGGAACCTCATTGGACTAAGGTCCAATGGACCGGCGGAATCGCGTCGCCTAGAGTCGGGCAATGTTTCGTCGACTAAGGCCTTCAGCGTCCGCCGGCCGGTTCCTCCGCCCGATGGCCGTACTGTTCATCATGGCGCTGGCGTTGACGATCTCAAACGCGCGCCCGACCTCGGGTGCAAAGCCGTCGGGTGGACATTCGACGGACGGCCAGTTCATTTTCCGCTTCGACACGTTCGGCGACGAGCAGTTATGGACCGACACTCTGCGGCTCCACGAAGTCATTCGGTCGTCCGTAAGCCCGGTCGCCGCGCTTGGCGTCGGGCTCAAGGTCGACAGTGCCGCGCTGCCGCCCGACTTTCTCGCCACGCGCGACCTGAACGATCCCGCCACCACGGTAGAGTTGCTCAAGCACAACGCGGTGGTCGGCCTGGTCGGGAAGGTCGAAGGTAATCAACTCAAGTCGATTGGCATCACATGCGCGCTCTGCCACTCCACGGTCGATGACTCGGTGACGACTGGCATCGGGAACCGGCTCGATGGATGGCCGAATCTCGATCTGAATCCGGGCGCGATCATCGCCCTCTCGCCTGTGCTGACGACCGAGCAGAAGGCCATCTACAACTCCTGGGGCCCCGGCAAGTACGATCCACGCTTCAACGTTGACGGCCTCAACTTGCCGGTGGTGATTCCACCGGCGTTCGGCCTGCAGGGGGTGGGGTTCGAGACCTTTACGGGCGACGGTCCGATCTCGTACTGGAACAACTACGTCGCCGTGGTGGAGATGGGCGGACACGGGAGCTTCTTTGATCCCCGTATCGGCATCAGCATCACCCAGGAGCCGGATCTCGTCACGCCGAAGCTACCGGCGCTGCTGCGGTATCAGCTCAGCCTGAGCACGCCGCCGCCTCCTTCCGGAAGCTTCGATCGTTTAGCCGCGAAACGCGGCGCGGCCCTCTTCAAGGGCAAGGCCCGATGCGTGACATGCCACGTGCCGCCGACCTTTACTGACGTTCTGAGCGGACCGGATCCCACGGTGCCGTTTCTGCACGACCCGTCCGCGGTGGGCACCGAGCCCGTCTACGCTTCACGCAGCGCGACGAAGCGGTACCGGGCGACACCGCTGCGCGCGCTGTGGCAGCATGCCCCGTACTTTCATGACGGCAGCGCCATCGACTTGTTCGCCGTTGTGGATCACTACGACAGGTTCTTCGGCCTCGGCCTCAAGGCGAAGCAGAAGGCGGATCTCGTCGAGTTCCTGAAGTCGATCTGACGCCTCAAGCGCGGAGCGCGCTTCAAACGGGAACTCCTTGGGCTAGACTCTCGCGGTGTCGCGGATCATGGGGGCGAACCGCTCCATCCGCTCGAGACTTTCCTCCAGCCGCTCGCCGCGGAAATCGAAGACGATCTCGCTCACCCCGAGCCGGCCGAAGGTGACGATATCGCTCTCGACCTCACCGGGTGCGCCGGAGAAGGGCCGTCGCTCGCCGGTCCGCGCGTCGAGAGGCTGAGCCGGGTCGTAGACGGGCGCCTTGTAGGAGATGGTGAGGCGGGATGGATCGCGCCCTTCCGCCTCGGTGAGCCGCCGCAGCTCGTCGAGCGCCGCGGAGAGCTCGGGCGCGCGCAGAGGGACGGCGGGATTGGCGCCCACCGGATGCCAGCCGTCGCCCAGACGCGCCACCCGGCGCAGCGCGGCAGGGCTGTGACCGCCGACCCAGATCGGAGGATGCGGCTTCTGCACAGGGGCGGGCAGGCACTGGACGGCCTCGAAGCGGTAGAACCGGCCGATGAACGAAGCGGGACATTGGGTCCAGAGAGTCTTCATGATCCTGATGTACTCGTCGCTCACGGCGCCCCGGCGGTCGAAGTCGGGCGCGCCGAGCGCCTGGAATTCCTCGCGGAGCCATCCCACGCCGACCCCGACCGTGACACGACCATGGGAGAGCACGTCGATCGTGGCGAGCGTCTTCGCCGTGACCACGGGGTTCCGGTGCGGCACGATCATGACGCTCGAGACGAGACGGAGGGTGCGCGTCTTGCCCGCGATGAAGGCCATGAGCGAGAGCTGCTCGAGCGCATCCCCCTGGCCGGGAAAGGCGCCGGTCACGGTATATGGATACTTCGAGTTGATGGCGACCGGGAAGACCACATGGTCGGCGATCATCACGGAGCTGAAGCCGAGCGCTTCCGCCCGCTGTACGAGCGTCTCGAGCGCCTCCGGCGTCGCCGTCTCACCGCGGGTCGGCAGGTAGAAGCCGTATCGCATGGACTGGTCCTTTCGGCTTGCTTGTCGAGTGCCTCCGGCGACTCTATCGTCCCGGAGGCCGCCCGGCAAGGAGCCTGCGGGCCGGGTCGACCCCACGCCCTGCCCGCGCTCTATCGCAGGGCGGCTACGACTTCCCGCGCCCAGCGCCGCATGAAGGCGCGCGGATCCGGCACGAAGCCCGTGATCATGAACTGCCGGGCGCCAGCTGCCATCGCGCGGGAGATCTGGGCGAGGCAATCGTCGGGCGTGCCGGCGATGGCGAAGCGGTCGGCGAGAAAATCGGTTAGGTCCCAGCGATCCGGCAGGGGGGCGTTCGCGGCGCCCGGAACCTCGTGATGGTGGGCATCGTACTCGCGTTGGAGCGCCTTGATCTTTTCGTGAAGATCCGGCGGCACGCCCTTGCCCTCGAGCGTGAAGCGAAAGGCATGATTGGCGCTCGCGGCCAGGGCCATCTTGATGGGCTCGATCGCTTCGTCGCGCCGATCGGCCAGATTTGTCTTCGCGAGCCACCAGACGTCGACGTCGGCCAGGGCTCGGCCGGCCGCGCGCGCCCCGCGCTCGATGGCCGCGAGCGACAAGGCGATCACGTCCGGCGTCAGACCCAGGCCGACGATCACGCCGTCGGCCAGCCGTCCGGCCAGCTCGAGAGTCCGCGGCCCTTCAGCCGCCAGGTAGATCGGCACTCGGCGGGTCGACCGGCTCACCCGCCAGGTGCGGCCCTCGCGCTCGACGGGCTCGCCGCCCGTGAGCTGCCGGAGGGTCACGATGGATGCCTCGAGGCCGGCCAGCGTCGCCGGCGGGGCGCCGATCGTGTAGAGGGCGCTGTCGCCCGAGCCAAGGCCCAGGATGGCCCGCCCGCCCGACAGCTCGTCGACGCTCGACATGGCGCTGGCCGTGACGACCAGGTGGCGAGTCAATGGATTCGTGACAACCGGACCGAGCAGCATGCTTCCGGTGTTGAGTGCGGCCAGCGTAAGGGCGACGTACAGCTCGCGAAAAACCGATTGCGAGTCGGCCACGCCGAGCCAGTTGAAGCCGTTGGCCTCCGCCTCGCGGCACAGGTCGCCAAATACACTGAGAGACCCCGGCAGGAGGATGATGCCGAATCGCGCGCTCGTCATGATCAGCCAAACCCTAGCATGTCTTGACACAGACGTCTCGCGGCTGACGCGTTCCAGAGTGTCGGCGTCAGCGCGAGGGCGAGGAATGCCGCGCGGTCAGAGACCGGCCTCGCGGCAGAGCTCCGCGAGCACATCGTCCGAGCTGAAGTATTCCGCGGCGATCTCGCGCGCCGCACGGCAGTGACCGGCATAGTCCCGGTTGATCTCGTCGATGGCGGCCGCCGCCTCCTCCGAGGTGGAGAAGGCGAAGAGCCCGCGGCCCGTCGGGACGAACTTGCTGAAGCCGGTTTCCTGGGTGACCACGGGCTTGGCGGCCGCCAGATAGCAGACGCTGCGGTCACTGAACCACCCGGAGTGCGTGCGGACCACCAGGTCCTTGGCTACGGTGAACTCCCCGCGGGAGCCATAGATGTGATCCTGGTAGGCGGCGGTGTCGCGGGATTTTTCGAAGGCGCCCGTCACGCGCCAGCCTTTCTCGCGCAGCAGCCTCCGCGGCGTGTCATCGATGTTCTCGAGCGCCAGCTCGAGCGGCTGGGAGGTCAACCGCGGCAGGTCTGAAAAGCGCAGGAAGTTGACGTGCTTGGACCAGTAGTAGGTCTCCCCGCCGAAGCGGATGTCCTTGCTCACGTTCTCCCACGTCGCGACCGTGGTGAAGCACTCCGCGGCGGGGTCGAAGCGCGCCTCCCAGAGGTCCAGCACCACGGGGGGCCGCGTCGGCCGCCACTGGATGTCCTGCAGAGGAACCGGGCAGCCAGGCTGGCCCAGGTTCTCGCCGTACGTGAAGTGGTGCGTGTGGGCGGCGAGGATGGCCAGCGTCGTTTGATTATTCTGGGCGAGAAGGATCTGATCGTGCACGGGATCGGTCTGCACGTAGATGCGGATCGGGCAGCGCAGATGTTCCTCGCTGAGGCGACTCGCGCCGCACACGTTGACCAGCGCGTCGGCCTCCCGGTAGAGCCGCTCGAGCCGGTCGCGCGGCAGGCCGTAGCACCTGTCGTTGACCCAATCCCGGTACACCCAGCGATCGCCGAGCCCGAAGCGCTCCATGGTTCGGCGCAGGAACTCGGCGGCGTAGCCGCAGTCCTCGACGACGCTCTTGAGCCGTGGATCGTACGCTGGCGCGGCCGAGTCCTCGACGTAGTAGACGTCGTGCCCCAGACGGCTGAGGCCGAGGACATAGTGGACGGCCTGCCAGCCGATCCCGCCCAGCGGGTACTGACCGGCCAGGTGCAGGACGAGGATCCTCTTACGGGACGGCAAGCCTGCCCTCCTCCCGGAAGCCGGCCTGCAGGCGATAGAGCGACGCGAAAGCGCCGCCGCGGTCAACGAGGGCTTCAAAGCGACCCTGCTCCACGATCCGCCCGTCGCGCAGGACCACGATCAGATCGGCCCGACGGGCCGTGGAGAGCCGATGGGCGATGATGAACGTCGTGCGCCCCGCCGTCAGCCGCTCGAGCCCCTGCATGACGAGGGCCTCGGTTTCGGAGTCCAGCGCGGAGGTCGGCTCATCCAGGATCAGGATCGGCGAGTCCCTGAGGATGGCGCGCGCGATGGTGATCCGCTGCTTCTCGCCCTCCGACAGGGTCACGCCCTGCTCTCCGACCAGGGTGTCGTATCCGGCGGGCAGGCGGCGGATCATGTCGTCGATGCGCGCCAGCCGCGCGGCGGCCACGATCTCGTCGGGCTGGGCGCCGGGGCGCCCGAACGCGATGTTGTCACGCAGGGTCGCCGGGAACAGGAGCGGGGGCTGGAGCACCATGGCGATCTGACGGCGCAGCGAGGCGAGCCGGTACTCGCGCGCGTCGACGCCGTCCACGAGGACGCGGCCCGCCGCAGGATCGTAGAAGCGCGGGAGGAGGCTCAGCAGGGTGGACTTGCCGGCGCCCGTCGGTCCCACGATCGCCACCTTCTGCCCCGGCTGGACACGGAGAGTCACGCCGTTCAACACCGGATGGCCCCGCGTGTACTCGAAGACGACGTCCTCCCACGCCACCTCGCCCCGCACGCCCTTCGCCGGGACGTCGCGCCGACCGTCGGCGATGTCCCGCTCGACGTCCAGCACGTCGAAGACGCGCTGCACGCCGGCCTTGGAGCTCTGAGCGAGCCCGTAGGTCTGGAACGTGCTGTTGATCGGGCCGTAGAGCGAGGCCAGGTAGGAGACGAAGATCACCAGCGACCCGATGCTCAGCGAGCCGTCCAGAACGTGCCGGGCCCCCACCCAGACGACCGCGGCCGTGCCGAGCGCGATCACGACGTTGACCACGCACGAGTAGAAGCTCTGCAGGGTGTAAAGCCGCAGGCCCGCCGCGAGGCTCTGCCGGCTGGCCGCCATGAACCGGCGGTGCTCGTCCTCCTCCCGCGTGAAGGCCTGGATCACCCGCATCGTGGACATGGCCTGTTGGACGACGGCGTACACCTCGCTCTCCCGCTCGCGCGCGTGCCCCGCCACCCGCGTGATCCGGGCATTGAGCCACGCGATCGCCACGAGCAGCGGCGGGCACACGCCGAGCGCGAGGAGCGTCAGCTGCCAGTCGAGACGGAGCATGATCATGCTCATGCCCGCCAGGAGCATCAGCGCCGCGGCGGCCGGGAAGAGGCAGTTCATGGTGAGGCTCTGCAGCGCGAAGGTGTCGGCGGTGACCCGGTAGAGAAGGTCGCCCACCTGAGACCGGCTGTGAAAGGCGAGGGAGAGCCGGTGGAGGTGCCCGTAGAGGTCGCCCCGCAGGTCGCTCACCATGCGCTGCCCGATGCGGATCGTGGTGTAGTTGTGGAGCACGGTCAGCGCTCCGAGCACGGCGTAGATCAGCACGAGGGCGACGCACGCTGCGAGCAGCAGGGCCTCGCGTGACCATCCGGCCGGCCACCCCCATGGTACCGGCTGCCCGCCCAGCACCGAGTCGATGATGATCTTGAGCGGCCACGGCTTGAGCAGCTCGCAACCGGTGATGACCAGCACCTGGGCGAGCGCCCAGAGCAGTGTCAGGCGATGCGGCCGGAGGTAGCCGAGGACGCGGCCCGCGAACCCGCTCACTTCGCCTCTTGCGCGCGCTCCCGGAGCGGCGGCGCGTAATGGAGCCGGGCGCGGCGCGCCACCGTCTGCAGGGAGCGATGGAGTGTCCGGCTGAGGTTCAGGCCCTCGCGCGCGAAGGCCACCGCCCCGACCGCGGCGACGCCAATACCGGCCGCGACCGGGAGCGGTGAGCCGAACACCACGGCCAGGGCGCCGAGCAGCAAGGCTCCGGCGCCGAGGAGGCGAGTGAGGAGGGAGGTCCGCAGGACGCACTTGACGCGCATGACACGACGGCCTGCGCCGTGATACTCGGTGGCCACCTTGACACGCGCGCGCGACCAGAACCCTCCGCACACCTCGAGGTCCCACTCGCTCCACCCCTGATCCACCAGGACGATGTACTTCCGGGCCACGACGGCCTCGCGCAGGCCATGCAGGAGGGTTTCCTTCTCGAGGCCGTTCTCCGTCCAGTAGGAGACGGAAAACGCCCGATGCCGCCACGACACGGGCAGCGTCCCGGCACGCCGGTCTTCCTCGACGGGCTCCGCCACCGAGAGACCGCGCGCCAGCCAGCGATAGCGCTCGAAGCAGCGCAGGAGCGGGCCCGCGTAGGTCAGCACCGCGATCAGCAGGCGGCCGCGAAGATTGTCCGCCCGCGCATCCACGCGGGCGCGCAGCGCGGCGCCCAGGCAGCACCCCCACGTCAGCAGGAGCGGGACTGCGTCGAGCCAGGCCCAGCCGCCCCGGATGAGGGCCAGGGCCAGAAGCGCCGAAGCCACGACGCTCCACTCCAGCGTGAACGGCAGGTGCGAGAAGAGGCTCGTCGGCGGCTGGTAGAGCGTCTGGAACAGGCCGCGGCCAAAGACCCCGCCGTAGATCACCGGGCGCCGCAGCGAGAACAGCGACGAGGACAGGGAGTAGATGCCGCCGTAGATCCGTCCCCGCCACCGCGAGTAGCCGAGGGCGTTGAAGCGTCGGGGATGCCGGAAGTAGAGCAGGCCCTCGGCCTTGCCATAGCCCCGCTGCTGTCCGATGTAGGCTTTCACGGTATTGCGCCGGAAGTGCCAGACCATGGCCGCGGGGCTGAAGGCGATGCGGTAGCCACGGTCCTGCAGCCGCCAGCACAGATCCACGTCGTCGCCGGCGGCGCGGTAGATCGGATCGAACCCGCCCAGCTCCTCGAGCACCTCCCGGCGGAACGCCATGTTGCAGCCGGGGATGTGCTCGGCCTCTTCGTTGTTCAGCAGCACGTGCAGCGGGCCGCCCGGAGAGGCGGCCACGCACGTGGCGACCAGCGAGTCCTCCGGCGGCGGCAGGTTGGGCCCGCCGACCGCCGCCCGTTCCGATGAGAGAAAGGTGGCGACCAGATAGTAGAGCCAGTCGGGATCCACGACGCAGTCGGAGTCGGTGAAGGCGACGATCTCGCCGGTGGACCCGGCGATGCCGACGTTCCGCGCGGCGCTCAGGCCCTTGTTCTCCTGGTGGATCACGTGGAGGCCCTCGTACTGGTCGGCGATCTCCCCCGTGCGGTCGGTGGAGCCGTCGTCGACCACCACGACTTCGTAAGCAGGATATCGGAGCTCCCGGAGCGAATCGAGGCAGGGGGCCATGGTGCTTTCGGCATTGTAGGCGCAGACCACGACGGAGACCTTCGGATACTCCGCGAGGGCGGGGAGCGCGTCCGTCGCGTACCGGCGCCGAACCGTGCCAAAGGCAGCCTTCTTCCGGCGCTCGCGGTCGACCAGCCCGAAGCCCCAGTCGCGCACCTGCTCGCCGCCCGTGAACCACTCGTCGGTGAACGAGAAGACGTAGGTGCCCGCCGCGCCCATCTCGAGCGCCGTCCGAACCTGCCAGGAAACTGTCTCGGCCTGCTCGTGCTCCCCGTGGCGGAAGGAGTCCATGCCGAACTCCGTGAGGACGAGCGGCCGATCGCCCGCCAGCGTGTGCAGGCGGTAGAGATACCGGCGCAGGTCCGCCTCGCGGTGCAGGTAGACGTTGAAGGCGAGGAAGTCGGTGAAGTCCGTCTCCAGATACTCCGTCGACGGGAAATTGGCGTAACCCACGAGCGACTCGGAATCGATACCCCGGACGACGTCCACCAGTTCGCGCAGGAAGCCGGCGACCCGTGGGGCGCCGTAATAGCGGACGATGTCCGGCGGGATCTCGTTGCCGACGAGGTACGCGGCCACGGCGGGATGGTCGGCGTACGTGGTCACGGCCCCAGCGACCGCGCGGCGGATCGACTGGGTCAGCGCCTTCGAGTCGAGGAAGCAGACGTGCTCGGCCCACGGCACCCCGGCCAGCACCCGCAAGCCCTGTTCCGCCGCCAAGTCGAGGAGCCAGCGCGGGGGAACGGTGAAGGTCCGGAAGGTGTTCGCCCCGAGCTCGACCATGAGCGAGAGGTCCCCTTTGACGGTCTCGCGGTCGGGAAACTGGGTGCCGAAGCCGTCGGGAGCGAAGGGGCCATAGGTGACACCTTTCAGGAAGACCTTCTCGGCTCCGGAGAAGAAGAACTTGCCGCGTGCTTCGAGCTTCCCGCTCTCCCCTGCCAGGCCCCGGGTCCCCGGGGGGGGCGAGAGAGCAATCGACCGACTCTGCAAAGACTCACACCTCCGTGCGACGGGTGCGCTTCAGGGGAGGCCGGGCAATGCGCGGCCCCCCACAGGCTTGCGGCGATGGAGAGGCAACCGTTGTGCCAGTTCCGGCTGAAGCGAGGCGGAGGCCGAACCCCATGACTTACAGGCGTTAATGAGACGGACTCGGCGTTGGGGCCGGACCGAGATGCCGCCTAAGAGGCCGGCGTGTAAATTTTTTACACGTCCGGCGGCAAAAGTTACCCTTCGACGCGGCGACTCTGGCTCTTCCGATCTCAGACCCTGCGTGCGTTGATCACCGTGTTGGTCCGGCCAGAGCGGGTTGTCACGGGCAGGTCTGATCCACGGCCACGCTCGGCAGGGAAACCAGCGGCGGGCAATTTACCGGAGCACGCCGCGATTCGAGAAACGCGTCTCCTGGCTGGTGATGAACTCGAGAAGCGCCGCCTGCCCGCCCTGGGTGGCCTTTCTCGCTCGGGCGAAGGCGCCCGCGACGTCCTCGGGCCGCTCGACCCGCTCGCTCCAGCCGCCCATGGCGCGCCCCAGATCCGCGTAGCGCCCGCCGATGTCGCGCGTGCCGTACTTGTCGTGCGATACGACGAGGTGCGGGATCTCGATGGCCATGCTCGAGTTGTTGAGCACGACGGTGAGGATGGGGATCCCGCAGCGCACAGCCGTCTCGAAATCGAGCCCGGTCATGCCGAAGGCGGCGTCGCCCATGAAGTTGACGCAAAACTTGTCGGGGGCCGCGAGCTTGGCGCCGATGATGAGGCCGAGCCCGGTGCCGAGCGCATGCGACTTGCCCCAGCCGAGATAGCTGCGCGGCGGGACGGCCCGGTAAAAGGGCAGGAGCTGGTCGCGCGGGCTCCCCGAGTCGTGGGTGACGATGGCGTCGCGCGGGTCTACCGCGCGCATGAATTCGGCGATGACCCGGTAGGGGTTGATCGGGACCTCGGCCGAGCCGAGTGTCGGTGCCCACTCGGCGAGCCATGCCGCGCGCACGCGCTCGAGCTCCGCGCGCACGCTCTCCCGTCCGGCCGGGCGGCCTCCCTGGCTCTTGACGGCCTCGATGAACTGGCGCAGCACGAGCCGCGCGTCACCAAGAAGCGGGTAGTCGGCGGCGTAGCTCTTGTTGAGGTCGCGCTCGTCATTGGTCGCGTGGATGAGCGTCTTGCCGGGGGGGATGCTGGGCGCCATCCCGTGGCGGGTGAAGCTACACCCGATGCCAAAAACCACGTCGGCCTCGCGGAGATAGTGCAAGGTGTGTCCGGTCACGACCGGGCCGCCAGTGCCGAGCGCGAGCGGGTGATCCTCGGGGAAGGCGCTCTTGCCTTCGAGGGTGACCATGACGGGCGCCTGGAGCAGCTCGGCCAGCTCGAGGAGGTCATCCGATGCCTCGGAGTACAGCACGCCCTGGCCGGCATGGATCACCGGCCGCTGCGCCTCGCGGAGCACGCGGGCGGCGGTCTCGACGTCGCGCGCATTGGCGCCGGCCGCCGTCACCTTGACCGGTCGGTACGCGTCGATCAGGGCCTCGGGCACCTCCTCGCTCACGATGTCGGCGGGGATCTCGACCATGACCGGGCCCGGGCGGCCGATGCGCATCAGGCTGATGGCCCGGCGCATGACATCCGCGACCTGGCTGCCCACGGTGATGGCCTCGACGGACTTGGTGACGGACGCGTAGGTGCGCGCCGAGCTGAACAAGGGGAATACCTGGGCACGGTCGCGCTGATGCCCGAGCGGCAGGAGCAGCATCGGCGTGGAGTCGGAGTACGCGGTGGCGACGCCGGGGAAGGCGTTCTCGGCCCCCGGGCCGTACTGCATGCAGAAGACGGCGAGCTTCTTGCCGTTCGTCACCCGCGCATACCCGTCGGCGATACCCACGCCCACCCGTTCCTGGCGGCAGATCACTGGCCGGATGTCGGCCTTGGCCGTGGCCTCGATCAGCGGAGTCGTCGGATAGGCGCTCAGGAACTCGGCGCCCTCGATCTTGAGAATGCGGGCGATGGCATCGATGATTTTCACGGTCGTCGCTCCCCGGCCCCTTGGGACTACCGGCCGCTCGCGCGAACGAGCGGCCGGCCAGCGGCCCGCCGTCGACTATACCGCAGGAGCGCGCACGAACGGTCAGCCGAGCGAGAGCCGCCGCGCGCCGCAGGGGCGTTTCCTGGTGTCCTCGCGCGCGGCTACCGGAGGCGCGCTTCGCCCTGCTACGGGCGCGGCCCGGGGTCGACCAGGCCCGCGGCCCCGCCGCCCGCCCTCGCGCGCTCCAGCTCGATCTGGCGCAGCGCGGTACGGCGGACCTTGCCGCTGATCGTTTTCGGCAGGTCACTGACGAACTCGACCTCGCGGGGGTACTTGTAGGGCGCGGTGACGGTCTTCACGTGCTCCTGCAACTCCGCGGTCAGCGCGGCCGACGGCTCCCGCCCCGGTGCCAGGACGACGAACGCCTTCACGATCTCGCCGCGGAGCGCGTCGGGCTTGCCGACGACAGCCGCCTCGGCCACCGCAGGGTGCTCGATGAGCGCCGACTCGATCTCGAAGGGGCCGATGCGGTAGGAGGCGCTGTTGATCACGTCGTCGGCCCGGCCGACGAACCAGAGGTAGCCGTCCGCGTCCATCGCCGCGCGGTCGCCCGTGACGTACCAGTCGCCGCGGTGGCATCGGGCCGTCTCCTCCGGGCTCCGCCAGTACTCGCGGAACATGCCGA
>Ga0326597_10002858_pt1 | contig 25517 bp, 12 predicted proteins | sample RVTome_12_FD_203789 | JGI IMG/M metagenome (GOLD analysis project Ga0326597, IMG submission 203789) | Soil microbial communities from uranium-contaminated site in the Upper Colorado River Basin, Wyoming, United States - RVT100D185 | ecosystem: Environmental > Terrestrial > Soil > Contaminated >... | reverse complement strand
CCTCCTCCAGCTGCCGCTGTGCGTCGTCTGGGTCGATCAGCGTCGTACTGCCAAACACGACGATCGTCGAGCGAACGCCCAGTTTTTCGAACGCGAGTTCCGGTTTCAGGTATTCGAGTTGAAGGCGAATCGGGCGCAGTTCGGGCTGGTCCATGAACTCGAAATCGGGATCGGAGCCGACCGGCGCAGTGCCGTCAGCGGTGTTTTCTCGCGCGTCTGAGGCGCGGGATGCATCCTCTGGATCGGAGAAGGATTGTCTCGGTCTAAGGTCTCTCGCCAATTGCGGCCCCCAATTAAAGGCTCGAACCGAACAGTGCACCGGTTGATTCTGCGAGTCGCTGCCAACCGGGTCGCTGGCGCCAGGTCGCTAGATCGATTCGCGTCGCGGTGGTGAGATCGTACTCGAACATTTCCTGCATGCGCGCACCCGTATGGGAGTCCGCCACCAGCAGATTCAACTCGTAGTTTCTGTGGGTGGAAATCGGATCGAGGTTGCTCGATCCGACGAGCGTCAATTCTCCGTCCATGACCGCCGTCTTGGCGTGGATCATTGCGCCATTCCACTCCCAGATCTCCACTCCCGCTTGCAGAAGGGACTCATATCCGTGTCTCGCTGCAGCCCCGGCCAGCGGGTGATTGTTGCGGCCAGGAAGGAGCATACGGACCGAGACACCGCGGCGGGCTGCCGCGCAAAAAGTGGCGTGCGCGCTTTTTTGGAGCACCAGATAGGCATGGGTGATGTCGAGACTGCGCCGCGAGCGATCTGCCATCGATGCGTAGAGTTCGGCAACCTGCTGTACGCCTGGTCGGTCCACCACTACCAACGCCGCTGGAGGAGACAATCCGTCGCCCGCCTCGGGAGCAACCGGTGCGTCGCGTCCGTCGGGATGCGCCCACATGGCTTCGAATGTCTGTTTGACGTCTGCGGCGACCGGTCCGCGCACGAGCAACGCCGTGTCTCTCCACCCCTCGCCACCCTGATGCGTTGGTGCCCATTTGTTGCTGATACAGAGTCCACCGACGATCGACGCTTCTCCATCGACGGTCAGTGTCTTTCGATGATTGCGGTAACGGATGCGGCCCCAGGTGCGCGGATCGAACCACGAGGGAGGGCTGAATGCGCGAGTCTCGACACCCAACTGGATCAGCACGCTGGAAATCGAACCTCCGCTCACCATCATCGTTCCAACCGGATCGTACAAGACGCGGACATCGAGGCCGCGCCGGGTCGCGGCAGCCAGAACGTCGGCAAACCGCCTACCCGTGTCGTCTCCGGAGAAGATGAAATTTTCGAAGAGCACTTCCGAGCGCGCCGCGCCGATCAATTCGAACATCGCGGAAAAGGTGTCCGCTCCATCTCGCAGGAGTCGGACTTCCGTCACGGGTCGGGCCGGCGCGCCCACCAATTTCGACAGATCGGCGATGCTCTCGGTCGCCGCCGTCCGCTCGTCGCGAGTCGAATTCTCGTTCAAGGGTGGATCTGCTCCCAATCCTCAGTTCCGAACTCTCGCTCCGAACGATCGCTCCGAACTCTCATTCCGAACTCTCAGCTCCGAACTCTCAGCTCCGAACTCTCGGCGCGCAATTCGCGACTCCCGGCTCGCAACTCCTGGTTCGCCGCCCCCGGTTCTCGACTCACAACGAAACTTGGGAATACCATATCGGCTTTGGTCGGATCCGGGCAGAGTGAAAGCGGTTGTCGGTCATCCGGCTCCTCGCGCCACCGATTGCAACGCCCGTCCTTGCGGCCGATCAAGCGCCGACCCAGGGCGTTCTCAGCGCGATATACACCGTGTAGGCGATGAGTGAGTGCCGCACTTTTGCAGCCCTCTGCGCCTGCAGAAGAAGTAGGCGTGAGCAGGCCGAATGCGAGCAGGGCCGGTCGAGCATGAACATCGAGGGCGAGCTGACATCGAGCCCATCGGCACTTTCGATCGGCAATCAGGTCGAATCGGCGGGAATTGCGAGTACCCGCTCGCGATAGCGGGGAACGGCTGCACACCATCCGAGCTTGTCCCTCACGGCATCGCAGAGCGTTGCAGCGGCGCGAGACTCACCGTGGACCACGTAGACGGTATCGGGCGCGCTCGGCGCAGCGCGCAGCCAGTCGAGAAGTTCGCTCTGGTCGGCGTGCACCGAAAAATTGCTGAGATCGACGATCTCCGATCTTACGGGTACGTGGCGTCCGAGCAGCTTGGCGTCCCGCTGGCCGTCGATCAGGGCGCGCCCCCGGGTTCCCGCCGGCTGGAAGCCGACGAAGATGACCGAATTGCGCGGATCGGGAAGGCGCTGTGCGAGGTGATGAAGGACGCGCCCTCCCGTGGCCATGCCCGAAGCGGATATGATCATTGCCGGCCCTCGAACATCGCGGATTGCCTTGGAGGCTTCGACCGTTCGGGCTTCCGTGAGATTGACCGGCCGGAGGATCTCTAGATCCTCTCGGAGTTCGGGTCGGATCTGGTCGTCACCTTCACGGATCGCGTTTCGGTAGACCTCGAGGGAGGCGAGCGCCATCGGGCTGTCGACGAAAGTCGGAAGCGCGGGGATCTTGCCGGATTCGACGAGCCGCTTGAGGTGAAAGAGGATGACCTCCGTGCGATCCACCGCGAACGCCGGAATGACGGCGACGCCCGCTCGGTCGACCACTCGCTGGATGGCCTCCCCGAGCTGTTGTTCGGGATTGCTCTCGCAGTGCTCCTGGTCTCCGTAGGTCGACTCGATCACGATGTTATGCGCGTCGGCAGGCGGTTCCGGTGGGGAGAGAAACGGATGTGATGGCCGGCCGAGATCTCCGCTGAACGTCACTGCAGCGCGTTGCGCGCCTTCGACCTCGAGTGTGATGCTGGCCGAGCCCAGGATGTGGCCCGCTTGGCGAAAGATTGCCCAGATTCCATCAGCGACCTCCACCCGATCGTCGAAATCCAGCGCGCGGAATTGCTTCAGACAGGTCAGCGCGTCCTCTTTCGTGTAGAGGGGTAGCGGCGGGGAATGTTTCGAATAGCCCGCGGCACTCGCGTAGCGGGCTTCTTCCTCCTGCAGGTATCCGCTGTCCGGCAAGACGATCTCACAGAGTTCCGCGGTGCGTCGGGTTGCGAAGATGGGTCCACGGAAACCGGTTCGCGCGATGCGAGGCAGGTAACCGGAGTGGTCGATGTGAGCGTGGGTGAGCAGAACGGAGTCGATGCTCTCGGCGTCGACCGGAAGGGGTTTCCAGTTGCGTTCTCGCAACTCCTTCTCTCCCTGGTAGAGGCCGCAGTCGACGAGAACCCGCGCGCGCGGCGTGCTCAGCAGAAAACGGCTTCCCGTAACCGTCTGGGTTGCGCCGAGGAATTCCAGAATATTTCCGTGTCTCACTCGATTCATTCCGACTCCAGACCTGAATCCGATACACCGACTGTAGCAATTGCGATCGCGCCGAGGCTGCTAGCGATTCTCGACGGGGCTGTTCTCTACAGCGCGAGACATTCTGTCCGCGAAGAGTGTGGCTTCGGTGTCTGCGAGCGCCCGATCGAGCAAAGACGAATGCCGGTGAGACTGGGTGTGGTTTTTGAGCCACCACACTCGGAATTCGATTCAAGCGTCGCGAACACCGCTTGGCGCGTTCATTTCTTCTACGGTTGGCTCGGAGTCCCCAAGAATGACCATCGACGGGTCGTCTCGCTCAGTGCCGTGCTTGGATGCCAAACCGGTTGATTTGTGGTATGGAACCTGCAGCGATCTTTCGATGTTTGGTGAGGGGCACGCGAGCGATGTCGAACTCAGGGGGGTCGTGTCATGGTCGAGGACACGCGGCTTGACTCCGAAGCGGACCCCGATGGACCGCCGAGCTGGCAAGCGGCTGGTGGGAATGACTCGAGGGGCGGTTCAACCGGTTGGCGCGTGCCAGAAGATCCGGAGACGCCGGGTGTAGAGAGGGGAAGCCCTCGTCACCTGCTCGTCTGTTTGGATCGTTCTCCCGCATCTGAAAGCCTGATTCTCCATGCCGCTGCGCTCGCCAGACCCTGGCGAGCGCGCGTCACGTTCATCCACGTTCTGGAGTCGGACCCGCGGGCGGGACCGCCCCATCCTGCGGATGCGGTGGATTGGCGTCTGCGCCGGCTGGAAGCGAGGCGGTACCTCGCTGAGATCATGTCGAAATCCGTTCGCCAGGATCTGCAGGTCCGGATGGCGCTCGCGGAGGGGCGCGCATTCGACGAAATCCTGGCCTGGAGCGAATCCCACGCGGTCGATCTCACGATCCTTTCGACACACGGCGAGAAAGGGCGCACGGGTTGTGGTCTCTCGGGCACCGCGTACAAGCTGATCGACGGATCCAGCGGTTCGGTGCTCGTGGTACCCACCGGCGAGACGAGTCGAGTGCCTGCCGAGGAGGCGTCCTACAAGCGAATCCTGGTGCCTCTCGATGGTTCCCTTCACGCGGAGAGCGCTCTGCCGATCGCAGCACAGCTCGCCGCTGCGCACCGTGCCGAGCTCGTGCTCGCCCATGTGGTCGCAGTACCCGAGTTGATGCGAAGTCGACTGCCGACCGCGGCGGACCGGGAACTCGAGCAGGCTGTGATCGAGCGCAATGAATCCGTAGCGCGCGATTACCTCACGGAAATCCGAAGCCATTTGCGAGATCCGCGTTTCGAGATCATCATCTACCTGAGCCGGCGCGGAAGCCCGCGGGAAGAGTTGCTGCGCTTCATTCATGACGAGGCGATCGACCTGGTGGTGCTATCCGCCCATGGGGCGACTGGCGCGACGGATCGGGCACTGGGGAGTGTGGCGGCTCACCTCGTTGCGCACGCTCGCGTTCCGCTGCTTCTCTTGCGCAACCGCACGACACCCAGACTCCGAGAGGATCGCGCGTCCTCCCCGTCCTACACCGAGTCCGCACGCCTGCCGAGCGCAATGACGGCGTGAGCATCGAAGGTCGCGTTCAAGTCGGCTTGATCGAGAGCGCCGCGCAGGAGTTGGCTCGAAGCCATCGGACATGCGCCGGTCGCCCCGGGCCACTCACCTCCCTCGTGCGTGTCCGGGAAATGCCAGGCTGGCTCGAGCAAGCACAACTGCGTTTGTCGAAGGCCGAAGCCCCGGTCGCGAAGGCGGCGGAGTGGTTTCTCGACAACAGCTACCTCGTGCAGCGAGCCATCCGTCAGATCCAGCACGATCTACCCGCCGCGTTCTACGCCGAGCTGCCAGCTCTCGAGGGGCCCGAGGGCCCAGGCCCTCCGCGAATTTACGCAATTGCGTGTGGATTGATCGACACCGCGAGCCTCCAGCTCACACCCGATCTGATCGTACGCTTCTTGAACGCCTACCAGGAAGTGACTCCACTGGACATCGCGGAGCTCTGGGCCCTACCGGTCTTGTTGCGCCTGTGCTCGCTCGAGGAACTCACCTCTGCCCTGGAGCGACTCGACTCGCATCTCGCATCGCCCCTTGCGCGCAGCGCTCTCACTCCGCCATTCATTGCCGACTCGCTACCGGACGACACGGAGTGCGTAGCGCGATTGACCCGCATGCTTCGGGTCCTTTCCGAGATCTCGTGGTTCGAGCTGGTCAGCAAGACCAGCGTCGTCGAGCGAGTTCTCGTAAAAGATCCGGCTGGCGCCTATCGCCGCATGGATGTGGAATCACGAAATCGCTACCGCACGATGGTCGAATGGCTTGCTCGGCGTACAAAGTGCACAGAAGTCGAGGTGGCGGAGCGCGTTGTGAGCCACTCCCGTCGCTCAGGGCGTCGCTCTGAAGGTTCTGGTGACTCCGCGCGCACACATGTCGGTTATTGGTTGGTGGACTCGGGCAGGGATGAGTTCGAACAAACGATCGACTTCAGGCCTCGCTTGCGCGATCGCGTGTATCGGCTCATCAATCGACATGCCTCGGCGGTCTATCTCGGTTCACTGCTGCTGGCGACCTCGGCAATCTTGATTCCGCCGGCTTGTTATCTGCGTGTCGTCGACGCGACGATCATCGGTTGGATCGTCACGCTCATTCTGGCCGCGCTTCCCGCCTCGATGCTTGCAGTGACGGCAGTCAACTGGGCGATCGCGTTGTTCCGCTCGCCTTGCGTACTTCCGAAAATCGATTTCACGGATGGAATCGACCCCGAATTCACGACGGCTGTAGTCGTCCCGGCACTGCTGGGAAGCGACGGCGAAATTGATCATGTGCTCGATCAGATCGAGTGCCGGTTCCTCTGCAATTCAGACCCGAGCCTGCGATTCGTTCTGCTCAGCGATTGTGTCGACGCTCCTGCACAGACGATGCCCGAAGACGCCGCACTGGTGGTTCGCACCATCGACGGGATTCGGCGTTTGAATGTGCGCTACGGGACAAATGAATATGACGGACCCTTCTACCTGTTCCACCGAAAACGCCGCTACAACCCAAGAGAGCGCGTTTGGATGGGTTGGGAGCGAAAGCGCGGCAAGCTCGAGCAATTCAACCAATTTCTGGTAGGTGAACCAGTAGCGGACCTGGCCGTGTTCGAAGGTCGTACCGAGGCCCTCCACGGCGTCCGATTCGTGATCACGTTGGATGCCGACACGCAGCTCCCCCGTGACTCGGCGGCGCGTCTGGTAGGAACCCTGGCCCATCCCCTGAACCGAGCTCGATTCAACGATGGGGATGAAAAGCTCGAACGAGGCTACTCGATCATTCAACCGCGGATCGCCATGGCGCCAAGAAGCGGGCGCCCCTCACTGTTCAACCGCCTGTTCTGCGGTGATACCTCGATCGACATCTACAGTCGGGCGGTCTCGGACGCCTATCAAGATCTGCTCGGTGTCGGTATCTATGTGGGTAAGGGAATCTACGATCTGGAGGCATTCCGACGCAGCCTGAGCGGGCGCGTACCCGAAAACGCGCTCTTGAGTCACGATCTCTTCGAGGGACTGCACGCGCGTGTCGCGTTGGCGTCCGATATCGTGCTCTACGAGGATTATCCACCTCACTATCTCGCATATGCGCGGCGCTTGCATCGCTGGGTTCGCGGAGATTGGCAACTTCTTCCCTGGCTTTCGCGTCGGGTTCCGAGCGCGAGTGGCGATCGGATTGCGAGTTCGCTCTCGCTGATCGATCGCTGGAAGATTGCCGACAATCTTCGGCGCAGCATGATTTCTCCCGCGCTGCTTTTGCTCCTGATGGCCGGTTGGCTGTGGCTTCCCGGAAACGCAATTTTCTGGACCTTGCTCGCTCCTCTCGCCGCTGCGGGCCATCTGGTGACCGACTTTGCAAGCGGCCTGGCCCATGAGCGACGGCGTGTCCCGGCCTCCGACGCGATCGTGTCCGTTGCCCGAGGTCTCAAGGAGAGTGCTGGGCGTTGGTTGGCGATGCTGGCATTTCTTCCATTCGAATCCCTGATCAGTCTGGATGCTGCGCTGCGTGCGTTGATTCGGATGCACGTCACCGGGCGCAGTATGCTGCAATGGACCACCGCCGCGCACGCCGCGACCGAGTTGACGACCGACGATTCGAGGCAGCACTACTGGCGAGAGATGGCTTCTGGGCCGTTTTTTGCTTTGATCCTGTTCGCAGCAATCGCTTGCTGGCGTCCAGTCTCGTTATCGGCTGCCGCACCGGTCCTTCTAACGTGGTTGCTTTCCCCGGAAATCGCCTACCGGATCAGCCTGCGCCCGAAGCTCCACCAGGAGCCGCTCGATCAACGCCAGATCGCATTCCTGCGCCGACTGGCCCGACGCACCTGGTTGTTCTTTGAAACGTTCGTCGGGCCAGATGATCACTGGTTGCCACCCGATAACTACCAGGAAGAACCCCGTGTAGACATCGCCCACCGGACATCTCCGACCAACATCGGCATGATGCTGCTCTCCAGTCTGGCAGCTTGGGATCTCGGTTACATCGGGCTCAGGGATTTCAGCAGCAGACTTCGCAACAGCTTCGAGAGCATCGGACGACTCGAGCGTCATCGTGGGCATCTGCTCAACTGGTATGAGACGCAACGCCTGACGCCTCTACAGCCTCGCTACGTTTCGACGGTCGACAGTGGAAATCTCGCTGGGGCGCTCCTCGCCTTCTCTCAGGGCTGCGCCGAAATGCGCGGGGCGTCGATCATCGGGCCTGCGCGTTGGGAGGGTCTGATCGACGCTCTCGGGCTTCTCGGAGAGGCCGCGCGGTCTCTGGTCACGGACGATGACCACCCGATGGGAACGTTACTCAGCGATTGGGTCGTCAACATCACCGCAGACGCCGTTCAGGCTCGCAACGACTCGCATCGATGGAATTCCATACTCGATCCGGGACGGATCAGTGGGCTCGGCGATCTACTGGGGGTATCGATCGATGCGAGCGACTCATCGATGGATCAATCCGCACTGCGTGCGCTTCGAATCTGGATCGACCGGATTGCCGCGCATCTGGACGAGATCCGCCAGGATCTGGAATTGCTGCTCCCATGGCACAGCCTTCGATTCACAAGACTTCCAAAACTGGAAGATGCCGGTGCCAAACAATACCTCGCGGATGCCGTGAGAGAATTAAGGTGTCGACTTCTGGCAAATTCGTCGCTCGCCGATATTCCTCGATGTGGTGATCAAGCCGGCGCTCTTCTCGATACGGTCAGGGAATCGATCGCACAATTCGAGATTGCGGGTGACGGCCGGAGTGTCATCGAGAGTTGGATCGAAGATTTTCAGCAGGCGATCGCAGCTGCGGTGTCGAATGGCGCCAAGCTGGATTCCGAATTGCAGGGTCTCGCACGCGCAGCAGAATCGCTGGTGGAGTCGATGGATTTCGGGCTGCTCTACGATCGAGCGGACCGCCTCTTCTTCATAGGCTTCAACCTGAGCTCGAACCGGCCGGATCCGCATCATTACGATCTGCTCGCGTCAGAGGCGAGACTCGCGAGTTTCATCGCCATCGCGACCCATCAGGTTCCGGAGGAGCACTGGTTTGCGCTCGGACGGCCCCTGACGCGGCAGGCGGGTTTGGATGTTCTGCTCTCATGGGGTGGGACTCTATTCGAGTACCTGATGCCGACCCTTCTGATGGGAAGCCAGGAAGGGACGCTTCTTTCGGGGAGTCAATATGCTGCCGTCGCCGCCCAGATCGACTACGGCGAAAGACGAGAGGTTCCGTGGGGAATCTCCGAGTCTGGTTTCGCGGCTGTCAGCGCCGATCAACACTATCAGTACCGAGCGTTCGGGATGCCCGGGCTCGGCCTTCGACGCGGGTTGGCGGACGATCTCGTCGTGGCTCCATACGCGACGGGACTCGCACTGCCACTCGATCCCAAAGCCGCGACCCGCAATTTCGAGCGATTGAGTGACCTTTCCATGATGGGAGACTATGGATTCTATGAGGCAGTCGACTTCACACCGGAGCGGCTGATCGGATCCGAACGCCAATCGATCGTGCGCTCCTACATGGCGCATCACCAGGGGATGATCCTCGCTGCGCTGGATAATTTCCTGTGTGATGCCCCGCTGCCGCGACGGTTCCACTCCGATCGCCGTGTCGAGAGCGCCGATCTGCTGCTCCACGAGCGCGCGCCGTTGGGATTGCCAGTGGAGACACCACTCGACGCCAGCGTCGAAATCGAAATTCCGATACAGCTTCCCGAGGCGCCACCACTCCTCTCCTGGCAACCGGTTCAAGCGGGTGCGTCTCCCGAAGTTCAGGTGCTCGGAAACGGCCGCCTGAGCAGCCTGGTCACCGATTCAGGATCAGGTGGATTGTCGTGGCTGGGTGTCGCACTGACTCGCTGGACTCCCGATCCCGTACTCGATGCAAATGGGCTGTGGATCTACGTTCGCGATGAAGCCGACGGATCCGTCTGGTCGGTCGGGCGCCAGCCGATTGGTCACCGTGGAGAAGACTCCAACGTCGTGTATCACTCCAACTCGGTCGAATTTCATCGGCGTGATCACGGCATCACACTGTCCACTGAAATCGCAGTGGCGTCGGCAGACGACGCCGAGATTCGAATGATCACGATTCGCAACGATACGCCCAGGGCGCGCAGGCTGACCTTCACCAGTTATGCGGAAGTCGTTCTGGCGCCATCTGTCGAAGATGAGCAGCATCCGGTTTTCAGCAAACTCTTCGTGGAAAGCGAATATCTTCCCGCGTTCGACGCGCTCGCATTTCGCCGTCGAGCGCGCGCACCAGATCAGCATTTTCCTCATCTGCTACACCGCGTGGTGTACGATACGCGCACCACGACGTTTCTTGGGATGGAAGGCGATCGGTTTCGCTTCATCGGTCGGTCCCGGAGCGCTCGCCGGCCCGCTCTGGCCGGAGAACGGCTATCCGGAACCGTTGGCGTTGGCCTCGATCCCATCATGAGTCTGCAGGTTGGCGTCGAAGTCGATCCACACGCTACCGAGCGGATCGCGTTTGTAACGCTCGTATCGGGATCTCGCGAATCCCTTCTGGAAAATGCCGCGCGCTTCGGCACCCTGGCGGCCTTGGATTGGGTGCGCGAAGAGGCGGCGAACGAGGCCCGTTGGCAGACGCACCGACTCAAAATTCTCCCAGATCAGATACCCAGATTCCAGCAGCTGCTATCCCTCTTGATTCATCAAAACCAAACGCATCGCTGCGCACCCGATCAAGTCGCGAAAAACCACCTGGGTCAATCGAGGCTCTGGTCCTTTGGTATCTCGGGAGACCTTCCGATCCTACTGCTGCATCTCTTCGTCGCTCAGGATTCGAGACTCTTGCGAGAGCTCGTGCGCGCAAATCAGTTTTGGCGATCCCGTGGATTCGCGTTCGACCTGGTCGTCCTCTCGATCAGCGCGTCCAGCTACGCGGGCGATGATCTCGACGATCTACGGCGTGTCCTGCGCGAAATGGATGCGGATGCGTGGTTGGGAAGAGATGGTGGCGTCCATCTGCTTCGCGCCGATCAGATTGCCGAAGAAGAGCGAAGCCTGCTCGAGGTTTCTGCCCGCGTGATTCTCGATGCGAGCGGTCACGATCTCGAATACGCCTTGGCCGGTCGCCTCGATGTGCCAGCCAATCCACCGGAATTCGTTCCCACCCACCCCGAACGCGTGGGAGATCCGGTGCCCAGACTCGAGCGTGCGAGGGATCTCCTGTTCGACAACTCATTTGGCGGCTTCACCCGGGATGGTCGCGGGTATCTGATTCAGCTCGAGGCCGGAGAAGCGACACCCAGCCCCTGGTGCAACGTATTGGCCAACAGCGAGTTCGGCTGTCTCGTCAGTGAGGCGGGTATGGCGTATAGCTGGTCGCTCAACAGCGCTGAGAATCGGCTCACCCCCTGGAGCAACGATCCCGTGATGGACCGTCCAGGCGAGGCTCTGTACCTACGCGACGAGGAAACCGCGCAGGTCTGGACCCCCACCCCGCAACCCGCCGGAGACGGATTTCCCTATCAGGTGACTCATGGCGCTGGCTACAGCGAATGGATTCATCACAGCCAGGGTTTCGAGCAGAGGCTCTGTGTATTCGTGCCTGTGGACGCGCCGGTAAAGATCGTCCGACTGACGCTTCGCAATACGACCGATCGGATCCGGCGGATTACGTCTACGTATTATGCCGAGTGGGTGCTCGGGAGAAGCCGCCGTGTGACTCAGCCCTTCATCGTCACCGAGTACGACTCGAATGAACGGGCTCTTCTGGCACGCTGCAGCTGGAATGCCGACTTCGCGGATCGTACGGCTTTTCTGGTTTCGGATCGTAGCCCGCATGGGGTCACCGCCGATCGCTCCGAATTCATCGGCCGCGAGGGCGAGTTGGGGCGTCCCGCTGGCCTCGGTCGTTTTGGCTTGAGTGATCGAGCCGAAACGAGCAGTGAGCCGTGTGCGGCGCTTCAGATCCACCTCGACATCGGCCCCTATGAAGAGGTGGATGTTCTATTTGCGTTGGGCCAGGGACGCGATCGCAGTCAAGCTTGCGAGCTCGCGCGACAGTGGAGCAGCTCCGAGCGGGTGGACCGCGCCTGGCTCGAATTGCGAGAATATTGGGATCGGATTCTCGACGCTATTCGCGTCGAGACCCCGGACCCCGCTTTCGATCTCATGGTGAATCGTTGGCTCCTCTACCAGTCGCTTTCGTCGCGAATACTCGCGCGCTCTGGGTTCTACCAATCGAGCGGCGCCTTCGGATTTCGCGATCAGCTTCAAGATCATCTCGCCTTCATCCATGCGAACCCCAAGGGAGTGCGGAATCACATTCTCGCTTGCGCGGAGCGCCAGTTCGTCGAGGGTGACGTCCTGCACTGGTGGCACCCACCCGGCAATCGGGGCGTGCGAACGCGCTGCTCGGACGATCTCCTGTGGCTTCCATTTGCAACAGCCGAGTACGTGCGAGCTACGGGTGACCTGGCGATTCTCGACGTCGAAATCCCGTTCCTGAAAGCACCGCTCCTCGGCGAGAAGGAGCGCGACCGCTATGCGTCGTTCGACTCGAGCCGAGAGATCCGCTCGCTCTTCGAGCATTGTGAGCGAGCCCTCGAACGGGGCGTGACGAGCGGAAAGCACGGCCTTCCCCTGATGGGAAACGGAGATTGGAACGACGGCATGGACCGCATCGGTGATCGCGGAATCGGCGAGAGCGTCTGGTTGGCGTGGTTCGCGATCAGCGCCATGAATGATTTTGCCGGACTTTGCGAGGCGCGATCGGATAAAGGCCGAGCCATCAATTGGCGCCGCCGCGCCCGTTCCCTGCAGCAGTCTGCTCAGCGGGAGGGTTGGGACGGCGAGTGGTACCTGCGCGCCTTCGACGACGAGGGATTTCCCTGGGGATCGAAGGATTCTGGAGAGTGCCGGATCGATTCGGTTTCGCAGTCGTGGGCGATCCTGTCTGGCGCAGCCCCGCCGGATCGCGCGGATCTCGCTCTGCGCGCCGTAGATCGCGATCTCGTGCGCGATGAAGAGAAGCTGGTCCGTCTACTCTGGCCTCCGTTCGACGTCACGCGACGCGATCCGGGCTACATCAAGTCCTATCCACCGGGGATGCGCGAGAATGGAGGCCAGTACACGCATGCTGCGGCCTGGCTCGCCTGGGCCTTCGCGAAACGAGGCAATGGGGATCGAGCCGCAGCGATCTTCCGGTACATCAATCCGATTTCTCACGCCGCCACGCGGGAAGATGCGGTTCGCTACGCGGTAGAGCCATATGTAATCGCGGCCGATGTTTCCAGCGCGCCACCGCACACCGGGCGCGGGGGTTGGACCTGGTACACGGGCGCCGCCGCGTGGGCATGGCGCCTCGGCGTCGAAGCGATTCTGGGAATCAAGCGAGTCGGAGATGAACTCGAGATCGATCCCCGAATTCCCAGGGACTGGACGGAATGCCGGGTCGTGATGCGCTTTCCGGGTGGAACATTCGAGATTCGGATCGAGAATCCCGATCGGATCGGAAGCGGGGTGCGAGAGATCTTTGTCGATGATCAGAAAGTGGACGAGCGGACGCTGCGAATTCCCGTCGATGGGCGCGAGCACGCAGCCGTCGTTCGATTGGGCGGGTCTTTGGAGCCGGGACCCTAGTTTGCGCTCGTTCGAGTCGAAGAGCGGCGCCATTCCAGCTTCTTGAGGCCTTCGCTCACGACGAGCAGTGGAACCGCGAGCATCAGCATCATCAGCCAGTCGAATCCGTCGAGCGCAACCGTGTGAAGCGCGCGCTGCATGAAGGGCACATAGACGGCGGCCAGCTGGAGGCCCAGCATGCTGACGACCGCCAGCGTAACCCAGCGATTCGACCACCAACCGACGGCGGACAGCGGTGCGCGGAGCGCGCGAAAATTGAACACGTTCACCTTCTCCATTACGATGATGCCCGTGAACGCAAGCGTCTGGGCGCGAGCGAGTGCATCTGGATCGTTGGCTACGAGGTAATGCTGGAACAAGAGCAACGTCGCGAACCCGATATAGCCCCCGAGGCCCAGGATCGTGAGGATGCCACGTCGGTCCAGGATGGGTTCTCGCCGATCTCTCGCCGGCCGTTCCATGATGCCAGGCTCGACGGGTTCGAGACCGAGCGCAACCGACGTGACACCGTCGGTGACGAGGTTCATCCACAGGATCTGGACGGGAAGCAGGATCAGCGGCCCTCCGAGGAGGATGTTGATGAAGATGGCAGTCACTTCGCCGGTATTGGATGACAGCAGATAGCGGACGAATTTCTGGATGTTGTCGTACTGGCGACGACCTTCTTCGACTGCTCCCACGATCGAAGCGAAGTTATCGTCGGTCAACACCATATCCGATGCGCCCTTGGCGACCTCGGTTCCGCGAACTCCCATCGCGATACCGACGTCGGCCTTCTTGAGAGCCGGTGCGTCATTGACACCGTCTCCCGTCATCGCTACGACGTGCCCTGCATTCTGGAGTACGCTGACGATGCGAATCTTGTGCTCTGGGGTGACTCGAGCAACGACGACCTCTTCATCGAGAGCCGCGCGAAGCGCAGTGTCATCCATGGTGTCGAGCTCCGGGCCCGATATGGCGCTCTGGGCGCGCAGGCCGATCCTGCCTGCGATCGTGAGGGCCGTGGCAGCAGCGTCGCCGGTGATCATCAACACGCGAATTCCCGCGCGTCGCGCGAGCGCGACGGCTCCGGCGACCTCCGGTCGGGGCGGGTCGAGAATTCCCACCACACCGAGCAGACTGAGTTCACATTCGACGGCGTCTGGGTCATCTGCCAACTCCGGGGAAAGCGTGCGACGGGCGAGCGCGAGGGTGCGAAGCCCCTGGCTGGCGAATGACTCGTAGGCCTCGATGGCCCGAGATCGGTCCTCGGCGCTGAGTTCGCGCTCTATGCCAGCATCGAGGACGCGCGTGCAGCGTTCGAGGATGACCTCGGGTGCCCCTTTGATGTGGGCGGTGGTTCCGTCGACTCCCCGCACGAGAACCGCCATGCGCTTTCGCGTCGAGCTGAACGGAAATTCCCGCACCAATTCGCAATCCGGTGGCTTGGTGGTGCGCGCCTTTCGGGCGGCAGTCAGCAGGGCCGCTTCGGTGGGTTCTCCAATCGCGATCCAGCGCTCGTCCTCACGGGCGAGTTGTGCGTGGTTGCAGAGCAGTCCGCTGATCAAGAGCGCGTCGAGATCCGCGGCCGGCCGATCATCTGCCGCGGGCGAATTGATTTCAAATCTTCCTTCGGGGTCGTATCCCGTTCCGGTCGCCGACCAGCTCCCCGATCGGAGCCAGACTTCGCGGAGCGTCATTTCGTTTCGGGTCAGGGTTCCCGTCTTGTCGGTGCAGATCACGGTCGCTGATCCGAGTGTTTCCGCGGCCGAAAGCGTTCTCAACAACGCACGTCGGCGGATCATCGCCCGGATGCCCAGGGCGAGCGTGACCGTGACGACCGCGGGAAGTCCTTCCGGGACGACCGCTACCGCCAGCGAAACACCCGTCATGAACATCTCGAGCGCAGGATTGCCGACCCACCAACCCGCCAACGCCACGAATGTCGAAACCGCGATTGCGATGATGCCCAACTGTCTTCCGAGTCGGTTGAGCTTCTTCTGAAGCGGGGTGCGTTCGTCCCGAACCGCTCGGGTGATCTGCGCGATTCGGCCGATTTCCGTTTGCATCCCAGTTGCGATGACGACGCCGGTTCCGGATCCGTGGCAGATCGCCGTTCCCATCCACGCCGCAGAGCGACGCTCCGCAAGTGGCGTATTTTCGGGCACCGCTGGGGATTGCTTTGAAACCGGACTCGATTCGCCAGTCAGGGACGATTCGTCGATCCGCAATTCGCGGGATTCCAACAGTCTGAGATCGGCTGGAACCCGGTCCCCCGTCCGCAGCAAGACGATGTCGCCCGGTACCAGAGAAACCGCTCCGATCGCCTGTGCGACTCCATCTCGAAGCGCACTGCAGCCGGGCGAGACCATGCGCTTGAGCGCCGCGATCGCGCTCGCGGCTCGCCACTCCTGGGCGAAGCCCAACAGCGCGTTGAAGATCAGGATTGCCGCGATTGCCGCCGCGTCGAGTGCTTCTCCAATCAAGAACGAGAGCACGGCCGCTGCCGCGAGAATTGCGATCAGTACGTCCGCGAACTGGCGAGCGAGCATCACCGGCCAACGCACGCCTTCTGATACGGCCAGCGAGTTCTGGCCGTACTGCTCGATCCGGCGATCGACTTCGGTCTGGGACAGACCTCGCTTGGGGTCGACGCACAGCCGCGCGAGAACCGAATCGGCCGAAAGCGCGTACGCGGTGTGCGCATCGGGCGTCGGGTTGGATCGATCCGCCATCTCGCCTTTCGATCGGGCTGGCAGCCCGATGCGGTACCTTGTGGGGCGCGCCGACCCAAATTGGGGCGAAGTGTCCGCGTCAGCGCTGCTATCCGGATGGGCCGCGCTTGCGGTTGGCCAGACACGGGCACGCCGCTTGCACTCGATGAATAGCATGAGTCGAGCCAAGACACGGATTGTTTCTCTCGCAGACGTCACCCTCGATTCGCTGTCGAGCGTCGGCGGGAAGAACGCATCGCTCGGTGAGATGATCCGAGAACTCGGTGCGGCCGGTGTGCGCGTGCCGGCGGGCTTCGCGCTGACGACCGACGCCTACCACCTGCATCTTCGTGAAGCCGGTGCGACCGATGAGATCCTCCGCCACCTCGCCAAACTCGACGTCGAAAACCTGGATGCGCTCGCGTCCACGGGCCGCGAGATCCGACGGCGCATCGCATCGGCACCGTTGCCCGAGGATCTCGTCGCGGAGGCCCGGGCCGCGTACGGAGATCTCTCCAAACGTTACGGAGAGGATGCGACCGACGTCGCCGTGCGCTCGAGCGCGACCGCCGAAGATCTGCCGACCGCGTCTTTCGCCGGGCAGCAGGAGACCTTCCTGAACGTGTGCGGCTGGCATGAACTCGACCGCGCGATCCGCGACTGCATGGCATCGCTCTTCACCGATCGCGCCATCGTCTACCGGCGCAAACAGGGCATCGACGATCGAGGCGTAGGCCTTTCCGTGTGTGTCCAGAAGATGATTCGCAGCGACCTCGCTTGCGCCGGCGTGATCTTCACGCTCGACACCGAGAGTGGGCTGCGCGAACTGGTGTTGGTGACGGGTGCCTGGGGGCTCGGAGAATCCGTCGTGCAGGGGCGTGTCGATCCGGACGAATTCTGGATCCACAAGGAAACCTTGAGACAGGGTTATCGGCCGATCGTCAGGCGCGAACTCGGCGACAAGCGCATTAGGCTCGTCTACGGAGATGCTCGATCCGTGAGCGAAAAGCGCGTTTCACGCGAGGATCGTTCGCGTTTCGTGCTCGATGACGAGGAGATCCTGCAGCTCGCTCGCTGGGCGATCGCGATCGAAGACCACTACTCGAAGCGCGCCGGTTTCGAAACTCCGATGGACATCGAATGGGCGAAGGATGGGCGCAGCGGCGATCTCTTCATCGTTCAGGCCCGACCCGAGACGATCCATTCCCAGAATCGCGCGCCGAGCGTCGAGATCTACAGGCTGCGGGAGCGCGGAAACATCATAACCACCGGCAAGAGCGTCGGGTCCAAGATCGGATCGGGTTCCGTTCGAACGATCCGAACCAGTGCGGAGCTCGGGAGTTTTCGCGACGGTGAGGTGCTCGTCGCCGAGATGACGGACCCCGACTGGCAGCCCGTGATGGCGAGGGCTTCGGCGCTCGTCACCGAGCACGGGGGTCGCACCTGCCACGCCGCAATCGTCTCACGCGAAATGGGGATTCCCTGCGTGGTCGGAACCGGAAATGCGCTCAGCATGCTCCGGGACGGTCAGCTCGTCACCGTTTCCTGCGCCGAGGGGGTCGAGGGCCGCGTCTACGAGGGAGCGCTTGGATTCGATCGCCAGGTGGTCGAGCCTGCCGCGCTTCCGACGCCTCCGGTTCCGCTCATGGTCAATCTCGCCAATCCCGACTCGGCGTTCCAGACCGCCCAGCTGCCGAGCGCGGGTGTGGGCCTGATGCGAGTCGAGTTCCTGGTGACGAACTGGATCGGGATCCACCCGATGGCGCTCGTGCATCCCGATCGCGTCGCGAGTGCGGACGATCGATCGGAGATCCTCCACCGCACGCGACATGCGCCGTCGCCGGAGGCGTTTTTCGTCGATCGGATGGCGTCGGGCATCGCGGTCATCGCGGCGGGTTTCTACCCCCGACCCGTCATCGTGCGCTTCTCGGACTTCAAGACCAACGAGTACGCCGACTTGATCGGTGGGAGTGCCTTCGAGCCCGAGGAGGCGAATCCGATGATCGGTTTTCGAGGTGCATCTCGCTACTACAATGAGCGTTACCGTGAGGGATTTGCACTCGAGTGTCGCGCCGTGAAGCAAGTGCGCGACGAGATGGGATTCAAGAATGTGAAGGTGATGATTCCGTTCTGCCGCACCCTGGAGGAGGGGCGGCGCGTGCTCGACGAGATGAAGCAAAACGGCCTGCAGCGCGGAGAGAGCGAGCTCGAGGTCCTCGTGATGGCGGAGATCCCGAACAACGTGATCCTCGCCGAAGAATTCAGCGAACTCTTCGACGGATTTTCGATCGGCTCGAACGATTTGACTCAACTCGTTCTGGGCGTCGATCGGGATTCGCAGATCCTCTCCGAGGTCTTCGACGAGCAGGATCCCGGTGTCAAGCGCATGATCTCGAGCCTGATCGATCGGGCCCACAAGGCGGATCGAAAGGTCGGGATCTGCGGGCAGGCGCCCAGCGATCATCCGGATTTTGCCGCATTCCTCGTGGAGGCTGGCATCGACAGCATCTCGCTGATTCCCGATTCACTCCCGGGAGTATTGGAGCGCTTGGCGCGGCGCTAGAAGTCGGGTTCGGCGGTGCCATCTTCGCCGAGTCGCCAAGGCGTCCAGACCAGGCTGACCCGCTCGATCGAGAGATCGGTCTTCTTCGGTCGGATCGCGAGTTCTTCGCATTCGAGAGCGGAGTCGTCGACATCGGTGCGGACGGCCTCGAGCGAGGACTGGAAATCCCGTTCCAGTTCCGCGAGTTGGCCGAGCAGCACCTCGACGCTTTCCTGTGCACGAGCGATGTCTCCGCGTTCCCGCGCGGCGCGCCCAGCGCCCCGCGCCGCGGTTGTCGCGCGCCCGACGTTTCCGACGCTGCCGAGTTTTCGGCCGAATATGGCGCCGAGCACCGTCGCCCCGAGCGAAACGGCAGTCTGCATCTTCTGCTGTTGGTACTGGGACTGTTCCCTTGCGACCCGTTCTTCTGCACGGCGAATCCGGTCCTGAATCCGCGCGAGTTTGGGTGCGAAGCGCTTGCGCAACTTCTCGACCTCGAGATCGCGGCGCTCGTGCAGCAACTGGCGCAATCGGACGCGAAAATCCCCCTCACTCTCACCCGAATCCGAAATCTCCTTGAGCTCGCGGCAGCGCCAGAGCTGAAGCAGATGCTCGCGATAGAGATGGCTCTTCAGCATCTTTGCCCATCGTACGTAGGCCTTCGGATCTGCTGCGGCAGAGGACAGGGTGGCAAAGCGCGCAGCCGCTTCGGGCTCATCGCCGAGTTCCGGTGCGCCATCTTTCAGGATTCGTGCCACAGCCCACGGCGCCCGCGTTGCGTCACCTCCGTAGAGGTCGGCCATCAGGGCGAAATTTTTCCAGAGATCCACGTTGGCGCGCGCGTTCGCATAATGGAGGCTCGCAATCCCCAGAAGGGCGGCCCGGTACAGGAGTTGCCCGCACGATACCCAGACCGTGCGCGCGCGCTTGCTTGAGCAGCGTGAGCATCGGCCTCTTTGACGGTGGCTCGGCGCTCGGGGGAAAGAATCCGAAGACTTCGTCCATGTAGAGCAGGGCGCGCAGACTGTTCGTGCCGGGTTGGGCGCGGACCCACGAGACGACTTCGTTCAGCAACAGCGTTACGAAAAACATGCGTTCCTGCTCGGACAGGTGCGCGATGGAGACGATGGAGAGTCGAGGCCGGCCGTCGAGTGTATAGAGAAGTCGGCCCACGTCGAGCGACTCGCCTGCTTGCCATGCGGAAAACGCCGGCGAGGCAATCAGGTTGTTGAGGAGCATCGCGAGTTGAAAGCGCTCCTTTGCGGGGAAGAGGGACTCGAGATCGAGGACTCCCAGACTCCGTCGACGTCTGCGGCAATTTCCACCGAAGGCGCGGCAAAAGAACGCAGCGCGGCAAGCGGAAGCCCTGCGCTGCTTCCCGGGGTATAGATGGCCACGTCGACGGCCTCTTTCAGACGCGAGATGCGGGAGCCGTCTTGATTCCACTCAGACAAACCCTTGCGCCAGAGTTCCGCCGTCCACTTCGCCTGCTGATCGACCGTTCTCCCACTGCGCGCAGCCTCGTCCGCATCCACCCAGGGCCGGAAGTCCGCGGGGCTCAGCTCCGGAAACGTGAGCATGAGATTTCCCAGATCGCCCTTCGGGTCGATGGCGATGGCCGGGATCCCGTCGATGGCCGCCTCTTCGAGCAGGCTGACACACAAACCCGTCTTCCCGCTTCCCGTCATCCCGACACAAATGGCGTGGGTGGTCAGGTCTTTGGCGTCGTAGAGCAGGAGCTCGTCGCGAATCTCGGACGATTCGGGATCGATCGCCCGCCCCAGGTAGAAAGCCCCCAGCTTCTCGTAGTCAGTCATCGATCACTTTCCTGTCGCCAGTGGCGTCGCCCGCCGCCCACCAAACCTCAGGCGCAATCCAGACGGAAACCGGCTCTGATGGGAATCCACTCCACGGATTGCTCGATAACCCTATATATCACGTTGTGGTGCTGCCCACGGACTCGGATTTGACGAGCCGCGGCAGGCCCACACGCCATGCTCGAAATCCGCTTGACGACTGGTGGGCAGCACAGGCGGCCGTGGCGTTCAATCGGGGCTTTTCTCCTTCGGATCGAGATTCGATCCGTTCCAGCATGCGACGGGAATTCGCCGCGCTTTTGTGAGCGAGAGTTGATTTACATGTCGAATTGCGCACTCCGATGCTCGTAAACTGCAGTTCGCTGCAGAAGACGGATTCCGACCACTCGAAGAAAGGAAATCTCTCTCCATGGATCTTACAAATCTATTCGAATCGCTTCTCGCCACGCTCGGCGAGTCTCTCCCGAGTGTACTGAGCGCCCTGCTGATTCTGGTCATCGGCTGGCTCGTCGCGCTCGTCATTCGAGCAGCCGTGCGCAAGGGTTTGAATCTGCTTCGGATCGATGAGCGAGTGGGCACCACTACGGGGAGCGATATCGATATCGCGAGCGGATTTGCAACTGTCGCCTACTACGTGGTCTTGTTGGTCGTGTTGGTGGCGTTCTTCAATGCACTGAAGCTGGAACGGGTATCGGGAACGCTCCAATCGTTGGTGGATCAGATCTTCGCCTACCTGCCGAAGCTGGGAGCGGGCGTGATCGTGTTGCTAGTCGCCTGGGTCATCGCAACGATCCTCCGTTCGATCGTCAGGAAAGCGCTCGCGGCGACCAGCCTCGATGACCGCCTGAGCGGCGAGGCCGGCATGCGCCCCGTCAGCGAAAATCTCGGCAACGTCTTGTACTGGCTCGTGATCCTGCTCTTCTTGCCGGCCGTGCTCGGCGCGTTCGGGATGGCGGGTCTGCTCGAACCCGTCGCGGGGATGGTCGACGGACTCCTCGCCATGCTGCCCAATGTTCTGGCCGCTGCGGCCATCGCCCTGGTCGGCTGGTTCGTCGCGCGCATCCTGCGTGATCTGGTGACGAATCTGCTGTCTGCCGCGGGCGTCGACCGCCTCGGCGAGCGGGCCGGTTTGAGGGGAACCACCACACTCTCCGGTCTATTGGGCTTGATCGTCTACATCTTCATCTTCGTTCCCGCGCTCGTTGCGGCGCTCAATGCGCTGAAGGTCGACGCGATTTCGGCGCCGGCGACGGAAATGTTGGGGACGTTCATGGGCGCCCTGCCCAACCTCTTCGGCGCCGCGCTGATTCTCGCGGTTGCGTGGTTCGTTTCCAGTTTCATCGCGAACCTCGCCGCCAATCTGCTCGGCGGAATGGGTTTCGATCAGCTTCCCGCCAGGCTCGGCGTGGGACAGGCCGTCCGATCCGAAACGACGCCGTCACAGCTCGTTGGGAAGGTTGTCGTCTTCTTCGTGATGCTCTTCGCCGTCGTCGAAGCCGCCAATCGGCTGGGCTTTGGTCAGGTCTCGGATCTGGTCGGAACCATGATCGGTTTCGGCGGTCAGGTGCTGCTCGGAATCGCGATCATCGCGGTCGGTGTCTGGATCTCGAACGTGGCGCACAGCGCGATGACTCGCGTGAGCGGCGGAACGGGAGCGCCCGCTGCAGGTCTCGCCCGCTTCGCGATTCTCGGCATCGTGATCGCAATGGGCCTGCGCGCGATGGGGCTCGCCGACGACATCGTGAACCTCGCGTTTGGTCTCACGCTCGGAGCCGTTGCAGTAGCGGTGGCGCTGTCCTTCGGCCTCGGCGGGCGCGAGGCGGCTGGGCGACAGATGGAATATTGGCTCAGTCGACTGCGCGGCGAGTGACACGAACGCGGGAAGTGCAATCGGCGCGGCGCTAGCGGAGATTCTCAACTCGCCTCGATCAGCGCGCGCAGCTCGGCCAGGTGAGCTTTCTCCGCCTCCGGGAGTTCTTCGATGTCGGAGCCCTCGTAGGCTGCAAACAGTTCGCGCTCCAGCACGACGAGCGCTTTCATGGCGGATGATCCGGACGGCGCGATCCGGATCGACTCTTCGAGGAAGAACGGCGCGGTCGTCACCCAGTAGTTGCCCCCGATCCGGGTCTCCAGAATGCCACGGAGGTAGAATGCCTCGGCGAGCGCGGCGTCCCGCTCGGGGTGGGCATCGATGTAGCGCTCGAGAATGCCCGACGCGACGACGAAGTGGAGCAGGGGGCCCTGGCCGTCACCGTACTCGTCGAGCGCCTCGCCTTCTTCGATGATGGCTCGGGCGCTGGAAACGGTCGACGCCGTGGCAGAGCGCTCGTGGAGGGAAGGCAGGGCGGCGATCCATTCCTCGACATCTTTTCTCAAGCTCGGCCAGAGATCTTTGCGCTGCGCGAAGGTCTGGAGGGTCGCGACGGGTCGCTCGAAGTCTCCCTGGACTCGAAGCGCGACGACCAGGTATTCGGTGAGTGGGCCGAGCATGACCGCTGGATGGGTCAGCGGATCGGCGAGCAACTCTTCCAACGCAGCGAGCGCCTTGTCGAATTGACGGGTTGCGATCAACAGCGTCGCCCGCGGCTGAAGGGGAAGTGACGCCAGCTCGCCATCATCGACGAATCCTTCCGCGATCACGGAACCACAATCGTCCGGAAGTCGGGTATGACAGACCACGCAGTCCTCCACGATCTGGCGCAGTACGAATGCGGATCGTTGGTAGTGCCCGTGCCTGTAGGTGGTTCTGGCTTCGATTGCGTCGCGCTCTACCGAGCGCGCGAGAAAGCCCATCTGTGCGTCGCAGCCCTTCGAGTGTTCTTCGAGCAAGGTCGCGTTGCGCGCCATGATGTCTAGCGCCGAGAAGATCTCGCCCTGATTTTCGGGTGCCTTGAAGGTGACGCTGTCAGTGCTGGCCGGTAGGGCTACGCGGATTCCTTCGAGGATCTCACGCATGATCGATCGCGTGTAGTCATCATCCGTTTTCTCCGGTTCTTCGCCGCAGCCCACGATCGCCCACACAGCGAGTGCGGCCCAGCAATCTGGTCGAATCTTCATTCCAGTCTCCAATCGCCCGTTTGGGAGCAATCCGCGCGTTGGGTCTCTGCACAACGATACCGGTTTTGCCTGGGCCGGGCAGGCGAAGTAGCCGGTCGCGGTCGACGCCGTCGAAGTCGAAATCGTCAACTACCGGATGGCGGTTTACCCGACATCTCGCGCGGCCGAAAAGCTCGGGTGAGGCTGATGTCCGAATGCAACGCCCTGCTGGACTTGATGAATGCGGCGCCTACCCTCGCGTCCGATCGCATACCCCCGTCCAACGCATGATCGAAAGGGCGAGCGTCTTCGTGAGGTCGATCAGCTGCTCGACCGTCACGAATTCGTCGGCCGAATGGGCCGACTCGATGTCGACTCCGAGATTGATCGTGGGGATGCCCGAGTGATTGATGAGGTGGACACAGTCTGTCAGCGATCCGAAGCCCATCAGTTGGGGTTCGATGCCGACGTCCTCGAGGGCTTGCAGCGCGGTCTGGACGACCCGCTCGTCTTCGCTCACTTCGGCCGGATAGATCCACTCTTCGGGCTCGCCGAGAGCGAGTTCGGGGGGGTTCTCGCGGAGCCAGGGGTCGTTGGCGGCCACGGCGTCGAGTTTCTCTTCGATCTCGGACCGCTTGTCCTTCGTGCCCGGAACGAACATGCAGTCGAACTCGATCTCGACCCTCTCTGGGATCGTGACCGACCATTCGCCTCCGTGAATGACCGTCGGAATGATGTGATCCGGAGGCACGAGCGGGTGCTGCTTGTCGGGTTGTGTGCGCCACTGCTCGGTCGCGTCGGCCATCCCCTCGAGGACGCGCATCGCCTTCGAGATCGCGTTGACCGCGCCGCCTTGCGTCCAGTGTGGATGGGGCTGCTCGGCGTGACCCGCTCGGCCGAACACGGTCACCTTCCCGCCCATCGAGCCGCGCACGGCGGTCCCCACCCGCATGTTCGTGGGCTCCGGGATGATCGCGGCGTCCGCCGTGTAGCCGCGCTGACATGCGGCCAGCGTTCCCATGCAGCTGGCCTCTTCGTCGGGAACGATCTGTGCGAGGACGTCTCCCTCGAGCGTCAGGCCCGCGCGCCGGATGAAATCGAGCGCCTTCAGCATCGCGGCGATCCCGCCCTTCATGTCGTTGGTTCCGCGGCCATAGATTTTGCCGTCCACGACTTCGCCCGCAAATGGATCCCGCGTCCAACTTTCAGGTAGGCCGAGCGGGACGACATCGTAGTGTCCGTTGAGGATCAACGACCTGCCTTCGCCCAACCCCGGAAGCCGTCCAACGAGGATCGGCATGTTGCGCAGGTCGCGGCTCTTGTCGACGCCGGAGCCCGGAACGGTCCCGAGTTTGGCGGCATCGGTTTCCCAGAGGTCGAGTGCCTGGAAACCGAGGTCCGTCAGGGTCTGTTTCATGAATGCCTGATGGCGGATGAACTCGTCGTGCTCGACGGGTTCCGAGCCCGGCGTGATGGTCTTGAAGGCGAGCAGCTCTCGCAGGAACTCGATGACCTCGTGGTGGTTCGCGTCGATCAGATCCAGAACCCGCTGTTCCCGTGCTTCGATCATCGCGAATCTCCTCGCCTCGACCGCAATCGCGCGCTCAGTCGTTTCCACCCGGGTGCGCTCGCGCGTTCTGGGATTCCGACCGCGCCGATCCGCGTCGGCCGGCGCGCCAGCTGTGGGGGGGGGTGGATTTTTCGGAAATGCGGCGGCGCGACATCAAACCCGATTCCTCGACGATTTCTGCGACGAGTTCTTCCTGGCGATAGGCCATCAGGTGTACGCCGCGCACACCCTCGATTTCGCGCACCTGTTGGATGATCTCGACACAGATCTTCTTGCCTTCCTCGCGTTTCTTCTCCTTGGGCGTCTTGCGCAGACGCTCGACGATTTCATCGGGAATGTGCACGCCAGGCACATTGCTTCGCATGAGCTCCGCGGCGCGATCCGAACGCAGGGGGC
>Ga0326597_10002857_pt1 | contig 25526 bp, 20 predicted proteins | sample RVTome_12_FD_203789 | JGI IMG/M metagenome (GOLD analysis project Ga0326597, IMG submission 203789) | Soil microbial communities from uranium-contaminated site in the Upper Colorado River Basin, Wyoming, United States - RVT100D185 | ecosystem: Environmental > Terrestrial > Soil > Contaminated >... | reverse complement strand
TACCGGGACGCGCTGGAGGCCGGCGTCCGCACGACGCTCGACTCCATCGAGCCGCTCCGCCTCTGGCCCGAGATCTTCCGGGGCCACGAGATCTTCGTGCGCATCGATCCGGGCGTCGGCAAGGGATACCACGAGAAGGTGCGCACCGCCGGATCGCACGCGAAGTTCGGCGTTCCGCTCTTCGAGATCGACGAGTTCGCGGCGCTGGCCGAGAAGGCGGGAGCGACGGTGATCGGGCTGCACGCCCACTCGGGCAGCGGCATCCTGAGCCCGGACCATTGGGCGCAGCTCGCACGCACGTTGTCCGAGGTCGGCACCGTCTTTCCCGCCATCCGCGTGCTCGACGTGGGGGGCGGGCTCGGCGTGCCCGAGAAGGCGGCCCAGGACCCACTCGATTTCACGGAGCTCGACCGGGGCCTCGCCGAGGTCCGCAAGGCGATTCCGGATACCGAGATCTGGATGGAGCCGGGTCGATTCGTCGTGGCGGAGGCTGGCGTGCTGCTCGCGCGGGTCAACCAGACCAAGGGCAAGGGTGCCGTGCGTTACGTCGGCATCGCCACGGGCATGAACTCGTTGATCCGCCCGGCGCTCTACGGCGCGTACCACGAGATCGTGAACCTCAGCCGAATCGACGAGGAGCCGTCCGAGCGCGTCAGCGTGGTAGGCCCGATCTGCGAAACCGGGGACATTCTGGGGCTCGACCGCCTGCTACCGCCCACGCGGGAGGGAGACGTGCTCCTCATCGCCAATGCCGGTGCCTACGGGCACGTCATGTCGTCGCGCTACAACCTGCGCGAGCCCGCACCCGAGCGGGAGCTGTGACCGCGGCGGTCCTCCAGCGGCGTCTACGGCCCCCGCACGATCGGGTAGTCCGCACCCGGCTCGATCCAAGCGTCGAGCAGCCCCCAGTGGGCGAAGCCGTCCTCCGCGCGCGGCTCGAGCAGATGGACCGCGAGCCGCCCCAACGGCTGCGCGACCGGGACGCGGACCGTGCCCTCCGCCATCGCCACGGTCTCGGGGTGCCATGCACCTTCCAGCATGCGCTCGACCCGGCCCTGGAACGGCTGCGCGGCGGAATGGGCCGCGGAGATGCCGAACGCCTCGCCTCCGACCAGGTTCGCCCCCTCCACCGGCTCGACCTGGATGCCATGCGCCAGGAGGCGTGACACGATGTCTTCCATCCCCGGGGGCAGGTAGTACGCCTCGGGTGCGGTCACGGTCTCCACGCCGCGGAACGTGCCCCATTCGTACATCTCAATCGGCGTGACGACGTCCCGCCGGAGGTGCATTGGCGCCCCCGAGTATGGGTGATACAAGGTATCGACCGCCCCCATCAGGATCTCCACACGCTCGGCGGATCGCTCCAGCTCCGAGCGGACCGCGATCTCCGCGCCGACCACGGGCAGCGCTTCGGCGTCCTCCACCGCGCCGCGGACGACCGCCGCGTTCCGCTGGGCGAACCCCAGGATCTCCTCCACGAAGACACGGGTCGCTTCGACCCGGTCCTCGAACGTGAGGTAGGCGTAGGCCTCGCTGAGGATTGCGAGTCGGTTCCTGATGCCGAGATAGTTGTTGTTGAAGCGCGGACGCGCGTCGAATGTGGCCCAGCCGGGCTCCTCTCCGTCCGGCGGGCTCCCCACGTTGCCGTAATAGTAGAAGTGCCAACCGGTGCGCTCGAGGACCCGGTCGGTCATCTCCGGCAGCCAACGCCCACGCAGGAGATCGAGCAGGGGCCCCGGCGTGTCGGGATGCAGCGGCGGGCTGTACGTCAGGTGGTAGGCGTGCCTGGTGCCGTTGGTCGTATGCAGATCGACGCCGAGGTGCGGGTCGTAGGCGGTGAGCATGCGCGCCAGCGATCTCGCCTCGGGGCTATCGAGCTTCATGTGGTCGCGGTTCAGGTCGAGGCCCTGCGCGTTGGGTCGCTGGCCCATCCCGCCGATCGGACCGTGCTGGAGCGGCCGGTTCGTCAGCGCGACCCGCTCGTTGCCGTCCGCGTTGTAGATCGGGGCGACGAGCAGCACGAGGTCGTCCAGCAACGCGTCGTGGCGGCGTTCCGAGATCTCCCGGAGCAGCATCTGGAGCGATTCCTTCCCCGGCACCTCGCCGCCGTGGATGTTCCCCTGCAGATAGACTCGAAGCTTGCCGGTCTCCCTGACCGCCTCCGGCGAGGCGTCCGGGGCTCCGACCACGACCAACGGGAGGGCCCGGCCCTCGTGCGTGTATCCGAAGGTGGTGAGATGCATGCGGGCGTCACGCGCGCTCACCGCCGTCACGAAGTCCATGACGTCCTGGTAGCTGCTCGTCTCCATGAAGGCGGTGGCCTCGGCGCGCGTCAGCAGAGGCGTCTCGTCCCGCCCTGCCGGCCCACACCCGACCATGGCCACCAGCGCGACCACGACGAGCCGGTTCACACCTCCACCTCGGCCGCTTCGAGGAGTCGAACCAGAGCGAGGAGCGCGGTGACGAGGAGAAAGCCCATTCCGGCCATCACGGGGATCGACACGAAGCCGAACACGTTCAGGTACTTCCCGGTGCAGGACGCGCCCGCGCTGCAGGCTCCGACGTCGAGGCTGGGCTGCAGCTGGATGACGACGTGATAAGCCGCGATGAGCCCGCCCACGATCGACAGGGGCATCGCGTACCGCCATACCGAGGCGTCACCGCGCACCATGGCGACGCCCAGCACGAGGACCAGCGGATACATCGCGATGCGCTGATACCAGCACAGCAGGCAGGGGACGAAGCCGACGACTTCGGAGAGATATAGGCTCCCGGAGGAAGCGACGAGGGCCACGAGCCACGCCCAGGCGATCGGGTGTCGGGCCCGTCCGACGAGGGCGTCGACCAGGGATGCACGTCCACCTGGCACGAAGAGGGCCGATCCCAGACCGATGGCCATGGCGCCCGCCAGGAGCGACGCTCCGGCCAGGAGCGTGATGAGGGTCGCGTAGAGGGTCACGGGGCGTCAGCGCCGAATTGAGGGACCGGGAACGGTCGGACCGGTCCGACCGGGTGCCAAGAGTCGGGGGTGAGCGCGTAGTCCACGGACTCCGCGAGAATCTTCGCGGCCTCCTGCGACGCGTGAAAGCCCCGCGATCCTTCCGAGTAGATGAAGTCGACCCTCCACTGTGCGCGCCGTTGCAGCTCGAGCGCCTCACCGAGCTCGTCGTCGGTCGCCCCCGGGAGCCCGAGATGTTGTAGGATACTGTACACGTCCTCCCCCTTTCGTCGCCACCCGTCAACCCTCCCGATGCGACCCAGCTTCTCCTCCGGTGATGGGTCGTCCGGTTGCGACCTGCCCGCCCTCTTCCCGTGGCGGACAGGACGGCGTCGGACTGGCGCTCCGCCACCGAAACGTGGAACATCACGGCGGCGCAATCGTCACGGAGGGCACCCGGCGTCACGATTACCCTGCCGGCCACAGCTGCTGGGAGTTCCAACTATGATGCGACAACCCGGACTGGTCGTGATCCTCATGGCTGATGGCCACTCCCCGCACGAGACCCCCCGCGTGCGCGGGTCGGAAGCGTTCGTCGAGCTCTCCCCCTCGACCGCCATCGGCTAGCACACGATGTCTGAGGAGGCCGTGCGGGTACTGATCGTCGATGACGATCGCGAGGATGCCGAGCTGGTCGAGGAGCTTCTGGCGGAGACATCAACCGCGACCTTCCAGGTCCTGTGGGTGGGGACCTACGAGGAAGGGCTCGATGCCATTCAGGACCCCGCGGTAGACCTCTGCTTGCTCGACTATCGGTTGGGCGCGCGAACCGTTCTCGACTTCCTGCGGGAGCGGCGTGTACGCGCCCGCGGCATTCCGATCATCGTACTCACCGGTGAAGGCTCGGCGGAGCTCGACCGGGAAGCGATGCGGGCCGGGGCGGCCGACTACCTCCCGAAAGGGGACCTCACCACATCCCTCCTCGAGCGGGCGATCGGGCACGCGATCGAGCGGGCGCGCCGGGTTCGCGACGAAGCGCGCATCCGCTTCCAGGCCGAACTCCTCAACGCGGTCGGCCAGGCGGTGATCGCGACCGATGCCCGGGGTATCGTGACCTACTGGAATCGGGCCGCCGAGCGTACGTACGGATGGTCGACGGAAGAGGCGCTCGGCCGTGACATCCTCGAGCTGGCCCCGACGGAGACGAGCAGGGACGATGCCGAGCGCATCATGGAGACGCTCCGTGAGGGCGGCACCTGGAGCGGTGAGCTCGAGGTGCGTGGCCGGGAAGGGCGGCCCTTCCCGGCCCTCATCAGCAACGCGCCGATCCTGGACGAGTGGGGCGAGTTCATCGGGATCGTGGGCGTCTCCTCGGACATCTCGGAAAGGAAAAGCACCGAGCTCGCCCTTCGGGAGCGGGTCAAGGAGTTGCGCACGCTCCATGCGACAGGACAGATCCTCAACCGCAGGGACATCTCCATCCGTGAGCGCCTCGAGCGGATCGTCGAGGAGATCCCCAATGGCTGGACGGTTCCCGCGGCGACCGAGGCCCGTCTGACCCTGGGTGGACGCTCGATCGCGACCGCCGGGTTCCGTGAGACGCCATGGATGCTGGCCGCCGTGGTGCCGTCGGATGACACGGGTCAGGACGGCCTCATCGAGGTCGCGCTCACGCGGGAGCTACCGGAGCGCGGCGAGGGGCCGTTCTTGGCGGAAGAGCGGGAACTCGTCGAACACCTCGGGCTCGTCGTGGGCGAGACCGTCGCCCGCGAGCGCGCGAGCCAGCTGCTCTCCCAGACCCTCTCGAGCCTCGAAGAGGCGGTCGTCATCCTGGACTCCGTGGGAGACGAGCGACGTGTCCGCTTCGTCAACCCCGCCGCAGAGCGCATGTTCGGATATCCCCGGGGCGAATTCGTGGGCGACATCCCGGAGAAGGCACACCCCACTCGCGAATCCTTCGAGAAATTCGGCGCCCAGGCCGCGGCGGCGCTCGCGGAGAGCGGGGTGTTCCGGGGCACGTTCACGCTGCGCAGGAAGGACGGAACCCTGTTCCAGGCCGAGCAGACGGTCTCCCTGCTCGACCCGCAGCGCGGGATCGAGGGCGGCGTGGTCACGGCCGTGCGCGACGTCACCCAGCGGGTGCAGATGGAGGACGCGCTCCGGGACAGTGAGGAGCGGTTCCGGCAGATCGCGGAGCATATCGACGACGTATTCTGGATCACCCCGCCGGACAAGTCACGCATGGACTACGTCAGCCCGGCGTACGCGAAAGTCTGGGGGAGGCCGCCAGGGGACCTGTACGAGGATCCCGCGAGCTGGACCGATGCCATCATTCCGGAGGATCGCGCACGGATCGCCGAGGCGACGCAACGCCAGCCCGACGGGCAATACGACGAGACCTACCGGATCCGGCGCCCCGATGGCGAGGTGCGTTGGGTCCACGAACGGGCGTTCCCTGTGACGGACGACGAAGGCCGCGTCGCCCGCATCGTGGGGGTGGCCGAGGACGTCACCGAGCGCCGGATGGCCGAAGAGCGCTTCCGGGTGCTCGGTGAGGAGATGGCCGACGTCATCATCGTGATCGCGCCGGACGGCCGCGTCCTGTTCGCGAGTCCCTCGGTCGAATGGATGACGGGATACTCCGCCCGGGACTTCGTCGACACAAACGTGCTGGAGGTCGTGCACGCCGACGACCGGGAGGCGGTCCGGGGGCTCCTCACGGCGGTCGCCGCCACCCCGGAGCAAACGGTTCGGGCCGAGTTCCGACTCCTCCGCAAGGACGGCCAGTCCCGCGAGGTCGAGTCGGTGGCGCGTAACCTGCTCCTCCACCCCGCCGTGCGCGGCATCGTGGTGACGACACGGGACGTGAGCGAGCGACACGTGCTCGAGCGACGGGTTCGCCAGGGCCAGAAAATGGAGGCCATCGGGAGGCTCGCGGGCGGTATCGCGCACGACTTCAACAACATCCTGACTGTCATCCGCTCCGAGACGGAGCTGCTCCTGCTCGAGCATCCCGATACCCCATGGGCGGAGGACCTCGAAGTCATCCGGTCGGCGGCGGACCGGGCGGCCACCCTCACGAACCAGCTCCTCGCATTCAGCCGGGAGCAGGTCCTGCGGCCGAGATTGGTGGAGCTCGGAGAGGTCGTGCGGAATTTCGCAACGGTCATCGAGCGGGTCGTCGGAGAGACCGTGAGCGTCGGGTTCGACCTTCCGTCGGGCCTGGAGTCCGTCCAGGTGGATCCGGACCAGCTCGAGCAGGTGGTCCTGAACCTTGTGCTGAACGCGCGGGACGCGATGCCGCAGGGCGGGCGGCTCATGGTCTCGACGGGCCGCGACGAGCTCGACGAGGACGCCCTCGAAGACCTGCCCGGTCTCACCCCCGGGCGTTACGTGGTGCTGCGGGTTGCGGACACGGGCACCGGCATGAGCCCCGAGATCACAGGGCGCATCTTCGATCCCTTCTTCACGACCAAGCCGAAGGGCAAGGGAACGGGGCTGGGACTCGCGATGGCTTACGGCTTCATGAAACAGAGCGGTGGTGGCATTCACGTGGACACCGAGGTCGGAGAAGGAAGCACCTTCCACCTCCGATTTCCGGTCGCCGGGCCGACGGTCGAGGCGTCGCCCGGGGAGAACGCCGAGCCTGCGATCGAGACGGGCGTGGTGCTCCTGGTCGAGGGCGACCCGGCCGTGCGGGAGGTAACGAGGCGCGTGCTGGAGAGAGGAGGGTTCGCCGTCCGCGCCGCCTCCGACGCGCAGCAAGCCCTCGAGATCCTCGATGCCGGGGACGTGATCGATCTGGTGCTGACCGACCTGTCACTCCCCGGCAGGAACGGCCACTCGGTCGCCGCGCGTGCCCTCGATCTGGCGCCCGACCGCCCCGTCCTGATCATGTCGGCCCGGGTGGAGGGAGCAGCGGAGTCCCCGAACCGGGGTCACTTGGAGCGCGTGGCGTATCTCGAGAAGCCCTTCACGCGCGACACTCTCATCGAAGCCGTGCGCTCGGCGTTGGCCGGGGGCACCCGCTGACGACACGCCGAGGCGTCAGACCGCTTCGCGCGTCTCGAGCTCGTCGAGTGAGCGCTCGACCTGCTCCCACTCGTTCATGAGCTTCTCCACGCGCGCCTGCGCCGCGTCGCGCTCCTGCTCCAGCGCCGCGATCTCATCGGCCGGCGTGTCTTCATAGTAGCCAGGTCGGCAGAACACCTGGTCGATCTCGCCCACTCTCTTCTCCGCTCCCTCGAGACGCTCCGTCAGCTCGTCGCGTCTCCGCTCCAGGCGACCCCGCTCCACCGCGGGACCGACGCGCCCGCGCTCCGCGCTCTTGGCGGCCGTACCCTTGGCGCCGCTCGAGCGCTTCCCGCCTCCAGAAGCCGCTCGGCGCTCGCGGTCCTCCTTCTTCGCCTTGAGCACCACGTTGTCCGCGTCCAGATGGTCGTCGCCGCGCGCCTGGACGTACTCGTCGTAGGTTCCCAGGTAGTCGCGAATGCCGTCAGCGCGGATGTCGACGACACGCGTCGCGAGCTGCCCGACGAACCAGCGGTCGTGCGAGACGAGGATGAGCGTGCCGTCGTAGTTCTGCAGGCCCTGAACCAGCGCCTCGATGGACTCCAGATCGAGGTGGTTGGTGGGCTCGTCGAGCACCAGGACGTTGGGACGCTGGAGCCCCAGCCGGGCGAAGACCAGCCGGGCGGCTTCACCCCCGGACAGCGCGCTCAGACGCTTCGCGCCGTCGTCACCGGAGAAGAGCATGAGCCCCATGTGACCCCGCACGAACCCCCGATCCTTGTCGGGGCAGAAGTCCCACAGCCACGCCTCGGCCGTACGGTCGGACTCCTCCACCTGCTCACGATGATCCTGCGCGAAGTAACCCGGATGCGTTTCGTATCCCCATTCCACCTCGCCCGCATCGGCCTCGAGCTCGCCCATGATGATCTTGAGGAGCGTGGACTTGCCGATCCCGTTCGGGCCCATGATCACGAGCCGGTCCCCCCGTTGCACGAGGAGATCTACGCCGTGCAGGACCTCGTTGTCCCCGAACGACTTACGGATACCCGACACCTTCAGCACGTCGCGCCCGCTCGGGCGTCTCTGCTCGAAGCGGAACTTCGGGTAGCGCCGTGAGCTGCCGGGGAGGGTCTCGAGCTCCTCCGCCTTCCGCTCGATCATCTTGGCCTTGCTCTGCGCCTGGCGCGCCTTGCTGGCCTTCGCCTTGAACCGGTCGACGAACTTCTGATGGTGCGCGATCTCCTTCTCGCGACCTTCGATCTCCTTCTCGCGGCGTTCCCGGTCGGCCTTCTTCTGGTCGACGAACGCCGTGTAGTTGCCCTTGTACAGCGTGACCGTCTCGTAATCCACGTCGAGGATGTGGGTGGAGACGTTGTCGAGGAAGCGGTGGTCGTGCGAGATCACGACGACCGGACCCTGGAAGGCCTGGAGGAAGTTCTCCAGCCAACGAATGGAGAGGATGTCGAGGTGGTTCGTGGGCTCGTCGAGCAGGAGGATATCCGGATTGCTGGCTAGAACCTGGGCGAGCAGGACGCGGAGCTTGAAGCCGCCGGACAAGGTCGACAGTGGGTCTTGGTGCACCTCGGCCGGGAGGCCCAGCCCTTCCAGGATCGCCGCGGCACGGGCTTCGGCGGTGTATCCGTCGTACCGCTGCACGGTCTCCTCGAGCTCGGAGAAGCGCTCCGCATCGAAGTGCTCGCCCGCGTTCGCCAGGATCTTCTCCTTCTCGACCATGGCCGCCCAGAGCTCCGGGTTGCCCATGAGGGCCACGCCCAGCACCTCCTGGTCCTCGTAGAGGAACTGGTCCTGACGCAACACGCCGAGGCGGGCCGCCTTCGGAATGGAGACCTGGCCTCCACTCGCTTCCTCCTCACCCGTCAGGATGCCGAGCAGGGTCGTCTTTCCCGACCCGTTGGCACCGACCAGGCCGTAACGGTCGCCCGGGTTGAGCTGGAACGAGGCGTCGCGGAAGAGCGTGCGGTCGCCGAAGGACTTTTCGAGATTCGATACGGATATCATGGGGGCGGAATCTAGCGAAATCCTTCAGCTTCGTTCAGGCTCCTGGAAACGGCTCGACCCCGCTCAGGTTCCAGGCAACGGGCCTAGCGGAGACGCGCACGCCCGGCGCGAAGGCGCCGGCAGGCCCGCGCGCCCGGTCAGCCTCCAGGCACCCGGTCGGCCGCGATCGACAACCAGACCACCACCCGCCGCCCCGGGTCGGCGAGCGTGAGGTAATGGACGTGCATGCGGTCGCGCTCCTCCGACTCCTCCAGCTGCCGCAGCACGAAGAGCACGTCGCGAGAATCCATGACGCTCTCGTGCGGCGTCGGGTTCGCGTTCGCCGCGGTCGTATCCGATGCCAGCTCCTGCAGCTCCTGGATGGTGTCGCTGGCGATCTCGAGGGTCAGCTCCTCCCCGGTATCCGTCCGGAGAATGAAGCCGTTGGGCAACCGCTGCACGAAGGTGCCGGTCACGGAGTCCGTCACCATCTCGCCCGACGCTGCTTGCGCTTCCAACGCGGCGCTTCCCGCGAGTGACAGCGTGGCGGTGAGGGATAGGGATATCAGTAGATCCTTCATGGGTTCTCCTCCTCCTGGGAGTGTCTCTGCCCCTTGAAGGACGCAAGAACCGCACCGCGGGCTGGGTGCGAAGGCAGCCTCAGTCGTCTACGAGCCGGTGGTATCCGCGCTGCCAGTAGAGGAGCGGACGATCTGTCTCGCCCCCGGAGATCCCGAGCACGCGGGCGACCACCAGGCGGCTCCCGCCTTCTGTCGCGTGGACCGCTCGCACGGCGCATTCGAGCGCGACGGCGGCGCCCGGGACGACCGGAATGCCGACGTCCGTCCACGGCATCGGTCCCACGGGGAACGGGTCCGCGAAGACGCGCGCCCACCGTGTCTGGCCTTCGGCGAGGAGGCTGATGCCCAGCGAGCCACCCTCGCGCACGAAGGGGAGCGCCTGCGCGTTCGGATTCAGCGACACCACCACCTCCGGCGGCTCCGAGGAGACCGGCGCGAACGAGCTCACCGTGGTGGCATGGACGCGCCCGTCGTCCATGTCCCGCACGGCCACCACGGTCACCGTCGAGGCCCACCCGGCCATGGCGTCACGGAACGTCTCGTCGTCCACGCCCGTGGGACCCGGCTCCCCGGGCTCAGCCATGGGGGTGGTGGTCGTCCCCTCCCTGGTGGACATCGCGGAGGTGCTCCCGCAGGAGGTCCTGTCCGAAATCGCCTTCGAAATCCCGCCACACGGAGTGGATGTGGTTCGCGTCGTTCTGCGTATTGTCGTACTCGATCAGGAAGGTCGGGCCCTGCACGCGGTAGTAGTGGGGTCCGCCCGGCGAGACCGCCCCCGCCCAGGCGAAGGTGATATCGTCGAGCCCGGCCCGACGCAGGCGCGCCATGCGCTGCGCCGCCACGTCGTCCGCCATGTGCGAGGCGTAGACCTCGATGAGCTCCATGAGGAGCGTCCGCTGCTGAGCCGAGAGTCTACCGGCGCGGATCCCCGGGGGAGACAGCGGCGAGATGTCGAGGTCCGCCCCCGTGACGATGTCGCGCGGCGCCTCATCGGAGAGAATCGCTGCCGACCGCTGCCCGGCATCGAGGGACATGAGCAGGGCCCTCGCCGCATCCTCCTCCGCTCCGAGCGGACGCAGGCCGGCGTTCGGCCCCTCGCGCACCTCCGCGGGGTTCGCGCCGAAGAACGCCGGAGAGCTCGCCGCCCCCGCGCCGTCGACGATCGTGAAGTGGAGTGAGACGTGGTGCCCCTCGAAGCGCCATCCCCACGTGCCCGCGGCGGACGGCGTGCCGAACACCGACACCAGATACTCCTCCGGATCGCGCGCCAGGCGACGGTCCGGACCCTCCATGTCACGAAGGATGCCTTCCAGCTGGATGATCTGCTGCGTCGTGAGGAAGCCGCGGGCGCTCAGACCGGCGCGGAGCAGATCCTCCGCCCTCGTCCTCTGTTCGGCGCTCATGTCCCTGAACCGCAGCCCCTGACGCGGGAAAGATTCGATCGGGATGAAGTGGAAGCGGAAGCGCTCCTCGGCGTCGAACGCGAAGGTCGCCTCCGCACGGCGATCCGCAGGCAGCGAGGCCAGGAAGGCTTCGGCGGCCTCGGCCATCCGTGCCACGTCGCGCGCGGAGTCGCGTTGCGCCCCCGGCGACGTGACGGCGATCAGCGTGAGCGCGAGCAGGAAGGTAATCTCGGGGCGGCGGGTGAGCAGTCCTCTCATGATGCGGTCCTCCTCATGGACGGCGACGGCCTGCGAGCGGCCGGCGCGGGCGGCCGGCGCTGCTTCACCATGCGTGCCGGAAGTCCGCTCAGCAAGCGGGCCCCCGTCGCCCCGCCCACGCGTCCATCGCGACGGTCCTCATGAGACCCGAACTGATGGGACGCGAGGCCACCCCGAAACCAAGCGGCTCTAATCGGCCTGACGACGTCTCAGCACGGCTCGCAGACGGAGGAAGTATCGCGGCGGATCCAGCGGCTTGACCACGTAATCATCCGCCCCCGCCTCGAAGAGGCTCATCTCGATGTTCCGATCCTCCGAGCTCGTCAGCACGACGACCGGAAGGTGATCGAGCGCGGGCTTCTTCCGGATGGCCTGGAGCACCTTGAGCCCGTTCATCGGATGCATGTAGTAGTCCAACGACACGGCATCGATGCTCGGGTCCTGCGCCAGGAGATCCATCGCCTTCGGACCCGTGGACGCCGCCGAGACGCGGAACCCCTTTCCGACGAGGAACGACTCGAGGAGCGTGGCCGTTTCCGGATCGTCGTCGACGACGAGCACGTGCGTGCGACCGTCGCCTCCGGCCGGCTCCGCACCCTCCTGTTCCGCGCTGTTCGTCGAGCGGGCGGGCGCGGCACGCGGCTGACCCGACCCCACGTAGGCGTGACCCAACGCCTCCCGAATGGTGTCGGGCGCCGCGAGCTCGAAACGCACCGCTCGGGTCGCGAGCCGCGAGATCTCCCGCTCCGCATTCACGTCGTGCGGATCCGAGGTGGCCACGTCCAGCGTCCGGTCCATGTACCGCAGCGGGAGCACATGGTACTTCACCGCGACGATGCCCGGGACGAGGCGGGTCGCGTACTGCTCCGCAGTGGCCAGATCGGCCACACGCATCAGGTACCGGTCCGCCAACAGCTGCGTCAGCGCGGCGTCGTCCTTGCCAGTGGCTTCACGCACCCGCGCCCAGACGTCGCTCACTTTCTCACCGGCCTCGGCCTCGAGGTCGGCGCTGCCCGGAAGCTTCAGTGCGCGAGCCGCGGCTACGAGCCAGTGGGGATCATTCACGGTCAGCCGTCCAGTGGAGCCGGCTTCGCGCCAGCGTTGAAAAATTTGGCGCCCGCCGCCTCGAGAATGGCGCGCGCTCTTTCAGCACGTGGTCCGTCCGCGTGTACGCCGATCCAGATCGACCCTTCCTTGATGTGGGCGGCATGGAAATCGGCCTCCTCCCTGAGGATCCCGAGGCCCACGATCCACCCCGTCACGACCCCGAACGCCCCGACCGCCAGAGCGCCCTTGAGGGCGGCGACGACGGGACCGAGGGCGACGATGATGGCGGGACCCGAAAGGACGCCGGCGGCGACCAAGCCGGCACCCGCGGCACCAACCACCGTGCCGATCCCGCCACCGATCTTGGCACCCTCGATGATCTCGAGCTCGTCACGCAGCCGGATGTCTTCGTGCTCGAACGTCACGTCGTCGGTCATCACCACGGAGACGTCGTCCTCGGGCTCGAAATGGGCATCCACGAGCGCCCTCAACGCGCGGCCCGCACGCTCCTGGTCCGCGAAGACCCCGGCCACGATCCCGCGTTTGTCACCTGAATGCAACGTCATTCGCCCCTCCGCTATGGATGGTCTCGCGATCGTTCGAACATCGCCAACCACCCGCTCACGCGCTATGCTGGCCGGACCCGACCCGATCCACCGAATCATGCACCCCGCGGGAGAGAATATCATGGACCGTCGCGACTTCGTGAGATCCGGCGCAGCGGGCATCGCCCTCGCCTCGCTGCCGATACAGCTCGAGACGGCGCCTCTCCAAGCCCCCTTCGCTCGCCGAAGCCGGGCCGCCCGACCGCTCTGCGTCGCCGACGTGAGCGCCGTCCGTTACACGAATGGAGGTCCGGAGAGCGCGATCGAGCGGGCGTTCCGCGGCATCACGGAAGGGGAGGACGTCCTGGACGCATTGGTGGCCGGAGCGAACATCCCGAGCTCGATCCCGAGGAGACGGGCATCGGGTATGGCGGGCTTCCGAACGGCGAGGGGGTCGTGCAGCTCGATTCATGCGTCATGCACGGTCCGCACAGGTGAGCCGGAGGAGTCGCGGCCATCGAAGGGGTGCGTACGCCCTCGTCCGTCGCGAAAGTCGTCGCCGAGTTGACGGATCACCACCTCCTCGTGGGCGAAGGCGCACGGGAGTTCGCCCGGGCCCTCGGCTTCACGATCGAGGAGGACCTCAAGACGGAGCGCTCGCGCGCACTCTGGCTCGAGTGGCGGAGGAGGGTCGACCCCAGCCGCTGGCTCGACCCCGAGGAGCGCCGCCGAGGCACGGGGCCAGACGGGGAAGAGACGGATCCGGACGTGATCGGCCGTCCAGGCCCCGGATTCGCCGAAGTGTCGCTGGCCGCCGGCCTTTTCATGGTCGATGACGGGCTGATCCCCGAGCACTCGTTCTGGGGCACGACGTCCATCGAGGGCATCAATGAGGCAGGCGACATCTGCGGCGTGACCACGACGAGCGGGCTCGCATGGAAGATCCCGGGGCGCGTCGGGGATTCGCCACTTCTCGGGGCGGGGCAGTACGTGGACAACGACGTCGGCGCTGCGGGATCGACCGGCCGCGGGGAGGCCAATATCTTCTCGTGCGCCACGTTCCTCATCGTCGAGCTCATGCGCCAGGGAATGAGCCCCAGGGATGCGGGGATGGGCGCGCTCCAACGTATTCAGGCGAACACGATCGAGCCGCGCCTGCTCAACGAGCGGGGCCTGCCGAACTTCGATGTCCGCTTCTTCATTCTGGATCGTGAGGGCAACCACGCGGGCGCCGCACTCTACGGCACGGGAGAGTCGAATTTCTCCGTGTGCGACGAGAACGGCGCGCGAGAGGAGCCGCTCGAGGGGCTGCTGGAGGGATCGCCGCGGGACTGACGAGGGCTCGATGGCCCGCCGTCCCCCCGCCGACGCCATCAAGTCAGCACGAACGCCGGTCCGGGACGCTCCGTGCTGCGTTGACCGCGTATAGCGCGGTTTATCCGGCACGGCGGCGCCGGCAATCCCGGAGAGTGCTGAGTTGACCGCGCTATGCGCGGTAAATCCAGCACGAAGGAGAACACGATGCGGTTCGTGCTGAGTTTCCGGCCGCGAGCGCCGGCTCGAGCAGGCCATCCACGACTTCATCGACGGCGGCAACCCAGACCCCGACCCTTCGGTTGGACCAAGTCCGCCGACGACATCCTCCGAATCCGTCGCCCACGGTTGTGAGCGAACTTCCGACTCAGGACACTACCCCTTCCGTCGCGCGGCCTTCTCCGCGGCCTCCACGACCGCGGTGCGTAGGCGTGGCCAGACATAGGTGGCGCGCTCCAGGAATGCTGCCCGTTCCCGCTCGCGATCCTCGAGGTACGACCAGGCGGCCAACCCGCCCTTGCGGCGGTTACACTCCACGCAGGCCGTCACCAGGTTGCCGGGGCTGGTGTCCCCGCCCCGCATGCGCGGCTCCACATGGTCGACGCTCAGCTCGACGTCCGGGTAGGCGCGCCCGCAGTACACGCACCGGAACGCGTCCCGGGCGAAGATCTCGTCACGCTCCATGGCGCACTCCTCGGTACCTCGTGGGAACGCCCGGGGGCGGCGAGTCCGGGCTCCGCGGGTCCGGCGTCGAGGGGCCGGGTCGGCGGGTCCGACCACGGGACTGCCGGGCGAACCCGCCGAGCACCTCGGTCGTTACCGCCCGATCAACCCCGTCGGGAATGCGACGGGGCTCTCGTTGCCGTCCTGCGCCACCGCTGCCACGCTGAACAGGTAGTTGTCGATAACGAGGTTGTCGAGGGTGACCTCAGTCACGTCGCCGACCCAGCGAGACCAACGCCACTGCGCGTCAGTCGCGAGGCGCCAGTAGACCTTGTAGCCGGCCAGATTGGGATCTGACACCGCGTACTCGCGGCCGTCCTCGACCCGGATATCCTGATGCTGCCGGTCGTAGTGCTCATGAGCCTCCATGATGCGGATTGCCGGGAAGCCGGCGTCATTGAACGGCCGATGGTGCCCGCCACGCCCGAACCGGTCCAGGCGGTAGATCATCATCGCATCGAGGTTCGGGAAGAACCGGTCCGTGATCCGCTCCACGTAGCGCGCGAGCTGTCGCGACGGCCCGTCGACCTCGCCGCCGTAGACGCGGTAGTTCCAGCCCTCCGGCCCATGCCCCTCGACCGGCGTCGGCTGGCTGAACACGCGGAACACGGAGTTGTCGATCACCCCGTCGATGCCCGCGATATTGCCGATCATGTCGTTGTTGATGACCGCGTCGATATCCCATCCTTCTTCGATGGCGGTCGCGGCCAGATACTGTCCGCCCCACAGCCCCTGCTCCTCACCGGAGAGGCCGACGAACGCGACGCTCGTGGGGAAGCTGTACTGGGAGAGGATCCTCGCCGCCTCGATGGTGCCCGCCATGCCGGAGGCGTTGTCGTTCGCACCGGGCGCGTCCGTCACGCCGTCCGAGCCGTCCGAAGCGCGGGAATCGATATCCCCGGACATGATGACGTAGCGGTTCGGGTGCTCCGTGCCCCGCAGCACCGCGATCACGTTCACGATCTCCACGTCCTCCGTGATGCGCCCCTCGGCCTCCATGAACGTACGGTGGTAGGACACTTCCAGGCATCCGCCGCACGCCGCGCTGATCCGGTCGAACTCGTCCTTGATCCACCGGCGGGCGGCACCGATGCCCCGGGTGTCGGAGAGGGTATCCGACAGCGTGTTTCGCGTGCCGAATCCAGCCAGCGTTCGGATATCCGACTCGACCCTCTCCACGGACGCGGCTTCGGCGATGTCGTACAGCCGTGGGTCCAACTCCGGGAGCGAGGTGGCGTTGCTCTGGGCGGTGAGCCCCGCCGGTAGGACCGCCAGAGCGGCCAGTAAGCCGATATGCGTCACGTTGCGTCGCTTCACGTCCATGCTCCTCGTTACGGGCGCCCGGATGGCGCCGGATGATCTGCCGAACCTCATAAGATGGGCCGCGGCTCCGCGGGCGTCACCCCGAACACCGTCTCCGGCGGCGGCGAAGGCCTCGCGGCCGGCGCGGAGCCGTGGCCATGCCAGCAAGGCCACGCCGGCACGGGTCCCTGTTATGAGGGACTATCTCGCAACAACGCAGGAGTCTGGCCCATGTCCATACACACGCGTCCCCTGTTCAGACCATCCTTGCTCCCGGTGCTGGCATGGCTCGCCGCGCTTCCGATGGTGGCGGCGGCCCAGTCTCCCCAGGCGCAACCGATCGACGAGGAGTACACGCGACTCATCGCCGAGCACCTGCAGGACGACCGCATTACCACGGAACTCGTCGATCACCTACCCGCCTCCGAGACGGTCCCCACGCCGCTCGACTTTCACGGCAGGATCGTCGGGACCCCCGGTGAGCTCACGTACGCCGCCGACATCCATCGATACATGCGCGCCATCGCGGACGCCTCCCCACGCGCGACCGTCTGGAGCATCGGGCAGTCCGAGGAAGGCCGAGAGATGATCCTCATGGCCGTCGGCGACGAGGAGACCATCGCCAACCTGGATGCCTACCAGGGATACCTGCAGGAGCTCACCGATCCACGAGTCACGCCGGACGAGCGTGCGCGGGAGCTCATCGACGAGGTCGCCAAGCCTATCTACTGGCTCACGAGCGGCATCCACTCGCCGGAGAACGGCGGACCCGAGATGCTGCAGGAGCTCGCCTACCGCCTGGTCGTGCAGGAGACGGAGTTCATCCAGGACATCCGGGAGAACGTCATCACGTTCATCACGCCCGTCATCGAGCCGGACGGGCGCGAGAAGCAGGTCGACACGTACTACTTCAACAAGGATCGGCCCGAGGGCGAGTCACGCCTCCCGCTCATGTACTGGGGCCAGTACGTCGCACACGACAACAACCGCGACGCGATGGGCCAGATGCTCGCGCTCACGCAGAATGTGAACCGCGTCCAGCTGGAGTGGGCGCCGACCGTCATGCACGACCTGCACGAGCAGCAGAACTACCTGTACACGTCCACCGGCACCGGGCCGTACAACGAGGCGTTCGACGCCATCACCATCACCGAATGGTGGATGCTCGCGGAGAACGACGTGCTCCAGATGACCAAGCGCGACGTCCCCGGCGTCTGGACGTACAACTTCTACGACGGGTGGACGCCGAACTACATGTTCACCATCGCGCATTCGCACAACTCCGTCGGGCGATTCTACGAGGTCGCGAGCTACGGCCCCGATAACCGAACCCTGCGGGTCGGCGGCACGACCACGAGCCGTGAGTGGTTCCGCCCCAACCCGCCGCTGCCCGAGATCGAATGGGGCCCGAGGAACAACACCAACATCCAGCAGTCGGGCGTGCTCTTCTCGCTCAAGTATGTGGCGGACAACCCCTCGCTGTTCCTCGACAACTACTGGACGAAGAACCAGCGCTCGGTGCGCCAGGGCGCGGAAGGGCCCGTCCACGCCTGGGTCATCCCGGCCGACCAGCGCCGGAAGGCGGACGCGGTCGACGCGGTCAACGAGCTCATGCGTCAGGGCCTCGAGATCCACCGCGCGGAGGCGGCGCTCGACGCGGGCGGGGTGCGCATCGAGCCCGGCGACTACGTGGCCCGGGCGGATCAGCCGTTCCGGACCCTGGCGGACATGTATTTCTCGCTGCAGGCGTTCTCGCTCGACAACCCGCGGCCTTACGACGACACCGGGTGGACGTTCCAGCTCATGCGGAACATCGAGCTCGAGCAGGTCAAGGACGCCGCCGTGCTCGAGCTGGCCATGACCCGCCTCACCGAGCCGGCCCGCGCGCCCGGCGGCATCAGCGGCAACGGAGCCGTGCTCGTGGTCGATCACACGACCGACAACAACCTGGCCGCGTTCCGATTCCGTCACGCCGACGTCCGCATGCTCGCCGCCCAACAGGATTTCGAGATGGCCGGCCGCACCTTCCGCGCGGGTGCGTTCATCATTCCGGAAGGCGACCGTGCCGCGCTCGAAGCGAGCCTGCAGGAGCTCGGGCTTAGCGCATGGGCGACCGCCTCGCCGCCGGAGGTGCCAACCCACGAGCTCGACCTCCCCCGCATCGGGTACATCCATTCCTGGCAGCGCACCCAGGACGAAGGCTGGGTGCGGGGCGCGCTCGACCACTACGGCATCCCGTACACGTACTTCGCGGACCAGGACCTGCGGGCAGGCGACCTGCGGGAGCGCTACGACGTGATCGTCTATCCGCACGTCGGCGGGAGCGCCCAGGCGCAGGTGAACGGCATCGCCATGACCGGCGAGCTGCCGCTTCCCTACCGCCGGACGGAAGCGACACCCAATCTGGGCGCGCTGGACGAGAGTGACGACATCCGCGGAGGCATGGGCTTCGACGGGCTCGTGGAGCTCGCCCGCTTCGTCCGGGAGGGTGGCACGCTCCTGGTCGAGGGAGCCACGTCCTCGATCCTTCCGGAGTACGGAATCACTGCGGGAGTCACGGTCCAGAATCCGAACGGCCTCATCGCGCCGGGGTCCATCCACCGGGGCATCATCGCCGACCCGTCGAGCCCCATCGCCTACGGCTACGCGGGCGGACAGCTGCCGGTCTACTACAAGGGAGACCTGGTGCTCTCGGTGGGCGGCGACCCCGGGGCGGGCTTCTCCGGCGGTGGGGGAGGTCCGTGGCAGAACACGACGCCCATGGCCAACCGTCCCGAGCTCTCGCCGTTCGAGGAGCCGGATGTGGAGCCCGAGCCCGAAGGGGAGGTCGACGAGATGGCCGAGTTCCGGACGATGGCTCGCCAGATGGGCTTCGGCGGAGAGGACGAGGAAGGCGCGAGGGTGGTGTTGCGCTTCCCCGAGGATGCCGGCCGCATGTTGCTGTCCGGCACCCTGGATGGTGGAGAGGCCCTGGAAGGGACCGCCCAGGTGGTCGACGTGCCCCTCGGCGAGGGACACGTGGTGATGTTCGCCATACGCCCGTTCTGGCGCTGGCAGACCCAGGGCACGTTCTTCCTGGGCTTCAACACGATCCTGAACTGGAACGACCTGGATGCGGGGCGCGAGGACGAAGCGACGGCGACGGCGGATCCGAACGGGGGCTGAATCGATACGGCCCGGTCCGCGGCGTGCGGGTCGGGCCGCGCGTCACCGCGGTACGATGCGGTAGACCTCGCCGTCCGTGATCACGTAGAGCTCACCGTCGTTGTCGCGTCCGAACGAGACGATGCCGCCTCCGGCGTCGAGCTCCGCCGAGTGGTCGCGCACATCCCGAGCCACACCCCCCTCGAGCGCGAAGCTCCGGATCCATCCTCCGCAGTAGTCCGCGAACAGGTACCGACCTTGGAGCTCCGGGATCTCACCGCCCCGGTAGACGTAGCCGCCGGTGACCGAGCAGCCCTCGTCGTGTCCGTAGTCGTAGGCGGGCCGCACCAGACCGGTCGTCGTACACCCCGCAGGCGGGCGGAAGCAGCGAGATCCCTCCATGATGGGCCAGCCGTAGTTCTCGCCCCCACCGCTCGACCCCGGCTGCACCGAGACTTCCTCCCGCTCGCTCTCCCCGACGTCGGCGATGTAGAGGTCTCCGGTCACCGGATCGAACGAGAAGCGCCAGGGATTGCGCAGGCCGTAGACCCACGTCTCCGGACGGACGCCCGCTGCGCCTACGAACGGATTTCCGAGCGGAACGCGGTACGGCCGGCTGGTGGTCGACTGCTCGACGTCGATGCGCAGGACCGACCCGAGCAGCGTGCCCGGGTCCTGGGCATTGTCGCCGGGATCGCCGGTGCCGCCCCCGTCACCCAGCCCGACATAGAGCCGCCCGTCCCTCGGGCCGAAGTCGATCATGCCGCCGTTGTGGTTCTCGAACGGCTGCTCCACGTAGAGGATCTCGAGCCACGACTCGGCGTCCGCCCGGTCGGGGTCGTTCGAGACGGAGTACCGCTCCACCCGCGTATCCCCGTTGACATCCGTGTAGCTCACGAAGAACCAACGGTTCGATGCGTAGAACGGATGGAACGCGAGGCCCAGGAGGCCCTGCTCTCCTTGCGCCACCACGAGCGACGTCAGGTCGAGAAAAGGCTCATCGAGGAGCACGCCCTCGCGGACCACCCGGATCAGACCCCCCTGTTCGACCACGAAGAGCCGGTCGTCGTCGCCCGGGGCCGCGGTGACGAACACCGGCGCGTCGAGGCCGTCCACCACGAGCTCGAGATCGATCGGGAGTCGGGCCCCGATGAGGCCGGGAGGCACGTCCGCCTCGTCGCACGCGCCGAGCAGGAGCGCGGCGACCATCGTAATCAGTGTACGGCGGGGACGACGCACGGGGCCTCCGGATGGATGATGGGACACCCTCCAAACCTGTCACCGTTTCGCCGCCCCTGCCAAGGATCATGGCCGGCGGCGGTGAACGCTGCACACCGCCCCGGCGGCCGTGACTCAGGAAGCCGGCTGGAAGGTGATCGGGAACGACACCCACACGGCCGTGGGCTGATCCCTGTTCAGCGCCGCCGAGAACCGGTAGACGCTCGCGACCGCGAGGGCCGCCTGGTCGAGCGCCTCGTGCCCGCTGCTCTGGTCGATGCGCGTGTCGGTTACCAGCCCCGTCTCCGAGATGAGGAAGTAGACGCGGATCGTGCCACCGATGCCTGCATCCCTCAGGAGCGGCGGATAGCTCCGCGCCATCGCGGCGATGACCTCGTCACGGTTCTGGATCTCGGGCGCGACGGTGAAGGGCGTGAACGTGGGCTCGGCCGCGATCGCCGCAGGGACCTCCGCGACGTTCGGCTCTGCGTCTCCGGCCGCGTAGTCCACCGGGCTATCGACGCCGCAGGCCTGGACGCCGACCAACGCGGCGATGGCCAGGAGCATCGCACCCGTGATCCGGGTGCGCGAAGTGGCTCGTGAAGTCATGGCGAGGATCCTCCGTTCGAGAGAATGGGACGATTCGGTGAAGGCCGCGATCGCGAGGGGCGGGCGGGAGGCGCGGGCGGCAACGGCAAGCAGGCTCTCGCCGTAGGTCAACGGATCGGCGTCCCGGCGGAGCACGCGCCGGTCGCAGTCGATCTCGATGGCGGACCGCAGGCGGCGGAACATCCACCAGTTGACGGGATTCCAGGCCGCGGCGGTCACGATCGCCAGCGCCACCCCGAGAAGGCGCGCGTCCCCCGCTCGCACGTGCTCCTCCTCGTGCGCCAGCACCATGCGGAGCTGACGCTCGGGCAGCGCCAGCACCCAGTCGGGAAGCACGATCCTCGGGCGCACCGTGCCCGCGACGGCCGGCCCGATCCGGTCCGCGACCAGCACATCGCGCCCGAGCACCCGCTCGGTTCGCCAGGTCGCGGCATCCCGGACGAGGAGGCCACGGGCGCGCAGGAGCAGCCCCAGAAAGACGAGGGTCGATACGAGCCAGACCGCTCCCGCGACGACACCCACCAGGCCGAGGCCGGCGCCGGGCTCGCCGATCACGAGGCCCGGCAGATCGATCACAGCCGGGGGCAGCGAGCCGATGATTCCGTCCATCGCGGGGGCGGCGGCAGGGACGAGCCCCGCCGCCAGCATCACGGGGCCGGAGAGGAGGGCACCGGCCCAGACGAATCGGCTCGGAAGCCCGAGTCGCTGCAGTCCGTGGTCGGCACACCATGCGGCTCCGGCGACCACGACGCCGACCGCGATCAGGAACATCATCACGGAGAGGATCATTTGCCTTCCTCCTCACCCAGTCGGCGGGCCAGGAGGTCACGCATCCGTCGAAGCTCGTCGTCGGACAGTGGTGCGTCCTCGACCAACCGGGTCAACAGCAACTCCGACGAGCCTTCGAAGAGGCTCTCCTTGACCCGCCGGAGCGCGCTGCTCGCCGCGACGCCCCGTTCCACGAGCGGCCGGTAGCGGTGCGCTCGCCCCTCCGCGTCGTGCGTGACGTGGCCCTTGTCCTCGAGCACGCGCAGCACGGTCAGGACCGTGGTGTAGGCGAGGTCGTCTTCGAGCGCTTCGCGAACCTCCGCCACGGTCGAAGGTCCTCGATTCCAGAGCACGTTGACGACGTCGAGCTCGCGGGCCGTGAAGCGAACGTCCATACACCCTCCTGGCGGTTGCTACTATGCTAGTAGTAATCAACCTACGGAGGCGCGGCCGCCGTGTCAACTAACATGCTAGTACGTACTGTTCAACCGGCGCATCCGCTCCCGTAGGAGCCTGCCGCCTCGACGGCTCACTCCGCCCGCAGCGCCTCCCTCGGGTCGATGCGGGTCGCCTCGCGCGCCGGACCCCACGACGCGAGCACCGCCACCGCCAGGAAGACGAAGGCCACGGCGCCGTACGTGAGGGGGTCCACGCCCGGCACCCCGAACAGCATCCCGCGCATGAGGGACGAGAGTCCCGCGGCGGCCACCAACCCGAGCACGAGTCCCGACAGCACCGGCCGCAGCGCCCCGGCCATCACCAGCCTCCGCACCTGGCCCCGGTCCGCCCCGAGCGCCACACGCACGCCAATCTCGTGCGTCCGGCGCCGCACCGAGTAGGCCACCACCCCGTAGATGCCGACGGCGGCGAGCACGGCTGCGCCCGCCGCGAACAACGTCATGAGGAGGGCGAAGAACGTCGGTTGCCCCACCGCCTGGTCGTACGCGCCCCGGGCCGTATAGATGGAGCGGATGGGCTGACGCGCATCCTCCTCGGCGACCGCGCGACGGAACGGCTCGACGAGCGTAACCGGATCACCGTCGGCCCGGACGATGAACGAGAACACCCGCCTCGTGTTCAGGCGGTCGTCCACATAGACCATGGGCGGCGGCTCGGCGGACGGATCCGCGTGCAGCACGTCCCCGACGACGGCACGCACCGGGATCGAGACCCCTGTCACGACGAGCGCGGACCCCACGGCGGCGTCCACGCTCCCGAAGGCCTCGCGCGCGAGCCGCTCGTTGATGACGAGCGATACGTCGAACACGTCGCCCGGGAGGGTGCCGCGCACGAGTGGGATCTCCATGACCTCGAAGAAGTCTCGATGGACATGAAGCGCCTGTGCCGTCCGCTCCTCGCCCGGGAGGGCCGGCGCGTCGCCGGGGAGCGCCCAGGGCCAGCGCTCTCCCATACCGCGCGTCGGGAACTCCTTGGCGGTCGTGGCCCCGAGAACGCCCGGAAGGCCCTCGAGCCGTTCGAGCAAGCGATTTCGGAAGCCAATGTAGCCTTCCGCGTCCTCGTAGCCCGAGACCACCATGTCCGCGACCAGGAGCCCGTCAGGATCAAAGCCCGGGTCCACCGACCGGAGCTCCGCGAGGCTGCGCATGAGCAGGCCCCCGCCCACCAGGAGCACCACCGCGAGCCCGACCTCCACGAACACCAGACCGTCGAGCATCCCCCTGGCTTCGACCCCCCGCGCGGCAACCGCGCCGCCGCGTCCGAGCCGCTGTGATGCCTGGCCCACGCCGAGGGCCGGCAGCAGCCCCACCAGGAGTCCGGTCCCGATCGACACGCCGAGGGTGACGAGCAGCATGGATCCGTCCACCGTGATCGAAGCGGCGCGTGGAATGAGGCCGTCGGCCCGGGCGACCAGGTTGGGCACCGCGAGCGTCGCGAGGATGGCACCGGCCGCGCCACCCAGGAGTCCCAGGAAGAGGCTCTCGGCCAGCACCTGGCGAACCAATCGACCGCGACCCGCGCCCAGGGACGCACGGAGCGCGAACTCCTGCCGGCGCACCGTACTCCGGGCCAGAAGCAGGTTCGCGACGTTCGCGCACGCGATGAGCAGCGTGAGCGCAACGGCGCCCGCGACGAGCAGCAACGGCGTGCGCACGTCGCCCACCAGGGCTTCCCGGATCGGGATCATCTCGACCGAGGTGATGCCCGCGTTGGTGTCGGGCAGGTCGTCGGCGAGCGACCGGGCAACCCCCGCGAGATCGACCTCCGCGGCCGCCAGATCCGCTTCCGGATCGCCGGTTCCGGCCGCGACCCGGGCCACGGCGTCGAAGACGCGCACCTGCCGCACCAGCCATGGGACCGAGCTCTGTTCCACGTTCGCCAGGAACGTCCAGAGTTCCGTCTCCGGATTCGGGAAGGAGAAGCCGTCCGGCATCACGCCGACGATCCTGTACGTGCCCGACTGGGTGTCGAGCGCGCGGCCCACCACGGACGGATCGGCCCCGAAGCGTCTCTGCCAATATCCCTCCGACAGCACGACTATCCTGGGATCCGTCTCCTCGCTGTCCGCGGGTAGCGTGCGGCCCACGACGGGGGCCGTCCCGAGCACCTCGAAGAACCCGGACGTCACGTAAGCCGTCGCCACCTCTTCCGGGGTTCCCGCGTCGTTCGGGACGACGAGCCCACCGAGGCTCTCGGAGTACGCGCCGATCGCCGCGATGGACCGCGACCGCTCCCGCCAGTCCTCCATGTCCGGGATCGACCAGGACTCCCGACCGCCGTCCGGGTCCCCGGGGGCAGCAGGCCAGATCCGGACGACGTGCTCTTCGTCTGGATACGGCAGAGACACGAAGAGCACTCCGTGCACCGCCGAGTAGATCGCAGTCGTCCCCCCGACACCCAGCGCCAGGGTGAGGAGCGCGGCGCCCGTCAGCCCAGGATTGCGGCGCACCTGCCTCGCGGTCAGCACGAGATCCCGGAGCGCCTCTTCCCCCCATCGCAGCATCCTCATCGCCATCCTCCCACCCCCGAGTGACTCCCTCCGCGCCCAGCGAGCCGCGCGCGCGCTGTCCCCGAACTCCTCGGCTGCTCTCTGACGCGCCTCCGCCCGGTTCACGCCCTGTGCCACGAGGTCTTCCGTGCGACTGTCGATGTGGAACCGGATCTCCTCCTCCACGTCGTCTTCCGAGCCGCCCAGGGCGGGCGGCGGTGCGCGGCGGAACCCTTCCGGGAGCTTCATCCCCCGCCGCCCACGGGACCATCCGCTTCGAGTACCTTCTCGACCGCGCGAGCGTACGTGGCCCAACTCCGAGTCTCTTCGGCCAGCGCGCGCCTGCCCTTGGGGGTCAGGTCGTAGAACTTGGCGCGGCGGTTCTTCTCCGAGACACCCCACTCGGACTCCACCAGCCCCTTGCGCCGCAGCCGGTGCAGGGCTGGATAGAGCGCGCCTTCCTCCACCGTGAGCACGTCGTCGGTCGTCCGCTTGATCCAACGGCTCACCGCGTACCCGTGACGCGGGCCCCACTGCAGCGCCTTCAGGATCATGACGTCGAGCGTACCCTGCACCAGATCCATCCGAACTCCCGAGTCGAGTCGTGGCACCGAGACCCCTAAGGTGTCATGGGATCCTTCGCCCAGGGTATCGGCCGACCCCTAAAATGTCAATGGAAGGAGGGTGCGCGCGCGCCTCGGCCCATCCGCCGCCGAGGCG
>Ga0326597_10002856_pt1 | contig 25534 bp, 38 predicted proteins | sample RVTome_12_FD_203789 | JGI IMG/M metagenome (GOLD analysis project Ga0326597, IMG submission 203789) | Soil microbial communities from uranium-contaminated site in the Upper Colorado River Basin, Wyoming, United States - RVT100D185 | ecosystem: Environmental > Terrestrial > Soil > Contaminated >... | reverse complement strand
CGGGAAATCGGAAAGCACTGGATGGTGACGACTGAGACGGCTAAGTACGCCAAGTATCGTGGGTTGCGATCGGGGCGGTTTGGGCTGGCTCCGGTGGAAGACGTGACGCTCCAAGGAGCGAGCCCATCAGGGACCAACAACTTTTGGAACAAGCTTTTTCAGAAAGGTGGAATCCTATGAAACCTAGCGAAGTGTATCTTGAAGCCGCCAGACGTATTGCTGAGATGGAAGAGAACTTCTCGTGCATAGCTATCAAGCATGTCATCAACCCGGGTAATAAGGATTCTTATATGCAAATTCCACTTGCGCGAGATTATAAGAAAATCTTCGGATTCACAGATAGATATAGCTTTCAACTAGAGATTGAACGTGATAATGATTGTCGTAACCTAAGAGTCTTGCTCTTATGTCTAGCAGCAACAATGTCAACCCCTAACCCGAGAAGGAGATGAAAATGGAAACAGACCCTCAATTAGCAGCAATGTTCGAGAACGACGCATTTGACGAGGAAGAAGCTCAGAAACGCGACTTTGACCCCAAATACGGCGTAGGACGCTGGCCTAATGCCATCTTACGTGACGTGGAGCCGCAGATCGCCAACGACTTCGGTCATAGCCTCACGCTGAAGGTAGACCTGAAGGGCGACGAAGGGATGGCTTTTACATTCTTCGTGGATGCGCCGAGTTTGCCTGAGTCCTCTGGCGGCGACGAGAAGGCGGAGAAGCGTTACTCGGTCCAACTAAACCGCCTCAAGACCCTGGTTCATGCTACAGGTCAGTGGGTTACGTTCAACGAGAAGGGCTATAAGGCGTCCACGAAATGGCCTAATGGTCTTCTAAACTTCAGTACCGACGAAGCTTACGACAAACTTGTGACACTATTCCGACAGCTAGTTGGGCGCAAGATGGGTTTGAACGTCAAGGTTGATTCATATCCCAAACAAAACGGCGAGACGGGCTATCGCAAGAACGTTTGGGGCCTAGACGCCCGTAAGAGCAAGAACGAAGTACCGTTTTAAGGAGCATGACATGGCTGAACTAAAGATTACACCACCTAAACGTACATTTACGCTTGTTTTAAGCGAGGACGAAGCTATGCACGTCTGGGCTGCGCTTGGGAAATCGTCACCAAATAAACGAGAGGATTATTTTGAAGCGAACTTAATACATGAATACTCAAAAGACATTGACATAGGATATGAAGTCTTCCTATTACTCGAAGACGTTTTTGGGCAGTCGAAATGATATCATCACATTCAAAAGATAGCCAAACTTGCCAGTGTTGCGAAGAGAAACCGCAGCCTTTATGGCTTTATGACCATTGTGAACCGTGCACTATTAGGCATCAGATATTGAATCTTAAGAATCGGCATTTAAAGCGTTTGGCGCGTGTACAAAAACGGCGTAAACAGTTAGATTTTCGCCGAAAGCTATTTTTAGCGGCAAGTCTATCTTTCACACAAAATCACAAATGAGGAGCCAATTTCACACATGAGTATCAATTTTACACGGAATCACGGAGGTTATATGAGCGAAGAAACAAGCTGGGCCGTATGTGTAGGTATCATAGCGTTAGCTGCAGTTCTAATTACAACCATCTCGTTGAACTTCTGGTTGAAGAATAACGAGATTTTCAGTAAGGGTGGTTATGTAGAATGTATGTTATCTGGAAAAGCAGCATCGTCGTGGTGTAAGCCGTGAGTATCAATTTCACACAGTTTCATGCCGGGGTGGTTAAGCCAAGTCTACTCCTACTTGGTCCAGTGATCCCCTACACTGCCATCGCGGACCTTCTCGTGTCTGAGACCATTTGGCACGAGAGCGACCGACTCCGAGCCCTGGGTCAGTACCCCCGAGGGGGCGTAACGGAACACGGACCGTTCGGACCGGGGCTTGGGGTCGCGTCGATTGAGCAGCCTACATGGGATTGGCTCAAGGAGAAGGATCGCGTCCGTCATATGCTAGGGTTACATTCATACGAGGAGCTAGCCTGGGACTTGCGGCTGAATGTGGTAGCTTGCCGCCTGCGCTATCTCGTCAACCCAATGCGGTTGCCTAAGCTGGAAGATGGTATAGAGGCCAGGGCTATGTACTGGTGGCGTGCATATAACGGAGGTCAGGTAGATCGCCGTCACGATTATATCTTTAACGCTAAAGCGATTCCGTGGGTTCGCTCCATGGGAGCGACGTGATCGTCTTAGGACTTGATTTAAGTTTCACGCGGTCGGGCCTCGTCTGGCTAGAATGGGCATGGGAGTGGGAATCTGATATACCACAATTATCACAATATCAGACCATTGCTATACCACCAGGCGAATGGCGCATGGGTCGAATACAAACTTTGTTCTATAAAGCCTTAGATACATCGCCAAAGCCAGACCTGGCCGTTATCGAAGGTTCTATCCAGCGAGCAGGGCGCTACACCCATGGATCTGAGCGCAAGCGAGGCATCCGTGTGCTCACGATGCTTCAAGAACTGAATGGAGTCGTGAAGGCCGTACTCGACCTCCACCGTATACCACAACTTGAGTCTTCGCCTACGCACATGAAGAAGGTTATCACCATGAAAGGAACGGCGGACAAGGCAACGGTAGCCCAGGAAATCACAGCCCGGTTCGGCATTTCCTTCCCTGGCGACGAGAAGAAGGGCTATGACCTGTACGATGCAGCAGGGCTAGCATTGCTAGGATTGAACAAGAGGGGGATGTCTTTATGAGTGAATCGGAAGAGGATGAACATGATTCGAATCATCATTAGAACGTGTAATGATTACATGGCTTCTCACGTCGGCGGTCCTGTGGTTACTGACTATAAGACGTTCGACGTCGAACTGAAAGAAGTAGAAGCGTTCCTTCGAGCGAAACGTGACGATATCTATACTGATAGACGAGTACAGGGGATTGAATTACTCGATGAAGACCATCGGTAAGAAACAGACAGCCACCGGACGTGGGGTGAAATGCTCTCGCTGTTATATCAACATGATACAGCAGGCGACCGTCGAGGGTATGTGGGATTGGCACTGTCTAAAATGTGGACTGAGACATCAAGGGCGCACTGGACCGGGTCGAGACGAGATGAAGAGCGGACAGGCGCTCGCCGAGGCGAGGAGTTTCAAATTGAAATAAGGGGGCTTAGCGATGTACGATCAAACTGATACGCTAATAACGAAAGACGTCATCGACGGTTATAAACGTGATTGGAAAAAGCATGGGTTCCCAGACGTGGATTTAGGGGCTAGAAGTGCTGGCAACCTGAACGATCCGACTTCACGACCTTCCCAGGAAGCTATTTTATGGAGTTGCGTCTTGAGACAGGCTTTTATGGATATAGCACTAGGCGAGACTGCGGGGTGCTCTAAACGTAAGCGTCTGCATGCCGACGATGCCAAAGCATGGTTCGCCGCAACGGGCGCCGAGCCAGGCGATTTTGAATGGGTCTGCGATATGCTAGGGTTGGATGCTGACTACGTCCGGAATAAAAAGGTCGTGAGATCAGGACAACGTTATACCGTGATGGCTAGGCCGCATGGGCGGAGCAAGGGGTTATGAAGATAGCGTATATTCCAGACACCCAGGTCAAGGATGGTATCTCCCTAGACCACCTGACATGGTGCGGCAAGTACCTGGCCGAGAAAGAACCGGACGTGATCGTGCAAGGCGGTGATTTCGTCGATATGCCAAGCCTTGCAGACTATGACAAGGGGAAAAAATCCTATGAAGGACGACGATATCGCAAAGATGTTGACGCAGCTCACCGAGGCATGGATTTACTTCTTAACCCTATTCGCAAAAAGCAACGCTATAAGCCTAGACGGATTCTCACTCTTGGCAACCATGAGGAGAGAATCCTTAGAGCTGTTGAATCGGATGCTAAGCTTGATGGCACCATCGGACTCCAAGACTTGCAGTACGAAGAGGCGGGCTGGCAAGTCGTCCCGTATCTCAAGCCGATCAAAGTCGGTGGCGTCCACTTCGCTCACTACTTCCCTAGTGGCGTCATGGGACGACCATGTACGACGGCTCGAAAGATTATATCAACGTATCACACCTCCTGCGTCGCCGGCCACCAGCAAGGACTCGACGTTGCCTACGCCGACAAGGCGGACGGTGGACGGATCACGGCGATCATCGCGGGGTGTCTCACGCCAGACCATAAAGTCTTAACCGCCGATCTGCATTACATACCACTTGGCAATCTTCAAGTCGGCGATAAAGTAGTTAGCTTTGACGAAGAAGCATTACCGAGAAAGCGGCGTTTTCGCACCGGCATTGTCGAGGCGGTCGATTTAGATACGGCGGGTGTGTACTCCGTCAAACTTCAATCGGGTAAAGAATTTAAGGTTACGCTAGATCATCAATGGTTGGTGAAAATCGGAACAGGTTATAAATGGCGTACCACTGCCGAGCTTTGGATAGGGGCAACTATTCCACGTTTCCTGGATTATTGGGAACCACTTCGTTCTTATGAAGCAGGTTGGTTAGCCGGTATGTATGATGGCGAAGGGTCGCTTTATACCAGAGAAACTACGGGTGGAACATGTATGCAGCTTAGTATTTATCAAAAGAAAGGGCCAACTTTAGATCGAATTCAATCTACAATCGAGAATCTTTGTGGTCGTACAAGTAAAAATTGGGATACTCATCGTGACGTGAAGCAACTAAGAATTCAAGGCGGTACTACGCATATTGCTAAGGTACTAGGCGAGATACGTCCCGAACGATTACTAGCTAAATTTCGGCCTGAATTATTAGCTTCTATCTCTAGCCCAAACCACATGAACGATACTGTAATATCTATCGACTTTCTAGGTGATCGTGATATCGTGCGATCACGAATCAGCACTGGCACCTATATCATCGAAGGCTATCCACATCACAATTCGTTCTACCAACACAAGGAAAAATACCTAACTCCTTTGGGAAATCAGCACTGGCGTGGCATCGTCATGCTGCACGAGGTCCGGAACGGCAATTTCGATCCTATGTTCGTGTCGATGAAGTTCTTGAAGAAGAGGTTTGGATGATGATACCAGTCTGGCGAATCTATTGGTCGGGATCGTGGTCGCAGTCGCAGTCGCGGTCGCGGTCGGAGTCGTGGTCGCGGTCGGGGTCGCGGTCGTGGTCGAGGTCGGGGTCGGGTGAATATAAACGTGCATAACAAACGGAGGTCGTAATGAAAAAGGTAGTAACGGTGACAGAAGTTGAAGGTGAAGGTCTAGAAGCCTTGCTTGATCAAACGATAACGCTGTATTGTATGCGTTATATTTACACAGGCAAACTGATTGGCGTAAATACCGATTGTGTTTTGCTAGATAAGCCTCAAATCGTATTTGAAACAGGACCACTAACAACGAAAACTTGGCAAGATGCACAACCGCTTCCGAATCAATGGTATGTAACAAGGGCTTCTATTGAGTCGTTCGGTATATTGAAATGATACCAGTCTGGCTAATCTATTGGTCGTGGTCGGGATCGCGGTCGCGGTCGCAGTCGCGGTCGGGGTCGTGGTCGGGGTCGGGGTCGCGGTCGTGGTCGGGGTCGGGATCGTGGTCGGGATCGTGGTCGTGGTCGAGGTGAAAAAGACATGCCCACGCTGCTTTCGCTGTACGCTATGGCGGATCAAGTTTGGTCCAGGCTATGCGTTTAAGTGCATAGGAATGGGATGTGGCTGGTGTCTTTGGAGGGTGAAATGAGCCTCTACTTGTACTTCGTAGCCGTAATCCTGCTTAACCAGGCGTTGCCGACGAATTTGGTGCTAGCCGGCACGATAGCGACGAGCCTGATTCTACTTTGGAGGGTGTTGCTATAATGGACTTTTATACCTACGAAGGGCGAGTGACGTTTCCAGATTCGGCACCGTCGATCAAGTCGATCGCCGTGTCTTTGGCGCGGGAGTCGCGTTATGCTGGCGCTAGCCTCTACTGGTGGCCCGTGGCCCTGCACACGTTCGTGGTTTGCGACTTATTACCGGACAAGCTCAAGATACATGGCCTGCTTCACGACGCTGCGGAGTGTATAACCGGCGACATACCGAAGCCTGCCAAGTCTACCGAAATATCTTTGCTGGAAGACAAGCTGCAAGACGCGATCTATCGAGAACTAAGCGTCAACCCATGTTTCGACCGTAAAGCAGTCCACGACGCAGACGTTCGTGCTCTTCATGGCGAGGTACATTCGGTGGGCACCGTATCTCTAAGAGGCGTCTATCCACAGGACCACGATGCTAGGAAACTAGTTTGGAGGTATTTGGGGCTCTATTCGCCGTCTGATTGCATCAACCCTGATGGGCCTTGCGTGGAGGAGTTTTTGAGGCGCTTCTCAGAATACAAGGAGCTGATATGAACGATCCAGTTAATTGCCCTGCGCACTATACTAACCATCCGTCTGGAATAGAGTGCATCAGGATCACAGAACACATGAACTTCTGTCTTGGAAACGCTATCAAATATATTTGGCGGGCTGGTAATAAAGGTCCCGCGATAGAAGATTTAGGAAAGGCCATCTGGTATATTTCGGCAGAAATCGAGCGATTGAAGGCGGCGGAACGCTAGATGGGGGCGGTGGTAGCTATGAAGGTACCTGCAAACCACGAACTAATAATTGAAGGTCTGATAGCCAACTTAGACTTCGACAAGATTGTCAAAGTGATGAATCTCACCGATTGGACATGGGGCACTCCTGCACAAGTACCAAGTTTAGTTCAAATGAAAGAGACTGCCAGGAGCTTACTTACAGAGATGTTGGAAAGTGGTTATCGAGAACATGGCACCGGCGGGTTCGAGGCATGGCAAGATGGTCAGCATTTCGGTATCAGGTTCGTTGTAGCGGATAGTGGGACGGATTGGTAGGAGATAGGAGGATTTCTTTCATATGGGTAACGGTTATAAACAAAAAAGACAGATTACAATCATATTTAATGAATTACATGACCGCGCTAAATGGTTATGTATATTCACGGCTTTTCAGATTGTATTTGATGTTCTTATCATTGGCATCTTATTGAGGATGGCGAACGTCATCAATTAATGAACGTCTTGGTAGTCGTTCAACGTCCTATTAGCAAGACCTGAACCAACTGGCTCAGGTCTACGATAGCCTTGGTGTTAGCTGCGATGGCCGGTTCGAGGCGCATGAGCACGTAGAAGGCAATTGCGGCTGGAAGGCCAACTTCCTTGACGAATTGGAGGATTTCTTTCATGTGGTGCCTGTTCTGGTTACATAAATGGATGAAATGGGAAAGGTATCGGTTGGTTGAACCAATGACAGGTTATCTCCTTGAAACTAGACAACGGCGTCAATGTAAACGTTGTGGAAAATGGCAAGATGATTGGCTCAATTGATAAACGTCACGGAGAGCAATTGAGCCACGATATCGGCAGCCGCGGCGGTCCCGTTCTGGCCCGTCACCTTGACTGCAAGTGCGCCAGTGAGGGTTTCACCGACACCTGTGTAGGTCGTAGTCTGTTGAACGGAACCTACGGTGCCACGACCTATCGCCCTTTCCGTTGTAGCCGATGTGCGAAAAATCTCGTATTCCAGCTCCCAACCTGCGTTGTTCGGAGCCGCCGTCACGTTGTTCGACATGATGACCGTGGAGCCAAAGTACAGACGGATCGTCTTGGTGTTGCCGTTGGCCGCGAACGTGCCAGCAGCCTTGACCCGCAGGCCACGGTTGGTAGCGTCGAGCGAAGAGGCTGGTAGCGTGTAGGAAATCAGGTCTTCTTCCGTCACGACGGCGGTAGTCGAGCCAGCGGTCGTATCGATCTTAGCACCCATCGGCTTGACGGTCTGGGAGCCGCCGCCACCGTTGATGAGAGGATCGGTCAGGGTTTTATTCGTAAGCGTGGCGGTCGTGTCGGTGCCCACGAGGGTAGTCGTGGCATCGGGAATAGTGAGGGTACGTGCAGCAGTCAAAGCCGCTGAGATCAATAGTTGGAAGTTGCCGGTATTGCGGAATGCAAAAGCCCTGGACAGTGCGTTGCCCGCACGTCGGAGCCATACATAGAACGTCGAATCCTCCGACCCAGCAGCCACGTCGTCAAAGGCTGCTTCTAGAGCAGCCATATCCGATGGATTCTCGTCTACGGACTCACCTTGTAGAGTTAGCTTTCCCCCTAGACCGGCAGCGGGAGTACCGGTTGTGGTATGCCGGAGATTTAGAAGGTTGGTTGTGCTCGACGTTGAAGCGTCATCCTTCGAAAGCAGTCCGTCAAACGAATCAAGATTGATTTCCGAGAGCTGCACCACGGCGCCATCGCCAAGCGTGACTTCAAACGTGCTACGTCCGGTTTTCAGGTCTTCGGCGCCAATGCGGGAAAATTTCAGCGTTTCCAAGTTATTCTCCTAATAGGGTAGGTGTTCTTTGCACTATAGCGCCAAGGGCAGCCATGAGAGCATCGGGATTCGTTACTGTTCCTTTACTCTCCTTTAAAGTTCGCAACAAGAAGGCACGAGCTGAACGGTTGAGCAGAACACGAGATAGAATCGCGGGACTGGCCGCACCAAGCAACCCGCCGGTCAGCGCGCCACCTTCATCACCGACCAATGCGCCACCCGCCGCGCCAACGGCGCCGGCTATGGCTCCCTGTGCCACTAGAGAGCCACCACCGGATAAACCCATACGTACCCTACCTATATCGCTCAGTTTTTCTAGATATTCGGTGACTTCTTTGATATTCTTTGAACCTAACCCTTCTACAAAAAGCTGATCGTAATCCAGAGGGTTGCGCGGATTAGTGATTTTACGAAACTGATCCAACATGCCACGGGCGTCAAAGTCTACAGGAGATCGTTTACCTTTGACAAAAGGAGCGTTCTCGATAGTTTTCACGGCCCCTGCCGTCATGGATTTTAGTTCGTTTACAGCAGATTCTTGTTTGAAATTCTTGTTGGCCTGCTTCAATAATGGGTTGTTTTCAGCAGCAGCTTCCATATCGGCTAGTAACGCTTGGCGACGTTGTGTTAGGTTATGCAGCCGTGTGCCACCCTTGGCTTTGGCTGCACCGATATCTTCGTTCAGTTCACGGAGTACATTTCTAGCTTCAGAAAACCTCTTGCCTGTGATCGGATAGACTTGATCGACGGCTTTAGCGTCACGCATAATCTTGGCATCGCGTAGGGAAGGGTCTAGACCCGGCTGTTTTTTGCCGAGTTTGCTAAGAGTTTCCCTTGAATGTCGCGTAGGGATGAACACGTCACCACTTGCTTCTAACTCGTCGTATAGCTGTGAAGACGGCGTTTCAGGGCCAAATTTAGCCGCCAAAGCACGCATTCTAGTAATTAACGGTTGTTTCAGGGCGATAGGGACACCTGGAATATGTCGTGCAACCTTCTTGGCTAAGCCATAGCCAGCTTTCGCGACCCTGCCAGCTATCGGGAAAGCTGCTTCTGTAGCGCCAGTCATTAGGATATCTTCGGTGCTTTCCGGTTTAATACCGGCCTTCTGCGTACCATATTCACCAAGCATACCGCCAAGTATGCCACCACCAATGCCACCAATAGCCGTTCCTAGTCCAGGAGATATAGCAGTTCCCACAGCAGCCCCGGCCTTGGCGCCGCCATAAGCGCCTGCCGCCGGGCCAATAGACTCTTTTACAAACTGACCAGCCTGGTCACCGAACGACTTAGGTCGTGTAGGAGTTTGACCCGGTGCGCGTCCTGCGGCTTCAATAGCAGCTTCAGTTTGGTCATCGCCGGCCAAGGCCGGTGCATTAAGCTGTTCTAGCTCGGATGGCGTTATGCCCAGCTTAACGGCTGTGTCCATCTTGGCCTTGTTTTTACCCCAAATATCTTGGTCGCGCTTCGCCTCGTCTAACGTTCCGCCACCACCATAGCTACCGCCATTGAGGATCGACGCCATTTCAGGGGATACAGGCATTATTGCACCACGTCCCAATCCAGTTCACCAGGGCCAGTCTTGCGAAAAGTCTTGCCACCAAGTTTCTTGGTTGTGCCGACCGGGGCGCCCCCGGTTTTACCTTGAGTTGGCGCCGGCCCACGACCACCACCTCGCTGTTTCCAAAACTGTTCACGATTGGATAAACCTGCTTCCTCTCGTGCAAACCTCTCCTCTATAAATTGAATTCTCGCCTTGACCTTAGAATCACTCTGGCGCTCTTCGACCAGTTCACGTAAAGACTCTTTTATTTCCGGATTAGTCAATGCAGAACCAAACGATTCATGACGCGCTTGGTTACGCAGCTTAGCAAGTATGGTGGTTAGCTCGTTGTATTCAGCGGGGGCTCGGTTAAAGGCACCCTTTAAATCTTGAGCCCTTGTATCTAACGGGCCGGTAAACTTGCCTTTAGCCCCACTCAGGATATCCCTAGCTCGCCGAATATCTGTAAGCGCCCCGCGAATCTTGGTCAGGTCGGTGGATTCCTTGCCGGACAAGGGTGGAGTCGCAAGCCGATCTTCTTGCAGCTGAATACGTTCTCGCTCAACCCGTTCTCGTTCTTGGAACTGTTGAGCCCTACGATCTTCCGCTTCTCTGAATTGTTGAGTCTGGCGATCCTCGCGTGCCTCAAATCGAGTAGTCGATTGTTCTTGTCTGCTTTGAGCACGGACGTTATCCAGGGTACGTTCTTGAGCCTTAGCTGGCAGGGTGGATACTACTTGCGCCCGGTCCGGTGGTAGTTCTGGGTAAAGTCTTTGAATTTCTCCTATAGTCAATGAACGTTCTTCACCCGCCTTAGATGGCGTTCCAATCTGTCGATAGCCGCTAGGATCGTTTGGATCTGGCACAAAGTCGCCGGGCTTGACGGGCCGAGTCATAGCTGCTTGAGGCTTCAATGATTGCCCGATGAGGCTGGCACGGTTGGTGGCAGGCACCGACTTCAAGCCTTGCCCTAGCAGCTCTTGCGAGGTGGCTGGACGACGTGGTACTTCAAACCCTGGTTCCGGCTCCGGTCCTTCGGCGCCAGGCTGTAACGGTGCAGGTGGTTGGCCCGGCATGCCGGTAGTAGCCATGTCCACGTAGCGTCCAAGCTCTATCTGTTGCTGCGCTTGCTCCTGCGACTTGCGTACCCTCTCTTGCTGGTCGAACTCCTGCGTCTTAAGCTGATGTTCCAGCATCTTGGCCTTCAGCTTGGACTCGTTGGCGCGGAGCTTTAGCTCTTGGCCCCTACTCAGACCTTCAGCCAAACCGCCAGCGAATGCCCCAAAATCAAACCTACCCATATCGTTCTCCTATTGACTGAATAACCGGAACATCAAGTCTTTCAGGCTACCAAAAGTGCCACGTTGTGGCGCCTGGCCAGCCGCGAAGTCCTCCGGACCAGCCACGGACATTTGTCGTGACGGGTCCTCGTAACCGGGAGCCAAGGGCGCTGGCTGCCTTAGCATCTGCTGTTTTAACAGTTTTTGGATTGGGTCCTCTTGTAAACCCTTAGACAACCCACCTGCAAACGCTCCAAAATCAAACGCCATTTTATATCGCCTCCATAAACCTATTTAAAAGCGCCTTTGGCTATGGTCCCAAGCAACGATCCTTTTCCAGAGGTGGACTGCTGTTGCTGTTGAGCTTCCGCCAAAGCACGTTGCGTGGCTGTTTGATTCGCCGAAGACAGTCCTTGCAAAGCCGTTTGTGTTTGTCCAGTAACTCCGGACTGGGTTGGCAAGGCTCCACTGGCAAACTGAAGGGCTCGCCCAATCCCTTGTTCTCTAGCCTGGTTGGCAGCGTTGCCGATGCTTTGTGCCCGGTCGCGTTCCAAGCTGGATCGCAGCGATTGTAGCTGGCCGCCCCGTGTAGCCGTGTTCATCAAGGCCGATTTGGCCTGGTTATACTGGCTTTCCAGGGGCGCCCGTGCAGCTGCGCTCAAACTGGTCTGGAACGGGTTAGTGCCAAGCGCTTGAAGTATTTGAGGAGTAACTAGTCCCCGGATGGGGTCTAGGTACTGCTTCTCCATTATCTGCGCTCTCTTATCCTGCCGCGTGGCGATCTTCGCCGAGGCTTCTTCGAGGGGGCTGGTTTTAACCTTGACTGAGCCGCCGCCTTTGCCCATGTTCTTATTCCTTTTCTCCCATTGTACTGGGGGTAGGGTTGGGGGTGGGGTGGCCTTCCACATGCTCCAATAGCCACACATCAGGCCCAGCTAGCTTGGGCACGAAGGCCACTTCTCGAAACCCTATCCGCTTGTCGAAATTACGCACGTCGGGCCACGGCGTGATCGTGTAGACCGTTTTCCAACCCATCACAGAATGTGCCCAGTTTAAGCCCAGGATGCCCGCCTCGCGCACATGGGGCCTACCCCTGTACAAGGGCGCCATCCAGATCGAGCCGTAGGCTGAGCTTCGGTCGCCGACGCCCACGATCCGATTGAACCAGATGAAACCGGCTATGTCGCCCGTCTCGTTGTCCGACACAAGCAGGAACATCTTGGGATCGCCATCGGCGTGCATGAAGGCCGTCCAGTGCACCAGGTCGCCGAAGCGGGACACTCGGGTTGGATTGTCTACCCAAGGGTTGGTCCACAGGATACGTTGCCAGTCGCCGGCATCCTCGACCATGCGCCAGAGCTGCCAGGGCAGGTCGCGGGCGGCCTCGCCACGGCTGTATATCCAGAGGGTTACGTGTTGGCCTTGCATCTAGCTCCACTTCGTCCCGTCCCAAAAGACGAGACCTTTTTTGTTCTTCAGATATGCCATTTGACCTATCTCGATTTGTAGGTTAGGAAACGCATTGAGCGTATCCAAGGTTGCCTGGTTGTCTGCAATGATGTAGTAACATTCGTGATGTGGGCCGCCGCCATTCTCGTCTGCAAAAACCTTATGATTACCTTGCCACCCTAGCATCTCTGGCCAGTGATGTAGCTGGATTCCCGCAGGCACGGGCACCAACAGATCAGGCGGCTCGAAGATCGGCGGGTCATCAGTAACTAGATGATCCGGTTTCACTGTAAGGACGTTGCCGTTCATGGAGAAGTCGCCATTAACGGCGTCTAGCCCATAACGAGCCGCGAACTTCTCTCCGTCAAAGTCCCCAGTGACAATCCAGCTTTTCATTTATTCCCCTACGTATATCAAGGCTAGAAACGTTACGTGACCCCAGGTACCTACCCCTTCAATACCAAGACCGGCACCGGAGTTTTGAAACCCAAAAAGCTCTACATACTCTCCGGCAGCCAGCTCCGTCACGGCACCAACGGTCATAAATGCAGAACCTGGTGTGGTCGCGAAGGTACCACTCATACCTACAATATTTAGACTTGTTTGTACCCCCGCGCTACCTTTTTCAATTGTTAGTTTTCTTATACCTGTAGCATTAGAGGCGAAGGACAAACAGCAAGCTACTATGTATTTGCCGGTAATCTGTGCTGTCAAACGGCTATTATTAGTAACAGTGTCGTGCAAGCCGTCCGTATCGAACTCTTCAACGTCAAAGGTTACCACTGTCCATGTATTGTTGTTGATGGTTTGTGTGGTGGACTTTTCCGCATGGACCATCGAATTGAGATAACGAAAGCGGTTTTGCCCTTGGATGTGCGGACGACTCGTCGAGTCGATAGCGAGGCCGAAGTCTGCTAGACCACCGGATACCCGCTCCCAGTCGTCCGTACCATAGTCGTTGACTTCCGCTAGCCCCACGTCGAATGCTTCGCTGCCGCCTGCATGGGAATGTAGGGTGGTGGCCCCGCTATCCGTTAAGTCTACCCAGTCGGCGTTCGTCGTAGTGATGACGGTTGAATCAACGGCAAGCTGGATAGCGTCGCCGGAGTCCTCGGCTAGTTCCGTCAGGGTTAATCCGGTGCCAACCATCACTTGATCGCTGACACGGCCTGATACAGCTTGAGCATCATCGAGCAGAAGATTAGGCTGTACGGCAAGCTGGATTGCATCGCCGGAGCCGTCCGCCAGCTCGGTCAAGATCAGGGTGTCGTCTACGAAGACTTCGTCGGTTATGTGCTCCGCAGTCTGAGCGTCATAGAGAGCTTGATCCGTCTCGGCGGTAGCGCCGCCGTGACTATGGAGCGTAGTAGCCCCACTGTCGGTTAGGTCCACCCAATCTGTGTTAGCCGTGGTGATAACCGTGGCCGTATTCACGTCCAACAAGACGGCGTCGCCGGAACCATCCGCTTGCTCGGTCAGGGTCAAATTGTCTCCGACCATGACCTGATCGGAAACGCGGTCGTGGCCGGTTGCCTCTTCTACGGCCTCGTCGGTCGTGACGGCTGTGGCTAGAAGATATTGTGGATGGTCGTTATCGGCTAGACCGCCCAGGGCGCCATGGTCGAGCACGCCGCCGGAGCTTGCTCCGGCATGAGTATGGAGCGCAATGGAGATCGAGACCGAGGCACCCAGACCGCGAAGTAGGTTGACCTGCTCCTCGATCTGGCGGAACACGTCGTTGATCGTGTACGGTTCGGCCTCGGTGATATGCCATGGCCCGACGCCTTGGTTTGCCATTTAGAGACCTATAACTCCTAAGAGCTAGCTAACGGTAAGAAAACCGCAGCTACTCCGTATAGCACCGTGGTGCCCTTGTCGTCGGAAAAGCTCATGTGAACTCGCCACCGCTTACCGAACGTGCCTTCGGGGAGCGAGTGTAGGTTATTGACTCGTGTTGCTGTGCCTGCTATGGTAATCGTATGAGCAAGTTTATCATCGACGTAGAATTCGATCCTGAGTGTTGCACCGTTGGCAACTTCCACATCGGCTTTGAGATAAAGGAACAAGTTATTAGTATTGTAGGAGCTACCATGCAAATCCTTAGACCTGAACTCGACAGAGATGGCCGACCCATTATCGGATATCCCCTTTTCGAGTATGTAGACGAAGGAATCCTCGCTGCCCAAGACCAAATTATCCGTGTCCGGCTCATAGATCATCGAGCCACCACCGAGTTCGTAGATAGTCCAGTCTTCTGTGTCAAATGAGTAAACTGCCATTCGAGAGGGGATAGTCGAGATTCCAGTGGGGTAGGTGAAGTAGTACTTACTTTTATAATAAGTTCCCGCCACCTGGTCCATGGCGTCCTGGTTGATCGGACTTTCGTCCGAGACCGTATCCCCCGTGAAGATCGACTCGATCTTACCGCTGATCTTCTTGTCGGGGCCGATCAGGTTGGTAGTATAGACTCCGTCGTTAGCGACGAAGATGATTCCTTGGTCCGAGGCCACGACTGACTTACCCGCTCTAGTTCCACGTCGAGATATAGCTTCATAGTTCGTAAAGCCTGAACTTGCGTTTCCTGAGATACGGTATTTAGTATCCCGCGTAAATAGGCCAAGCAAGCCTGCAATTGAAACGAGACTAGTGACGGGATCATTGGCGGTTCCAATCTCTAAGAAATTGTCGGTCGGGAAGGATTCGGGACGGAAGCGTTTGCTGTAGTACAGGTAGTGAGGATTTTCAGGATCGCCGGCTGTGAACATCTGTTCTTGATGACTGATGCAGAGATGGTTGCCAATGGGTGGATCGTTGTCGAACTCCACTTCGGCGCCCAGAGCGTTATCCTCCATCGTCGAGGCGAACGCCCATGTAATGTGACCCTGGGTAATCCCAAGGAAGTCGATTTCCCACGGTTGGGTAGCCCGGTACGTATCCTCGGCGTTACCATGGCCGATAGGGTCTACTTCCCAGGTGTTCGAAGACGTAGCGGCGGTGGGCGCGGAATCTGTCCCAATCGTATATTGCGTCGGGTTGGCCCAGACCGGAACCAGTTCTTGGTTCCCGCAGTCGGCGGCTTCCCACGGATGGCAGATAGCGAACTCTACAGACGGGAAGGCGTTGGAACGTCCTCCGATATGCTTCTTCTCGACCAGGAGCGAGATCACGCCGTCCACCGCCGTCCGGTAGAAGGCGAAGCCGTTTACCTGAGGATCAAGTGGGTCTTGAAGGTTGTACCAGAGTAGTCTCATCGTTCGACTTGTCGAATGCAGACCTTACAGGTCCACGTTATACCCTTTCAAGTTTTCCGTCCTACGATTCGGTGGCCGCAACGGGGGCATCTCACGATATATCCCACGCCAAAAAGCCATAACCTAACTTCGATTGATGCACGCCACCGCCATTGTTAGGAAGCCAAATCAGGCCCCAATTAGGATCGTTGGTGATAACACTTGGTACGACGGCAGCTAAGCTAGTTGATAGCAGTAGACCGCTGGCCTTACTTAGTTCGAACGTCCCTGCGCTAACATCTGTAAAGAAGCTGAGAATCTCATTCGTGGGACATATCGTTCCAGTCGCTACAATCGTTGGCGAGTCACTATGCAAATCGGCATTGACGAAATAACCTACATAGCTATAGCCGTTCTGTACGTCGTTGATTGCAACCATGCCGGTGAAGTTGCAGGGAGTCGATTTATCATCTACCCAGAAACAGAATCCTGATACAGGCTCGCTACTAACGATATCATACTGTACCGCCGCGCTTAGGAAGTCGCCTAGATGACTGGCATTCACCACACCCTGAACGAAGCTAAAGCCAGCGAAGCTCCCTTGCGGCTGCGTCGTAAAGTCGCGCCGGCCTGAGAGCACGTCTACCGAGAAGAAAGGCGTTGTTGGCTGGAATACGAAACCGCCTGCCGGATCGCCGCCACAACCAACGAATGACCCATGTAGCTTGTCCGTGCCAGAGTAGGAACCTAGGTCATAACGGTCGATTACACGTAACCCTAACGGACACAGTTCCTCATAGCGAGATTCTTCAGTGAAGGTACAGCCTGCATAGCTAGCCGGATTATTATTATCCACGGGTACGTTCGGCGCGGTTGGCCCGAAAAACTGGAAATCTATGTCGAGCTGGGCCGTCGAGAGAACGTCCCCCGCCGTAATTATGATTTCGTCTTCGGTCGGATTACCCTCATGAGCCAGTGTGCTCATGCCAGCGTCCCGGTGCCAAACGAGTATGAATCCAGATCGGCGCGCAGACCGTAGAAGTTGGTCGAGGCGCCGAACGTGGCTGTTCCACCGAAGTAGATGGCATTCTGACCGCCGAAGAACGTCTGAGTGTCGGAACCTAGAGGATGATTGCCAAGCGCCACGAAGCCAACGTTGGCTCGGTTGTGGCGGGCGCCTACGTTCACGCTGGACGGCGTAGGGGTGGGAGTGCCTTTCGTATCGCTTGGATCAACGCTAATGATCTTGCCACCCAACGCCGAAGTAACTTTGACCCATCGACCATTGACTTGCGTATAGTGCTGGATGGCATCGAACGAGTCGAACTCGGTTCCACGTCCGGTGGCGGTATACACAACGTCCATCAAGTCGTCGTGAACCTGCAAGTCGATAGGGCTATTGCCAAGATGGCTACCATTCTCGTCCTTAACCTCAGCCACGAGCTGCCAAATCGTATCGCCTGCTGAGGCCGCGTTCGGGTCCGTGTAGACCGAGATAGCGATCGTGCTGTTCGCGACGGACGGTACGGCGCTGATTACCCCAAGTATTTCGCCTTCGGTGCAGAGCGACTGATGTACGTACTTCAGAAACTTCGTCTCGCTTAGTTCGTAGTTGCAGGCCAATACGTAGCCCGTGAAATCGTCGAAGGTCGAGCCATCCTCGACCCAAGCACAGATGCCGGCGTACGGCGTGTCCGTCACGCTTTGAAACGTGACTCGAAAGACCTGAAGGTCGTGGACGGGAAAAACCTGGTCGGTCGTGAAGCTCATGGTCGGGATGTTGACCATATGGAACGGCACGTAGGCTGCGCCGCAACAGTTTGGTTTAGACTCGATATCCAGGTCAAGCCAGTACGTCGTATTCTGAAGCTGTTCTTGGAGCTGATCCGTGAACGTCGTGATGGCGCCGCTAGACTGTACGACGTTGTAGTTGAACGGGATGTATTCACGACCATCGGGCCAGGTGAAGACATTGGGGCACGACGATGAGATACGAAACGGAACATCGGCCCATAACGGTACATTTGGGACGTTTGGTCCAAAGAACTGGAAATCTATGTCGAGCTGGGCGGTGGAAAGCACGTCGCCTGCCGTGATGATTATCTCGTCTTCCTTGGGATTACCCTCATGGGCTAAGGAATTAGCCATTGGTGTGGTCAAAACGTAACTGAGTGATGGCGATCTTATACGTCCCTACCGCAATCGTATCACCAGGCGTCTTGCCAGTCTGATTCGCCACCTTCGGGTCCGGCGAAAGCGGTACGTCGATACCCCACTGGTAGAGCCGCGTAGCGTCCGACTTGAGCATAAAGTCGTCGTCGGCCACGAACGCCCACGTCACCGAATCGTCAAGGGGCCGGAAGGCGGCGAAGGAGGTTTTCTGGTTTTCCGCCAAATAGGGACCAGTGATTGCAGTAAACTCTCGATAGAGTCGTCGTCCTGCGACTTGATAACGGACGGTATTGATGCGTGCAATTGCTCTGACCAGGTCGTCTTGTAAGGGTCCACCGAGCACTTCCTTTCCTCTGCGCACGCGAAGTGCGCCAGGTTGTTGAAACGGGTCCAGGTTGACTAGCTTCCTAGATTCCGGCTCCTCTACGTCGGCGGCCTCTTGCCGCAGGTTGACGCCGCGAAGTAGGAGTATTTCCTTGACTTGTTCAGGCATGTTTGAGCTTGCTCAAATGAAGTAAAAGTTCGACAATGGCGAACCAATCCCTTGTCCTAACATTTGATTTCGTAGACTCATGGGACTAGCCGCATATTGTTGAGCCAAGTACTGTGGTACCGGGCTAGGGCGCCCAAACTGACCATATTGTGCAGCCGTATTAGTAGAGATGCCTTCAGCGATGGCTCGACCACTACCTAATTCAGGGGCTCCACCGATACCCGTAGGTGAACCAATCCCTTGTCCTAGTATTTGATTTCGTAGGTTCATGGGATTAGCCGCATAGCTAGGGGGTCCAGACGGACCGAATTGTGATTGTGCGGCTGTATTCGTATGGAAACCTGAGGGAAAATCTCGACCGCTACCGTATCCTGAACCAGCTAACATTTTGTTCCTTAGCCCTGGCTGAGGCGCGTCCTGTCCCTGACCCACGCCGCCCCCGCCGGTAAAACCCAGACTCATGCCACCAAGTGGGTTCTGAATATCGTTAATGATGTTCTGAACGGGGTCTGAGCTAGCCTGTCTGCTAAGAGAGAAACGAACGTTGCCGATGTTTGCACCGGGAGCCATTCCCGTCTGAGACTGACTGGGCGCACCAGCCATATCGCCAGAGAGACCGAATCCGCCACCGAAGTTTACAGTAGACCCAGGCATCTGGTAGCGTGGCAAGTTGAACATAGCCTTGCCCCAAGGTACGCCGAGACCTTCTGCGTTTTGTGGTGTAGAAGCATTCATTTGGTTTGGAACTCCGCCTCTAAGGGCGCCGGTGGTTTGCCAAGGGAAGGGCATTAGAAACGCTCGAATTCTGGCGGTAGCTGCACCTGTGGCGGACGATAACCCCGCGTCGGCGTAATCGCTTCGCGGGCGTAGGTGCGGTCAATGAAACCGAGGTTGCCAATCTTCGTGAAGAGGGCTACCCCAATCTGGAAAAGCGTAGTGAAATGCTGAGCTATGTCAGGTCGGAAGCCTTGGCCTTTGCGGCTGAAGGCACGGGAGAGCACATAGAACTTGAGGTATTTGGCCATTCGGGCCGGGATAAGGCTCAGTCCATCATCTTCGTCAAGCTCCGTTGCGCTGACAATGATCTCCCAAATCGTGATGGCGTCTGTACTAGACTTAAAGTCACGCCCAATACCAAGCGTTGAGAATTCCGCAGTTGCATAAGGTGCGGCTGCATACTGTCGATCTGGGCTGCTAATTGCTCGAACGAGTCCAACCGCAAGCTCGATTTCTTCCGCCGTCGTTTCAACTTCATCTTCCCACCATGCCGTTCCTACTGGTACCGCCGCTGCGGAGTCGGAGCTAGTCCCATCGTTGAGCTGCGCAAGCTCCCATGGAAAAGTCGCGTCGACGGTCGAGTCATCAGTTCGACTTGTGAAACGATAGCCCAGACCAAGAACCATAGCAAGGTCCCCATCCCCACTATACGAATAGTCCCATCGATCAACCGCAGACTCCACGGTATAGGTACGATCTCCGCTGAACAGGCGGGGCATACCGGATTCGGCGGCTTGCAGGTCGTAAGACTGAGCATAAGCTGAGGCGATTTCATAGATTTCGTAGCTCCCGTCTCGACCCCCCGACGATGGAAACCAGAAGATGGGGTCGCCCTGCTGTTGCCACCACTCGGTTTGCAACGTGTCGAGTTCCCGAGTAGAGGCTCCGATGAGCCTCTTGTCGTCGTGGTAGACTTTGAGTGGTCGTTCATGCTGCTTTGATAGCACAAGTCGGCAGTGTTGGTCAAATGAGGAGGCGAAGTATAGCTCCCACAGGTGTGTGATGGCATCGGTCGAGGCGGTCGGCGAGATGCCTTCGAGGGTCTGGGCTTCCCACTGGAAAGTCGCTGAAATGGAGGCGGCTCGAACGTGATAGGCGGCTAGTCGCCAGGTGCCCTGACCGTGACGATCTTCCCATTCCTGGGTGCCGGACCATGCGGTTCGACCCGGTACATCGAGTTGGAATGGACGTACCACTGCGTGCGACTGCGCAAGCAGTTGCCGATAACCGTCGTTAGCCCAATTGAGTAATTCAGCGCGGGGCCAAATGGCTCCGTCGTCGTGTAGGAATTCTTGGGCTTGGTCTAGGATATCACTGATCACGGAATAGAGACGCCACGTCCAGGTGGACGCATTCGTTGACCAGTACGTCTCTGAAAGTCTTCTGGATTTTCCTCAAACGTAGGTAAAGGCGGCTGTTGTGGCATTAGCATCGCGTCTTTTAAACTGCCACCCATAGCCGATCCACCGGGGTCCATAGGTCCACCACGGGGAGCCCATTGAGGCTGATCCCCACCACCACCGCCACCTAGCAGTTGTTGTAAATATTGTAACAACTGCATCGGATCTAGTTTACTGAAGGGTCCAGATGCACCTACTGGGTTGAGTTCTTGCACAACCCCTTGAGCTAATTCCGTCGGATAATCTTGAGCCATACTAACTCCTTGTTTGATAAGATGAAGGTGACGAACCGCTATTCACCACATGCGAACGTTGGAATGAGCGAACCGAGATGCGAGAAATGCCGGAGCGGGCCTGTGCCACGGTTCTGTGTAGTTGAAGAGCTTTGAGAGGGATCATCGCCGCCTCCGAGTCCCATTTCTTGAGACAGCCCATGTATTGGCCATAGAGGGTCAAGGCGTCGTGGGTCGCTTCCGGCAGCTCGGAGCGGTCGTCGGCGTCCATTAGCGCACGAGGCCACGCGAGATAATCCACTCGCAGCACTCCGCTAGCCGCCGCCGGCTTGGGATAGAGACCGAACAGGTCCCAGGACACGGGGAACCATACCTCGGACTGCCCCGTGGTCTGTTGCCAGCGGATATTGATTACGTCCAACTCGGCCATCGAGAGGCACGTTAGCCGCGTCGAGTTCTGGTGGTTCCAGACGCGAATTGGCGCCATGAAGTCCGGGTCGACGGCTGGCGTATAGATGAAGCCGACCCCTTCTTTGAGTGGTATAAGCGCTGTACGTCGCACAGCCCTCACGTCCTCAGTCAAGACTTCTTGCGCTTCGTCTGTCAAAGCGTTTAGCTGCGTCTGGGAAAAGAAGACCGGCGTATCGGGATCGTCTCCAATACCTTCGAGGATACGGGCTTGAATTTCTTCACGGGTCATGTCAAATAGACCTTCGCGTTTCGATTAACTGCTCTAGACGTTCTTGAACAAGGTCTAGAGCCATCTGAGCCTTACCTAGATGTAGAGCAAATGCCGTCTCTTCGCTATGATATATTGCGAGCGCTGCTACGGACTTATGATATAAAAAGATATCTTCCTGGCCCGTAAAGAACGACACATCGGACTCGGCGATGTCTACTCCACTCATCATAACGGCAAATATGATCGCCTGTCCTATCTGTCTATACAAATCTTCAAGCTTTAAGATTTCTGTATAGGCGGTATCGGCCTTGACCGAATCGAATTTCGGCATAGCTTCGAAGTGAACGATGGGATTAACGGTTGTACAGCTAAACGCGAATAGCAACAACCCTATTTGTATAAAGCGCAGTCCTCGCATACGGTTCCTTTCACGTCTTTTCTGAGGTGAGCGCCTCGCAACTCTTGAAAGCTAGCCGAATGCCAGCCTTCCATGAACGAGACTTTGTTTAGATCGGCTACGGTGTACTTGGAGGTTGCGTCAAATCCGCAAGCTGAGAGCATTCCGTCAGCGCATACATGTCCCTCAGTAAACACACACCAACAGGGCAGAGGATCGCGCAACGCTCCGATTCTTCCCATATTTCCCGGCGTGGGTTGATAATCCAGCTTCTCTGTGACATGATCTGTCATAGCTCCAAAGGTATAGAGAGGAAGCCAATAATGCTGATCGACATAGGGAATGATGTGCTCAGCCAAGAAGGACTCCATCCGGGCAGCCTGCTCGCCGTCGTACTTGATAGAGGAGGCGTAGAGCCGAGTTTCGTAACCGCCTTTATCGCGGATTTCACGGGCATGCTTGATATTGTCTATCGCCTTGTGGAAGAGCCGAGGCGAAACCCGGACGACTTTCTTGAAGTCTTCTTCGTCCGCGCTGGTAGCGCTGAACTTAAGGCTGTTCAAGCCAGCCTTCATGCACTGTTCGACCACATCCGGGTTGGCGAGACTCCCGTTGGTAGTCAGGAACACGTATGGCGTTTCAAGATCTTCTTTAAGCCACCGGATGGCGGCTACCAGGCGCTTGGGATCGACAAAGCTCTCGCCGATATAAAACGGGGCGATCTCGACCACGCCAGCCTCGCGCATTTCCTTGGTTATGCGTTTGAAAAGCTCCCAATCGAGGTCGGTCGTCGATGTCTCGCGGAACTGCAAAGCACAGAAGGCACAGCGGTAATTGCAGCGTTGCGTAAGCTCTATTTTAACTGACTTGGGCGCGGGCGGAGCGACTTGTAGATACTCCGGCTTGATGAGCGTGATTGCGTCGATACGGTCGGTGATAGACTCTATGATAACGGCACCTGCAAGTCAGTCAAAGACCGAGACTTGTCATCCAGACCTGGATTACCTCGTTCGCCTTCCTGTTCGAAGATGAAATAGACGTTCGACATGGGATCCACCTGCTCGATACCACCCGCTGAAGTACGTAACCAATCCTCTAGTGGATTACTGATAGCATGCACATTACTGTCATTATACTCAGCATGAGCAAACCCTTGACCCATCTGGAACACCTTTCGTTCAGCGCCTTGCCACCGGATCGTGACCTGTGTAACAGGAACGTGGACGACAACATCTGAACTTGTCGCGTTTATCATTGCATTACTCCTTTTTCCTTGTCTGATAGTTGTTGAAGCACCTTGGCGGACTCGCCAAAGAACTTGAGCCGTGGTGATTCGCCTGGGGCCAGCGGTTTACCGCTATACTCATGTTCGTACATGCAGGGAGCCATCGGGATCATGTCGGCGCTATAGACGGCTTGCCAGGCGTCCACCTCGGCTTTGGTCTTGAGCGCCCGCATGCCGACGATCATCTCGATGAAGCCATCCCACAGGAATTCCACCGCTGGCACGCCCCATCGCCGTATGAGTGGTTTTGTCATCCATCGCAGGCGTGGGTTAATGCGCATGTAGATACCCATGACGCTAAACGGGGCATCCCATGCGTCATGCTGCGGATTCATGGTGTGGCTTCCATATCCGGGCTGGAAGCAGCAGAAGGAGTACGGCAAGTACTGTCGGAGATGTGTAATATCGCCGAGGCCGCCAATCCCAGGTCCGTAGGGTAGCCGGAGCGTGAGATTTGGGAGTGCAGACTGAGCAAGAACGCGATGAGCCTCTCGGATGAAAGTCCACACGTCGGACAAGTGCTCGAAGCAGTGGTGGCTTTCCACGCTTCCGATACTAGAGTCTGGAAACGGCCAAGGCTTACAGGCGTCAAAGACGATATCGATGTTTGGTGCTCCATATAGATCGCAGTTGATCAGGGCTCCTTTCGGCGTTCGGCCTGCGCCGATGTTGAGGCTAGGGAGCTTTTGCATCAGTCGTACTTATGTTCCACCAGCTTGGGACCGCCAGCACCGACGATATAGCCGCGCCCTGCGAACTTAGGATCGTTCTCAAGCTGCCACATGTAGTCGTCTATATCCGTGACGTAGTAGTCGATCTGGCCGCAGATGACGGTTGGGTCGCACCATACCTCGAAGCCGGCCTCTTTGACGTTGGTGAAGAAGTACATGTCGGAGCCGTAGCCGCTGTATTCCTGGGCGGTAGCTGACTTCACGTCAAACCAAGGCTTGGCTAGGGTCTCGAACACTTTGCGCTTGATCAAGGCACAACCGAGACCGATATGATCTACCGGGAACGCCGTATCGCGTGGGAAGAGGCTCACGGGTGTATGCAGATATTTGCCGCTCTCATGCGCGATTCGTCGCTTATCCCACTCGATGGCCGGGGCCTTCTTGTAAAGGCAAGGCTGGCCACGAGCCGGCTGCACTTCGCCCCGCAGGAAATAGACGCCCCCAGCGATGTCCTTGTCCAGCTCTGCTAGCTTCGTGATAGTGTCATGCGGTAGAATCATGTCCATCTCCGTCATGAAGAGATGGGTGAAGGACTCGTCCTGTAACATTTCCTCGGCGAGCTGATTCTCCGCATTGGCCGTGTACGTGCGATCCGTGACGCCTGCACCACCAATCTTGCCGACCTGCTGGCAGGCAAAATGCCTGGCCGTGTAGCCGACTACCCGGAGCCAGCTTGCGACGGCGGGCGCCCACATTGGACCATACGCCGTAGCACCAAAAGCGATATTCGTTTCCATCTTCTAAACCTCGAAAGAAAAGATCGGACCTCCCACGCCCCACCACCCCACCCCTGTACATTGGGGGTCAGGGAAGGGAAAAGAGGGGATCACCACATGCACTGACCTTTTTCATCCTTGTAGACACGTATAGGCTGAGGCGCCCTAGTCACGGGGATATGTCGCTTGGCCATCTCCTGGATTAGCCCGTCTCCGTAAAACATCGTTCTAACTTCCGGCATGCGGTCTAGGTCGTTGAGCAAAATCGCCGCATGATCTTCCCAGTTACGGTTGGTGTAGTAGCGTTTGCCCTCATACTGAATCCAGTCCATATCTAGGGGCGGGTGCGGATGCTCCGTAGCGTGGGTCCGGCCCTCTCCGTCCACCGATCCGTCGAAACCAAACATGTGCAGGTTGGCATGTCCCATGATCCGGGCAAGTTTGATCGTCCGGGGTCCAACCGTATGTCCGCCCGTCATGATCCATTCCATCTTCGGGTAGAAGGTGAAAATCTCCGGCTCTAAAAACAACATGTGCCATAGCTTGACCTTGGAGCGATGCAGCTCTAGCTTGTCGAAATAAGTTGGGTGACAAATGGAACTGATAAGATATTCTACGTCTCTGTGTGGTTCGCCGAGGATATCAGCCTTGTAGGCGCGTGGGTCGGAGTCAACATGATAAGTCGGCACCATGCCTCTCTCAACGAGGAACCTATGTGCGCCACTACAGGTGTAAATGATTTTAAAGTTGGACAACTGCGTCCATGTATGACGCAAACTAGGTCCGAATGCCACAATTGCGACTGGCTCAT
>Ga0326597_10002855_pt1 | contig 25535 bp, 22 predicted proteins | sample RVTome_12_FD_203789 | JGI IMG/M metagenome (GOLD analysis project Ga0326597, IMG submission 203789) | Soil microbial communities from uranium-contaminated site in the Upper Colorado River Basin, Wyoming, United States - RVT100D185 | ecosystem: Environmental > Terrestrial > Soil > Contaminated >... | reverse complement strand
GCGAACGACACGGCCAGCCCGAGCAGCAGCAGCCCCAGCACGAGCGCGCCGATCGCGTAGGTGCGGTTCGAGATGCCGAAGAGGAACGGCAGCTGGCTGCACGGCAGCAGGGTGGCTGCCCACAGGCTCGCCTGACGGCCCGTCGTCGCGCCCGTTTTGTCTACGACGGGCAGCATCGCCAGGCCCGCCGCGGCGTACTGGTCGCGGTACAGCCACGCGATGGCGAGGAAGTGCGGCAGTTGCCAGACGAACATGATGAGGAACAGCGACCAGGGCCCGACGGCCTGGAGCGATCCGCTTGCCGCCCACCCGATCATGGGCGGCAGGGCGCCCGGCACGGCGCCGACCACCGTGGCCAGCGACGTGTGTCGCTTGAGCGGCGTGTAAACCAGCGTGTAGACGACGAACGTCACCAGCGCGACGGCCGTCGCGGCCAGATTCGATCCTAGCCAGATGATCGCCAGCCCGGCGAGCGCCAGGCCGATCGCCATCGCGCGGCCGGTCGCCGGCTTCATCCGACCCTGAGCGATCGGGCGCTGCTCGGTGCGCCCCATCAGCCGGTCGGTCACGCGTTCGTCCACCTGGTTCTCTGCGGCCGCGCCGCTCGCGACGAGCGCCGTTCCCGCGCACACCACGGCCAGCGCGACCGGATCGAGCGGGGCCGGCGCACCCAGATAGTAGCCGCCCGCCGTCGTCGCGACCACCAGGGCGTTGACGCGGACCTTCGTGAGGACGATCAGGTCGGCAAGGGGTGTAGGTTCCGACACGGCCGAACGCGTTCCTTCGTGCTGGGCGACGACGGTCATGTGCGCCCGACGGCGGCGTCAGCCCGAGAACGTGAATGACGCGGCGGCTTGCTCGCGCGGGGCGACGGTCACCTGCTGGGTGAGCCGCCCGAGCCGCTCGTGCCAGACCTCGACGGTGTACGTCCCCGGCGGGACGCCCGCGATCTCGAACGACCCGTCCGCCGAGGTCACGTCGAAGAACGGATGATCGACGACGCCCACGTGCGCGGTCATCCAGTTGTGCACGTTGCAGGTGAAGCGGACCATGACTTCGGGAATCGTGAACGTGCGGGTCAGGCGCATCCCCCTGACGGGCTGCCCCTCGTTGAACTCGACGTTCTGGTTCGGCATCGCGTGCACGTTGTGCAGCGTGTCGTCGGAGTTGAGGATCTCCAGCACCTGGCCCGCGCGAATGCCGATGACCCGCGGCACGTACCGGCAGCCGGACTGGTCGAGCACCACCGCCGTGTCGGGAACCGGGAAACCGTATTTCGGATCGAGCCCGGCCTTCACCCAGACGAACGCGTTCTGGAGGCCGCCCGAGTCGTCCACCAGCACGGCGTCGCTGGCCGCGCTGGGTCCGGCGGCTGCCACGCACGCTGGGTCCGCGCTCATCCGCAGGAGATCGGGCGCGGGCACCATGCCCGAGAAGCGGACGGTGCCGGAGATGCTGCCGGCCGTGGCACGGTCAACCGCCTCGGTCCCGCCGGTGCGGGCGCGCGGCGCCTCGGGCGGCGATCCGCAGGCCATCATCGAGACCAGCGCGGCAGGGACGAACACGTGGAGCGTCGGAGAATGTCGAGTCATCGGGAAAGCAGAGGTCGTTCGGGCGGCCAGAGGCCAAGTCCCATTATGGCCGACTTGACCGTTTTCTCGCCACGATGGTAGCGTTCAGGGTTCCTGTTTCCGCGACCGGGCCGGTATCGTCTAGGGGTCAGGACACGTGGTTCTCAGCCACGGGACCGGGGTTCGAATCCCCGTACCGGTACCATCCCTCCGAGCGATTCCGATCATGTGAGAGGCCAGTCGCGGTGCTCACCGCGTCCAGACCAGCACGCGCTCGCCGTCGGGTGTCCGCAGGTCGAAGATCAGCACCGGGCCCACGCGTTCCAGTTGCGCGAAGTCGAGGTCGAGCTCCTGGAGATCGAACCCGCCGTCGTGGCGGAAGTCCAGGTTCTTGTCGCCGAGGCGCAGCATCCAGAAGGGCAGGGAGATCCGGGAGAGACGTTCCTCGTCCGGGTCCCAGGCGAGTATCCACAGGTGCTGCGGGTTGTGCGGCGACGTGGGCAGGTCCCGGAGGTGGCGGGTGGGTCGGGGCCGCTCGTCGCTGTCGAGCTCGAAGAGCGGCCGCTCGTCACGGAACTCGCGCCGGATCTCGTCGAAGGCCCGGAGCGCGTCGGCGCTCGACGTGGGGCCCGTGCTGATGTTCGAGGCCACGAAGTAGATGCCCAGACCGGCGATCGCAGCCAGCGCCACGATGCAGAGGCCCAGGCAGGCCGCGATGATCCAGATCCATGTCTTCGTGGTCGCCACGTCATTACTAGTCTACGGGCCAATCATTCCTGGCGTTTCCTCGACGGCAGGCGCGCGCCCGGCCGGGGGAACGGGGACCGGCCCGGCTCGAATGGGCGCCCGATCAGGTTCTCCGCCTCGCGCCGGGCGACGGGGTCCTGGTTCCTGCCGGCAAGGTCCCGCGCCGCCCGGTAGGCCTCGACGGCTTCCGCCCGGCGTCCCGCCAGATCGGCCAGCTTCCCGCGCTCGAGATGAACCCTGCCCCGAATCCAGCCGGCCGGATTGCCGGTCAGCGCGTCATCCAGGTCCCGCCTGGCGTCGGCCTGTCGTCCCAGCTCGACTCTGGCCGCCGCGCGCTTGTAGAGCCAGAGGGCGCGTTCGCCGGGGACACGCGGACGCGTGTCTTCAGGCAACCGCGCGATCTCCCGCGTCAGGATTTCGTCGGCTCGCGCGGCCTGGCCCGCCCGCAGGGCGGCGGCCGCCACCTCGAGCCGAAAGAGACGGTTGCGCGGAAACGTGTCGGACAGCCGCTCGGCCATGCGGAGCGCGTCGCCGTACCGCTCCTCGCGCGTGTAGATGAGCAGCAGCGCGGGCACCGCATCCACGACCGACGAGGGGTCGCGCGTCGCCGACTCGATCATCGAGATGCCTCGCTCCTTGCCGCCGCCGAACCCGACCAGATAGGCGAGCCAGCGGGATGGGAATCGCAGCGTGGACACGATGTAGCGGTAGGTGCCCACGATCACGTTGGCGCCGACGTGATCCGGGTCGGCGTCGAGCACGTCTTCCTGAGCGTTGAAGGCCTTTCGCGCGGCGCCGAAGGCGGCCGCCGGACTGCCGTCCATCGACGCGCGGAACGAAGCCTGGATCGCATAGACCGCGCCGGCGTCGTAGCGGGCTTCGAGGTCGTGCCGGTTGCGGTCGAGGCGCGCCTCGGTGAGCGCGATCGCGCGATCGAGCGCCGCGCTGAACTCGCGCTCGAGCTCCGCCGGAATGGGCGGGCGCGTGTCCTTCGACTTCGTCAGGCTGCCCATGAAGTAGTCGACCGTCACGGCGCCCATGCGGAACAGCATGTTCGTCCAGAGGACGGTGGCCAGCAGCCGGTGCGACCTGGATTCATCCGGCTGCTCGGCCACGAGCTGCCGCGCCAGGCGGACGGCTTCGTCGTGATCGAGATTGAATGCGGCCGCGTAAACGCGATCGGCGAGGTCCGCCGCGGGCGGCCGGTCGGACTGCCTGGAGATGGGCGCCGCCGGCGTCCACACGAGCCCCAGAACCAGCAGGAGCGCAGGAAGCCGCATCGATAAACCTGTTATATCAGGCTGACTTGCTGGCCGCGTCCGGCGGCCCGCGCGCGCTCGACGGTGAGCTCGGCCGCCACGAGGTCCTCGACGGCCATGCCGAGCGACTTGAAGACGGTGACCTGCGAGGCGCTGCTGCGGCCCGCTGCCTGTCCGGCCACGAGCGAGCCCAGCTCGCCGGCGATGTGCGCGTCGGTGATGGCGCCTTCGCGAATCGGGATCAACAGGTCGCCGGACTCGGCGAGCGCGCCCGTCCGCGAGTCGACGAACACACGGGCGCGGACGATGAGATCCGTGGGCATCTCGCGCTGGTCGGGCCGGCAGGCGCCGACGCCGACGACGTGAGCGCCATCCGCGATGTCCTCGGAGGCGACGACCGGCGTCTTCGACGACGTCGCGAGGACAACCACGTTCGCGCCGCGAGCGGCCTCGCGGGCCGTGGCGACGGCGCGCACCGCGAGCCTCGTGGACTCGCGCATCTGGGCGGCGGCACGGTCGCGATGCTCGACCGACGGGCTCCACACGCGGACGTCGTCCAGTTGCCGGACGTGGCGAATCGCCTCGAGGTGGCTCCTGGCCTGAACTCCGCTCCCGATGATGCCGAGCACCCGGGCTTCATCGCGCGCCAGCCGTTTGACGGACACCGCGGACACCGCCGCGGTCCGGGCTTCGGTGATGTACCGGCCGTCGAGAAGCGCCTTCGGCGCGCCGGTCTCATGGTCCAGGAGCAGGATGGTCGCGAGATGCGAGGGCAGTCCCCGGGCGTGGTTGCGCTCGTACACCGTGACGAGCTTGGCGCCGACCACCGCGGACCGATCGAGGGCGGCGGGCATGACGCCGAAATAGGCGCGGTCGGCGCCGATCTCGAGGACGGTCCGGACCGGCTGGGTGACCTCGCCGGCCGAAAAGGCCGCGAGCGCCCGCTCCATCGCGGCAATCAGATCGGGCATGGGCAGGAGCGCCCTGACGTCTCGTTCGGTGAGGAGCAGCATGGGGACGGGCGAGTTTTCCACAGTTTGCCCCATTTCGGTGCCAGGGGTCGGTCGGATACGCTACCGACCTCTGGCACCGAAGCGAGGCAAACTGTGGAAAACTCGCCCGTCCCCCTCCGTACGATCGACGCCCACACGGCGGGAGAGCCGTTGCGGCTCGTCGTCGAGGGCTGGCCGGCGCCCGAGGGCCGGACCATGCTCGAGCGGCGCGCCTGGGCCCGCGAGCACCAGGACCACCTGCGCCGCGCGCTGATGTTTGAGCCGCGCGGCCACCTCGACATGTACGGCGCCCTGCTGACCGAGCCCGAGCGCCGCGATTCGGACGCCGGCGTCCTCTTCATGCACAACGAGGGCTTCAGCACGATGTGCGGCCACGGCATCATCGCCGTCGCCACCATCGCGCTGGAACGGCGCCTGCTCACCGGCACGGACGACGGCGCGGCGACGGACGGCTCAACCGTGACCCGGGCGCTCACGCTCGACGCGCCCGCCGGCCAGATCCGCGCCAGCGCCCGCATCAAGCACGCGTCGGGACGACGCCGCGTCACCGCGGTGTCGTTCGTCAACGTGCCGTCGTTCGTGCTGGCCTCCGGCCTGCCGATCCAGCTCGGCAAGCGCGCCGTGACCGTCGACGTCGCGTTCGGCGGCGCGTTCTACGCGATCGTGGATGCCGAGTCCGCCGGCCTGCCGATGACGTCCGGCCGCCTCGACGAGCTACGGCACGCCGGCATGGCCATCAAGGCCGCCGTCGAGGCAGCCGTCAAGGTGATTCACCCGGACGAGCCCGAGCTCGAGGGCATCTACGGCACGATTTTCACCGGCCCGCCTTCCGGCGAGGCCGCGCACCTTCGCAACATCACCGTGTTCGCCGAGGCCGAGGTTGACCGCTCGCCGTGCGGCACCGGCACCTGCGCGGTGCTCGCAGTGCTCGACGCGATGGGCCTGGCGAAGGACGACGAGCCGTTCGTCCACGAGAGCGTGATTGGGACGACGTTCAGCGCGCGCGTGATCGGCCGCACGGAGGTCGGCGGGCTGCCGGCCATCGTCCCCGAGCTCACCGGCGAGGCGTGGATCACCGGCGAGCACACGTTCCTCGTGGACGAACGGGATCCGCTTGCGGGCGGCTTCCGGTTGTAGCGGTCTGGAGCCGGCGCTCTGTCAGCCGGCGCTGACGAGGGCGTGCGCCTTGCGAATCAGGTCGCGCATGTCGTCGAAGCCAAGCGCGGCGACCGCTTCGTCCGCGGCCAGCCAGGCGCACTTCCGCTGCTCAAGCGCCTCGCCGTCGCGCTCGTAGCGCATCAGGAAGAAGAGCGCGCGGACGTCGCCGCGCGACGTCTCGAACTCGATGGTGCCGAGCCGCCCGCCGACGGTCGCGACGACACCGGCCTCTTCGAGCACCTCGCGCGTCGCGGTTTCGGCCGGCGATTCGCCCTCGTCGATGTGGCCCTTCGGCAGCACCCACGCGTCGGGCTGCCGCTTGGCGGACACCACGAGGAACCGCACCCTCCCGCCGTCGGTTCTGACGACGACGCCTCCGGCGTGCGACGGCCGCATCACGTGTCGAGCCGCCCCATCAGCCCGAGGAGGCCGGTCGTCAGCCAGGGCACGTAGGTGATGAGCAGGACGCCGATGCCGAGGATGAGCAGCATCGGCAGCGTCGCGCGCGCCACCTCGAGCACGGGCTTCTCGAACCGGTACGACGAGAGGAACAGGTTGAGCCCGACCGGCGGCGTCAGGTAGCCGAGCTCGAGGTTCGCGATGAAGATGATCCCCAGGTGCACGGGGTGAATCTCGAACGCCGGCCCGAACTTCAACAGCAGCGGGACGATGACGATGGTCGCCGAGAAGATGTCGATGAACGCCCCGACCACCAGCAGGAACAAGTTGAGGATCAGCAGGAACGCGATCTTGGACTCGACGTAGGTCTGGGTCCAGAGCAGCAGCCGGTCCGGGACGCCGGCGAAGATCATGTAGTCGGTCAGGCCCTTGGCCGCCGCCAGGATGATCAGCACGCCGCCGACGATCGTCAGGCACTCGGTCGAGACGCGGACCAGCTCGCGGCCGATCGGCAGCTCCCGGTGGACCACGCTCTGGACAACGATGGCGTACAACGCCGTGATGGCTGCGGCCTCGACCGCCGTGGACCGCAGCACGAAGATCGATCCCAGCACGATCGCCGGCATCGCCAGCTCCCACTTGGCGATCCAGACGGCGCGCATCGCGGCGCCGGCGGCGAACGCCGAGCGTGGCACCGTGCTCCGGCGTCCTTCGCGCACTCCCCAGGCGGCGATGAGCGTCGTCAGCAGGAGACCGGGCAGGATGCCGCCGATGAACAGGTTGTCAATCGGCTGTTCCGCCACGACCGCATAAAGGATGAGCGGCAGGGCGGGCGGCAGCAGCAGGCCGAGCGATCCCGACGCGGTGAGCAGGCCGAGCGAGAACCGCTCCCGGTAGCCTTCCTTGATGAGGGCAGGAAACAGCAGGCCGCCGAGCGCGAGGATCGTCACGCCTGAGCCGCCCGTGAACACCGTGAAGAACGAGCAGACGAACGCGCACACGACCGCGGTGCCGCCCGGAATCCAGCCGAACCACGCGCGGAACAGACCCACCAGCCGCTCCGACGACCGGCCCTCGGCCAGCACGAAACCCGCCAGCGTGAAGAGTGGGATGGCCGGCAGCACCGGATTGGTCGCCATGTCGTAGGCGAGATTCACGTTCAGCAGCGGCACCTGCCCGTCGATCAGGTTCAGGAGCAGGGCGGCGCCCCCGAGCAGCGCGAAGATCGGCGCGCCCAGCAGGCCCGCCGCGACGATGAACAGGAGACCCGGCCAGGCGGTGCGGTCCAGCAGCAGGTCCGGCCACAGCCAGATCGTCAGGGCGGCCAGCAGGCCGACGCCCGCGACGCTCCGTTCGCGCCAGGTGCTGCCCCCGCGCCAGACGAGCCGGAACGTCACGAGGATCATCCCCGCCGGCATGCCCAGCTGGGCGATCCACTTGGGGATGTCGGGGCCGACCGAGTCGGCCGCGCGCGTGTTCAGCACGACGAGATCGATGGCGCCCCACGTCAGCAGTCCGGCGACGGCGGCCGCGGCCGCGGCCGAGACGAGCGCCGCGGCGCGCCGCGTCCGGCCCTCGGGGATGAACGTCGCGGTGGCCAGCGCCAGCAGCTTGCCCTCGCGTGCGGCGATCGCCGCGCCGAGGAACGCGACCCACAGCGTCAGGTGCTGCACGAGGGTGATGGCGCCCGGAACGAAGGTCGTGTTGAACCAGCGCGCAACCATCTCGCCGACCGGCAGCAGCACCATGGCCAGCAGCACGCTGCTGGCGAAGGCGTTCTCGATCCGCGCGACGGCCGTGCCCGGCTGCCGTGTCACCGTCGCGCCTGCCGGTAGCCGTCGCGGGCCTTGACGGCCAGGTCGTAGATGTCGTTGGGGACGAGCGCCCCGCGCATCGACTCGACGAGCGGCCGGCTCGTTGCCGCGAAGTCGGCCGCGGGCTTGAGCACCCTGAGCGAGCGCTGCTGCATCTCCTTGACCGCCTCGAGATCCTGGGTCGGGATCTTCTGTTCGAGGCGCTTCTCGAGGGCTTTGGCCGACTCGACGAGCTTCGCCCGGATGTCCGCAGGCACGCGGTTCCAGGCGCCGGTGTTGACGACGATGGCGCCCATGAGGGGCGTAAGCTCGACGTCGAGCATGTAGGGCGTTTCGCGATACCACTGGAATACCAAGGCCGCGTAGGGTGGTGCCGGCATGGCATTGATGCCGCCGCTTGCGAGGCTCGCGGCGATGTCGGTCTGGCTGAGCGGCACGGGCGTGAAGCCGTTGCGCCGGTACCAGTTCTCGAACGCGCTGTCGCCCGCGCTCGTGAACAGCCTCGCCTTCTTGAGCTCGGCAATCGACGCGATCTCGGCCTTGCTGAAAATGTGCACCCAGCCGCCGAATCCCCAGGCCAGGAACGTCAGGCCCTGCGCGTCGAGCCGCCGCGCCAGCACGGGCTCGAGCGCGTCGGCCACGGCGGATATCTCCGCGAGCGAGCCGAAGAAGAAGGGCAGCGAGAAGACGTTGTAGCCCTCGTCGAGCAGGCCCAACCCGGTCGTGAGGGCGGCCGCTTCGGGCCGCACGCCGGCGCGCAACTGCGTGATGATCTGCGAGTCGGTGCCCAGCCGGCCGCCGGGGGCGACCTGCAGGCGGACGCGGCCGCCGGAGATCGCGCCCCACTCGGACGCCATCTGGCGGAGCTCGATGTCCCAGACGGAGCCTTCGGGCGCCAGGCTCGCCAGCGTCAGCGTCACGCGCCCCTGCGCCGCCAGATCCGCCGGCGCGCTCGTGACGGCGAGGGCGGCGGACGCCGCACCGGCGAGGATCATCCACATCCGTTTCATTGACCGCTTCCTTCGCTCACGCCAAAGAACAGGTCGTCGACCCGATCGAGGAGCCGCCGCGCGCGGCGCTGCGCGATGATCGACGGCAGCCGCAGGTCCGGGTTCGCGCTCGGGTCGATGGCGAGGGCCTGGGTGAGCATCGTCACGAACTCCGCGCGGTTCTGCGTCTCGACCGAGACCGACGCCGCCAGCGTCACGTAGGGCCCGGGATCGAGGCCCTTCGACAGGGCCACGGCGCGCGCGAAGTGCTCGCGCGCGCGATCCGGCGAGCCGCCCATGGCGGCGGGCAGCGCTTCGATCGAGATCATCGCGGCGTGGATCGCGCCGTTCTGGAACGTCTCGTCGATCGCGAGCGCGCGGGTCATCAGCGCCCGGACGGCCGGGACGTCGGCGACCAGCGCGGGCCGGCCCTGGCCGATCGAAATCGCGGCGCCCCACGACGCGCCGGTCCAGTAGAGCAGCTCGACGTCGCGCGCGCGCGCCCAGCCCAGCGCGTTCGCGGGGTCGGCCTGCAGCGCGCGCTCGACCCCGGGGTGGCGCAGCTCCATCGCGCGGATGCAGTACCCCCGGCCTCGCAGGTAGAGCTTCAGCGCACGTTCCTTCATCGCCATCGACGCCGCGAAGTCGTCCGGCTCGACGATCTCCGCGTCCGTCTGGATGAAAGCGTACGCGTACTGCGTGAACACGCTGCACGTCGCGCGCAGCAGGTCCTGGTTGCCCGGCACCGACTCGAGGAGCGACTCGTACAACTTCAGGGCGAACGGAATCGCTTCCCGTACGAGCTCCGGGTCCTCGTCGGACGAGAACGTCGCCCCGCTCTCCGAGAGCATGCCGGCCACGCTATTGACGGCCATCTTCTTCAGCGAGCAGCCCGAGAGCGCGATCGCAATGGCCGCGACGGCGGCGAGCCGGGCCGCAGGCGACGTTGGCGGGTCCCGGAAGGTCATTCGCAACACAGCACTATACCCGTTCAGGGAAGGATCTGACGGAGGAGGCCCCGATCGTTACAGCGGCACGCTACCGGCGCCCGCCCTCGGCCTTCGGCGCCAGATAGCTGCGCCGCGCCCGCACCGTGGCGCCGCGCCGCGCGCGCAGCTCGATCGTGTGCGTGCGGCCGTCGAGCTTCTGCGGCGTGAACGCAAGCACGTACTGATGGTGCAGCTCGTTGGTCACCTGGGCGAACGTCGCGTTCACGTCGTCGTTCGGGCCGAGCAGGACGTGGCCGCCACCGGTCTGGAACGCGAGGCTGCGGAGGGCCTCGGTGGCGCGCCGCGTCGCCTCGTGCGGCGACCGCGCCGGGCGCTCGCCGGACGCCGGCGAGCGGTGCAGCACGACCTGATAGAGCGCCAGCTCGAGATCCGGCCACCGCGTCATCGGGAACTGGACGACGTAAATCATGACTTCGTCGCTTCGCAGCTCGTCGAGAAAGCGCTCGCGCGCCTGGCGGCTGGCCGTGTCGCCGCCGTCGGTGAACAGCATCACGACGCGCCGGCCGCCGAGCGAGGCCAGCTCCCGGCGCGTCTCGTCGAGGCTGTCCCAGATCCGCGTCGGATTGCCGATGTCGAGGTTCTCACGGAGGCCGTGCAGCAGCCGATCGCGGTCGGCGGTGAGGTCGGTGGCCCACCGGATCTTGTCCGCAAAGCTTCCGACGCGCGCCTGATCGCCCGGCATCAGCCGGATGACAAACTGCTCGGCCGCCTCGACCGCGCGTTCGTAGCTCAGCGTCATGCTCGCGCTGGTGTCCACGAGCAGCGTCGCGGTGATCGGCTGGAACGTGCTCTGGAACAACGTCAGCGCCTGCGGCTTCCCGTCGTCGAGCACCGTGAAATCGTCTTCGGTCAGGTCGGTGACGAGCTCGCCGAACTCGTCGAGCACGGTGGCGTAAATCGCGACGGTTTCGACCCCGGCGCGGAACGCCGGGCGCTGCTGCTGCGGCGTCGCGGGCGGGCCCTGCGCGCCGATCGTCCCCGTCGCCGCGACGGCCCCGAGGGCCGCGGCCGCGGACAGGATCCACCGAGGCGCGCGCGGGGCCATCTCGCTACCGTGTCACACGTTCCCGGTTCGGGCCCGGCGGCAGGTCGGTGCCGGCGGGCGTGGCGAGATAGCTCTGGCGGGCGCGCACCGTCATCCCGCGCACTTTCGTCTTCACCTCGAGCTTGTGCACCTTGCCGTCGAGTGCTTCCGGCGAGAAGCCCAGCACGTACTGACGGTGCAGCTCGTCGGCGACGCGCGTGAACGTCGGTCCCAGCTCGTGCGCCTGCGTCAGCTCGAAGTAGCCGCCGCCGGTCTGGAGCGCGAGCGGCCGCAGGCCGCGGTCGGGCCGCGTCGTCACCCAGGACTGGCCGTTGAAGTACCGGCTGCGATAGCCGATGCCGTAGACCATGTAGTTCTCGGCCTGCGCCCGGTCGATGACGTCGCCGCGCCCGGCCATCGTGCTGGCGTTGTCGTCGCCGTCGGTGAAGACGAGGACGACGCGCCGGCCCGACGCGCTCGAGAGCTCGGCCATGCTGAGCAGCACCGCGTCCCAGAGGCGCGTCGGATTGCCGAACTGGATCTCGTTGCGCAGGATACCCAATAACTGATCCCGATCGTTCGTGAAGGGCATGCCCTGGCCGGGCCCGAACAGGATCTTGTCCGAGAAGGACCCGATCTTGGCCTGGTCCTCGGGAAGCAGGCGGATGACAAACTGCTCGGCCGCGTCCTTCAGCAGGTCGAGGTAGAGCGTCATGCTGCCGCTCGTGTCGAGCATCACGACGACGGTCAGCGGCTGGACGTCGGCGGTGAAGTTGGTGATGGTCTGCAGCTTCCCGTTGTCGTAGATCTCGAAGTGCTCGCGCTCGAGGTCGGGCACGAGACGGCCGTCGCTGTCGATGACGGTCGCGTAGATCGGCACGGTCTCGACGCCCGCGCGGAACTGCGGCTGCTGGGCGAGTGGAGTGGCCGCGAGCAGGCCGAGCGCGACCAGGGCCGCCGGAGCCGATCGGAGGATTCGCACGGTTGTCATGCTCCTGCTGTCTCCCCTACGTTACTACGCGGCCCGGCAGGGCGGTAAGCTAGATCTGGCGGCATGACATGCTGATCGTCTTCGACCTCGACGGGACCCTCATCGACTCGGCGCGCGATCTGGCGGACAGCACGAATGAGGTGCTCGCCAGCTACGGCGCCGTGCCGCTGCCGAGCGACGACGTCGTGGCGATGGTCGGCGACGGCGCCCGCATGCTGCTGGTCCGGGCGCTCGCCGCCGCCGGCGCCGACGCGCCTCTCGACGACGCGCTTGGACGATTCCAGCGGGTCTACGACCGCCGGCTCGTCCTGCACACCCGGCCCTACGCCGGCATCGGCGAGGCGGTCGCCTCGCTGTCGGCACGCGCCAGCCTGGCCGTGCTCACCAACAAGCCGCTCGCGCCAGCGCGAAAACTGCTCGAGACATTCGACCTGGCGGCGCGGTTCCGCTGGGTCCTCGGCGGCGACGGTCCGTTTCCGCGCAAGCCCGACCCGGCCGCCCTGGCGCACCTGATGGCCGAAGCCGCCGTGCCGGCGGGCCGAACGCTCTTCGTCGGGGACTCGCCGATGGACGTGGCAACGGCCCGCACCGCCGGCGTAACCTTGTGCCTCGCCCGCTACGGATTCGGGCACCGCAACGGATCGGGTCCCGGGCCGGGGGACCTCGTCGTCGACGACCCGCGCGATCTGGCGCGGACGATAGAGAGATTTCTGGACCAGGGGAGTCGCACATGAAGAAGCTGTCGCTCGTTGTCGCGCTGTGCCTGCTCGCGCCGCTGGCGTCACCGCCGCCCGCGGCCTTCACCCGGGTGCCGGCCCGCCAGCCGGCCGGGCTCGACGCCGCGGTGCAGCTTTACCGCGACGCCGTGTCGCGCGGCGAGTTGCGCGGCGCCGTGCTCTACGTCGCGCGCGACGGCGAGGTCCTCCTGCACGAGGCCGTCGGCTTCAAGCACCACGCCTACCGGCTCCCGATGGAGACGGACACGCTGTTCCGGATGGCGTCGAACACGAAGCCGGTCGTCGCGACTGCCGTGCTGATGCTGGCCGAAGAAGGCAAGCTGGCGCTGACCGATCCCGTTGCGAAGTACCTGCCGTCCTATGACAACGACAAGTCGCGGCGCGTGACGATCGAACAGCTTCTGACGCACTCGTCGGGCTTGAGGATTGGGCCGATCTTCTATCCGTTCGCAGAGGGCGAGGAGCCGACCCTGCAGGCGGCGGTCGCCAAGTTCGGGGCCGAGGGGCCGTCCGAGCCGCCGGGCGCGTACTCGTACAACAACGCCGGCTACAACACCCTCGGCGCGATCGTCGAGGTCGCCTCGGGCCAGCCGCTCGAGGCGTTCCTCAAGGCGCGCATCTACGATCCGCTCGGGATGACCGACACGCTCAACCACGAGGATCCGGCCAAGGTCCACCGGATGGCGACCGTCTACCGCGGGCGGCGGTCGGGGGGCCGCGGGGGGCCGCTCGTGTTCACGCAGGGCTTCACGCCCGGCGACGCCCCCGACTTTCCCGTGATTCGCGCGTCGGGCGGGATGATCTCGACGACCGGCGACTACGCGCGGTTCCTGGAGATGTTCCGGCGCGGCGGCGAGCACGACGGCCGGCGTCTGCTCCGCGCCGAGACAGTCGCGTCGGCGATCGCGCCGAGGGTGAAGGCGGGCGCCGATGCGTCATACGGGTACGGCTGGAGCATCCGGGCCGACGGCAGCTACGGCCACAGCGGCTCGGACGGCACGATGGCGTGGGTCGATCCGGCGCGCGGTGTCATCGGGATGGTGTTGACGCAGAGCCCGGGCGGGAACAACCCGGTCACCCAGTTCCGCGAGCTCGTCAGGGCGTTCGTGAGCCGGTCGCGATAGCCGCCGGCGGCCTTCCGGGCCCCTGGGCTTTCTGGTCCGGCCGGCCCGCGAGCACCTTGGCGACCGCCGGGCCGATGGCAGCCGCCATGCGCCGGTACCCGTCGACGTCCGGGTGCAGGTCGTCGGGCGAGGCGGCGAGACGATCCGGATCGTCGGGCGCGGCCACCGCCGCGCGCGTGTCCACGAAGGTGATGTTGCCGTCCCGCTCGGCCTCGGCCGCCATCCACTCGTTGATCGCCCGCATCCGCTTGTTCTGGTCCGCCGTCGCCGTGTTGAACGGCGCGATCGATCCCGCGACGACGGAGATGCCGGCCTCGGCCGAGCGGTCGTAGAGCTTCCGCAGGTTGCCGGTCGCGAACTCCACGGGGCGGCCCTGGTAGACGTCGTTGACGCCCGCGATGATCACGACGACCTGCGGCCGCTGCGACAGCACGTCGTCGTCGAAGCGCGCGGCGATCTGATCGGTGCGCTCGCCGTCGACGCCGCGGTTGAGCACCCGCCAGTGCGGGTTCTGCTCGACGAGCCAGTACGCGTACTGGCTCTTGACGTCGCCCTCGCCGTCGGGCCGCGCTTCGACGGGCGATCGGTATCCCGGCGTCCCGGCCGTCGTCGAATCACCCAGCGCGACGATCAGGACCGGCATCCGGGGCGCGCCCTTCCACGTGCTGATTCGCTCACTCGCTCATTCACTCTTTCGCTCCATTTCATTCGCTCATTCACTCCATTCACTAACTCGCTGAATTGGCTACCGCCTCCGCGGCTCTAAGAACGCGGAGGATGTTGCGGTAGCTGATCTTGCGGATGTCCTCATCCGAGTAGCCGCGCCTGACCAGCTCGCCGAGCAGCAGCGGGTACGTCGACACGTCTTCGAGGCCGACCGGTACGCTCGAGATGCCGTCGAAGTCGCTGCCGAGGCCGATGTGGTCGATGCCGGCCACCGTCTTGATGTGGTCGATGTGGTCGGCCACCTGCAGCAGCGACGCGCGCGGCGCCGGGTTGGCGCGGCGCCAGGCCGAGAGATCCCGCTCGACGGCGGCGTCGGTCGCGCCCGGCTGCCCGGTGAGGCGTGCGCGCTCGGTCGTCTCACGCGCGCCCCAGTCGGCGAGCTCCTGCGAGACGAACCCCGGCACGAAGGTGACCATCACGACGCCGCCGTTCTGCGGCAGGCGCCGCAGGACGTCGTCCGGCACGTTGCGGGGCACGTCGGTCAGCGCGCGGGCCGACGAATGCGAGAAGATCACCGGCGCCCGCGCGACGTCCAGCACGTCGGCCATCGTCGCCGGCGACACGTGGCTCAGGTCCACCAGCATCCCGAGCCGGTTCATCTCGCGGATGACGTCCTGGCCGAAGGCCGTCAGGCCGTCGTGCGCGGGCGTGTCGGTGGCCGAGTCGGCCCACGGCGTGTTCCGCGAGTGCGTCAGCGTCATGTAGCGCGCGCCCAGGCGGTACATCATGCGTAGCGTGCCGAGCGACGAGTCGATCGCGTGGCCGCCTTCCATGCCGATGAGCGACGCAATCCGACGCTCGCGGCGCGCGCGCTCGACGTCGTCGGCCGAGAGCGCCAGCGACAGATGGTTCGGGTACTTCGCCACCATCCGGTGGACGACGTCGATCTGCTCGAGCACCTGCGTGACCGTCTCAGACTCCGGCGTGCCGGGCGCCGGCGACGGCACGTACACCGACCAGAACTGCGCGCCGACGCCGCCCGCCTCGAGCCGGGCGAAGTCGGTCATCAGGTCGGGCTGCCGCTGCTGCAGGTCGAGCGCGTCGACGTCGCCGCGGGCGCGCTCGCGCACCTGCCACGGGTAGTCGTTGTGGCCGTCGAACACCGGCGCGTCGCGGAGCAGCCGCCGGGCGCGATCAACCTCGGGGCTCGTCTGGCCCAGCGACGCGAGCAACGCGAGGATGAGGAGCGTTCGCATGACATCGATTATAGGCTTTCGGTTCGCGGTTCGCGGTACCCGGTTCGCGGTTCCCGGTTTTCGGCTCGAGTACCGCGATCCGCGAACCGCAAGTCAATCCGCGCGAAGCGCGGACACAGGATCCATGTGCGCGGCCTGGCGGGCGGGGATGAAGCTGGCGACGAGCGCCACGCTCGCGAGGATCGCCGAGATCGCCGCGAACAGCCACCACTCGAGCGCGACGACGCCGAAGAGGGCACTTTCCATCAGCCGCGCGAGCAGGAAGCCCATGCCGAGACCCAGGGCGATGCCCAGCGCCGCCATGCGGCCGCCGCCCTGCACCGTCTGCCGCAGCACGTGGCTCGCCGTGGCGCCGAGCGCCATCCGGATGCCGATTTCCTGCCGGCGCTCGGCCACCGAGTACGCCATCACGCCGTAAACGCCGACGGCGGCCAGCACGAGCGCGATGACGCCAAACGCCATCATCACGGCCCCGATGAACCGGATGCCGGTCGTGCGCACGCGAATGGCGTCGATCATCGTGCCGACGTCGAACGGCGCCAGCGTCGGATCCACGCGCGCGACGACGTCGCGCGCCGAATCCGCGAGCACCGCCGGGTCGAGCGTGGAGCGCAGGACGAGATTCACGAGCTGGCTGGCGACCTGTTCGGCTGGCACGTATGCGGCTGCCGCGCGCCGCGAGCTGAACCAGTCGTCGATCGTGTCCCCGGTGACGCCGACGATGGTCGTCCAGGGCTCGGTTTCGGCGCCGAGCTTGATCCGGGCGCCAATCGGGCTCTCCCCGGGCCAGTACCGCTCGGCCATGGCCTGCGAGACGATCGCGACCGGCTCCGCGTCGGCGCGGTCGGACGGCCCGAAGCCCCGCCCGCCCGGCACCGGGATGCGCATCAGATCGAAGTAACTCGGCGTGACCGACCGGAAGTTGATCGAGTCGATGCGCGCGGGGTCGATCGGACGGCCGTCGATGCGCAGGTCGCGGCGCTGGTTCGACGAGCTCGACGGCAGCACCGAGGCCGAGGCCGCGTCCTCAACGCCCGCAATGGCCCGCATCTGCTCGACGAGCTGCCTCGTCACCCGCCGGCGCGACTCCGCGTCGGGATAGCCGCTCGTGGGCAGCACGAGGCGGAGGCGAAGCACGCCGTCCGGGTCGTACCCCTGCGGGCCACTCGCGAACTGCCGCGCGCCGACCGCCGCCATGCCCGAGACGACGAGCAGCGGCACGGCGATCGCCACCTCCACCACGACCAGGCTTCGGCGGAGCCGGCCGCGCGATCCCACGACCGAGCGACCCCCGTCCTTCAGCGACGTGTGTGGCGACGGTCTCGACGCCTGAAGGGCCGGCAGCGCGCCGAACACCAGTGCCGTGCCGAACGCGATGGCCAGTGTCACGAGCCCGAGCCGCCAGTCCACGCCCATCTGATCCCAGCCCGCCACGTACCGCACCAGCTCGGCCGGCATGGCGCCGCGCAGCACGCCGAACGAGGCGCTCGCGACCATCAGCGCGACCGGCGCCGCGATCGCGGCCAGGACCAGGCTCTCGACGAGCAACTGCCGGATCAACCGCCACCGGCTCGCACCGATGGCGGTGCGAACCGCCAACTCGCGCTGGCGGGTGGCGCCGCGCGCAAGCAGCAGGTTGGCGACGTTGGCGCACCCGATCGCCAGCACCAGCAGCGCCGCAATCTGCCAGAGCACCAGGATCCGCGGCAGGCCGGCGTCGATCATCGCGCCGCTGAACGTCTGCACCCACATCCGGCGATCGCGGAGGTCGTTCGGGTGCGCCTCGCGCTGGCGCGCGTGAAGGGTCTCCATCTCCGCCGCCGCCTCCTCGAACGAGACACCGGGAGCCAGGCGCCCGAACGCGGTCAGGTAATAGCTGCGCCGGTTGGCGCGCTCGTCGCCGGCGAGCGCGAGCGGTGCCCAGAGCGAGACGGCGGAGGGGAAATCGAACCCGGCCGGCGCAATGCCGACGATCGTGTACGGCACGCCGTCGAGCGTGATCGTCCGACCGATCACCGCGGGATCGCCCGCAAAGCGGCGCTGCCACAGCGCGTCAGCGAGCACGACCTGTCGATCGCCGCCGGGCGCCTGGTCGCGCTCGTCGATGAGCCGTCCGTGGGCTGGAGTGATCCGGAGCAGGGAGAAGAACTCGCCCGACACGAGGCCGGCGTCGATCCGCTCGGCCCGGTCCGCGCCCGCGAAGTTGAAGCTGTCGATGGTGAACGCGCCCATCTCGGAGAACGACGTCGCCTGCTCCTTCCACTCGAGGTAGTTCCCCGGCGCGACCTCGTACTGCCCGAACAGGTCGTCGGGCCGGTTCTCGGCGAACGCCACCAGCTCGCCGACGCCCTGGAACGGGAACGGACGCAGCACCAGCGCGTCGGCCATGCCCAGCACGGCCGCGTTCGTCCCGAGCCCGACCGCAAGCGTGAGCACGATGACCGCGGCCGAAAGCGGCTGACGCAGGAGCGAGCGGACCGCGGGGCGGATTTCGTGACCGAGTGAGCGCATCGGCGAATCTCCTTCGGGACGGGCGACCGATCTGAGGAAGGACCAGAGCGACCGGGCACGTCGAGACCCCGCATCGCCCGCGAGGTCCAGCACCTGGCGCCAGTACCACGCGCGCGCGCGGCCCGGCCCCTCCGCGCCGGCCACCGCTGCGAACTCCTCGCGCAGATCCCCGCCAATCGCGTCGTCCCACTGCGCGCGATCCGAGAGAAGCCGGGCGAGACGTTCGGCCAGACGGGGAGGAGTGACCGTCATGACGTCACGGGTGCAGGTCGAGCAGCGATTCGAGTCCGCTCGAGAGAGTCCGCAGCGCCAGGCGGGCCGCCCGGAGTGCAACCAGGCCGTCGCGGGTCAGCGCGTAGTAGCGCCGCGCCCGCCCGCCGCGGACGGCGAGCGGCTCTCCCATGCGCGACGCCAGCAACCCCTTGGTTTCGAGCCGGTCGAGCGAGGTGTGCACAGCGCCGCGCGAGGCCCGGCGGCCCGTGCGTGCTTCCAGCGTCTTCCGGATCGGCACGGCGTACGCGTCATTGCCGCACTGCAGGACGGCAAGCAGCAGGAGCTGCTCGAATTCGCCGAGATATGGGGTTTTGGCCGCCATGCGAAACAGCATAGGCGAATACGTTCACAATGTAGGCAATGTTCCCGGCGTCGCGCCGGCTGTGTCGGCCCGCCGATGTCAGGCGCTCTTGCGCAGCAGGCTGAGCCGCTCCAGAAGCCGCGCGAACTCCGCGGCCTGCTCCTGGGTCATGGCGTGGAAGGAGACACCGAAACCGTTGCTCCACTCGCCGTGGATGCTGTTGCCCCGTATCGAGAACGCGGTGCCATCGTTGAAGGTCACGACGACCGTGACCGGCATGCGCCGCCCGGGGGTCGTGCGGCAGCGAAGGAAGCAGCCGCCGGGGCTGATGTCGGCGATCTGGCAGGGAGTCGTCATCCCGGTGGCCGATTGCCACTGCCCCTTGAAGGGGCCAATGAGACGAGGGTACTTGCGTCGGTTCATGTCCGGCGGCGGGCCGCCCCCCAGCTCTACAAGTTCTTCTTCTTCATCGGCACGAGCCCCCGTGTTCTTCAGAGCCCGGGCTCGACGGCCCGAAGGATCGCAGTTCCTGCCCGATCCGGGCCGGCCGGGACGGCAGTTTCTGCGCCTCGGTTCGGCAGGACCTGGCGCCCGCGCAGCGACAGCCGGGGACCGGCCACGGCTCGAGTCTTGAAGCCGTTCCGGACGTGACTGTCGATCCGGAACCGCCGGTCCGCGCCCGGCTCGGCGAGATTCTCGTCAGCCGGGGTGCGCTCACCGCGGCGCAGCTGGCCTACGCCCTCGAAGAGCAGCGACGGCTGTCGCTGCCAATCGGGCGCGCGCTCGTCTCGCTCCAGTACGTCACCGACGAGGCGCTGCACGAGGCCCTGGCCGAGCAGGCAGGCGTCGCGTGCGTCGATCTGGAGGCGGCGGCGCTCGACCGCTCGCTCGCGCGGGTGATCAACCGCGGGTACGCCCGTCGCCACGCGCTGGTTCCCGTGGCCCGGTCCGCGGCAACGCTGACCGTCGCGATGGACGACCCCTTCGCGCGCGTCGTCGTGGACGAGCTCGGCCGCGTGACCGGGTTGAGCGTGCGGGTCGTGACCGCGCCTGGCGCGGCAATCGACCGGGCGCTGCGCCGTCTGTATGACGAGGGGACTCCGGACGGCGCGCTGGGCGGTGAAGAACGGCTGGTCTCGTCACCCGCCGCCGGATCCGATCCCGACGGAGCGGCGGTCCGGCGCGCGTCCGAAGGGCAGCGCGCCGATCATCTGTTCCGGCGCGTGCTCGAGCTGGCCCTCGAGGAGCGGGCCAGCGACATCCATCTGGAGATGCTGCCTTCGGGCCTGTCCTTGCGGCTGCGCGTCGACGGCGTGCTGCGACATCCGCCGCTCGGCCGCTTCCAGGACAGCCTCGACCGTCACGCACGCGAGGTCGTGTCGCGGGTGAAGGTCCTGGCGGCGCTCGACATCGCCGAGCGCCGTCGGCCGCAGGACGGCAGCTTTCAAGTGCGCGTCGAGCGCGCCGGCGCGATCGCGACGGTGGACCTCCGGGTGTCGGTGCTGCCCAGCCATTCGGGGGAGTCGGTGGTCATCCGGCTGCTCGATCGCTCGCGGGCGCCGAAGGGCCTGGCCGATCTCGACCTGTCGCCGGTCGTGGCCGAGCGGCTCGACGGGCTCCTCCGCCGGCCGTCGGGCATCCTGCTCGTGACGGGCCCGACCGGATCGGGCAAGTCCACGACGCTCTACGGGTGCCTCATGCGGCTCAACCGCCCGGGCATCCGCATCCTGACCGCCGAGGACCCGGTCGAGTACATCTACGACGGGCTCAGCCAGTCCGAGGTCAACCCGGCGATCGGCAACACGTTCGCCGGCTACCTCCGCGCGTTTCTTCGCCACGACCCCGAAGTAATCATGATTGGCGAGATTCGCGACGAGGAGACGGCCGGGATGGCGTTCCGGGCGGCTCAGACCGGGCATCTGCTGCTCAGCACGCTGCACACCAACAGCGCCGTGGCCGCCCTGCCGCGGCTGCTCGATCTCGGCGTGGACGCCTCGCTCGTCGCGTCGTCGCTTGTCGGCGTGTTGTCGCAGCGGCTCGTGCGCAGGATATGCTCGTCGTGCCGGCAGCCGTGGCCGGCGTCATCCGACGCGCCGGCCGACCTGTTCGGGTCGCCGCCGGCCGGCCTTGCGCTCTACCGGGGCGCCGGCTGCGCCGAGTGCGGCTTTACCGGCTACCGCGGCCGCACGCTCGTGGCCGATCTCTGGACGCCCGACGACGAGGATCTCATGCTGATCATGAGGCGCGCGCCGTTCGACGTGATTCGGCGGAGCGCGGAGCGGACGACCGTCAGCATGGCCGCCGACGCTGAGGCACGCCTCCTCGCGGGGGAGACGACGCCGGACGAACTGCTGCGCGTGCTGCCGCACTCGGCGATTGCCGAGCTTCGGCGGGGTTACGGGGGTTCGCATCGGCCGGCCGCGTCCGGCCAGACGAGGGAGTGACATGGCCACGTTTTCGATGGACTGGATCGGCGACCTGAAGTTCAAGAGCGGCGAAGGGGAGTCGCCCATCGAGCTTCACAGCTCGACAACGGGCATGCTGTCGCCGATGCAGGCGCTGGCCTACGCCCAGATCGCCTGCATGGCGATGGACGTCGTCCACGTGCTGATCAAGGGGCGCCACGACCTGCAGAAGATGCGGGTCCGCTTCGACGGCGACCGGGCGCCCGAGCACCCGCGCCGCTACCTCGCCATCAAGCTGCACTTCGACATCACCGGCAACATCGAAGACCGCGTCGTCGAGCGCGCGATCGAGCTGTCGCGCACGACCTACTGCTCGGTGTCGAACAGCCTCCGCGAGGACATCAGACTGGAAACCACCTTTGAGATCAGGAAGGGGTAGGCGGCAGGTACGACGGGTACGACAGGTACGACAGGTACGACGGGGACCTGGAACGCGCTGTCGCCGGCCAGCATCTTTTAGCCATCGATCCAACGATTCATTTGGGTTCGCCGGTCCAGTGAAAACCGTTGGTTACTGGCGCTCGAGATTTCGGTACACCCAGAGCTGGTCCTTCTGGTACGACGTCATCGTGAACGCAATGTGCCGGCCATCAGGTGACCACAAGGGTCCCCGCGGCATGGTGGCGTAGTCGGGCTCGCCGGCCCAGGCGAGCGTAGGTGTGCCGCTGGCGTAGTCCACCGTCCAGAGTTCCACGCGCCGTTGCGCTGGAACGGGCACGGTCCATGCGATCCGCTTGCCGTCCGGAGACCAGCTCGGGTAGATCAAGTTGAACCACAGGTAGTCGGCGAGCCCGCCGTTGAAACTCCCGGAGCCCGGGAGTCTCGACGGCGGTGCACACGTGACCTGCCGGGCGACTCCACCCGTGGCCGCCACGGTCATGAGGCAGTTGGCGTCGGTAAACGCCAGGGTCACTCCATCCGGAGACCAGGCAACCTGCGGCGGCAGGCGCGCCGCCGCAAGACGTCTGACCTGCCGGTCCGCCAGCCGCACGACCGTGAGCTCATGACGGCCAAACGACTGCGTCCCCACCGCGATTTCCCTCCCGTCCGGTGACCAGGCGAGAAAGTCGGTGCCGATCGAGTCATCGCCGAGATCGACGTGCCCGGCAACGCTCGTTTGCTTGTCGGACCAGTAAAGGATCGAGCCGGACTGTTCGACCCATGCCCGGCGCTGCTCGTCGGGGGACGCCACGGCCAGATAGGTGCTCGCGGGAGTCACGCCCGGCGGAGGCTCCTCGAACACGAGCCGATCCGAATGGGTCTGCAGATCGCGCTCGCCGTACACCCTCGAGTTCGTCGTCATACTGGGCACGGCCGCATACGCGCGGTAATACAGCTTGTCGCCGGTTCGAGACCAGTAGGCCGCCGCCGTTCGCTGCGGAAACGTCGAAGTCGGCATGCCCAGCGGAGCACCCGACGAGGGATCCACAGCCAGCAGAAAGACGCGCTCCGCACCGTCGTCGGGACGCCGTACGACGAGCAGGTCTCCACTGGGCGTGATGACGGGGTCCACGCGCCACGCGGCCGATCCGAGGGATGTCACGACGACTTCATCGCGCAGCCGATGCGTTCCCGGCTCGAGGCGGACGGACCAGAGGCTCTTGTCCGCGTCCGTCTTCCAACGAACGAAGAAGATCTGCTGGCCATCGGCGGACCAGAACGGGTTCGTTTCGCGCTGGGGGTTTGTGGTGACGCGGATCTCGGGCCCGTCGTTCTCCACTGGAACGAGAAAGATATCGAGGTCTCGATCGCCACGGGCCGCGAACAGAGCGAACCGGCCGTCGGAAGAGAGCCGGACACTCTCATTCGGCCCCGGCACCCGAGTGCTCGCCATGGGCGTGAACCGGCCGCTCTCAAGGGCGAGCAGCCCCAACCGCTGTGGGGCCGGGCCCGGCGACAGGCACAGCAACTGGCGGCCGTCCGGCGTCCAATCGAAGGGTTGGGGCAGAGCGCTGAGAGCCGGAGCCTGCTGGACAACGCGGCGGGCGTTGCTGTCGAGTTCCACGATCTCGAGGCGGACCGCTGACTCGCCGAGTCGAACGAAGGCGATTCGCCCGCCGTCGCGCGACCAGGCGAAGGAGGCGTGGACCCACTCAGGCACCAGCACCCGCTCCTCGAGCGTGGACAGGTCCAGCATCCGGAGGTGAGCGTCCTCGGAATCTCGAAAGGCAAACCAACGGCCATCCGGAGAAAAGCGGCCACTCGCGAACCGGAACGCCGTGATTTGTTCCTCGCTTCGCTGGGCAGACCGAGGCGTGCCGAAATCACTGCGGGTCACAAGCACCAGGCCGGCGACGCCGAGGCCCACGGCCAGCAGGACAACCACCGCGCCACGCCAACCAACCGATGCCACACGCCCCCGCCAATGGCCTGGCCGGCTTTCGCGCGAGCGAAACGCCTCCCACCACGCGTCGATCTCGGCTCTGTAGGCAAACACTTGGCGCGGGCTTTTCGTGGGATTCCCTTCGCCCGCCGGCCGGCGCCGGTGCACCGGGAAGCCCTCTTCGCGTTCCCATCGCTGGAGAGTCTTGATGCCGCGCCGAAGGTAGGCAGCGATCTCCTTCCAGGAATCGAGACGGTCTTCCGTCATGAAACGGCCCTCGTCACACGGCCGAGAGTCCAACAAGCGTCGCCGGGTCCATGAACCATGTTGACGCTTGCGCCTCCGGGGTCTCTCCGACACAAAGTGGCACGGGAGGAACCCATGATTCCACACTCGCTTCGCGGTGGCCTGCTCGTTCTATCGCTCGTCGCCTACGCGGCTTGCCAGCAGGCGCCGTCGACCAGGCCCACACCACTTGCACACGGCGTGACCGGCAGCTCGCCCGACAACGCCACCTTATCCAGCAGGAAGGCGTCGGTCCAGTATCTTGTCGACGCGGTGGCAGATGCGGGACCCTACGACAACCCGACGTGGATTTCCAGCCGGCCGGCACTGACCGACAGGAACACCCTCTACGCGCCGTGGAAGGGCGACGCGGTGACGCTCACGCCGACGGCGGTCGGCGCCGGCGACTGCGCCGCGCCGGCAGACGCTCCGCCGACGCGAACGCCGTACGAGCTCGGCGACGAAGGCAGTATGACGGTGCGGGAGCGAAACGGCACCATTCTCGGGGTCACCTTCTACATTCAGGATCAGGCCGGACCCGCGGGCGTCATGCACGCCACCGATCAAGTCCCCGTCTCGTCTGTGGAGTCGCTGGCTGGGGGTGGATTCGTGCTGCACGTTCACCAGGATCACCGGCTGGTTTACCGGCTCAAGGGCCACACGGGCGGCCCGCGCGTCGCCACGATCGGCTGCATCAGCGTCGCCGACCTTGTGTACACGCCGAGCTAACCGCGCCCCGTCGTTTCCAAAAAATCTGCGCGAGTTTCAACGTCAATTCGCGACCGAGGAGGCCTGCCAGGACTACTTGGCGGCGTGTCGATGGCCGGACGGGTTCGCGTGCCCTCTGGGCACACGCGGGGCTAACGCCTGAACGCGTCCAGGCGCTGTGGCGTGCCGGTACCAAGTGTCGCTGACTGCCGGGACGATTCTGCACAACACGAAGACGCCGTTGGCGCTGTGGTTTTGGGCGGCGTACCGGCCACATTCCCACGCCCTATCGTCGCATCGTCGGCGGCCGCGATGTGCTCACGTCCTCGAACGGCTAATCGGAACATATAGGCCCTTGCTGAAACAACCGGATGAGCAGGAGCCAGCTAACCTCAAGCCAAGGTGTGCTGATCCAAATGGAGTTCCTAACACCCGCCGCACTGGTCGCACCTGCCGTCTCACCTGTCATTCCAGTTCACAATCGCATTGAACACCATGTTGAACTCGCCGTGGTTCTGCCAGCGGTACACGGGATTGCTGGAGAACAGCATGACGCGGCCGCGGCCTCGGAATGCTTCGGGGATGTCCACGGCGAACACGCGGCCGGCCAGCCCGTCGGCGCCCTCGGCGAGACCGCTCAGCACGGAGTCCGAGCCGCCGACGTACCGCGCGAGCGCCTTGTCCTCGTCGGCCACGCCCAGCCGGAACACCGACTGGCCCTGGCCGAACTTGACCGGGATGATCGTGTCCGCGTAGCCGTAGAAGACCGGGTGATTCGCCTTCAGGATCTCGGCCTGAACGAGCGGCTTCTGCGCGTTCAGCCCCTGCACGGACTCGGTGTCCACCGACCGCGCGAAGCCGAACTCGATCGGGAAACGCACCGCGCTGCCCGTGGTGATGAGCGTGCCGCC
>Ga0326597_10002854_pt1 | contig 25537 bp, 22 predicted proteins | sample RVTome_12_FD_203789 | JGI IMG/M metagenome (GOLD analysis project Ga0326597, IMG submission 203789) | Soil microbial communities from uranium-contaminated site in the Upper Colorado River Basin, Wyoming, United States - RVT100D185 | ecosystem: Environmental > Terrestrial > Soil > Contaminated >... | reverse complement strand
GATGAAGGACTATCGCGATTTCCTCGACACCAAGCCCGAGCTGTTCGCGGCCTCGTACCCCTGGCTGCTCAACCGCGGCATCTTCATGACGCCCGGCGACGAGGAGCAGTGGACGCTGTCGGTGCAGCACCGCGACGCCGACATCGACCGGTACGTGGAGGTGTTCACCGACTTCTGCACGGCCCTGACGAGCTAGCCCGCCAGGAGATAGTCCAGCACATCCCCGGCGGAGTAGGAGGTGCGGCCGGCGAGGAAGGTCGCGATCGTCCGGAGATCGTCGCCGCTGGTGAGCAGCGGCGGCTCCTCCCGCCCGTCCTCCCGATGCTGGCCCAGGCCGATGTTGGCCAGCAGGGCGTTGCAGAGGCACCGCCGCCCCTCGGTGTCCTCGGGCCGGCCGCCCTTCCGCACATAGTCCTCCACCGGCTCGGCCGAACAGCGGTAGCCGATCCGACCGTCCGGCCGCACATACGTGGTTCGCAGGTACCCGAGATCGCAGCGCCGTGTGCGGGCATGATCGCTGGACGGCTCCCCGGGCCAGTGCACCACCTTGAACGGGTAGCCGGTCGGCGAGGCCCGCGCGTCCGTTACCACGTCCACCTCACCCCGCGCCGCGCACCGGAGCACGGCCTCCTTGTACGCCGGGGCCACGCCCGACTCCTCGCAGAAGGCGAAGAGGGTTCCCACCTGCACCCCCGCGGCGCCGGCTCCGAGCGCGAGCGCCAGCCTTTCGGGAGACCCCGCCCCACCGGCCACCCAGAACGGAAGGCCCAGCTCCCGCAGCTTGGCGAGATCCACCTCGTCCCGCTCGCCGTAGATCGGCTCGCCCCGCTCGTTGAACCGCGGCTCCCCTCGGGGCGGCGCATTGTGCCCCCCGGCGGTCGGCCCCTCGACCACGAACCCGTCCACCCGCCCGCTCGCCTTTCTGGCCAGGACCGTTGCCAGCGAATTGCTCGCGATGATCGGCAGAAACAGCGGGCGCCGGAGCGGCGGCGGCGACCCGTCCCAGTGCTCTCGGGGATCGAAGACGAGCTGCTCCGAGCGCCCTGCCGGAAGCCCGTCCACCTCCAACTTCAGCGCGGCTGGCCGGTGCTCGCTCAGGAGGTCGAGCACCTCCGGGATCTCCCGCGGGATGCCGGCCCCCATCAGCACATAGTCCACTCCGGCCAGCAGGGCGCCGTAGAGGGCGGCGAGGTTGGGGAACTGGACCTTCGTCAGGAGGTTGAGCCCCACCGGTCCCTCGTGGCCCTCCTTGGCGAGGTGCACCTGCACGAAGGTCGCGAGCATGGTGAGCTGGGTGCGCGCGCGGCTCACCGTCTGCTTCCAGACGGGGATCGATTTGTAGGCGGCGTTGGGCGGGCGCCCGCCAGGGAGGCGGTAGCGGTGCAGGACCTCGTCGGCGACTCCGGGCACGGGGAACCGTTCCATCCCCCGCCGTATGTGGCCGCCTTCGTCACCATCCTGGAGGCGCCGGACCAACACCGCGTCCAGGCTCGTGCCCGAGACCACGCCCAGCTGCCCGCGCAGCGAGACGGCGCGGGCCAGCCGCCAGTCGGACACGCCGATGCCCATTCCGCCCTGGATGATCAGTGGAAGCACCGCCGTCGCCATCGGTCTCCTCCTGCGCGATCCCCGGAACGGGTTGCCGTCCCGGGCACCCTCGCATCTTCCGTGGGAAGTTCCTGTCAAAACATAATGAGGAAGTCTCCCCCACGGGCTATATTTGCCGTCATGGGAAGCCCCAGCTTCGAGGTCGTGGCGCCGTTCCAGCCCGCGGGAGACCAGCCGAAGGCAATCCGCGAGCTGACCGAGGGCCTCCGCCGCGGCGACAAGTACCAGACCCTCCTCGGCGTCACCGGGTCGGGCAAGACGATGACCCTGGCCCATACCATCGCCAACTACGCCAAGCCGACGCTGGTCCTCTCGCACAACAAGACGCTGGCGGCGCAGCTCTACGGCGAGCTCCGCCAGTTCCTGCCCCGGAACGCGGTGGAGTACTTCGTTTCGTACTACGATTACTACCAGCCCGAGGCGTACGTCCCGGCCACCGACGTCTACATCGAGAAGGACGCGTCGATCAACCAGGACATCGAGAGCCTGCGGCTCCGTGCCACGTCGAGCCTGATGGAGCGCGAGGACGTGGTCATCGTCGCCACGGTGAGCGCCATCTACGGCCTCGGCGACCCGATCGAGTACCGCAAGCTCATGGTCACCGTCCGCCGCGGCGAGCGGCGCGGGCGCGACGACATCCTGAGGGAGCTGGTCCGCATCCAGTACGCGCGGAACGACGTCGCCTTCGAGCAGGGCAGCTTCCGCGTCCGCGGCGACTCGATCGAGATCTTTCCCGCCTACGCCGAGCAGGCGATCCGCATCGAGCTCTGGGGCGACGAGGTGGAGCGGATCGGCAAGATCGATCCGCTCACCGGGGACACCATCGCGCAGCTCGAGCAGTGCGCTATCTACCCCGCCAAGCACTTCGTCACCGAGCGGTCCAAGGTCGAGCGCGCGGTCTCCCTGATCCGGTCGGAGCTGGCCGAGCGGCTGGCGGAGCTGAAGGCGGCGGGGAAGCTGCTCGAGGCGCAGCGGCTCGAGTCGCGCACCGGGTTCGACGTCGAGATGCTGCTCGAGGTCGGCACCTGCGCCGGCATCGAGAACTACTCGCGCCACCTGAGCGGCCGCCTTCCCGGCGAGCGGCCGGCGTGCCTGTTCGATTACTTTCCGCCCGACTTCCTCGTCGTGGTGGACGAGTCGCACGTCACGATCCCGCAGCTCGGGGGCATGTTCAACGGCGACCGCGCCCGCAAGCTCACGCTGGTGGAGTACGGCTTCCGGCTGCCGTCGGCGCTCGACAATCGGCCGCTCCGGTTCGACGAGTTCATGTCGCTGACGCCCCAGATGATCAATCTTTCCGCCACGCCGGGCGACTTCGAGCTCCAGTTGTCGCAGGGCGCAGTCGTCGAGCAGATCATCCGGCCGACCGGCCTGGTGGACCCGGAGGTCGACATCCGTCCGGTGCGCGGGCAGGTGGACGACCTGCTCACCGAGATCCGCGTCCGCGAGGCGCGCCGGGAGCGCGTGCTGGTGACGACCCTCACCAAGCGCATGGCCGAGGACCTGACCGACTACCTGCAGCAGACCGGGGTGCGGGTCCGGTACCTCCACTCCGACATCGACACCATCGAGCGGATGGAGATCCTGCGGGGGCTCCGGCTCGGCGACTTCGACGTGCTGGTCGGCATCAACTTGCTCCGCGAGGGGCTCGACCTGCCCGAGGTGTCGCTGGTCGCCATTCTCGACGCCGACCAGGAGGGCTTCCTCCGGAGCGACCGCTCGCTGGTGCAGACCATCGGCCGCGCGGCGCGCCACGTGAACGGGCGCGCCATCATGTACGCCGACCGGCTCACCGGCTCCATGCAGCGGGCGCTCGAGGAGATGACGCGCCGGCGCGAGATTCAGCAGCGGTTCAACGCGGCGCACGGGATCACGCCGCGGTCCATCATCAAGTCCATGGAAGAGGTGCGGCTCTCCACCCACGTGGCCGACGCGCGGACCGAGAAGCCCGAGTCCCGCCTCGCCGTCCAGGAGAAGGGCGACCTGCGCGATCCGGCCCGGCGCGCGGCGCTCATCCAGGCGGTCGAGCGGCAGATGCGCGAGGCCGCGGCCAACCTCGAGTTCGAGCTCGCCGCCATGCTGCGCGACCAGCTCAACGACCTCAAGGCGATGGCCGCCCCCGACGTCCGGCGGGATGTTCCGCCCAAGCTGCGCCGCCACGCGTGATCCGTGACCTCACCCGGGCCGAGCTCGAGGCGGAGGGCGAGGCCGTGGGGCGGTCGCTCCCGCCGAGAGCGCTGCTCTCCTTCGAGGGCGACCTCGGCGCCGGCAAGACGACCTTCATCCAGGCGATCGTCCGGGGGCTCGGCGTCACCGGCACGGCCACCAGCCCGACGTACGCGCTGGTGCACCGCTACCGCGGCCGCCGCGGGCCGGTGTTCCATGTGGACTGCTACCGCCTGCGGTCGCCCGAAGAGGCGGCGGACCTCGACTGGGAAGGGTTGATGGCCGAGGGCGACGCCATCCTGGTCGAGTGGCCCGAACAGGCGGGTGCCTGGCTTCCCGCGCCGGACCGGCGCTTCCGGCTCCATCACCTGGCCGACCCCGACCGGCGCGGGCTCGAGGCGCTCTGATGCAGCTGGCCATCGAGACGGCCACCGACCGCGCGTCGGTCGCGCTGGGAGCCGGCGCCGCGGCGGCCGTGGAGCGCGCCTTCAGCGGCGCGCGCCGGCACGCCGCCGAGCTGCTCCCCATGATCGCCGCGCTCCTGCGCGAGGCGGGCGCGACCCTCGACGACGTCACCGCACTGGTGCTGAGCGACGGCCCCGGCAGCTTCACCGGCCTCCGGGTCGGCGCGTCGGTGGCCAAGGCGATGGTGCAGGCGCGGGGGCTGCCGCTCTTTACGGCGCCGTCGCTCATGGTGCGCGCGAGCGGCGTCGCCCGTCCGGGCGCCACGGTCCTGGCGGTCGCCGACGCGCTTCGGGGCGAACTCTACGCGGCGGCGTACCGGTTCGAGGGCGGCGCCGTGCACACCGTGCTCGCGCCATCGGTTCACCGGCCCGACCGGCTCGTGGCCGGTGTGCTCCGCCCCGACGTCCTCGTGGGCCAGGTGCCGGAGCCGGCCGTGCGGGCGCTCGAGCGATGGGCGGGCTCGCCGCTCATTGCGCCGCCCGAGGGCGCGCCGCGCGCGCGCGAGCTGCTCGGCCTCGTCGGCCGGCCCGGCGGCGCACTGCGGATCGAAGCGGTGCAGGGCTGGGAGCCGGTCTACGGTCGGCCGGCCGAGGCGCAGGCACGCTGGGAGACGGCGCATGGACGCCCCCTACCGGATTCGATCGGCAGTCCCCGCTGACGCCGCGGGGCTCGTGGCCATCGAGCGCTGCGCGTTCAGTGATCCATGGAGCGAGGCGAGCTTCCGCGAGGCGCTCACGTCGCCCTGGACGTTCGGCCTGATTGCCGAGACGGGGCGGGGGGTCGCGGGATACCTGGTCGGGCGCGAGGTGGCCGGCACCGGCGAGGTGCTGAACTTGGCGGTAGCCCCCGAGCTCCGCCACCGGGGGATCGGCGGCGCCCTGCTCCAGGCGGGGCTTGCGGCGCTCCGGCGGCGGAAGGTGGACGAGGTCTTTCTCGAAGTCCGCGAGTCGAACGTCTCGGCGCGGGCGCTCTACGCGGCCTACGGCTTCCGTCCTGTCGGCCAGCGGGCGGCGTACTACCGCAACCCCCGGGAGGATGCGCTGGTCCTCCGGCTCGAGATGCGGCAGCGTGCGTGATTCTGCTGCCGACAGCGTAACTTTGGTTGACGGAAGAACTTGCGAGATCTACATTCTCATCGGGTCCACACCGGTGGCCCCACGCCAGAACCCTGGAGGTGCACGTGAGCCGGAGTCTGAACAAAGTCATCCTGATCGGGAACCTCGGGGCGGATCCGGAGGTCCGCAGCACCGCCAACGGCTCCCGCGTGGCGACGCTCTCGGTCGCGACGAGTCGGCAGTGGAAGAACCAGAGCGGCGAGAAGCAGGAAAAAACCGAATGGCACCGCGTCGTGCTGTGGAACAACAAGGGCTCGACCCTCGCGGACATCGCCGAGAAGTACTGCAAGAAGGGCGACAAGGTCTACATCGAGGGGAGCATCGAGTACCGCTCGTGGCAGGACCGCGAGGGCCAGACCCGGTACACCACCGAGATCACCGCGCGTGAGCTGATTCTGCTCTCCGGGCGGAGCGACGGTGCCGAGTCGTACACCGCGCCGAGCAAGGTGGGCGCCGCGGCGGCCGCGCCGAAGGGCAAGGAGTCGTTCGAGGACTTCCCGGAGGCGCTCGACGCCGAGGACGACGACCTGCCGTTCTGATCGCGGCTGCGGGCGCCGGGGGAACGATGCCGGTGGGATCGCGGCGATCTCACCGGCTGTTCGTTGCCCGGTGGAGACCCGCGCACCGCGTCCCCGGCTCCGCCAGGCGCCGGATAACTCCCGACCCCCCGCCATTCGCCAGAGCCAGACGCGGCCGCCAAGCGCACCGGTCAATAGGCCAAGCCCAAGTTGCAGAATGGTTTACCATGGTGTGAGCCGGCCCCCAACCACTGGCGTTGAATTTGCCTGTCCAGCTCCTGAACCGCTGCCGGTTTGCCGTTCCATCTCTCCATATCTGACACCGACGTCGCTGGGAGACCCCGATGCCGCGTACGTTCCGCTGGAAGTGGGCAGGCCTGCTGGCCTTGACCCTCACGCCGGGTCTGGCGCTCGCCCAGGCGGGCGCGCCGCAGAGCCACTCGGTCCGCGAGGGCGATACGCTGTGGGAGCTCGCCAAGCACTACCGCGGCGATCCGTTCCTCTGGCCCGACATCTACCGGATGAACACGAGCGTCGTCGAGGACCCGCACTGGATCTACCCTGGCGAGGTGCTCCGTCTGGCCGGCGCGGACAGCGTCCCGGCGGTGCCGACGACCGACACGCCGGAGCCGCCAGCCTCGGTCGCCGCAGTCCCCGCCGACAGCGCCTCCCCCACGGCCCCCGTGGCCGATGCCGATCAGGGCGCGCCGCAGCAGACCTTGGCCCAGCTCACCGCCGTCTCCGCCAACGAGCCGGGCGACGAGGAGCAGGGGCTGTTCGGTCCGCGGCGGGCCCACCTGCTCGAAGAGAGCCTCAAGGCGTACGCCCACCAGCCGTACCGCGCACTCCGGCGGAGCGAGTTCTACTCGTCGGGCTTCCTCACCGAAAACCAGCACCTGCCCTTCGGCAAGGTGCTCGGCCCGACCACGCCGCAGCAGATTCGCGCCGTAAGCGCCAACGCGAACGCCTTGCCCTACTCGACGATCGCGGTCGAGGCGCCCCGAGGCGCCACCTATCAAATCGGTGACACGCTGCTCGTGTTGCAGCTCGGGCCCGAGCTTGCGTCGCACGGCGAGATCGTCGTGCCGACCGGCCTCGCCCGCGTCGTGGACACCGTGCAGGGCCGCTACGTCGCGAGCATCGTCGCCACCTACGGCCCGATCCGGAACGGGCAGCGCGTGCTTCCCGCGGAGAAGTTCACCCCGCCGGGCGAGGCCCACGCGGCGCCCGTCACCGAGGGCGTGCGCGCGACCTTCCTCGGCGGCAGCGGCCGCCAGGACCTCAAGGCGCCGCAGATGGTCGTCTTCCTCGACAAGGGCCGCCAGGACGGCGTCGCGCCCGGCGATCTGTTCGAGATCCGCCGCCGCGCCGAGCGCCTCCCTGACGGGCGCCAGCTGATCAACGACGTGATGGCCACGCTGCAAGTCGTGCACGTGCGCGACCACACCGCCACGGCCCGCCTCCTCAACATCCTCTCGCCCGACATCGCGCCGGGCACCGACGCACGGCAGGTCGCCAAGCTCCCGTCCTGACCTCCGGGAGTGGGGCGATGACGCGGCGCCGGGGGGGCTCCCCGGCGCCGCGTCGCTTTCCCGGTTCCTTCCCCGCCTCACGTATCTATATTGCGGGGCGGCGGTTCCGTTCCTTCGACATTCCCGGGTTGGAGCGACCATGGCGAGACGCGACGCATGAGCGGGCGGGTTCTGGTGACGGGTGGGGCGGGGTTCATCGGCTCCCACATCGCGGAGGCGTATCTCAAGGACCGGTGGGAGGTCGTCGTGCTCGACGATCTCTCCCGCGGGCACGAGCAAAACATCCCCAAGGGCGTGCGGTTCGTGCGCGCCGACATCCGCTCCCCCGAGGCGCGCCAGCTCGTCGCCACCGGTCGGTTCGACGCCCTCAACCACCACGCCGCCCAGATTGACGTCCGGTTCTCGGTCGACTCGCCGGCCGTGGATGCGGGCATCAACGTCGTTGGCTTCGTGAACCTGCTCGAGGGCGCGGGGGAGGGCGGCGTGAAGCGCGTCGTCTTCGCCAGCAGCGGCGGCGTCGTGTACGGCGATCCCGAGGTCATCCCGACGCCGGAGACGGCACCGAAGCTCCCCGTGAGCCCGTACGGTGTCAGCAAGCTTTCTGGCGAATACTACCTCCGCGCGCTCGGCGCCCTCCGCGGCTTCGAGGGGGTCGCCATGCGATACGCGAACGTCTTCGGCCCGCGCCAGGATCCCAAGTCCGAGGCGGGCGTCGTCTCGATCTTCGTCTCCCGGCTGCTCGCCGGGCAGAAGCTGACCGTGTTCGGCGACGGCCGCCAGACGCGCGACTACGTCTTCGTGAAGGACGTGGCTCGCGCCAACGTCCTCGCCACGACCGTGGCGCTCCCGGCCACCGGCGAATTCGACGCCCCCGCCTTCAACATCGCCACCTCCATCCAGCGCAACGTGCTCGACCTCGCCCAGTCGGTCGGGCAGGTCATGGGAATGCGACCGGAGCTGGAGTTCGCGCCGCCGCGGCCGGGCGAGCTCTTCCGCAGCGCGCTCGACGTGAGCAAGGCCAAGGCGATCCTCGGCTGGGCTCCCGAGTGGAAGTTCGATGACGGTCTTCGCCAGTTGGTGGACTGGTTCCGGAAGGAGGCCAGGTGATCCTGCAGACGGGTGGCGCCGTGCCACGCACCGCGGTCGAGCTGGTCCTGACCGCGAGCACCGAAACGAAGATCGTCCTGGTCATCACCGCGGTCTTCTCGCTCGTCTCCTGGTTCATCATCGTGCACAAGTGGTGGCAGTTCCGGAAGCTCAACCGGCAGGCCGACAAGTTCTTTGCCGAGATGGAGCGCACGACCCGGCTGCAGGACGCCTACCACGCCGTCATGAAGCAGCCGCCGTCGCCCTACAACCGGCTCTTCCGCGAAGCCATCACGTTCTACTCCGACCTGCGGCCCGGCGCGCTGCGCGAGGAGCGGGGCGCCGACCGGAGCGCGATCACGCCCACCCAGCTCGAAGCCCTCAAGATGGTGCTTGGCAAGGAAGTCGCGGCCGAGCGGGACCTGCTCGGCCACTACGTCCCCTGGCTCGCCACGATCGGCTCAGTGAGCCCTCTCCTGGGCCTGCTCGGCACCACGCTGGGCATCATCAACGCGTTCACCGGCATCGCCACCAAGGGGTCGGGCAACCTGGCCGCGGTGGCGCCGGGCGTGGCCGAGGCGTTGGTGGCCACCTTCGCCGGCCTGGCCGCGGCGATCCCGGCGGTCATCACGTACAACCTCTACGTCAACCGGGTCCGCCTCTTCGCCGGCGAGCTCGAGGGGTTCGCCAACGAGCTGATCGGCACCATGGCCCGGGAGGGGCTGCTCTAGATGGCGGCCGGACTTGGCGGAGGACTGGGCAGCCAGCGGGGGGACCTGCCGCTCATGGCGGACGTCAATGTCACCTCGCTGGTCGACGTGATGCTCGTGCTGCTGATCATCTTCATGATCACGGCACCGATGATGCAGGGTGGCGTCGACGTCGAGCTGCCACGCGCCGAGGCCCGGCCGCTCTCCCCGAAGGAGGGGATGGTGGTCACCGTCAACCGTGACGGGCGCATCTTCGTCGATCAGACGCCGGTCTCCTACAACGATTTTCGCGTGACCTTCCGCTCCCTCGTGGCGACACGCAAGCCGTCCGGCGTGTACCTTCAGGCGGACACCCGCGTGCCGTATGGCCAGGTGGTCCGGGTGCTCGCGGTCATTCGGGGTGCTGGCATCCAGAACGTCGGCCTCGTGGCCGCGGAGGAAGCGGCGCGGTGATCGTCCGTGGGGACCGTGGGCGCCCGCCGGGCACCACGGTCGGGCTGATCGGAACCCTGCTGGTGCACGCGGCGGCCGCGGCCTTCGCCTTCACCCAGGTGAAGCCCGCCAAGGCCGGGCCGCCGTCGTACGCGGTGGAGCTGGTGGCGGCGCCCGCGCCGTCGCCCAAGCAACGGCTCGCGCGCGAGGCCGTGCCGACCCCGCCGCCGGAGGAGAAACCGGCGCCGGTCAAGCCGCCGCCCAAGCCCAAGCCGGTCAAGCCGCCGCCCGCGCCGGCGCCCAAGCCGCCGCCGACGGAGACCAGGCGGGAGCCGCCGCCGAAAACGAGCGCGCCTGTGGCCCCCGCCCCCGGCGAGACGCCGAGCACCGGCACCGACGTCGCCACCATCAAGACGCCGGGGCTCCAGTTCCCCTTTCCGGAGTATCTCCGGAACATCGTGACCCAGGTGTACCGGAACTGGGACCGCGAGTCGGCCCGGCAAAACAGCTTCGCCGAGATCAGCTTCCTCATTCTCAGGGACGGCACGGTGCGCGATATCCGCTTCGTTACCCGCTCGGGCAGCTTCGCCTTCGACCTCGGTGCGCAGGGCGCCATCGAGGCCGCGGGCAACGCCCTGAGCTTCGGCCCGCTGCCCGACGGATGGGACGCCGACGTCCTGCCCGTGAGCTTCTACTTCAAGCCCATTTCGCGATGAATCGACTGCTCGCCTGCGGGACCGCGCTCGCCGTTTTGGCCCCGTTCACTGCTTCGCGCTCCACTCGCGCCGCCGCCCAGGACACCACCCGGGTGAATGAGGGAGTGCGGGTCGGCGTGGAGTATCAGCCCGGTGTGCGCCCCGGCCTGGTCGTGCTGCCGGGACCGGGGCTCGACTCGGCCCGCGCGATCGTCCGTCGGGATCTCGACTACAGCGACCGCTTCGAGATCATCATGCTGGCCGACGCGCCGACGGGCTCGGCAGCCGGACGCGGCGGAACGGAGGGTGGCGGCGGCCTCAACTACGGCATCTACAAGGCGCTCGGCGCCGACTTCGGGGTCGAGCTGGTCGAGGCGGCCGGCGGCCTGACGGCCCGGTTGCACGATCTCAACGCCGGGCAGATGCGCAACCAGCAGCCCTTCTCGCTCCCTCCGACGACGGATCCGGCCTATCGGCTCGCGGTGCATCTCGTGGCGGACGAGGTCGCGCGCTGGGCGACCGGTACCGCAGGGAGTGCCGCGAGCCGGCTCCTCTTCGTCTCGGGCGGGCGCATCTACCGGATGGACAGCGACGGCGAGGCGATCGCCCCGCTGACCCCGGCGGGGCAGACCGCGCTCTCACCGGCCTGGTCACCGGACGGGCAGAGCTTCGCCTTCACGCAGCTCGGGGCGGGGCGCGGGGGGGTCATCGTGCAGAGCCTCGTCAGCGGCGCCACGCTGCAGGTGCCCGGCCCCGCCGGCGGCCTGAAGATCACGCCGGCATTCTCGCCGGACGGGCGCCTGCTGGCCTACGCGCAGTCCGACGAGAGCGGCACCGATATCTACCTCGCGAACATCGCCGATCGCTGCTGCGCGCAACGCTTGACCGTGGGGCGCTATGCGGACAACTTATCTTCAACGTTTTCACCAGATGGCCGCCGCGTCGCTTTCGTATCCACGCGCGCGGGGCCACCGCAGATCTACGCCATGGCCGCCGACGGAACCGATCAGGAGCTGCTTGCCCCGTTCGACTACGGCGCCACCGGAAGCTCGAACGCCCCCGAGTGGTCGCCGGACGGAGCCAACGTCGTGTTCCACCGCGATGTTTCCGGAAGCCCGCAGCTCTTTCTTGTCAGCGTGGCCGGGCGGCGGGTCCGGCAGCTTACGTCGTCCGGCCGCAACGAGGACCCCACCTGGGCCCCCGACGGCCGGCACATCACCTTCGTCTCCGACCGGAGCGGTAGCCGGCAGCTCTGGGTCATCGACGTCGAAACCGGCCGCGTGCGCCAGCTCCGGACGCCTGGCGCGGCGCGGCTCCCTGCGTGGTCCCGCCGCCTGGGTCGGACCGCGGTCGCCCCCTAACCTCGAACTCGGAGTCCTGATGCGCGCTACTTCCCTGTTGTTAGTCCTGGCCACCGCCGGGCTCGCTGCCGCTTGCGGCGGGAAGCCCGCGCCCGAGGAGCCGGCGCCCCAGCCCGCGCCTGCTCCAGCCCCTACGCCGGCGCCCGCTCCGCGGGACGACAGCGCCGAGCGCGACCGGATGGAACGCGAGCGGATGGCCCGCGAGGCGGCGGAACGCGCCCGGGCGGTCGCCGCGGACCTCGCAGCCACGATCAACTTCGATTTCGACATGGCGCTGGTCCGCCCGAACGACCAGGGCATCCTCGACCGGAAGGCGGCCATCCTGGGCGCCAACGCGAACGTCCGGCTCCAGATCAGCGGGCACGCCGACGAGCGCGGCTCGGACGAGTACAACCTCGCCCTCGGCAACCGCCGCGGGGCCGCGGCGAAGCGCTATCTCGAGAACAAGGGGGTCGACGCCTCCCGGATGGAGGTCGTCTCCTACGGCGAGGAGCGTCCGCTCAATCCCGGGCATGACGAGGCCGCCTGGGCGCAAAATCGCCGAGACGAGTTCCTGGTCACGGCGGGCGGGGACAACCTCGTCGCCCCGCAGTGAGCTCCCTGGACGGGCGCCTCACCGCCCGCTTCGCCGCGACCCTCGCGGTCGCGGCGGGGCTGACGGGCTGTGTCTCCAAGAGCGACGTCCAGATGGTGCAAGGTGAGGTATCGCTGCTCCGGGCCGAGACGCTCAGGCGCGACTCGACTCGGGCGGCGCAGCTGGGCGAGGTGATCCAGATGCAGCAGCGGATGATGGACTCGCTCACCGCCAGCCGGAGGGCGGTGGGTCAGCTGAAGGGCGACATCGCCTCGGATCTCTACAACATCCAGCAGCAGCTCGTGCAGCTCCAGGAGCTCACCGGCCAGAGCCAGCAGCGGCTCAGCGAGCTGCGCACGCAGCTCGAGGCGCGGGGCGCCCAGATCGAGACTACCACACCCTCCGCCGGTCCCGCGCCGTCACCCGGCGACACCGCCCAGCCGGCCGCCGCGGCCTCGGCGTCCGCCGACCAGATGTACGAGGCGTCGCTGGCTCAGCTGCGGCGTGGCAGCACCAGTACCGCCCGGCTGGGCCTCCGCGAGCTGCTGCGGAGCTACCCCACCAGCACGCGGGCGCCGGACGCGCTCTACTTCATCGGCCAGAGTTTCGCCTCGGAGAATCCGGACTCCGCCGCCGCCTACTACTCGCAGGTGGTGGACAAGTACCCGACGTCCGCTCGGGCCCCCTCGGCCCTGTACAACCTGGGCCTCCTCGCCGAGCGGCGGAAGGACACCGCCAGGGCGAAGGACGCCTACCAGCGCGTGGTGCAGAAGTACCCGCAGTCGGACGAGGCCGCGCTGGCTCGCGATCGCCTGAAGGCGCTCGGGCGCTAAGCCCGGGCGCCGCCGCCGCATGACCGGCTCGCCCGGGGAGATGCCTTTCCTCGATCACCTCGAGGAGCTCCGCTGGCGTATTCTCCGCTCGCTGGGGGCCGTCGTGGCCGGGTTCGGGCTGGGGCTGTGGATAGTCCAGCGGTTCCAGCTGGTCGCTGTCCTCAAGCAACCAATCGCCCCCTACCTGACCGGCGCCGGGGGAAAGCTGGTCGTCACCAGCCCCACCGAGCCGGTCATGATCGTCTTCAAGCTCGGCCTGCTGGTCGGGCTGGTCCTCGCTTCGCCCATCATCCTCTGGCAGCTCTGGGCGTTCCTCGCGCCCGCGCTCTATGCCCGGGAGAAGCGCGCGCTGGTCCCGGCACTCTTCGTGGGGCTGCTGCTGTTCTTGACCGGGGTGGTGCTCGCCTACCTCTTCGTCGTGCCCCCGGCGCTCCGCGTGCTGTTCAGCTTCCAGACCGAGGCGATCCAGCCGTTCATCACCTACGACGCGTACTTCGACTTCGTCCTCCAGGTGGTGCTGGCGCTCGGCATCTCGTTCGAGCTGCCGCTCGTGATCATCATCCTGGCCTGGCTCGGAGTGATCGGGCCCGGAGAGCTGGCGCGCTTCCGGCGCTTCGCCGTCGTGGGCGCGTTCATCGCCGGCGCGCTGCTCTCGCCGGGCGCCGACCTGGTCTCGATGGTGATGATGACGCTCCCGCTGCTCCTCCTCTATGAGGTGGGGTATGCAGGCGCGGTCTTGATCCAGCGCCGGCGCCGGAAGGCGGCCACCATCGCCGCGCTCGTGCTGCTGGGCCTGGGATTGAGCGCCGCCACGGCGGACGCGCAGGTGCCCGCCCAGCGGCGCCGCCCGCCGCTCCAGGCGGCCCGGCCCGACTCGCTCCAGGATACGACGCGCAGGAAGAAGCCCGGGCAGGCCCTCGATAGCGCCACGGCCGGCCGGCTTGGCATCCCGACCGCGCCCAGCCGGAGCTTCGCGCCCGACGATTCGGTGCTGAAGGCGCTCAAGACCCGCCCCGGCTACCAGTCCACCCGCTATCGCGCCGACTCCGCCACCGTGTTCATCGAGGGCGAGCGCGTCCTCCTCGAAGGGCAGGCGCTCACCGAGCGGCAGGGCGCGCTGCTCGAGGCGGACACCATCCGCTATCAGCGCGACAGCTGCCTGCTCGACGCGAGCGGCAGTCCGCGGCTCTTCGACCGCGGTCAGGTACTGGTGGGGGAGGGGATCCGATACGACACCTGCCGCCGGCGCGGCATCGTGGACGACGCGCTCACCAACTTCACCGAGGGCTCCACGGTCTGGTTCCTACGCGGCAACGTGGCGCAGGACTCGAGCTCGAGCCGCATCTACGCCGGGTCGAGCGAAATCACCAGCTGCGACCTGCCGACGCCCCACTACCACTTCAGCGCGCGCGAGGTGAAGTGGATCTCGAAGAACGTGCTGGTCGCCCGGCCGGTCGTGCTCTACGTCCGGGACGTCCCGATCCTGTGGCTGCCGTTCATCTTCCAGGACGTGCGCCCGGGGCGCCGGTCCGGCATCCTGGTGCCGCAGCTCGGCCTCAACGACCTGGTGCGGCCGACCCGCTCGTACAATCGCCAGATCACCAACGTCGGGTACTATTGGGCGCCGAACGACTACCTCGACTTCACCGCTCGGCTCGACTGGTTCGCCAACCGGTACGTCCAGTACGGCGTGAGTGGGCAGTACCGCTGGCTCAATCGGTTCGTGAGCGGCACCGTGGGATTCAACCAGCAGCGACAGGTCGGCGGCGGCTCCGGCCTGACCTTCCGCTGGGACCACCGGCAGCAGTTCAGCCTGTCCACCAGCCTCAACTTCAACATCAACTACGCCAGCAACACGGCCGTCATCCGGGGGAACGCGATCGACCCGCTCCAGAACACCCAGCAGATCACGAGCTCGCTGAACTACTCCAAACGCTTCTCCTGGGGCACCCTGACCTTGGGCGGGAACCGGCGCCAGAGCCTCACCGGCGGGGGCGTGCAGCAGCTCCTGCCGGCCGTCACCCTCTCCCCGGTACCGATCGCGCTCGGCTCGGACATCACCTGGTCGCCCGGGCTCAGCTTCACCAACAACACCACCAAGAACCCCCTGGCCGACACGGTGCTGCGCGCGCTGCCGGGCGGCGCGTTCGACACCCTGGCGCTCGACGCGACCTCGCGGGTGACGGCGCTGAGCTTCGACACGCCGATCCGCTTCGGCGCGTTCAACTGGCAGAACTCGGTGCAGGTGAACGATCGGCAGACCAGGGGCGCGGAGGTGGTCAGCTTCCTGGAGGACGATCCCTCCACCCCTGATCCGACCGACAGCGTCCGGGTCCGGCGCACGTTTCTCAGCGATTTCGAAAGCTCGATCGACTGGGACACGGGCATCAACCTGCCCGTGCTGTTCCGGGGCTCATGGAAGCTCCAACCCGTCGTGGGGATCGGCAACGCCACCTCGGCCGGGCCGTTCGCGGTGAGAAACCGGAACACGAACGGCGGTTTCGTCCGCCAGGGGAAGCGCTTCCGCTTCGGGGCCAGCGCCTCGCCGACGCTGTTCGCGTTCTTCCCGGGCATCGGCCCGCTCAGCCGCATCCGCCACAGCTTCTCGCCTGTGATCACGTGGAACTATCAGCCCGCCGCCGACGTGCCCGAGGAGTATGCGCGGGTCATCGCGCAGCCGGGCCAGGCCGTCTCGCTCCGGAGCGACGCCCAGCAGCGCGTCACCGTCGGCCTGTCGCAGACGTTCGAGGGGAAGTTCCGTCCCCGCGGCGGCGATACGACCGCCACGAGCGGCGCGGACACCCGCAAGCTCCGGCTGTTCAGCATCAACACCAGCGGCGTCACCTACGACTTCGAGCAGGCCAAGAAGCCCGGCCTCACCGGGTGGGTCACCCAGACGGTCACCAACTCGATCTTGAGCGACCTGCTTCCCGGCTTCAACCTGAGCCTGACCCACGATCTCTGGCAGGGCCGGGCCGGGGTCGATACGGCCAAGTTCGACCCGTTCCTGCAGACGGTGAGCGCGAGCTTCGCCGTCTCGGGGAATACCTTTCGGTCCCTCGCCTCGATGGTTGGGCTCGGCGGGAAGGCATCCGACGAGGGCGCCCGCCGGCCCGACGGGGTGCCGACCTCCTACGTCGCCGAGTCGGGTCGGCGAGCGCGACCGGGCTCGTTCTTCAGCAGCACTCAGGCACCGCTGCGCCGCCCCGGCCGGAGCTTCACCGCCAACTTCAACTACCAGCTCACCCGTACCCGGCCCCCGAGCGGCGTGACCACCGTCCCGACCACACCGGACCGCCAAAGCCTCGGCTTCAGCACCGGCTTCTCGCCGACCCCCTTCTGGTCGCTCTCCTGGTCGTCCCAGTACAACATCACCGAGGGCAAGTTCGAGTCGCAGGTGGTGCGGCTCGAGCGTGAGCTGCATGAGTGGCGGGCGGGGTTCAACTTCGTGCGCAACCCGAACGGAAATTTCGCCTTCTTCTTCAGCATCTACCTGACCGACCTGCCCGAGCTCAAGTTCGACTACGACCAGACGACCATCGAGCGGTAGGCACGGCGGCGGTCGGAGCAGTCCGGGTGACTCCCGGGCGCTCGTGCGGCGTGTCACCGGGCCGGGACAGGAACCCGACCGGCGGGCCCTAAGCAGAACCCTGCAGGTGGCTTGAGGCCCCTTCCCGTTGGCACGCGTTCTGCACGACAACGCGCAACCCCCCTTGGAGACCTCTATGCGTGGCTGGTGGATCCCAGTCGTCCTGGCGGCCGCGGTGGCCTGCTCCTCCAACGACCGGACCGGGCCCGGCCTTCCGCCCGACGTCCCCGCAAGCCTGTCCAGCACGACGCTCGACGGCGCGATCGCGCTGACCTGGACCGACAATTCCTACGCGTCGGATCCGGCCAACTTCCAGAACTACCGGATCTACAGCACGACCTACAACCTCGATCAGAACCAGTGCGGCACGAGCTGGCAGCTCGAGGGCACGACCGTCGCCCCCGAATTCGTGGTCGGCGCGCTCACGAACGGGATTCCGCGCTGCTTCACGGTGACGGCGGTGAGCGTGGACGGGTTCGAGAGCGACCGGTCGCCGCTCCGTGCGGACACGCCCAGGCCCGACGCGCGGAACGTGCTGATCTACGCCTTCCAGTCCCAGTCGGCCGGCAGCGGCTTCCGCTTCTGGGACGACCTGAACGGCGACAATCGAGTCCAGAATTCGGAGCTCGGCCTCGTCCGCTCGGGCGCCGGGACCGACATCGACTTCGCCGTGGATCGCAACCTCTCGGGCGATCTGTTTCTCACCCCCGTCCGTGCCGGCACCGGTGTCGAGTACTACGACGCGAACAATCCGGTCGAAGATCTGACCTCGATCGACTTCGCGGCCGACCGCACCTACCGCACGTCCGGCATCCTCGCGATCCCCGGCTACGGCTACGTCTTCGAGATGGACGGAGGCGACGGCTTCAAGCGCTACGGTGCCGTGCGGGTCACCCATGTCGGCCAGACGTTCCTGATTCTCGACTGGGCCTACCAGACCGATCCCGGCAATCCGGAGCTGATCGTCACCAGGAAGTAGGGACACGAAGCGGGGTTGAAACCGGGCGGGCGACGGGGTTACTTCGGGCTATGCGTCGGACAGCGTGCGTGTTGGACGGACGGTCGCTCACGATCGCGGAAGTGGTGCGCGTCGCCCGGGACCCGCGCGTACGGGTCACGCTCGACCCCGGTGCGAGGGAGACGCTGCTCGGGAGTCGGCGGCTGGTCGAGGCGGCCCTCGCCTCCGGGCAGACGATCTACGGGATCAACACCGGCTTCGGCAAGCTCGCCAACGTGCGCGTGCCTCCGGACAAGCTCGATCAATTGCAGGCCAACCTCATTCGCAGCCATTCGGCCGGCGTCGGCGATCCATTCCCGGCCCCGGTCGTGCGTGCCGTGATGCTGCTCCGGGCCAACGTATTGCTCCGTCCGACGAGCGGCGTGCGTCCGGACCTGGTCGACGCGCTCGTGGCGCTGCTCAACACCGGGGTCGTGCCGCTCGTGCCCGAGCAGGGCAGCGTGGGCGCGAGCGGCGATCTCGCGCCGCTGAGCCACATCGGGCTGACGCTGATGGGCGAGGGCGACGTGCTCGCCGACACGGGCTCCGCACCGGCCGCCGCTGCGCTCGCGGCAGCGGGTCTCGCGCCGTTCAGCTTCGCCCCGAAGGAAGGGCTGGCGTTCATCAACGGGACGCAGGCCCAGACCGCGCTGCTCGCGCTCCTGGTGCATGACGCGCAGGTGCTCTGGCGCACCGCGGTGGGCGCCGCCGCGATGAGCCTCGAGGCGCTGCGCGGCACACCAGCGCCCCTCGACCCGCGCATCCATGCCGCGCGGCCGCATCGCGGGCAGATCGAGGCCGCCGGGCTCATGCGGGCGCTGCTTGCCGACAGCGAGATCCGCGAGTCCCACCGGGAGGACGACCCGCGCGTCCAGGACGCCTACAGCCTCCGGTGCGCGCCTCAGGTGTTCGGCGCGGTGGCCGATGCCATCCGGTTCGCCGAGGAGACCGTCGCGATCGAGCTCAACGCCTCCACCGACAACCCGCTGGTCTTCGAGGGCGGGGACGTCATCTCCGGCGGCAACTTCCACGGGCAGCCGGTGGCCCAGGCGCTCGATCTCCTGGCGATGACGCTGACGACGCTCCAGGCGATCGCGGAGCGCCGCGTCGAGCGGCTGGTGAACCCGGATCTGTCGCAGGGGCTGCCGGCCTTCCTGACGGACGATCCCGGACTCTCCAGCGGCCTCATGATGGTGCAGATCACGGCCGCGTCGTTGGTGGCCGAGTCGCGGGCCATCGCGATGCCGGCGAGCATCGGCTCGATCCCGACCGACGCTAACCAGGAGGACTTCGTTCCCATGGGGATGGCCGCGGCCTGGAAGGCGCAGCGCATCCTCGGCAACGCGCAGCGGGTGGTGGCCGCGGAGCTGCTCTGCGCCGCCCAGGGCCTCGAGTTCCTCAAGCCGCTGGCGCCGGGCAGGGGGGTCGGGGAGCTCTACCGGCGGCTCCGGGCGCTCGCGCCCGGCGTGCCCCGGCTGGACGCCGACCGGCCACCGGCACCGGACCTGGCCCGCCTGGCCCAGGCGGTGGCCCTCGGGGACCTCGATCCGGGACTCCGCTGACCCGTGCCCGCCGTGCTTGCCGGGGGTGTGGCAGACCGGTATCTTTCAGTCGCTCCGCGCCTTATCCCCGGTTCCCTTCTCAGCCCGAGCCGCATGAATCTGGAAAAGCTGAAAGACTCGGCGAGGAAGTTCGAGCAGAAGGAGGACTGGCGGAAGGCGATCGAAGTCTACCTGAAAGCCATCCAGCAGGTCGAGTCCGGGGCGGAGACCAGTCCCGACCTGTCGTTGTACAACCGCATCGGCGACCTCTACCTCAAGATCAACGATACCGCGGCGGCCGTGCGCTCTTACGAGCGCGCGGTCGATCTGTATGCCGACCAAGGATTCTTCAATAACGCCATCGCCCTCTGCGGCAAGATCCTTCGGGTGAACCCCGGCCGCACCCAGACCTATCTCAAGCTGGCCCAGTTGCACGCGCGCAAGAACGTCGTCATCGAGGCCAAGCGGAATCTCATCGAGTTCCTCGAGCGGATGAACGCGCTGGGCCAGCTCGATCAGGCGTTCCAGTCGGTCAAGGGATTCGCCGACCAGTTCTCCGGCAGCCAGGAGATCCGGATGATGCTGGTCGACCTGCTGCGCGCGGCCTCCCGTGAAGAAGAGGCACTCGAGCAGCTGGCCAAGATCGCGGGGGAGCTCGAGTCACGCGGCGGCCCGGGCCGACCCGGTCCCTCGGCCGGCGAATCGGGGGCATCGCCGCCGCGGGCACTCGCGATGCGTCCCCCGTCGATGTCGCCGGGACCCGGTGGCCTCGTCTTCCTCGACACGGGTATTGATGTTCCGTCGGCTCCCGCCGTGCAGCCTCCCAGCGCGGCCGACCCGCCGCTCGTCGTGGAGGCACCCCGGCCAGCAGGGCTCGAGCTCACCCAGACGGTGTACGAGGGCGCGGAATCCGCGAGCGGTCTCGACGGTGAGCCGGCCGCCGTACCCGAGCCGCTCACGGGCCTGGAACGGACCGACTCGGCCGACCTCGATCTCGAGTCCGTCGGTTCCGTGGCCGGGCTCGAGCTGGTTGCGCGGCCGGAGGATGTCGAGTTCGACGGCATGCCGCTCGAGGCCCTGGACCAACCCAACGCCGGCGCCGTCGAATCCGAGCCGGTCGACGGGCTGCTCGACGTCGCGGAGGATCTCGACCTGGCGCTGGCGGCGACCGAAGTGGACTTCCTGGCCGCGGGCGAGCCGGAGCCAGACCTTGATCTCGATTTCATTGAACCTGAGACCGAGGCGCCCGCGCCGACCTCGGGGCTTCCGCTCATCGACGCCGCGCCTGCGGTCACCGCTCCGGCCGACGAGGATGTGGCGGAGCTCGAGCAGCGGATCTTCGACGATCCGGATGACCCCGACCTTCACCGCGAGCTCGCCGACCGGCTGCTGCTCATCGGTGACCTGGGCCGCGCCGCCGAGGAGTTGCGCCTGTCGCTCGAGGGGTATGAGCGGGCCGAGGACTGGGGCGGAGCCTCCGGGATCGCCGATCGGCTCGTGGCGCTCGAGCCGGACGCCATCGTCCACCACCAGAAGCGCGTGGAGCTCGCGTTCCGGACGGGCGAGCGGGCCCCGCTGCTCGACGCCTACCTGGCCCTGGGCGAAGCCCTCGGCCGGGCAGGTGCCACCGACAAGGCGTTGGCGGTCTACGGCCGGGTGCAGGAGCACGATCCCCACAATGCGCGGGCCGCGGCCGCAATCGCGGCGCTCACCGTACCGCCGCCGCCCGCCGCCGCCCCGCCCGCCGCCGCACCGCCGGCGTCGCCACCGTCGCGCGCGGAGGCGGGCTTCGTCGACCTCGGGTCCATGATCCTCGAGGAGCGCGGTCCCCGCGACACCCGCATGCGGATCGACCGGCGCGAGCCGCGGGACGAGGACGAGCAGCGCGAGTTCCATGAGATCCTCGAGCAGTTCAAGCGCGGCATCGACGAGAACCTCGACACCGAGGACTACGAGTCGCGCTACGACCTCGGCATCGCGTTCAAGGAAATGGGGCTGCTCGACGAGGCCATCGCGGAGTTCCAGAAGGCGCTCCGTGCGCCCGAGGGTCGGCTCCGCACCTCCGAGGCCCTGGGTATGGCCTTCTTCGAGAAGGGGCAGTTCGCCGTCTCCGAGGCCGTGCTGCGGCGTGCCGTGCAAGCCGTCGACGGCGGTGACGAAGCCAAGATCGGGCTCATCTACTGGCTCGGCCGCGCCCTCGAGGCGCAGGGAAAGGGCGCCGACGCGCTCACCAGCTACGAGCGTGCGATGGCGGTGGACATCCGGTTCCTCGACCTGTCCGAACGCATCCACCGACTCACCGCGGGATGGCGGGAATGAGCTCACAACTCGCGCCCATCACCCTCGCCGGCCTGCAGCGGCCGGTGCGCGGCCGTCTGGAACGGGTGCCGCACGAGCTGCACCGCATCGTCGAGGCGGACTTCGGTCTCATCGCCGAGGTGAACTCGCACCTGTTTCAGATGCAGGGCAAGATGTTCCGCCCCACCCTGCTGCTGCTGGCGGACGAGGCCACCGGCGGCCGCGACTCGCGGACGATCACCCTCGCGGCGGTCGTCGAGCTGATCCACCTGGCCACCCTGGTCCACGACGATTCCGTGGATCACTCGGTGCTGCGCCGCGGCATGCCGACGATCAACTCCCTCTTCAGCCACCAGGTGTCGGTCATCATGGGCGACTACCTGTACTCGCGCGCGGTCATCGAGCTGGTCCGTCTGGACGACCTGGAACCGCTCCGCGTGCTGAGCCGGGTGACCAACGAAATGACCGTGGGAGAGATGCGCCAGCTGCTGGCGCACGAGCCGCTGGAATTCTCCGAGGAGTCCTACGACTTGCTGATCCAGGCCAAGACGGCCTCCCTCCTGTCGGGGGCGTGCGAGGTCGGCGCCCTGCGCGCGGCGCCGAGCGAGCGGACCGCCGTGCGCCGCTATGGCGAGGCGCTCGGCATGGCATTCCAGATCGTGGACGACCTGCTCGACTACGTCGGTGACCCGAGGGTCACCGGAAAGCCGACCGGCTCCGACCTGCGCGAGCACAAGGTGACGCTGCCGCTCATCGCCGCGCTGCCCCGGATGGACTCGGCCGGCCGCCGCCAGGTGGACGGGTTGATGGAAACCGCTGAGCCCGACGACGGCCAGATCGCCGACGTGATCGCTGCGGTCGCGGAGGCCGGTGGCCTCGACTATGCCCGCGAGCGTGCCCTGCGCCTGGCGCAGCAGGCGGACGGGGAGCTGGACGCCCTCACGCCCTCGCCGGCCCGCGACGCGCTCCGGGCGAGCATCACCTACGTCGTGGATCGCAGGCGCTGATGGCCGGCCCTCATCGTCCCGGGTTCTATCTCGGCGTCCTGGTCGCCGGCTTCATCGCGGGCGGGGCGCTGACCGCCCTGCTCCGGCAGACGCTGCCGGACAGCGCCGCCCGCACCTTCTTCACCAGCACCTGGACCGCCGACTTTGGCCCTGTTTCGGCCGACCTGCTGGTGGTAAACTTCACGCTGGGGCCGATTGGGCTGCACGTGTCGCTCCTGGCCCTGATCGGCGTTCTGGTGGCGTACCTGATCGCCCGCTCGATCTTCTAGGGGGTCCCCGTGGGAAACCTCGGTTTCACCGAAATCATGCTCATCATGGTCGTGGTGCTCCTGCTGTTCGGCGCCAAGCGGCTGCCGGAGGTGGGTGCCTCGATCGGCAAGGGGATCCGCGAGTTCAAGCGGAGCCTCTCCGACACCCAGGACGCGATCATGGGCTCGGACGACGCGCAGCGGAACCTGCCGCCGCGCCAGCTGGATTCCTCGACCCCGCCGTCGCAAACCAACGCTCCCGCGGGAGAGCCGAAGCGGCTGTCGCAGTAGGGCGGGGGTTGGTGTCACCCCGAAGTCACCCTGAACGCAGTGAAGGGGGCATTGCCTAAGGCATGCCCCCTTCGCGTGGCTCGGGGTGACGCCGCAGTCGGCCGACCGGCCGCGCCACCTATGCCCCCTGCGTCGCCGGCCCCGTCTGCTGCAGCACCTTCTTCCGGTCGTCCACGACCTTGGCCGCCTGCCGTAGCGCCTCGAGATAGCTCCGCACCCGATCCTGGCGCGCGAGGCCGATCATGCGAGCGCGGTAGGTCTCGAGCTCCTTCACGAACGCCGCCGAGTCGGCCTTGGTGTGCTCGAGCACCTTCATGAAGTAGATCCCGTCCTTGGTGTCGAGCATCCCGCTCTGCTGGCCCAGGTCGAGCCCGAAGGCCGTGCCCACGACCATCGGATCCGTCAGCGGCGGATTCACCCGGGAGAACGGCCCGAACTCCTTGAATGGGAGCTTCATCGAGTCGGCGACGGCCGCGAGTGTGCCCCCCGCCTCGACGCGCCTGAGGTAGTCCTGCGCCACCTTGCGCCCCAACTCCAGCTTCTTGTCGGCGCGCGCCTGGTAGGCCACCGCCTGCCGCACCTGTCCGAGCGGCGGCACGCCGGCCGGTTGCAGGCTGTCGAGCCGGAAGATGTAGTAGGCGATCCAGGTCTCGATGACCTGGCTGGTGTGCCCCGGCTTCGCGGTGAGAGCCCAGATGCCCGCGTCGGGGACCACAAGGTTGCCGATCTGTACCTTGGTGCCCTCCTGCACCGGCCCGGCCTTGCCGAGCGGGAGCTTGAGCGCCCGGGCCACCGTGTCGAGCGCCGCCGGGTCGGCCTTCTCGGCGCCCAGCTTCTCCAGGCTGTCGGCCTGCGTGTCGAGCTGGTCGCGGTGTGGGCCGGCGATCTCGATCGGAATGAGGATGTGCCGGCCCTTGGCCTTGTCGCCCTTGCGGCTGGTCATCTCGATCAGGTGGTACCCGAACTGCGAGAGCACGGGCTGCGACAGCGTGTTGAGCGGGAGCGCGAACGCGGCCGAATCGAATGCCGCGTCCATGGTGCCCCGGGTCCACTCGCCCAGATCGCCGCCGCGCGCGGCACTTCCGGTATCGGCTGACTCGCGCTGCGCCACTTCGGGGAACGGGGCGCCGGCCACGATTTCGGCTCGCACCGAGTCGGCGCGGCCGCGCGCGAAGGCGGTGTCGGCCGCGGTGGTCAGCCGGGGCAGCGCCACGAAGCTCAGAAACGCCGTGGCCGGACGCTCGAACTCGTCGAGGTGCGCCTTGTAGTAGGCGGAGATGTCGGCGTCGTTGAGGCCGACGGCCGAGTCCGGGATGATATTGCGCGCAATGACCGCGGTGAGCCCGATCTTGGCCATCTCGTGCTCGTCCCGATACTGCTCCCAGAGCGCCGCATCGGAGAGATAGATGTCGGCAGTGACCACCCGGAGCAGCTTCGACCGCTGGATCTGCTCGCGGTATTGCGCCTCGAGCGAGGGGAGATACTGCTGCGCCACGCTGGATGTCAGCCAGCGCTGGTACTTGCCGAGGTCGAACTGGCTGTCGGTCTGGAACTCGGGGATCTTCTGGAACTCGGGCGGCGGCGACGTCCGCATCGCCTCCACGATCTCGTCCTCCGTGACCGTGATGCCCCGGCGCTTGTACTCGGTGTCGAGCACGCTGTTTTGGACGAACTGCTCCCAGACCTCGTCCCGGATCTGCTGGTAGTCTTCCAGGCCCAGCGCGCCGGGCGCCTGCCGCTGCCGGGCGTCGATGTTCTGCTGGACGACGGTCTGGTAGGTCCGCGCGTCGATGCTGGTGCCGTTGATCTTCCCGACGGCGGTCTTGGTGAGCAGGCCCGTGGTGCCGGTGATGCCGCTCAGGTCGATGACCAGCCAGGCGAAAAACGTGAGGGCCACCACCACCATCAGGGGTTTGGCCGCGTTGCGGAACGCTTGCATCATAGATGAATCCGAGACTCCGGACCTGGGGGAGACAAAAGAGCCTTAAGCTTAAGCGGGTCAACGCAGAACCTCAAGCCGGTGCAACGGTTAGCAGTTGACAGGCCGGGGGTGGCTCGCTACTCTCACGTCACTCCCCACAACGACTTAGATCGTTCGCCTCCCACGCCGACTCGGCCCTCGGAATGCGGAACCCGGATGGCACTTAGCGAGATCGAGAAGCTCGAGCGCCGGTATGCTGAGAACCCCCAGGGGCTGACATTCGCCCCGCTCGCCGAAGTCCACCGGAAGAACGGGGACGTGGCTCGTGCGCTCGAATTGCTGCGCTCCGGCCTGACCCTTCACCCCGACTACATCCCGGCCAGCATCGTGCTTGGCCGGTGCCATCTGGATTTGGGCGACCTGCAGTCCGCGGAGGGCGCCTTCGGCCACGTGCTCGGCCTGGACGGCGAGAACGTGATCGCGCTGAAGGCGCTGGCGGACATCAGCGAGCGGCTGTTCAGGTTCGATGAGGCGGAGCGGTTGCTGCAGA
>Ga0326597_10002853_pt1 | contig 25540 bp, 30 predicted proteins | sample RVTome_12_FD_203789 | JGI IMG/M metagenome (GOLD analysis project Ga0326597, IMG submission 203789) | Soil microbial communities from uranium-contaminated site in the Upper Colorado River Basin, Wyoming, United States - RVT100D185 | ecosystem: Environmental > Terrestrial > Soil > Contaminated >... | reverse complement strand
CACGGGCCAGGTGAGAAGGTCACGGGGTGGTGTCACAGCAGCTCCCGAAGATTGCGGACCGTCACACGAGCAGTCCAGATCGGTGAAGTTGTCAGGATCGGCACCCTACCACTTCTGATGTCAAAGTACGAACTGTTGTTCGTCAGATGTGGACAACCGTGCGCCTCCCGTCCGACGCGCGGATCTGCAAAGCGTCCTCAGGCGGGCTCGGCGGTGTCCATGCGCAGGCAGTCGTGCACGCCCAGCCACCGTGGCGGGAATTTGGTTCCGTGGGGCAGTGCCTGCCACGCCTCGTCCTGCCCGATGAGCCGCGGCGCCTCGAGATCGAACTGTTCGCCACCGATGGTCAGCACGGCGTGCCCAGGGGCTCGTGCCGTCTCACGCGGTCAGCTCCTCGACCAGTGACAGGATCGCGTCGATCACGACGTCGGCGCGGGTGTGGATGGCGAGGTGGTCCGCATCGATTGACGCGCGTGGCCAGCCGCGCGAGTCGGCCTCGGCATGGTCGGCGTCGTAGGCCGCACTGAGCCGCAGGTACGCGCACGGCCACGTCGACCAGCCGTCCGGCAGCGGCACCTCCTCGTCGTAGAAGGCACGCGGCAGGCGGGGCATGTCGGCCAGCAGCACCTGTCGATCACCGGCGTCCGGCAGCAACTCCGCCACGATGTCATCGGGCCACCACTGCAGCCACGGTCGCAGGATCCCGGTGACGGCCTGTTGGTCCAGCATCTCCGCTTGCCGGGCAGGTGTGCGGTGCACCCCGCCAACCGCCGGCACGACTGCGTCGACGAACACCAGCCCAGCCAGCCGCCCCAGGACCAGAGAACCGATGCCGGGCAGGAACACGCCGGCTCCCGAGTGGCCGACCACGACCACGGGGCCGGCGGGCGCGGCCACCTCGATCCCCGCAACGGCGGCGCCCACCAGCGCCCGCCAGCGTGGTGAGGGCGCTGCCGCCACGCCCGTCAGGTCCGGCACGACCACCTCGAACCCGCGCTCCGCGAGGACGTGGCCAGCGGCGCGCCATGACGACGGGCCGACCAGCGGGCTGTGCACCAACACGACCGTCGCATCCATGCCGCCCAGACTATGGGAGCGCCGCAGGTTGGACGTCGGCCGCCGTGGCGGACCCGAATGGTCGCCCCTATTAGGGTCCGCCGGCATGAGAGATGGCCCGGGTTCGGATCCTGACCGCCGCAGCCACGCGGACGTGCACGTCGTGAGCGTGCACGGTGACGACGTCGTGGACAGAAACGACGTCGTCGTCGTGGAGGAGCCGCTTGCCATCCGCCTGCGCGCGGGTGACGACACGGCGACGGTCGCGGTCACCATGCGCACGCCGGGCGACGACCTCGACCTCGCCCTGGGGTTTCTCCTCACCGAGGGAGTTGTCCGCGACGCCGGCGACGTGCTGGACGTGGCGTGGTGCCCAGACGATGGCGATCGCGCGGACGGGGTGGACGGCGCGGACGGTGTCGGCGCGGTCGGCAACGTGGTCACGGTCACGGTCCGCGGCGCGATGCCCGACCTCGGCCACCTGCAGCGGCACGGGACGATCTCGTCCGCCTGTGGCGTCTGCGGGCGTACCTCGATCGACGACCTCGCGGACCGTGCGGCGGTGGAGGCGGCGGGCACGCCAACTGCGGCCACCGTCGGGGCCGCCGTGCTCACCGCGCTGCCCGCCCGGCTGGCCGCGGCCCAGCGGTTGTTCGCCAGTACCGGGGGGCTTCACGCCGCGGCCCGTTTCAGCCGCGACGGTGAGCTCATCGACCTGCGCGAGGACGTCGGACGGCACAACGCCCTCGACAAGCTGATCGGCGTGGCGGCCCGCCGCGGTGACGTCGACTGGTCCGATGACATCGTGCTCCTCTCCGGTCGGGCGTCGTGGGAGCTGCTGAGCAAGGCCGTGGTCGTGCGTGCCGGGATCGTCGCCGCCGTGGGCGCCCCCTCGTCGCTGGCCGTCGCGGTCGCCCAGCGGTACGGAGTGACGTTGGTCGGGTTCCTGCGTGATCACCGGTTCAACATCTACGCCCACCCGGCTCGCCTTGTGGGTCACCGTCCAGACCTGGGCAGTGTCCTCGAACCGATCGACCCCCTCCAACCGATCGACGAGGTGGTCAGGTGACCGACCGCGTGCCCGCAGCCCAGGGCCCCGCCGCGTTGACAGGCCTGCGCCTCACGGAGCCCAAGGAGGTCGCGGCCGGCGTGCAAGCCGTTGCCCAGGCCATGAAGTACGCCACAGACTGGGCAGGGGTCGTCAAGGGGCCGCGGCTGCTCACGCTGGTGAACCAGCACGACGGCTTCGACTGTCCGTCATGTGCGTGGCCGGATCCCAAGGGACATCGGGCCACGGCCGAGTTCTGCGAGAACGGCGCCAAGGCCGTCGCCGACGCGGCCGACAGGCGTCGTGCTGACGCCGCGTTCTTCGCCAGCCACTCGGTTGCCGAGCTGGCGTCGTGGCCCGACAAGGCCCTCAACGATGCAGGCCGGCTGACCAACCCGATGGTGTTGCGCGAGGGCTCATCCCACTACGAGGCCGTCGGCTGGGACGAGGCCATCGGGGTCGTGGCGACGCACCTGCGCTGCCTCACTGACCCCGATCAGGCGGTCTTCTACACCTCCGGTCGCACATCCAACGAGGCTGCGTTCCTGTACCAACTCTTCGTGCGCGCCTTCGGGACCAACAACCTGCCCGACTGCTCCAACATGTGCCACGAGTCCTCGGGCGCCGCCCTGAACGCGACCATCGGGATTGGCAAGGGCACGGTCCTGTTGGAGGACTTCGACCTGGCCGACGCGGTCATCGTCGTCGGCCAGAACCCCGGTACCAACCACCCGCGGATGCTGACGGCCTTGCAGGGCGCCAAGGAGCGCGGCGCGACGATCGTCGGGATCAACCCGCTTCCCGAGACCGGCCTGATCGGATTCAACAATCCGCAGGACTGGAAGCGGCCCACCAAGGTGGGCAAGGTGCTCCTCGACCGCGACAAGCACCTGGCCGACCTGCTGGTCCCAGTTCGCGTGGCTGGTGACCTGGCCCTTCTGAGCGGGGTCCAGAAGGAGTTGCTGGAGCGCGAGGCCGATCGGCCCGGGAGCGTCGTCGACGCGGCATTCGTCGCCGCGGACACCGTGGGGTTCGAGGTCCTGCGCGACCACCTCGCAACGTTGGACTGGGACGTGCTGGAACAGGAGTCCGGCATCGACCGCGATGGCTTGCGCCAACTGGCCGACATCATCGCCGACAATGAACGAGTCATCTGGTGCTGGGCCATGGGACTCACCCAGCACGAGCATGCGGTGGGCACGATCCAGCAGATCGTCAACCTCGCACTGCTGCGAGGCTCGATCGGCAAACCCGGTGCAGGGCTGTGCCCGGTCCGGGGGCACTCCAACGTCCAGGGCGATCGCACCGTCGGGATCTGGGAGCAACCGCCGGACTGGCTGCTGGAGGGCATCGAGCGCGAGCTCGGCATCACGGCGCCCACGCGCCACGGTCATGACACGGTGGCGGCGATCCGGGCCATGGCGTCGGGCGAGGCACGCGTGTTCGTTGGCATGGGCGGCAACTTCCTGTCCGCAGCCCCGGACACCGAGGCCACGGCGGAGGCATTGCGACGGACAGATCTCACCGTTGCGGTGTCCACCAAGCTCAACCGCTCGCACCTGGTGACCGGGCGGACGGCGATCATCCTGCCCTGCCTGACCCGCACCGAGCGGGATCGGCAGCTCACTGGTGACCAGTTCGTGTCCGTCGAGAACTCGATGGGGATCGTGCACGCCTCGCGTGGGCGGGCCCGGCCGGCGTCCAACCTGCTGCGATCGGAGCCCGCGATCGTGGCCGCGTTGGCCACGGCCGTCCTCGGCGACAGGGTGGCCGTCGACTGGCAGGGCCTGGTCGACGACTACGACCGCGTCCGCGATCTCATCCAACGAATCGTGCCTGGGTTCGACGAGTACAACACCCGGGTCCGAACCGATGATGGGTTCGCCCTGCCCAACGGACCGCGCGACGGCAACTTCACCACGCCCGACGCGAAGGCCCACTTCACGACGTACGACGTTCCGCGCAGCGCCCTCCACCCCGACGAACTGCTGCTCATGACCGTGCGCAGCCATGACCAGTTCAACACCACGATCTACGGGCTGGACGACCGTTACCGCGGCGTCCACAACGAACGCCGCGTGGTCTTCTGCAACCCTGACGACCTGGCAGGACGCGGCCTGTCCACGGGCGACGTCGTTGACCTGGTGGGCACCCACGACGGTGTGGTGCGTGTCGCCGAACGGTTCGTCTGCATCGCGTTCGACATCCCTGCGCAGTGCGCGGCCGCCTACTTCCCGGAGACCAACGTCCTGGTTCCGCTGGACCGTGTGGCCCGTGGCTCCAACACGCCGGTCAGCAAGGCGATTCCCATCCGACTGCGCGCCACCGGCGAGCACGTGGCGACGTGACCGATCGTTCGCACGAGCCCGTGGACCTGTCACGCCTGGCTGCTGTCGTCCTGGCCGGCGGTGCCAGTCGCCGGATGGGCACGGACAAGGCCCTGCTGGTGCTGGAAGGCCAACGCCTCGTCGACCGTGCGGTCGAGGTCGTGGGCGAGGTGGCCATGCCGGACCTGGTCGTGGTGGCCAGTGGCACGCGCCACCTCCATGGAATGGCCGTGGACCAGGTCACCGACGAGGTGGCCGATGCCGGGCCCTTGGCGGGTATCGCGGCCGGGCTGGCGTGGTGCCGTGATCGCGGAGCGTCGGCAGCGGTGGTCGTCGCCGTGGACCTGGTCTGGGCGTCGCCTGCGCTTCTGGCAGCCGCGGCGGCCAGGCTCGCCCGGGTTGGCCACGGCGGCTTGCCCGATGTCGTGGTGCCATTCGTCGGCGGTCGGGCCCAGCCGCTGCACGCCGCGTGGCGCACCGATGTCGCCGTTGACCTTGCCCGTGCCGTTGCTGCCGGTCGGCGTGGCGTCATCGCCGAACTGGCGAACCTGCGCGTGGATCGGTGGACCGGGTGGGCAAGCCTTGACCCGCCGGCACGGTTCATGACCAATGTCAACCGTCCGCAGGACCTCCCACGGGGTTGACCGTGCCCTGGACTGTGCCGAGAGCTCAGTGTTGCTTGAACGCTTCGAACGGTTGGCGGCAGGCACGGCACAGTCGCAGGTCACGGCACGGGGTCGGGCCGAAGGCGGAGTCCAGGACCGTGTCGTCGGACCCGCACCAGGGGCACGGCCGCGCGTCGACGACGGTTGCAGCCAAGGGGAGGACACGCTGGCCGGCCGTCGGCGTCGCACCGGCCACGACCCCCGTGGGCGGTGCGATCCCGAACGAGCGCAGCCGCTCGCGCCCCTCCGCGTTGATGCGGCCCGGGGACCACACAGGATCGAACGACCACTCGACCCTGACGTCATCGATGCCGTCGATGGCCAACAGGGCGGCGACGACGTCGCGGCCCATCATCTCCTGGGCCGGGCACCCCGACCACGTGGGCAGGAGCACGACCGCGGCCGCAGCGTCGACCACCTCGACCGACTTCACCATGCCGAGCATTCCCAGCGTGACCGGCGGCAGCTCCGGGTCGGGCACGGCCTCAACGCCTGCCCGCGCCTTGGCGGTCAGATCCGAGGTGGCGGCCGATGTCACCAGATGGCCCCGGGGTGGGTGCGGTACAGCTCGGTCATCTCCGGCCAGGCGTCCTCGGTCCAGTCGGTCGAGTGCACACCGCGGCGTCCGCCGGGCTGGTCGAACAACGACGCAGGGATGATCCACGTCGCCGGGTCCGTCGTTATCGGGTCCGGCAGGACGGACGCGCCACCGGCGGCCAGGCCCGCCTCCTCCAACCTTGGCACCATCACCTCCAGCCAGCGCTGGCCCAGCGTTGCGGTCGGCACCGGAAGCAGCCCTGACGCCACGACGTCGTCCTCACCGGGCAATGGCTCGAACAGCCAGAGCGCTTCCTTCAGCGCCTCACGGATCCCGACCGCCAGCCGCAGCAGCGGCTCGCCCCCCGCGGATGCCAGCCGGTCGAACCAGAGGTCAGCGTGGTCGAGGTGGTAGCGCTCCTCGCGCTGCAGCACGCGCGACAGTGACGCCACGCGTTCTTCCGACGAACCCGTCAGCGCGGCCAGGCGCACCGCATCGGCATGGTCGTACAACCATTGCCGAGCCAGTGTGAAGGCGAAGTCGCGTGGTGGACGTTCGCACAGGACCGCATGGCGGTATTCGTCCGGCGTGCGGCCCAGTCCCAGCACGTCGACGCGGGCGCGGTCGTCTCCCTCGCTGCCCAGCAGGACCTGGTACCACAGGTCGGCGTGGCTGATCTCGTCCTGGGCGATCGTGCCGAGGGCGAGGTCTTCCTCCAGCGACGGTGCGACGCCGGTCCAGTGGCAGTTGCGATGGCCGGTCACCAGTTCGTCGTCGGCGATCGACAGCAGCAGGACGGACCGCGGAGTGTCGAGGTCGACACCGAGGTCTGCGGTCGTCAGGGCCGTCATGCGTCGCCTCCATCGGCCTGATCGGCGGCGACCGAGGCCACCCCGTCCGGGCGACCGGGAACCGGGCGGCGGTGCAGTCCTTCGCGCCCGCGGGCCCGCGCGGCCTGGCGCGCTGCGGCGCGCTTCTCACGGAAGCCCGAGTAGCCACGCTGGAGGCGGTAGCTCATGTCGATCTCGTGCGCGACCATGGACAGGTCGTCGATCTCGTGGACGTGCTCGGACGGGACCACCGCATACGAGACGCCCTCCTCGTGGCGGAAGTGGGTCTCGCGGGCCAGCAGCAGCGCGGACTCCGGGTCGGGCGCATGCAGCGTCCCGACGTGGACCAGCGGGTCATCGATCCGCCGCCGCCCGAACACCTCGTAGAGGCTCATCGTCGTCTCCTGGGTCAGGCGGCGGTCACGGCGGGCGGTTCGTCGCCAAGGACGATCTCGCGGATCCAGCCCTGGTTGTCGCGCAGGATCCGGCGCCACATCAGGCGTCGCCGGGCCGCCTCGGTCCCTTCGCCCTTGACGATCGCCTTCAACCGGTCCCAGTCGGGCTCGGCGTAGGTCCACCGTTGGGTGTCCTCGTGCCACGTCAGCGTCGGGTCGGGGACCTCGAGGCCCATGTCCCACAGCTTCGGCACGTACTGCGTCATCCACTCCTGGCGCGAGTCCTCGTTGGACTGGGTCTTCACCCCCCAGTGGATCATGGGGTCCTGGTCGGCCGGGACGTCGGTGCCGAAGAAGTGCATCACCGGTTCCCACCAGCGGTCGACTGCCTCCTGCAGCATGGCGAACTGCTCGTCGGTGCCCGCCGCCAGCGCCAGCATGATGTCCTCGCCGTGGCGATAGTGCAGGGACTCCTCCGCAACGACGCGTTTCATCACGCGCACGTATGGGGCGTAGGAGGTGTTGAGCAGGGCGCGTTGGGTGACGATCGCCGCGCCGTCGACCAGGAAGCCGATGCACGCGACGTCACCCCACGAGTAGGTGGGGTAGTGGAAGACGTTGTGGAAGGAGGTCCTGCGTTCGATCAGGTCCTCGAACATCTGCTCACGGGGTTTGCCGAGGGATTCGGCGACGCGGTAGATCAGGTGGCCATGGCCGACTTCGTCCTGGACCTTGGCGGCCAGCGAGCGCTTGCGCCGCAGGCTGGGTGCCCGCGCGATCCACTCGCGCTCCGGCAATGCCCCCATCAGCTCCGAGTTGGCGTGCATCTCGATGAACTTGAGGTTGAGCCTGCGGTAGGTGTCGGGCATCCAGTCGGTGGCCTCGACCTTGCCACCGGCGTGGATGTGTGCGAGGAACGCCTCGGTGCGCTCATCGTCGATCGTGGTGGTCATGGCACTCCGCCCCGCTGGTCCATCCCGCAGCGTAGGAGCCGGCAGCACGGTGGCGAGGTTCTCGCGCGGTGCGCACGGATGGTTCGATCACGGCCATCCGTCCTGTCGTGGAGCACCTCGTGGCCCGTCGCCCCCTGCTCGCCCTTGCCGCTGCAGCCATGGCCATGAGCGCCTGTGCCGGCACGGACACGCAACGGCAGCCCACGTCGAGCAACGAGGGCCTCCAGCTCACCGGTCAGTACGCCGGCGCCCAGCTGTCGGTGTCCGACGGTGCGCCGCAACTGGTGGCGGGCGACTGTGACCCCGGTGACGGACTCGACGACGACCTCTGCATCATCGCCGTGTCACTGGACGGTGCACAGGTCGCCATCGTGTTCGAGAACCCGATCACCCTCGTGACCGGCGCGACCTTGACCATCGACGACGTCGAGTGTGGCGGGTGCGACGGCGTCACGGACGTCGCGGTTGTCGAGCTCCGCGTTGATGGGGATGCGGCGCGGGTTGCCGGCGGGTCGGTCGTAGTCATCGACGCTGGACCGGTTCGCCTTGCCGGCGATCTGCACCTGCGGTTCCTCGATGGAGGGTCCCTCAACGGCACCTTCGACGTCGGCTTGCCATTGCAGCGCTGAGCCCGCCATTGCAGCCGGACTGTCGTCAGGCAGGGACGCCCTCGACCTGGGCGCGGAAGTCGGCGCAGTCAACGACGCGTTGCTCGAACGAGCCGCGTGCAACCAGCCGCTGGCCCTGACGAGCCAGGACCTCGCACTTCAGGCGTTGTGGACCGACCTCCGCAACGGTGGCCGTGAGCGTGAGTTCCATGCCGACGGGCACCGGTGCGCGATGGGTCAGCTCGATGGCATGCCCGACGCCCTCCTCGCCCTCCTCGAGATGGGGGACCAGCAGGGATCGGCAGACTTCCTCGACATGGCCGGCGAGTGCGATGGTTCCGTACACCGGGTGGAGTTCGGAACCGCCGACGCGGGCAGTCATCTCGGGGGTCACCGTGATCGTGAGGGTGGCGGACTCGCCGCGGGGTGGTCCAAAGCGCATGTCGGCAAGTATGTCGCGCCCGCCGTCGTTTGGCGACCCTTCGCCCGTATTGCCCCAGGCGGGCCGGAACTGGGCGCGATCAGCCGCTGAGCACGCGGCCCAGCAGCCGGCGCGCGGCCCCCGGCGCGTGGGCGTCGCGGATTGCCGCAGCCGCGTCGGACACAGGTGTGCCCGCCTGGCCGCCTCCCGGCGACTGCGACGCGAGGACGATCAGGGCATCCACACCGCGGTTGTCGATCCCATGCGCGACGCCCGCTGGGACCAGCAACGCGCCCATCGGGTCCAGGCCGATCTCACCCTGATCCGTCACGAACCACGACCGCCCGCCAAGCACGGTGTAGGCGATGTCCGCCTCCTCGTCGACGATCACGCCGGTCGTCTGCCGCGGCTCCAGGCACCACACGTCAACGGCGAGGTTGTCGGTGGCGAACACTCGCGTGCGGGTCGCGGCGTCGGACGAGAACTGCACCCAGTCGCGCAGGTCGGTGGGGGAGACGGTCGGACCGACCGGCGTCGGCGCTTCGTCAGTCTCGCTCACCGCGGCTCCTGGTTGCGCATCGGCTGCAGCGTAGGACCCGGCGACCAGGCGCCGGACTCGACCTTGGTGTCTAGGCTCGGCGAGTCGCTGCCGGCCCGCACTGTCGCGGGCCTCGAAGGAGAGATCGTGCCGAGTTTCACGCTGGCCCGTGGCGCCCTGTTGCGCAGCACCGCGGACGTCGTCGTCGTCTGGGTCCACTGCACGTCTGACGGGATCGTCCTGACGGAAGCGGCCCGCGAAGTCGCTGAGGCTGCCGGCATCGGGCTGGCCAGCCATCTGGCGGCCCTGGGGTTCGACGGCGCCCTGGGATCCGTCACGACCCTGGCGACCAGCGGCGACGTGGCGGCCGGTGCGATCGCAATTGCCGGACTGGGCTCCGAGGACGAGCTCACCAGCGATGTCGTGCGTCGCGCAGGCGGCGAACTGGCTCGGGCCCTGTCCCGCGTGCCGCGGCTCTCCGTCGTGGTACCCGACGGGCTGGACGCCGCGGCCGCAGCGCAGGCCCTGGTCGAGGGCATCGAGTTGGGTGCCTACCGCTACGACGAGTTCCGAGCGGACGACGACGCCCCCCGCATCGAGTCAGTTTCCGTCCACCCCGCCGAGGGAATGGACCGCAGGGAGGTCAAGCGCGGGATCGCTGACGGCGAGGTGTATGCGGCCGCCGCGGTGCTGACCAGGGATCTGGTGAACCTGCCGCCTGGTCACAAGCGTCCCACCATGTTGAGCGCCCGGGTCAAGCAGGAGCTCAAGGGCACCGACGTCAAGGTCAAGGTGCTGGGCGAGCCCGAGCTCACGCGCGGCGGCTACGGCGGCTTGCTGGGCGTCTGCCGGGGATCCGAGGAGCCTCCGCAACTGGTCCAACTGACCTATGCGCCTGCGGGCGCGACGCGCCACGTCGTGCTGGTCGGCAAGGGGATCACGTTCGACTCCGGCGGCCTGTCGCTGAAGCCCCCCGCGTCGATGATGACGATGAAGATGGACATGGGCGGCGCCGCGTGCGTTCTGGCCACGGTGAAGGCTGCTGCCGAGATCGGCCTGAAGCTCAAGGTCACCGGCCTCATGGCGCTGGCGGAGAACATGCCGTCGGGCACGGCCATCCGGCCGAGCGACGTCCTGACGATGCATGGCGGCAAGACGGTCGAGGTGCTCAACACCGACGCCGAGGGACGCCTGGTCCTGGCTGACGCGCTCGTTCACGGGTCCGCACTCAAGCCCGATGCGATGGTGGATCTGGCCACGCTCACGGGGGCCGTGCTGGTCGCGTTGGGCGACAAGATCGGCGGGCTCATGGCCAACGACGACGGGATTGCCGACGCGTTGTTGGCTGCGTCCGAAGCGACCGGCGAACGGCTGTGGCGCCTGCCGCTGCCCAGCGACCTGTATGCGGACCACATCAAGTCCGACGTCGCCGACATCAAGAACATCGGCAAGACGGGGCAGGCCGGCACGATCTCGGCAGGCCTGTTCCTGCAGCACTTCGTCGGCGAGGGGATCCCGTGGGCCCACGTCGACATCGCGGGGCTGGCCTGGGCCGATGCATCGTCGGGTCACGAGACCAAGGGCGCCACGGGTGCCCCCGTGCGGATGCTGCTGCGCTGGTTGGCCGACCAGGCGGTCTGATCCCACCTGGACCACGTCGACCGACAGTCCGTATCGGACGGCTGGACGGCCTCGGCTGGCGCGGCCCAGCTGGCGGTCCGGGTCAGGCGGCCTTGTCGCCGCCGATCTTGGCGAGGAACCGGGCACGGTCGACCAGCACGCGACGATGCCGCACGGTGGCGACGATTTCGTCGTCCTGGCGCACGATGACCTGGAACTCCAGCCGTCGACCGTGATGGCCGATCAGCGTGGCGTCGGCGACCACCTCGCCGCCCACTGCCGTTGGCCGCTGGTGGTCCACCTCGGCCCAGGCGCCCACCGAGGTGCAGCCCTCCGGCAGGTCATTGCAGATCGCGGCCACGCAGGCGCTCTCGGCCAGGGCCAGCAGCGCCGGGGTCCCAAGGACCGGAACGTCGCCCGATCCCAACGCCTCCGCGGTGGCGTCGCGGTCGACCGTCAGCGTTCGACGGTCGTGCAAGCCGGGGTCGCAGGAGCCCATGATGACATCCAATGGAGGGGGACCACCGGGGGCGGTGGCCACGATCGTGTGAGTGGCCGTCCCGAGAGAACACCCGGAACGACCCAAGCGTTCCGTGTCGAGGGGCTGAACGCAACATTGCGTGACGGGTCGGGGATCACGGGTCGCGGGCATCGGCCCGTCTGCGCACGGTCGTTTGCCGCTGGATGCCCCCTCGGTGGCACCCTTCGGGCGGTGCGCGCCAGCGTGCAAGCAATGCGAAAGGTGCAGCGTGGACGCCCCGGCCTCGGTCCTGTCGCTCGTCCTGCTCGAGACCGGTGTCGGCGGGTTGGCCCTGCTGTGGCTGGCGCCGACGTGGCGCAAGGTCCGGCACGGCTACGAGATCCTGCTTGGCACGACGCTGTTCCTGATGCTGTGGGGCGCATGGGCCGCGATCGGCACGCCCCTGCAGACCGTCGTGGACAGCGTTGGTGTGACGCCGGCGGCGCTTGACGCCGTGACGTGGTCGACTCGGCTGATGGGCTGGGCGACGGTGCTCGCGTTGCTGTCGGTCATCGCCATCGTCGCGAAGGCCCCCGCCGCCGGCCGCGTCCTGGGCTTCGCCGCCCTTGCCGTGGGCCTGGCGTCCTTCGTGCCGCTCGGCGCGCTGCGGGCCTCACGCGGGGTACCGGGCGGGACCGTGCAGGGCTTCGCCGAGTTGCTGCTGGGCGCGTTCCTGCTGGGCGCGATCTGGGACGGCATGATCCTCGGCCACTGGTACCTGGTCGAGAAGCGCCTCTCCAATCGCTACATGCAGTGGATGGCTTGGGCCAACGTCGCCGCGGTGGTCGCGGGCCTGGTGGCCGTCGGTCTCAGCGTGCGCAACCCGGTGCCGTGTGCGGGCGAGGTCGGCGATGCCCTGACGGCATGTGTCTACAACTTCTCGCCGCTGCTCAGCGTCGGCAACCTGACCATCACGATGGGCGTGGGTGTGCTGGCCCTGGTCGCGCTCATCGCCGGCTTCAACGTCAAGCTGGCCAACGAGGGCGGTCGGTCGATCCAGGCGTCGACGGGCATGTTCTACCTCGCCGTCATCCTGGCCCCCGCCGCCGAGTTCGCCGCCAAGGTGCGCTTCTTCTGATCGACCGTGGCTTCAGATCTTGGCGACCAGCAGGCCGTCGTCGATCGGCAGCAGCGTGAACGACGTTGCCGCGTCGCGGACCTCTGACAGAAACGTGGTCTGATCGACCGTGTCGTCAGCCAGCACCCGGCGAGCGATGAGGACGCCGCCCGGTGCGAGCACGCGGAAGGACTCGGCCAGCAGGTCAGCCAGTGTCGCGGGCGGTGTCTGCAGCAGGACCAGCTGATAGCCGTCGTCAGCCAGCCGGCCCAGCACGGTGGCAGCGTCGCCCTGGATCGGGCGTGCACGACCGTCGGCGGCTGCCGTTGCCAGGGCGACCGACGTGCGGTCATGGACGTCCCGCTGTGGTTCGAGGCTGGTGAGGATCCCCCGGTCCGGCATGCCACGAAGCAGCCATCGCCCGGTCACCCCGCCGGCCGAACCGACCTCGACCACCGAACGGGCGGACGACGCGAGCACGGCCAGCAGCGCGCCGATCTCGGCTGCCGGTGCTCCCGGTTGCGCGGCCCGGGCGGCGGACGTTTCCGGGTCCTCGTCCAGGATCGCCGTCAGGTCGGTGTCCGTCACGTCACGTCCTCGCCGGGACGCGGCGGTGCCCATCGCCCCTGGGTGCGACGCTAGCGCCGCATCCCTGCTGCCCCGCGTGCGTGGACGCCCACGCCGCCTTGCCCGTCCGAGGCAACCGACGAGGGCCGGCTGACGTCACACCATCCCGGGAACTTCCCGCGACAAACCGTTGTTGATCCCACCGTGACGACAGGATGGCCCGTGCTCACCGCCCTCGTGCCAAACGTCCCCAACGCTGACGACCCCGATCCGGATCCCGACGCGCCTGACCGCGCGGATGCTGGCGTGCCTGCCGACGACGACTTCGACGCCATCGTCCGCGCCGACCCCGTGCCCACGCGCGAGGAGGTCGCCACGCGCTACGGCAGCACGATCTACACGATGGCGTACCGCCTGACGGGCGATCCCGACGACGCGGCCGACCTGGCCCAGGACGTCTTCGTCCGGGTTTACCGCAACCTCGACAAGTACCGCCCCGGGACGTTCGAGGGCTGGCTTTACCGCATCACCAAGAACCTCTTCCTGGACAAGATGCGGCGCAAGCGCCGCGTCCGCATGGAGCCACTGCCCGAGGAGGACTGGCGTCAGCCGGTCGAGCCCAGCGCGGGTCCGTCCGAGCGGCTGGAGCAGGGCCTGTTGCGTGGCGACATCGAAGTTGCCCTCACGACCCTGCCACCGACGTTTCGTACGGCCGTGGTGCTGTGCGATGTCCAGGGCCTGTCCTACGAGGAGATCGCGGCGGCCACGGGGTGGCCGCTTGGCACGGTTCGGAGCAGGATCCATCGGGGACGCCGCCTGTTGCGCACGGCCCTGACCGGGGACGATGCCGATGCGTGAGCGGTGCGACGACCGGCTGCTGAGCGCCTTCCTCGACGACGAGCTGTCGGAGGACGAAGGCCTTGACGTGGCTCGCCATGTCGCTGGCTGCCCCGCGTGCGCCAAGGAACTGGAGCAACTGCGCCGGATGCGGAACACGTTGCGCGACCTGCCGGTCATGACCGCGCCACCCGACATGCTGGACACGGTCGCGCGTCGGGCCTACGAAGAGACAAGCCGCGCGAACTGGTCGCGACGGGCGGTGGCATCGGCTGCCGCCTTGTCGTTGGTCGGAGCCGTCGCCTGGGTCGCGGGTGGTCAGGGTCAGGATGGCAGTGTCGTGCCCCCCATGGAGCGGTACGTGGTCGATCACGTCGGTCGAGTCGGCGGTGGGCCCATGGTCACGCCGGTCGACCTGCCCGGGCAGTGACGGCCCGCGCTGCTGCATCGAGATGGGCAGTGGGTCTGCTGACGCTTGCGCTGTCGTTTGGGTCCATCACCGCGCCTGCCGTGGTCGCCCAGGAGTCGCCCGCGGCGGACGGCGTGGACGCGGAGACTCGGGCGCTGCTCGACCAGGCGCTGTCGCCGCCGGGCCTGGAACTGACCGGCACCCTGGTGGTTGTCGCGTTCGACGACGATGGCCCGTCGGTCAGCGAGTTCGAGGTTCGCGGCGAGGCCGGGGGTGACCTCGTGGCCACGACGTCGGGGCGCTGGTCATTCACGAACGACGGGCGTGATGCCTTCGTGCGTGCGGGCGGTGGGCCGCCACTGCGGCTGGGCGCGCTCGTCGACGGCGTGACGACCGTGGAGGCGTTGCTCGCCAACTACCGCGTGTCGATCGGCGAGTCGCGCACCCTGGACACCGGTGACGCGATCGCGCTGGACCTGTTCAGCCAGTCCGACGGTGTCCAGCGCGAGCGGATGTGGGTGGACCGGTCGCTGGGGACCATCGTGCGCCGCGAGACCTACGGTCGCGACGGCAAGCCTCGACGCCTGATCGCCCTGACCAGGATCGACGTCATCACGCGCCACTCGGCACGGGCGATCCCAACCGATGCGCCCAGCCAGGGCGAGCTGGTCGACCTGGACGAGGAAGCGCCCGACATCCTCAGCCGCACGGGGTGGTCGGCGCCGCGCGTGCTCCCGGATGGCTTCCGACTCCGTGATGCGTTCGTGATGGGCGACGCAACGACGTCGGCGCTGCACCTGGTCTATTCCGATGGCCTCTACACCGTGTCGGTGTACGAACAGCCTGGTCGGCTCGCCGCCGATGGGCGGGCTGGAGCTGTGCGGACAGGCAACGCGGTGATGCCGGTGTGGCGCTGGCCGGGGGCGGAGCCCGAGCGGATGGTCTGGACGAGCGGTTCCATGACCTTCGCGGCCATCACGGACGCTCCGCACGATGTGGTGCTGCCCGTGCTGGCTGCCCTTCCGCACGACGAACCTGCGTCGTTCGCAGGACGCATCCGCCATGGCTTGGGCAGGGTGATGTCTTGGCTCAACCCCTTCGCATGACCGAGGTACTCGTGGACGATCTGCTCTCGCCGCCCGAAGGCGATCCGCCGTTTCGCGACGACGGTGCAGCGCAGGGATCGCCCTTCACGACGGCCGTTGCAGCCGCTCCGACGCCGTGGACCGCATCTGAGGGCGGGCCCGGATCGCCTCCGGGATCGGTCCGGCCGCCCGACACGATCGGGACAGTGGACGCGCCGCCGGCAACAGCCATGTGGGCAGCTGGGCCGCGGGGTCGTGGACTCCCGGTCGCCATCGGTGGCGCGATCGTCGGCGCCGTCCTGGGCACGGTCACGACGCTGGCCGTGGTGGCCGCCACGGACACCTACCGGCTGCCGCCTTCGGCAACCGGCGCCACGACCAGCGCGCCAGCGACCACGACGACCGTTGTCGAGGTCCGGGGCTCCGACGATGGCGATGTCGTCCCCGCCGTCGCGGAGGCCGTGACCCCGTCGGTGGTCCGGGTGGACGTCATCCAGGGAGACGGCGCCGACAGCAACGACGTGGCACTGGGATCCGGGGTCATCTTCCGGGCCGACGGCTACGTGCTGACCAACAACCACGTCGTCGCGGAAGGCGACGCCATCCGCGTGCGCCTTGCCAGCGGGGAGTCGCTCGAGGCCGAGGTGGTCGGCACGGACCCGCAGAGCGATCTGGCCGTGCTGAAGGTCGACCGTGTCGGGCTGCCGGCCGTCGCCATCCGTTCGACCTCGCCACGGGTCGGCGAGGTAGCCATCGCGATTGGGAGCCCGTTTGGCCTGGACACATCGGTGACAGCAGGCGTGGTCAGCGCGCTCAACCGCAACATCCCGGGGCCGGACGGCACGGTCATCGGGGGCGTCGTGCAGACCGATGCGGCGATCAACCCGGGGAATTCTGGCGGGCCGCTGGTGGACCGCGAGGGCCGGCTGATCGGTATCAACACGGCTATCCTGTCCGACTCTGGCGGCAACCAGGGCGTGGGCTTCGCCATCCCGAGCACGATCGCGCTGGAGGTCGCCGAGGAACTGATCGCGTCCGGGTTCGTCCGGCACGCCTTCCTGGGCATCACGGGCGTCGACCTGAGCGACAGCGCGGCGCGCAGCCTCGGGTTGGAGCGCGGCGGTGCCATCGTGGAGAGCGTCCAGGCCGACTCCGCGGCGGATGACGCCGGCCTGCAGCCCGCGGACGTGATCGTCGAGGTCGATGGTGAGCCCTTGGCCAGCATGACCGACCTGGTGGTCATCATCAGGCGACGCGCACCGGGGGACGCCATCACGCTCACGGTCCTTCGCGACGGCCAGGAGGTCGTCCTGACCGCCGAACTTGGAGAGCGTCCGCGCTGAGGGTCATCGGTAGCCTCGTCGTCGGCGCTTGTCTGGCGCGAGGACGGTGACTGGAGCCGGCATGGGCAGCCTTGGCCCGCAGGAGCTGCTTGTCATCGTCTTCATCGGGCTGCTGGTGTTCGGACCCGATCGTCTGCCGGAGATGGCCCGCAACGTCGGCAAGTTCGTCGCGCGGCTGCGGCAGGAGACCGGCAAGTCGATCGCCGAGCTGAAGCGGGTTGCCGACCTCGACGGGATCGACAAGGAACTGTCCTCGCTCACGCGCGACCTGCGTGACGTCAAGGGGACGATGAAGCGCGCCCTCATGGATGCCACCGACGCGGCGGGTTCCGCTGCCAAGGCCGCCAGTGCCAGCCCGGACCGGGTGGCCGCGCGGCCGACGCCGGCGCCGTACGACCCAGATGCGACGTGAGCCGGTCCATCGGCTTCGACGCAATCGCCGCGGCCGCCGTCATTGCGTCGTTCGAGGCCGTGCGCAGCGGACGTGGCGCCCGGATGGACGCGGCCATCGCGGACGTCGCCGCCCGACCGCTCGGTCATGGCATTGATCGCGTGGTGGCAGCGGCGACTGACCTGGGATCGGTCTACGCGCTCGCCGGGGCCACCTCCACGCTGGCCCTGCTGGGTCGGCGTCGGCTGGCCCGGGACGTGTTGGGCGCGGGGCTGATCGCCTGGGGGCTGGCGCAGGGGGCAAAGCCCTTGGCCGGGCGTGACCGGCCCTACCAGGCGGACGGGGCCGACCGGCTGGTGGCCGAACCGGCCGGGTCGAGTTGGCCCAGTGGCCACGTCGCGGTGGCGACCGCCGTCGGTGCAGCCGCCGCAACGGGACACGGTCGCGCCGCGCGACGCCTCGGGACTGGCCTTGCGCTGTTCGTCGGCGCGTCGCGGGTGTACGTCGGTGTGCACTATCCGACCGACGTGTTCGGCGGCCTCGGGGTCGGCTGGCTCTCGGCCCGGCTGTGGCAGCGGGCATCGCAACGCGGGGACAGGGCCGGCGGCCGGTCAGGCTGAGACGACCGGCACGCCGGGCGTGCGTCCACTGCATTGGCGTCAGACGTGCTGGAGCAGCGCGTCCGCTGCGAGGCCCTCCCTTCCGTCGGCAAACGTGAATCCGATGGTGTCCACCAGTCGGTCACCGCCGGTCGCCGTGCCCAGGTAGGCCTGGCGGACCAGGTCCAGCGACACGATTCCGGCCTCCGTCAGCGAGCGGGTCCCCTGCGCCGTGAAGAGGCGCAGGGCCGAGAACGCCGTGTCAGCCGCATCGACACGGCCGTCACCGTTGTCGTCGAGGCCGGCCAGCTCGGCAATGCCGTCGGCGGCGCCGTGATGGTCGCCGAACAGCTCTGTGCCGTCGTCGATCGTCCCGTTGCCGTTGCGATCCATCGCCAGCAGGGCGTCGCCACCCGTGGCGAGCGACGCGGAATCGAGTCTGCCATCGCCATCCAGGTCGAACGCGGCACCGCCGACACCAGTGGTCTCGAAACCGTCACCGTCGAGGTCGAGCAGCAGCGGATCGGTCTCCTTCACCTCACCGCTCGCAGCGGCGAAGGCGAAGACGCGCGTTCGTTCGAACTCTGCCCACTCCACCGTGATCGCGTCCTCGGTGATCTCGACGCGGGCCATGCTGAAGCGGGTCTGTTCGATCGAAACGCCGGCAACGAGTTGTTGCATGCGGACGGAGTCCGCCGTTGGGGCGGCACTGCCGCCCGTTGACCCCGCAGCCTTGCCCAGCTGGGCACGTCGCCGCGCGGTCACTGGTTCGTGGCTGTCTGCCGCGTCACCCGACGTCACCCCGAGCAGTTCCTCGAGGTTGGGGTCCTTGACTCCCCACAACCGCGCCATGAGGGCGTAGTTGATGACCTGCGTCGTAGCGGCGACAGAGGTCAGTCCGACATCCATGTCGATCCTCTCGTGAGCACGTCCCTGTGCTCGATGGAGAATCTCGTCGGCCTGCCAGTGACAACGCTCAAGGACGCCGGCCAGACGGCGCAGCGGCGGTCAGGCGTGTGCGCGGTCGGTGGCCTCGACCATGATGACCGGGACGGTGAGCGCGCGCTCGAGGCGATGCGGTAGGTCCATCCCGATCATCCGGCTGATCCCCGGTGCCAGGGAACTCAGCAGCACCTCGCTTGCCCCGTGTTCGGCTACGGCGAGCTGGACGGCCTCGATGAGATGGCCGCGGACGACTTCGCCGTCGGCGGTTGCGCCCAGCTCACGCAGGCGTCGGATGTCCTCACGGATCCGGGCGGTCGCGATGACCTCCTCAGCGCCCTCGGAGATCGTCCACGACGATCGCACCGACGTCGTCGGGGTCATGACGTGGACGTGGAGATCGCCCATGCGGACCCTGCGCAGGATCTCGTCCTCGATGTGCCCGTTGAAGAGCGTGTCGTTGCTCACCAGGATGACGCAGGTCACGTCGGCCACCTTCCGTTTGCCTCCCCGGCAAACGTGGAGGTCGCGGCGGAGGGCGTCAGCAGGCCAGGCGTGAAATGGCTCGGTGAGGTCATGCCCCTGACGGCGTGGTCAGTGCACAGCATGACTCGATTCGGCTGGTCCGGCGGCGCCCTCGCGCCGTGACGGTGGCCAGCCTGACGTCGCCCTTGCTGGGCTGCTCAGCTCGCGAACGGCAGCGAGCGCCCGACGATTGATCGCGCCCGCGAGACGAGCTGGTCGGCGACCTCGATCAGAACCTTCGAGGCCGGGGCGTCCGGATCGGACAGCACCAGCGGCACGCCAGCGTCGGCGCCCTCCCGAAGGCGCGGGTCGATCGGGATGCGGCCGAGCACCTTGGTGTCCAGCGCCTCGGCCAGCTCCTCGCCGCCGCCGGCGCCGAAGATGTCGTGGACCTCGCCCGACGTCGGGTCGGTGAAGCCGGCCATGTTCTCGATCACCCCAGCGACGGTCATGCCAGTCTGCTCGGTCGCCTTGCCCGCGCGCAGGGCGACCTTCTGCGCGGCCGGCTGCGGCGTCGTGACGACGACCATGTCCGCGTTGGGCAGCATCTGGGCCAGGGAGATCGCGATGTCGCCCGTGCCGGGCGGGAGGTCGCACAGCAGGAAGTCCAGGTCGCCCCAGTAGACGTCGGCCAGGAACTGCTGCAGGGCGCGGTGCAGCATTGGGCCGCGCCAGATGACGGAGCGATCCGGGTCGGTGAAGAACCCGATGGAGATCACCTTGCAGCCGTGGGCCTGCAGCGGGAGGATCATGCCCTCGAATCCGACCGGCTGACCCGACGCCCCCATCATGCGAGGGATGGAGTAGCCCCAGATGTCGGCGTCCAGGACGCCGACCTTGTGGCCGGCCTTGGCCAGCGCGGCAGCGAGGTTGACGGTGACGGTGGACTTGCCGACGCCACCCTTGCCAGATGCGATGGCGATCACCTTGGTCGGGGACTCCGGATCGGCGAACGCGATCTGCATCTCCGGGTTGCCCGCGCCGCGTTCTGCACGCAGCCGCGAGGACAACGATGACCTCTCCTGGTCGCTCATGGAGCCGAACCGGATCTGGACGTGGTCGACGCCTTCGACGGACTCCAGGGCGGTGGTGATGTCGCCGCTGATGCGGTCCTTCAGCGGGCATCCCGGGATCGTCAGCTTGATCGTTATCGCAACGGTGCCACCGTCGATGACGACCTCGTCGACCATCCCGAGCTCGGTGATCGGCTTGTTGATCTCGGGGTCCTCGACAGTGGCGAGGGCGGCGAGAACCTGCTCCTGCGTGGGCACAGCGGCACCTTGGGACGTGGACGGAGAGGGGCCAGGCGAGGGTACTCGGGCCGCTCACTCGGCTCGCCACGCCGCGCGCATGGCCCAGGTCGGCCCGCCCGGGCGTGGGCGGGTGCTCGCCGCGGTGCCCGAGCTCAGGCCCGGGCGGCGCGTTCCTCGAGGTCGAGCTCGTCGGCTTGCGTGTCGTCCGCGTCGGGGTCGTCCTTCGCCCCTGACCCCGTGGCCTTGCGCCGTGCGGTCGGCGAGCTGCGCTTGCCGGATGGCCGCTTCGAGGGGATGGGCGTCGGGGCCTCGTCGACCCCGCCGGGCGTGCTGTCGTCGTCATGGTCATGGTTGCCAGAGTTGTCGCCGCCAGGGTCGTCCCCGGCGGTCCCGTCCGCTCCGGTGTCGCGTTCGGCAAGCCATGCCAGCGCCAACTCGGCGACGTCGGCCGACGTGTCCTCGGGCGTGACCCGCAGGACTTCCTCGAAGGTGGAGTTGCCCGCAAAGGCCTTGAGCAGCCCATCCTGGCGCAGCGACTTCGAGCCTTCCTCGGTGGCCAGCTCGCGCATCTCGGTCTCGCGGGCGCCCTCGGCGATGAGCTCACGCATCCGCGGCGTGACCCGCAGGACCTCCATGATCCCCGCACGTCCGAGGAAGCCGGTGCCCGCGCACGACGCGCAACCGAGCCCGCGGCGCAGCGGGAGTCGGGCGGCGATCTCCCGCGACAGGCCGAGCAGCGCAAGCACCTTGTCGGACGGGCCCTCCGCGTCCTCCTTGGCGCAGTAGATGCAGTTGATGCGCATGAGGCGCTGGGCGGAGACCAACGACAGCGACGATGCGATCATGAAGGGGGCAACGCCCAGGTCACGCATCCGGCTGATTGTCGACGGTGCGTCGTTGGTGTGCAGTGTGGACAGCACGAGGTGGCCGGTCATGGAGGCCTCGAAGGCCAACAGGGCCGTCTCCTCGTCGCGGATCTCGCCGATCATCACGATGTCCGGGTCCTGCCGCAGGACGGTGCGCATCCCGTTGGCGAACGTGAGCCCGACCCGGGGGTTGACCTGGGTCTGGTTGACGCCCTCGAGCTCGTACTCGATGGGGTCTTCCAGCGTGATGATGTTGGATTGCTCGGTCGCCAGTGTCGCGAGCCCGGCGTACAGGGTGGTCGTCTTGCCGCAGCCGGTCGGTCCAGTCACCAGGATCATCCCCTGCGACTGCGCGAGGGCTCGCTCGAACTCGGCGCGGACCCCGAGGTTCATGCCCAGTTCGGCGATCGCCGGCCGCTGCACGCCCTTGCGCAGCAGTCGCAGGACGACCGTCTCGCCGTACAACGACGGCAGGGTCGAAACGCGCAGGTCCACGCTCTCGCCGCTCATGCGCAGTTCGGCGCGCCCGTCCTGTGGTCGGCGGCGTTCGGCGATGTCGAGCAGGGCCATGATCTTGATGCGTGACACGAGCGGAGCTCCGGCACCGCCCGGAACCTGCATGACTTCCTTGAGCATCCCGTCGATCCGGTAGCGCACGCGCACCGCCTTGCGGGCCGGCTCGATGTGGACGTCGCTGGCTCGCAGTCGCAGCGCATCGGTCAGGATCGCGTTGGCCAGCCGGATGATGGGCTGGTCGTTGGCCTCCTCCTCGACGTCCGTGCCCGCGTCGTCGGCGCCAACGTACGAGTCGACCAACTGCAGGGCGTCCTCGCTCTCGCCGTAGGCGCGCCTGATCGTCTCCTGGACCTGCGAGGCGGTACCGACGGTCGCGATGATCTTGCGGAGCTTGCACGTGGCCTTGAGGTCGTCGATCGCCAGGATGTTGGTCGGGTCGGCCATGACGACCCGCAGGGTGTTCTCGTCTTCGAGTCGCAGCGGCACGACCTGGGTTCGGCGCACGAGAGCAGCCGGCACGCGGGCAAGTGCGTCGTGCTCGGGCTGGGTCGTGGACAGGTCGACGACTTCGAGGTTGAGCTGATGCGCGAGTGCGACCGCGATGTCGCGTTCGGTCACCAGGCCCAGGCGGATGAACGTCTGGCCCAGGCGCTCGCGCTTGTCGGCGCTCTGCTGGGCGTCGAGGGCAGTGGCGACGTGCTCAGCGGTGATGAGACCCTCGGCGACGAGGATCTCACCCAAACGGCGACGCACTGCCACGTGTCGGATTCCTCGCTGTTCCCTCGACGGACCCTCAAGGTCATCCAAGGCGTGCCCAGTAGTGTCGCCCGACCATGACCGGTTTGCCATCACCCATGTCCTCGCGTCACCGTTCGACGTGGCGCTGGGCACACCAAGCAATGGCGCCGATCGCCGCCACGCTGGTCACACTGTGCCTGGCGGCGTGCCAGTTGCGCGTGGACTTGGACCTGACGGCCACCCCGAATGGCCGCATCGACGTGACGGTTGCTGTAGTGGCGGACGATGACGTGCGTTCATCGCTCGAACGGGCCGGCCTCGCGGACCGACTCGACCCTGACGTGGTGGCCGCGGATCTGCCGGCCTGGGTGGCGACCATCAGCAGCAACGCCGAGTTCCTGGTCGCCCGCGGTCTGGCACCCGACGAGGTCGAAGGGGCGGTCGCCGACCTGGTCGAGGCGGTGGGCCTGGGACCGTCGCTGCTCGACCTGGAGGTGATGGCACCCAGCGACGATGCGGGCGGGCTCGATGTGACGGCCACGGTCGGGCTTGCCGATCTGGAGGCGCTGGCGGTGGGTGACCTGCGGCTGGATCCGCAACGCTGGGCAGACCTGACCGCTGACGCTGACGATGTGGTCGAGGCGACGTTGCGCGTGGCACTGCCCGACGGTGTCGACGCCGGTGCCACGATCGTGACGCCGGCGGCGGCCGGTGTCCTCGACGGCGCTGGGATGGTCTGGCCCGTGGCCGTGGGGCACACGTTGAAGGTCCGTGCCCGTGCCCGACCGCTCGCCACCTCGGTACCGGCCGCGCCCCTGGTCGTGACCGCCTTCGCCGTGGGCGTGCTCGGCGGTGCCGTCAGCCGCCGACGGTCGCAGCACCGAGCAGCGCAGTAGTGCCTCAGGCCTGAAGGGTGAGCTCGACCATCGTGCAGGTCTGCTTCCAGCGGGCCAGCGCGCCCTCACCGTCGCTCAGGTTGAGCCGCGTGCCCATGCCGAGGTTGGCGATCCGGTCGAACTCGGCATCGTCTGCCGCCACGATCCGGGTCGTGGCCGTCACGGTTCCGATGGCCGCGTTCACGTCCTTGGACCTGACGGTCACCTCGATCTGCTCGACGTGTTCGAGGTTGGGCAGCTCCTGCTCGTCGCCACCCTTGACGACGAACAGCTTGGTGCCCTGCTGGACGTACCACGCCGGTCGGGTCGCACTGCCGCCGTTGGCCTGGGGGATGGTCAGCCAGACGATCGATCCCTTCTGCAGCGACTTCTCCATGGCCTCGCCGAGGGCGCCGACCGCCGCGGCCGACTGCGACGCGTCGATGAACACGGGGATCCGGCCGACCTCGGCGCCGTTGATGAGGAACACGACGCCGTGCGGGCCACCGCGCTCGATGACGACGCGGTCCTTCACCGTGGACCGGAACAGGTCCTCGTACATCTCGCCGCGCAGCTCGATCAGGCGGTACGGACGCTGCCACAGCACGCGGTTGTCGGGGTCGACCAGCAGGATCGATTCCTCGACCTGCCCCTGGGGCCCCTTGTAGACCCGGTTGAGGTTGAAGGGCTGCGATGTGGCTGGCAGCTCGCCCTGGACCCTGATTGTCGGATCCGCGAGTCCGGACGCCTCGAACTGTTCGGCGTCGAACGCCAGCGCGCTCAGCAGCTTCGCCTTCGCCATGCGTCACCCCGCGTGGGTCGTTCGCCCGACAGGGCGATGGCACCGGGCGCACAACACCGCGGTGCGGATCATCCAGCACGCTCGCCGGGATCAGCAAGCGCCGCGAGGATAGCCGACGGTCCCCGGCGCTCCCGGAGCCCCACAGGCGGCCCGGGTGAACGGCGCGGTCACGGCGCGATCGTGATCCCGTGGTCGTCCAGGAACGTGAGCAGGCCGTCGGTCGGACCGGCCTGTTCCAGCGCCTGGCGACCGAGCCACGCCGCAGCGGTGGCGTCGCTGGCCGGAGCCAGCGTGCCCGCGACCACCTCGCCGAGGTAGTCGAGGATGACGTGGTGGTGTCCTTCGCCGATGCGCTCGGCGACGCCAACGAGGGCGCCCACGTCGATCGTCAGGCCCGTCTCCTCGAGGACCTCGCGTGCTACGGCCTGGCGCAGGCCCTCGCCGCGTTCCACGTGGCCACCGGGAACCGTCCAGCGACCCTGGGCCGGGGGGTGCGCCCGTCGGACGACCAGCAATCGGCCGGCGTCGTCGGTCACGATCGCTCCGACGGCGACCAGCGGGCCGGTCACGGCCGGGGTGTCGTGGCGGTGGCATCGAGGTGGTGGCCAAGTCCGATCATGCCGCGCTTGAGCCCGACACCAACCCCGGGTCCCAGCCGCCGAGCGACCAGGCGTGGGAGAACCGGTTCTGCCGCCAGGGTGTAGGTGATCCGGGTCGATCCGTCGCCGAGGTCGTCGAGGTCGGCCACCTCGACAAGGGCCCGCACCACTGACGGTGAGGTCGACGTCACGGTGAAACCCCACTGCCGACCGGGCTCCCATGCGATGAAGCGTTCATGGATCCTCACCGGCCCGACCACGACCACGCGCGTCGAATCGATGCCGTAGGGCGCGGTGGAGGTCCACGCCGCCGAACGCAGGGCCGGGAACCACGTCGGCCAGCTGGGCGTGTCGGCGAGGGCGTCGAAGACGACGGCGGGCGCGTGTGCGACGACATGCGTGGTCTGGACCTGAAGGGGCGCCCGTTCGAGGAACGTCAGGTCCTCCTGGCGCGTGATGGGCACGACGGTTCCTGTGGTGTTTGGTGATGGTCGCGACGCTAACTTGGATTCACGCGCAACGGCTGTTCAGCCGGCGTTGATCGGATTTTGGGCGGCAGCGTGGTGATCGTGCCGTTTTGGGCGGGTGCCTGGGGTTGGTCTCGCTGAATCCGGTGA
>Ga0326597_10002852_pt1 | contig 25551 bp, 21 predicted proteins | sample RVTome_12_FD_203789 | JGI IMG/M metagenome (GOLD analysis project Ga0326597, IMG submission 203789) | Soil microbial communities from uranium-contaminated site in the Upper Colorado River Basin, Wyoming, United States - RVT100D185 | ecosystem: Environmental > Terrestrial > Soil > Contaminated >... | reverse complement strand
TCAGGCGCAGCAATTTGTCAATAAGATGGATCACTCAGAAGTTTGACAGTATGTTTGCATTACGGTTAATATGCATTCTGCCAGGGCAAAATGGCGGAACAGTGGTTGATCCACCGGAATTGATCGATTCAGAAACCGCCTTTGCCCAAAGGAGAAATAGATACTCCCTATGGAAAAAGGCCAGGGATCGCTTGATTGATGAGGTGTGGCCGGAATTGAACCCTTCTTTCCGTATCCAACCCGGCGCGAAGATATTCACCACCGGCAGCTGCTTTGCGCGGAATGTCGAAGAATTCCTTCACCGGCTGGGCTTCAGAATCCCGACGCTCGACCTCAAAGTGCCAATGGAAGAATATCCGGCCCGACCAAACGGAATCCTCAACAAATATACTCCTGCCGCGATTTTCCAGGAAATCGACTGGACGCGAAGAATTTTTCAACGGGGGGAGATCTCACGGAATCGGATAGCGCGCCTTTCCTCTACGAATGCACCGACGGTTCATGTATCGATACCGATCTCGGCGGATTCGTACCGGTCTCAAAGGAGCGGTTTTTCGAACGGAGGCGTCAGGTCTACGAGACCTTCAACGAGGTGTTCAGCGCAAATTACATCGTGATAACACTCGGGCTCGTCGAGGTATGGTTAGATCAGGGAAAAGGGATCTATATTCAAGTGTCTCCGATTAGAAATGATTTTGCGGGCAGCCGCGGACGATTCGCATGTCAAGCGCTCACCTATAGTCGGTGTCATCAGTTCATTCACAACACCATCGACGCGATAAGGCGCTTCAACATTGAGGCGAAATTTCTTATCACGACTTCACCGGTTCCTTTATCGCGAACCTTCACCGACAAGGACGTGATCATAGCAAATACCTATTCGAAATCCGCGTTGCGGACGGTTGCGGCCGCCAACGCGGTATTTCAGGCTCACTATTTTGCGTTTCGGCTCCTGCCGAGCGCACGGTCCGGTCTTGATCAAAGGAGATAGCAGATGTTGAACTCACTCATAACGGCGCTTCGCAGAGTCGCCTATCATAAAAGCAGGCTGAAACCCGAGGGAGAACAGGCAATACGAAGGCTTGGCCACCGCATATACGTTGGGGGGAGGTGGGAGGAAATGGGCAAGCTACAATTTAATTTCCTCGTGCGACAGGGTCTAAAACCTGCCGACTGCTTGCTCGATATTGCGTGCGGTTCTTTGCGAGGAGGAGTTCATTTCATCAACTTTTTGGACGTCGGCAATTACCTGGGAATTGACAAAGAAAACAAACTCATCGAATTGGGCATAGAAAAAGAACTTGGAAAAGAAATATACGAGAACAAGAAGCCGGAGTTCGTAGTATCCGACAATTTCGAATTCGCAAAATTCAGCAAAAAGCCCCGGTTCTCGATAGCTCAGTCCCTCTTCACTCATCTGATTCCAAAGGATATTTGTCTGTGCTTTGAAAAGCTTAGAGAATTTGTCGAACCGGGGCACAGTTTTTTTGCCACCTTTTTTGAAGGCGATTCTGGGACGAACCGGCATACTTCGAATAGTTTTGTTGCCTTCCACTACTCGCGGGAAGACATGGCCACCTTTGCTAACAAGCATGGTTGGAAGAACACTTATATTGGGGAATGGGGCCATCCGGCAAACCAAATGATGATGAAATATGAAGCGGTTTAGCAGGTCGCTTAATTCGACGAGTGTATCTTTTTCGAATGTAGGACGATTGGCGCACCATTCTTCTTTCCTTCTCTTTAAAATCGATGTTATCTTGTCTCTGATGTCGCGCCCGTCCCCGTTCCCCAGTTGCGGCAGTCAATATTATTACTGACTCCTTACAAACGATAACAAAGGCGTCTTCCCTTTTACAAGCCGTTGATCACGTCATCTATGAACATTTTTCAGCGAATGTTTTATCGCACCCCGAATCGATACGCGGCACGACTAAAACTGAACGTCGACGCGCACAAAGTCATCGTATCCGGTTACCAGAATTTTGAATTAACAAGCAATGAAGTGAAACCTCTAGATAAGTATCTAACAAACAAATTCGCGCAAATTCGCAAACTAGCGAGATATCTGAAAAACAGAAGCGTTCTCGATCTCGGAGCCAACGCGGGGTTTTTTTCTTTCTTCGCCTGCTTAAGTCAAGCCAGCAAAGTAACCGCGGTGGATATCGACAGAAAGTATTTAAGTGTCATCAGGCAAATTTCGAAGAAGTTTGATTTCGACATCAAAATACTGAAATCGAATATAGATTCCTTAAATGAACCTCATGATGTTGTCTTTTGCCTGGACCTAGTGCACTGGATTTTTAGCTGCACTGAAGGGTTCGGTAGCTTAGATAGAATCATAGAGAAGCTAGGGCAATTGACAAACTATATGTTGATCATCGATTGGGTATCCCCAGATGATGAGGCGATAAAGTTTTTTAAACATTTGGATTTCAATAAGCAATTGATTAGAGAAGAATACAATATTGATAATTTTGAAAAGGCTTTAAGTAGACATTTCATTCGCCACGCAAAACTTAAGAATATAAGGCCGACCCGAGTCCTGTATACAGTGTTCAAAACCACTTATGATATTAACCTTAATATTCCATTCTCGCCATTGTATCCGCGAGACACTATAATCAAGAGCGGGCTGTTAGCCAAACACGACGACAAAGAATACTGGTGTTGTGTATATGATCTCGGCGACAAAATCGTAAAACAAACATCACCCGGCATGGCAGAGAGAGAACACCGCCACCTTTGTAAGTTAGATAGTGATTATTTTCCAAGGAGCATAACTCTTTATAGTCGTGACAATTACTCGGTGATTGAGCTGGAGAAAATCCACGGAGAGACATTGAGCGAAGATCATTTTGGAAGCGATCTCATCATTGAATGTTTACGTGCGTTGAAGGAATTAAAGGACCATAACATTACCCATCGGGACATAAGGATTGACAATATCATCGTAAGAAATAGGAAGCCTGTTATTTTGGATTTTGGCTGGGCCGTAGAAGGACACAGCAACGAAATGATTCGCGGACTTGGCAAAGAAGGCCGGCCCAAAGACGGTTCTTATTGTGATATTTATTCAATGGGAAAAGTATTCAAACAGCTAAATAACAATCCGAGATTAGATCATTTGATAGAATTGATGACGAAAGAGAAAAACCGAGAAACCAATATCGATATTTTAATAAAACTGTTCGCGGAGGAATTTCACAAACCGATGCCGGATGGTGAGGAAAACGAAAAGGGCACATTCCGTCAACCTTCCGATGACAAGCAGTTCCTGAAAACAGGCCCAAACCGAAAGGGGAAACCCCTCTGGCGGCCGGTATACAGCCTGTGGGTTCGATGCAAAGCCTGGTGGGCACGGGTTAACTAATCCGTATATGGCAAGACACGATCTGGTTTCTGCCGAAGGATTCCCTCGTTGTCGGGTTTCAAGAATCCTGCTTCTCGACAACGGCAGCGAGTTCACTGGCCCGGCGCTTTTCCACCTACGTCTCGATCCGCTAGAATTCTCCTGTTAGCTCCCAGTCGAAAAACCAAGCTAGATTTGATGACAAACGAGATTCTTCTTCCCCCGCGCGTGAAAAAGATACGACCAGAGGTCGCGGAGGTTGAGGAAGTTTTCTTTATAGGCATTCAGAAACATCGCTCTGGCTAGATCGGGTTGGCCGTTTTTGATATGGCGCTCGGCCAATTTGCGGTAGCGGCGTGCAAGCCGCGTGCGAATTTTAAGCGGGCCCACTGCGCGCACGACGTCAGGATGGTTTTGTTTTAGATCCTCCAAGCACCGAATCAGACCGTCGAGCGCCGCTTGCGGCAGAAGATTATTCGATTTGATTCGTTTCTTGCATCCGACGTAATCCGCGAACCGAACTTCGTGATGCGCGCCCAGGCGAAGGTAAAAATGCAAATCATCCAGTCCCCAGATTCCCGGGTGCAATCCGCCCAGCTCGTTGAAAACGGTTTTTCTCACCATCACCACGGACATAGAAGCCACCCAGCATTCCCATAACCTCTTGATCGGAACCGTTTTACCAGCGATCGATCGCCGAACCTTCGCGTCGATATGGGGTTCTTCCGCGGCAACCCTCTCTTCAAAATATTGGGCGTCGTCGAACACGATCGCCGCCCAAGGATGGTCGGCAAAACAGCCGAGCAGTTTTTCCAAATGCCGCTCGTTCCAAATATCGTCGTGATCGCAGAAGGCAATGTAATCGCCTTTGGCCAAGCTCACACCTTTGTTTCTAGCCGCGGCCGGCCCTTGGTTGGACTGATGGGCGTAAATGATCTCTGGGTCATATCGCTTCACGACCTGGGCGGTATCGTCTGTAGACCCATCGTCCACCACGATGATATCAAGATCCTTGACGCTCTGCCTCTTGATCCCATTGAGGGTCTCACCTAGAAGAGAGGCGTTATTGAGAGTCGGAACGACAACAGAAACAAAGGACATCATGCGCGGTAGAAGAGTCAGCGGAGATGCGTGAGGACTATGCTCCTCTTACGCTGCTCTCGTAGACTCCGGTAATAAATGTAATACTCTGCCTAACAATTAGTGAAGCAGGTCTTGGCTCTCGGCTTCCTTGCCCTCCAAAAACTGCAATGTGTACAGCTTGTGATACTCGGTTTTTAGCTGCAACAGTTCGTTGTGGGTCCCTTGCTCCGCAATCCCGCCGTTCACTAATACAACGATGCGATCGGCTTTGTGGATCGTCGAAAACCGGTGCGCGATCACCAAGGTCGTTCGCCCGGCCATGAGACGTTCCAATGCGTCCTGCACGAGCCTTTCAGACTCCGAATCCAGTGATGACGTCGCCTCGTCGAGAATTAGGATCGGCGGATCTTTCAGTAACGCGCGCGCGATGGACAACCTCTGCCGCTCTCCACCTGAAAGCTTCAGGCCCAGCTCACCGATGACGGTGTCATAGCCTTGCGGGAGCGCCGTGACGAAATCATGGGCGTGCGCCGCCTTGGCGGCGGCAATGATCTGCTCCACGCCTTTCAAACGATCGCCGTAGGCAATGTTGTTCTTAACAGTATCGTTAAATAAAAATGTTTGCTGGTTAACGATGCCTATCTGCGAACGTAGGGACACAAGGGTTAAATCGCGAATATCCACTCCATCCAGAGTGATCTTTCCCCCGGTCACGTCATAAAACCGCGGCACGAGATCGGCCAGAGTACTTTTACCGACACCGCTGACTCCGACCAAAGCTACCATTTCACCCGAACCGATATTGAGGTCGATGTTTTTTAACACTGCTTTATTTCCGTAACCGAAACTTACATCGTGGAACCTAATGCTATGCGAGAACTTCGCGGCGGATTTCGCGTGCACCTTTTCTTGGACATCCGACGGCGTATCAAGAATCTCGTACACTCGCTCCGCCGCCGCGATACCCTGTTGAACCATCGAATTGGTATTCGCGAGTTTTTTGAACGGTTGGTACATCATGAACATAGCCGTGAGAAACGCCATAAACTGGCCTTGTGTTCTACTGCCCCCGATAACACTGAAACCACCATACCAAACCACACCTCCGATGGCCGAGGCGGACAGTAACTCCATCATGGGTCCGACCACGGCTCTCGTTCGGGTCGCCCGAATTCCAAGCTTAAAGAGCCGCTCGCTTTCCTTGACGAATCGCTCTTGCTCATAAGACTCCATGCCGAATGCCTTGACGATGCGCGTTCCTTGAATCGTCTCTTGTAATAAAGTCAGCAAGAATGCGATCTTCACCTGTCCTTTTCTGGTAAACCTCCTAATTTTTTTTCCCAACTTCATCACCGGAAGGACCGAGGCCGGAAACACAACGAACGAAATGAGCGCCAACCACGGATCCATGTAAAACGCCGCACTGACCAAAGCAATGAGAGAGGTGCTTTCGCGCATCACCGACACCACCGCATCCGTCATGGCTCCGGCGGCCACACCGACGTCGCCCGTAATACGTGAAATGAGATTACCCGTCGGGTAACGGTGAAAGAAAAGCAGAGAGAGCGATAGCGTATGGGCATTCAGCTTGTTTCGAATATCTGTCACGACGCGGCCGCTGATATACGCCATGAGGTAATCCTGACCAAAAGAAGAAAAACCGCGAAAAATAAAAATTCCGACGAGCACGAAGGGAAGAAAAGCCAGCACGGCCTCGTCTTTCTTTGCGAAAACATCGTCAAAAATCTTTTTCGTAATAAAGGGTAACGCACCACTCGTGGCGCTATGGGCCAACATGCACACAACGGCCAACACAAGGTAGGGCCAAACGTATGGTCTCAGAAAGGTCAGCAGTCTTAAGTAGGTTTTCATTCGCGAAGGATCGCACTCCCCGTGAAAACGAATACAGCAATAGCCTCTCGTTGTCAAAAAGTGTCAAACAATTGGGTGTGCGACATAGAAATTGGTAAAAAATGACTTGCCCTGTTTTGGGGTCAATTATCTTGATGCTTAATAAGCAACAAGATAAGGAGGCTCTATGACCGAAGACCTACAAAACCTCGAAGACCGACGGGATCGGCTGTACCAAAAACTCCCCTCCTTTGGCGATTTCCGCCTGGGGATCATTTCGCAGACCTACACCCGATGCGGCAAGAACAACTGCGCTTGCGCTGACAAGGACCCTGCCGGCCACGGCCCTCGTTATCTCTGGAATACCACGCGCCAAGGAAGAAGCCTGGCTCAGCACTTGCGTCTGGGCCCGAAACTGGATCAGGTCTACAATCGGCGGAGCGCGCAAATGGCAGCGACCCAAACCTTCGACACCAACGTATGCGTTGGACCTTATCGGTAATCGCCACATCGCTCGCTTGTAGACGGAGTAAGGGACGTCAATTTATTCCTTCCTACCTTTCAAAAAATTTTTTGCTGCGCACCACCGAATGACCTGGTTGATCCGCCGAACGCGATCTTACTCGGTCGGCAATAGCTGCTACCTCGGTCGCAAAATCGTCTTTTCATCTCCCATTCGTTCTTGTTGTGTGCCACGAGCGCTGGGTGATGTGCCCCAGCGCGTGGGCAAATTTTCCGGTGGATTTGCCCCACCCCCTGATCCCCAGTCACTTTTCTTGATCGATGCCACGGTCGTCTTGCTCGTGTAACCAGCTGACTTTTATCGAAATTATGTTGTGTTTTGAATTCATTGACCCAATAAGCAATCCTTGGCACGAGTACTGCCCTATACCGGAACCACGACTAAGGAAGATTAGTAAATTAAAAAAGGAAATTCACTTTGCACAGGGATTCGCGTTAGTGACGGAGCGATTAATGACATGTTGAGACAAAAAGTCCAGTTTGCCGCATCGCTTGTCGCTCTCGCCGCTGTCTATTTTTACGCCGGGAAGTTCGGGCTGTCGCTGGCGTTTTTCAACCCGAGCGCCTCGCCGGTGTGGCCCGCAAGTGGCATTGCCTTGGCCGCGCTTCTCCTATGGGGGTATCGCTTGTGGCCGGCGATCTTTCTTGGCGCGTTTCTCCTCAATATTTCCACGCAAGGAAGCATCGCCACCAGTCTCGGTATCGCGACCGGCAACACCTTGGAAGCTCTTCTCGGCGCGTGGCTTATGCGCCGCTTCGCCAATGGCCCAAAGGCTTTCGAACGGGCGAGAGATATTTTCAACTTCGTGCTGCTCGCCGCCCTGCTCAGCACCGCCTTCGGCGCGACCGTCGGCGTGGCAAGCTTGAGCCTGGGCGGCTTCGCGCCATGGGAGCATTACCGGACCATCTTCTTCACCTGGTGGTTTGGAGACATGGTCGGCGACTTGATCGTCACGCCGCTCCTGGTCATTTGGGTGGCTCATTCGCCGCCGCGGCTGCTACCTAAGGGGATTCTTGAGGCTCTTGGCTTGCTGGCGGCGACATTTGCAATAAGTTCGCTGATTTTTCTTGCAGACCTACCCGCCAGCCTTGTGTACCTCACCCTGCTGCCGCTCTTGTGGGCGGCGTTCCGCTTCGGCGCGCATGGCGCTATCACCTCGGCATTCCTGATGACCGTCCTAGTGCTCGTGGAGACACTTAACAGCCTGGGCCCATTCCCGACAGCGAATCCCAACTTGTCTCTTCTTTTGCTGCAAATCTTCGTCGCCACGATCACTGTGACGGCGCTGGTCTTGGCCGCGGTCGTTTTTGAGCGTACGCGCGCCGAAACGGCCCTGCGAAAGACCAGGGATGAATTGACTCGGGTCAATGAGGATCTCGAAAAGCGCGTGCGGCACAGCACGGAGGACCTGGAGCGCGCGAACAGCGCCTTGTTGCAAAAGTTCGCTGACGAGAAAAAGCTCGAACAAAGGCTGCATCAAGTGCAAATGATGGAAAGCGTCGGCACCCTTGCCGGGGGCATCGCCCATGAATTCAACAATGTCCTCAACATCGTCAAAGGCTATGCCTCCCTGCTCTCGCTCGAACGCGACGGCGATCATGAGCTCACGCACTGTCTAAAGATCATCGACGCGACCGTCGACCGTGGCGCCGCCACGGTTCAACAGCTCCTCACGGTTGCGCGCAAGAACGAAAGAAGATTTGCCTCCGTCGATCTCAACGCGATGATTGAGGGACTCAAAGTCCAGCTCGCCAAGAGCTTTCCCCCGACCATCGAAATCACTTTAAAACTTGACTCCGATTTATATCCAGTGTTGGCGGACCCAAATCAGATCCATCAGGCGCTGCTCAATCTCTGTCTCAACGCGCGCGACGCCATGCCCGAGGGCGGCAAGCTTCTGATCAGCACCGGGAAGGTTTTCGGGGCCAAGCTCCATGAGCGCTTTGCCGACGCCAAGGAGAGACCTTACGCCTCCATCACCGTGCGAGACACGGGAACGGGCATGGACGAAGCGACGAAAAGCCGCGCTTTCGAGCCCTTCTTTACCACCAAGGAAGTGGGCCAAGGGTCCGGGCTCGGCCTCTCCGTCGCCTATGGAATTGTCAGCGACCACGGCGGCTTTCTCGACGTGACCAGCGAGCCCAACCGGGGCACGACTGTTCATGTCTATCTGCCTCATGCCGAGAGACGCCGCGGCACCCTCGAAGACCGCCGTCCGCGCGGCGTGAGGCTTTTCCCTAACCTACGCGGCACGGGCCAGATCGTGCTTTTCGTCGACGATGAGACCAAGCAGGTGGAATTGATGCGCAAGACTTTGGAAGCCGCCGGTTACCGTGTCCTGACCGCTACGGACGGTCTCGAAGCGGTCAAAATGTTTTCGCAGTACAAGGATGAGATCGCGGTGGTGGTTCTCGACATCGGGCTTCCCAAGCTCAACGGTTGGGAAGCGCTGCGAAAGATGAAAGAGATCAATCCGACGATCAAGCCCATCATCGCCTCCGGCAACATCCCACCCCATGTCGATGCCTTGGTCGCCAACGGCGAGCTGAGCACCGTGCTGCGAAAGCCCTACGGGCTCAATGAGATCCTCGAAAAAATAGCGCTCGCCGTCAAGCCGGCCACAACCCACGCGCGGGCCGGGGCTGGCAATTCTTAGCGAATCCGCCAAGCGCCTGGCAGCGTTAAGTGGATCGCGAGCATAGTGAGCGCGCCGGCACCGCCCATAAGTGCTACGGCCCACTGGGTGCCACACACCGCCGCCAGTGAGCCAATAATCATGCTCCCGACCGTCACGACGACCTGGCTCATGTGAAACAAAGCGATGGTGCGGCCGCGGTATTCGGGTGGCGAGTAAGTTTGCAGAACGGTCTGCACCAGCGCGTGCGACGAGACGTTGCCGACGCCGACGATGACCATCAACGCCATCGAAAGCGGGAACCAGGGTGACGCCGAAAAGGCCACCACGCTGAGCCCGTATAGCACCACGCCGCCAAGCATAAAAATCCCCCGCGGCATCCGGTCGCCGAAAGTCGTGATGATGACCGCGCTGCCGAGGGCACCCACGCCCATGGCCGTGAGCAGCAGACCTTGCCCTGGGGCGCCGACGCCGAGAATGTCGCGCGCAAATACGGGAAGCAGCGTGGTAAACGGGACGATAAACATCGAGGCAAACATCGTGATAAGCAAGCCGGTGCGCACGGTGACGTTTTGCCAGCCGAACTTCCAGCCTTCGATGATGCTCCGGCCGAAGGAAGCAGCGTGGGGCGACTTTTCGCGCGATCCCCCCGGCGCTCCCAGGCGGCGAGGCAGGAGCAACGTCCAGTAGGTCGCCAAAAGATAGAACGCCGCCTGCGTGCCGTAGGCGCCGGCGGTGCTGAAGGTGGCGATCAGGACTCCCGCCAGCGCCGGTCCGGTGCTGCGCGCCACGTTGAAGATGATCGAGTTGAGACCGATCGCGTTGGTTAAGTTATGGAGCGGCACGACATCAGCGATGATCGCTGCGCGCGCCGGTTGTTGAAACGTCTGCACCATGGCCATGCCGATGGCGGTTACGTAAACATGCCACGGTTCGATCCGGCCGCTGGCAATGAGCAGGGCGAGGACCGAGAACATCGTACCGTCGGCAATCTGCGCGATCAGGATCTGCATCTTGCGCGAATAACGGTCGGCTGCGCTGCCCGCTATCGGGGATAATAAAAGAATCGGAATCGCTTGCACGCCGCGAACCAAACCCAACTGCACGGTGGAATCGGTCAGTTCATAGATGAGCCAGCCGCGGGTCACTTGATCCATCCAGAACGCCATCGAAGCAAAAACATGACCGAACCAGAGCAAGCGAAAGTCGCGGTGACGAAAGGATGCGAGCGCGCGCAGCCGGAAAAACGCGTCGAGCGGGCCCCAAGCGGGCGATGTGTCTGCGCGCGGATCGGACTCGCTTTTCGGCGCTTCGGCTGATTTTTCACTGGTAGGCGGTGAATTCTGTGTCATCTCAGAGTGAACCAAAGGTTAGAACGGCTGTTGCCGTCCTTGCGCCAGCGGGCCGAATCATCTCTGCCTATAGCACGCGGGCAGAGTTGGCGTCCAGTAACGGGGGCACTGAGTGGTGGTTCATTTTCGCCAAAATTTGTAGGGGCAACCCTATGTGGTTGCCCGTTCGGAGGGCAGGCACGTAGGCCTGCCCCTACATCGATGCGGCGTTGCAATCAATCAGAACCACTGCCCGGCGCTGAGATCTAACGGAAACCGCTTTGCTAGTTTTTTGTCTATCGTCTTGACAGCGGGTCCAAGCGGCGATATTCGAGGCGGGTAACGAAAGAACACTATCCGAAGGGAGAAACCCATGGCAACGATTTACAATCCATCGAACCGTTACGAGATCAAAACTTGGGACGTAGAATTTCGCCGTACTCCCGCGCGCACCTTGATGGCGCGCATCTATCAGCCGCAAGGCGACGGGCCATTTCCCACGCTGCTCGACCTGCACGGCGGCGCCTGGAACAACCAGGACCGTACCGCCAATGCGCCGATGGATGAAAGCTTGGCGGCGAGCGGCCTCTTAGTCGTCGCCATCGACATGCGCCGCGCGCCGGAAGCGCCGTACCCGGCCTCGATACAGGACGCGAACTACGGCGTTCGCTGGCTCAAGGCCAAAGCGCGCGAATGGAAAGGCGATCCGGCCACGGTGGGCGCGCTGGGAAGCTCCAGCGGCGGCCACGAAATAGAACTCTGCGCCATGCGCCCGCGCGACCCGCGCTATAACGCCCTGCCCCTCCCCGAAGCGCCCAACCTCGACGCGACGCTTCAATATGTCGTGGCCCGCTCGCCCGTGAGCGATCCCTACGCGCGGTTTCAGAACGCCGAGAAGAGAGAGTGGAAGGAGATGATCGAGTTCAGCAAGATTTATTTTAATCCCTGGGAATCGATCTTCGAAGGCAACCCGCAGCAAATCCTCGATCGCGGCGAGACCGTGACGCTGCCGCCGCTCTATATTCTCCAAGGCGAGCTGGACGACAACGTGCGCCCGGCCGTGCAAGAAAAATTCGCCGCGACTTACCGTAAGGCGGGTGGAGAATGCGAGTTCGAGGTCTTCAAAGACTGCGAGCACCGCTGGGTCGCCAAGCCCGGCCCCCAAACCGACCGCGCCTACGAGCAAATCAAGGCGTACATCGCCCGCCAGCTGCGGGCGAAACGTTTGGCGGCGTAGGGGGTCTCGATTCGGAGTTTCGTGTCGCGAGGCAACGTTTGAGTTCAACGGCCGCCGGAGGCGGTCTGCTAAAACGAAGGGTTGGGCCACATCTTGCGCCCACCGACCAAGGCGAGCACCGCGAGCACGACAAGGACTGCGCCATCAGCGTATTTACTACCCAATGCGTAGTACTTTGATTCGTCGAACTCCAAGGATGTTCGATTGGCCCATGACGCGTAGTACTCCTCCCACTCGCCGCGCCAGTAAACAAGCAAGAATGATTCTTTGGGAGGATCGCCGAACTGCTTGATCGCCTCGTCTGGAAAGGACGACACTTTGAGCCACATGCCATTCGGGCTGTCGTACGGCTTTGACGGAAACGCTTTGGCCCATGCATCAAACTCTTGCTCGGTTGGCATCCGTCCATTCTTCTCTTTGAACGAAGTGATGTATTTCGAAGCAGTTTTGAATGATTGTTCGAGTTCCCTGCTGTGCTCAATAGTCCGAGATGCCCCAGGACCGATGGCATAAAGCAAACCAACTAGCAGCGTGAGTGCGCCGACCATATAGGCGACACAGGCGGCGGCGGCGCGGACGATTCTCATGGGGCCCAAGTAGTGAGTATACAGGTCTGCGAATGACGGTTCTTAAACTTTATACGCCGGACGGATTTTCCTCAGATTCAAGACCCTTGTCAAGGCTGTTTGAGAGCCGCTCACGAACTTATATCCAGTTCTGCGAAAACTCAAGATTTCTGACCGGCATAAAAAACGATTGATTGCTACTCCGCGCGCCGATCACTTGGTGCTCGACGCTAATGGCCGTCGCCTGTCAGGAAAGGCCGCAGTTCGCGCACGTCGGCCATATCTTCCAGGGCGTTCACCCGCCGGATGATTTCTTCCGTCCGCTCGGCGCCGAGCACCGGCTCCATCAGGAGCCGCGCCTTTGCGTTTACGCTCTCCGTATCCAGAGGATTTTCTTTCGTGCCCGGGGCGTGGCGCGTGAAGTGGCTGACGGTACGGCCATCTCGGAGCGTCACCTCGACGAGGCCGCTGCGCGGCGCGGCGGGATCCATGAGCGCTCGGTCGGCGATGAGCTGCACGCGCTCCTTAGCGGCGCGCACTTGCGGGTCCGCCATGCGCTCATAGGAATGGCTGTCCGCGAAAGAGACGGTGCCGTCCACCAACGCCACCGCGATGATGTGCTGGCAGTTGACATCCGGCATGGAGCGGTCGTTGACGATGCGCGCGCCGTCCTCCGGGAGCCTCACGACGATTCGCTCCACGTTGCTCTCGCTGAGCGCGTGCTCGCGACCGAGAGTGAGGAACGCGTCCAGCGGGGCCTGAATCGGATAGCCGACGGAGAACGGTTTGATGGCGGTTTCCGTGACGTAGTAGCGGCTCCCCAGTCCCGATATCATTTCTTCCGGTTTCGGCTCGGTGGACAGAGCCATGAGCGCATTGTGCTCGCCATCCAAAACGTCCCAGACACCGGTAAATCCAAGCTGAACCATGATCGCCGCAGTGACGCCGTTTCGGGCGCCCATGCCGGCGAAGTCGAACGCCTTTTCCACGTGCTCGGCATCGCGGACCCAGCTCCACACGCCCGACACCTGCTGGGCGGCGTAGGAAAGCGCGTAACGCATCCCGCTTTCATCCAGTCGCGCCAACGATGCCGCCGCCGCCGCGCTGCCGACCGTGGAGCTGGTGCCCTCGGCGCTGCGGTGTGTCGCGCGCACGAGGTCCGGTCCGAGTGCCAGGAGAAAGCGGCAGCAGACATCGTAACCGAGCGTGACCGCACTCAGCAGCTCCATGCCCGATCTGCCCTCGCGCTCGGCCATCGCGAGGGCCGCGGGCACGACGGCACAGCCGGGATGGGCTTTCGTCACCGGTTCGAAGTCGTCGGTCTCATCGGCGTGGGCGAACATGCCGTTAACCAACGCGGCGTTTACGGCCGAGGTTTTAATATCGGTGGTGATGATGGTTGCTTCCGCGATCCCGCCCTGCGCCCGCGCGTACCGGATCGCCATATCTCCCGGTTTGAGATGTGCTCCCGAAACCATTGCGGCCAACGTATCCAGAATGCGATGCCTCGCTTCCCGCGCCACCTGCGGCGCGAGACTCCGCTCTCGCGCCTCCGCCATATATCGCGCTAACCGACCTGTAATATCAGCCGCAGACATTCAAACCCTCTTTTCAGAAACAGTTGGGTTCTTGCAATCATACAGTTCTCCGACGCGATGCGTTGACGCAAGGCGTGGCCCTTCCCATGACCCTTCCCATAAATCATTTCAAGCCACCGTCGTTCAACTTAGAGAATTCGCATCCGCTGGCTTCTCGCAAACGCAGCTGTAGTTAAGCGTGTAGCTACGTTGCGTATCCAACGGGTCGAGGTAAAAGCAAAGTAAAGGGAGAAACTTGCGCAGTAAAAAACGCGTCGGATGGCGCACCGGCGCCTCCAGAAACTTGCGCAGCTTGCCTCGGCTGTCAGGAAACAAGTAGCGGTAAGCTACCGCGATCCGATGGCCCAGGTACCAAAAATAACCGCCCAGGGGCTCGATGGAGACGACCCGAAAGCCGGCTTTCTCGAAAAGGTAGCGCAAGCCGAATTTCGTAAAGCGAAAATAATCGTTCGGGACGGCGTGCTCCTCCCAACCTTGCGGCGCGATGAGAATCAACCGCCCGCCCGGGCGCAGCACCCGAACCATTTCCTTCAAGGCGTCTAACGGTTCGCGCAGGTGCTCGAGCACCTCGATATTTATCACCGCATCGAAGACGCCCGTCTTGAACGGAATCATGTAGAGGTTTCCGGCAACGTCGAGCTCGCCGTAGCGCCGCTGTCTTCGCGGCACGAGATCCATGGCTGTGGTGCGAGCTTGAGGGAAGAAATGGGGATATTTGCAGTTCCCCGCGCCGCCGTCGAGCAGGCGTGCCCCGGGTTTCACGGTAGCCGAAATCTCACGGAGGAAAAGATCGATTCCGTAACGCGCCAGGCGGCTTTTGCTTACGGGTTTCACTCTATACGAAGAAGGTCTTCGCTCCGGCGACAAGTCATTTTGATCTGCCGCGGTCAATCCTTTTGCGCCGTTAGTCATGCGTTCGCTTCCCTAAGAGTGTCGCCGCGAACGGAGTCACAGCCCGTAAAATCTTTTCGGATCTTCGTGTGGCATCCGTCTCATCGATATGGGTATCCGCGTCGATGATTCCCATTCCCCATCTCCTTTAACGTGAGCTTTACTCCATGCCGCGCAAGATTGCCACGGACTGCAGGCGGGTAGGATTTCCAATCGTCATCTACGGTCGCCGTTCAAAAGTTCAACGTTCAAGGTTCAATATCCTCCTCCCAGCTTGAACTTTGAACCCTTCGACATTGCTCAGGACATGCCTGGAACCTTGAACTGCGAGATACGAGGCTAATCGCCTTGCAGCCGCTTGCCCGCCAACTGCGAGAGCGTTACTGACGGAGTGACGTACTCGAAGTCGGTCAGCACCTCGATTAAAGCCGACCGGTCGGCGGCCATTGCTATCTTGAACGCCGGCAAGAATTCCTCGTCGCGGCTGACCTTCAAGCCTAAGGCCCCGTAGGCGGCGCCGAGCGCGGCGAAATCGGGATTGACCAGAGCCGTGCCGTATTGGCGGCCGGGATACTGCGCCTCCTGATGCATGCGGATCGAATTGTAACCTTCGTTGTTGTAGACGATGGCAATGATGTTCGCGCCGAATTGCCTGGCCGTCGCCATTTCTTGTCCGGTCATAAGAAATCCCCCGTCGCCTATGTGCGCGACTACCAGCCGCCCCGGATGAGCGAGTTTGGCGGCTACGGCTGACGGGATTCCCGGGCCCATGCAGCCGAGAGTCGGGGAAATGTAAGAGTCCGGATGCTCGAATTCCAAATAGCGCTGCGGCCACTGGCCGAAGCTCCCCGCGTCAGTCGCCGTGATCGCGTCCGATGGAAGCGCCGCTTTGAGGTCCACCATCACGCGCTCCATCGACACGCGCCGGGTCGGCCGCTCGGGCGGAGTGCTATAGCGCTTTTGCGCCGCGTGATGTTGCGCCACCCAAGCCGCGCGGCTCTCGTTCGGTCGAGGGCCCTGAATTTTAAGCGCGGCGGTCAAAACCGTTTTTGCATCGGCGATGATACCGACGTCGGGCCGCAAGTTCTGGCCGATATATTGTTCGTCTGGGTAAACTTGAATGAATGGCTGGCCGGACCGGGGAATGGCAAAACCGCCGGTCGTTTGCTGGTTCAATCGACTGCCGATAACGACGACGAGATCCGCCTCGTTCGCGACTAAATTTCGCGTGTGCCGGTTCGCGTTGGCCAGGTTGCCGATGTAGTTGGGATGGCTGTTGGGAAAAGCGTCCTGGCGTTTATAAGTGGTCAGCACCGGCACCTGAAACTTCTCGGAAAAATCGATCAACTCCTGTCTCGCGTCGGAATATTGCGTGCCCGAGCCCGCGATCAGCACCGGCTTGTTCGCCGCGTTAATCCGGCCGACCATCTTTTCGATCGATTTCGGATCGGGATTGGAGCGCACCTCTGGATAAGGATCGATCATGGAAATCTCGGCGTCTTCTTCGAGCATGTCACGAGGCAATGACACGACCACCGGGCCTGGACGGCCGCTCCGCGCGATGTGAAACGCGCGCGCCATCGTGCGCGGAACCTGCCGCGCATCGTTAATCTCGACGACCCATTTGGCAAGGGTGCCGAAAAAGTGAGTGTAGTCGATTTCCTGGCCCGCTTCCCGGCCGCGCGCCGATCGAGGGACTTGTCCCACCAGCAGCACCAGCGGCACCGAATCGTACTTCGAGCTGTGGACGGCGATGCTCGCATTGGTCGCGCCCGGACCGCGCGTCACCAGACAAACTCCGGGTTTTCGCGTCGCTTTGGCGTAACCCTCCGCCATGAAGCAAGCGCCGCCTTCCTGCCGGCAGGTGATCAGTTTGATCTCCTGCATGCCGCATAGTCCGTCCAGTACGGCGATGTGGCTTTCCCCAGGGACACAGAAGACATGTCCCACACTCTCGTTACGAAGGCATTGAGCAACTGCATGTCCGCCTAGCATAGATTGGTTACCTCTCTTCTATTATCCGTCTTTGATCTCTGAGTAGCAGACTCTCGGGGCGGGTTTCAAACCCGCCCGACATCTCGCAGATGACGTCTTCGTTTGTAGGGGCAACCCCCTGTGGTTGCCCTTATTTTTGTGGTTTGCCTGTCTCCGGGCAGGCACGGGGACCTGCCCCTACCTCATTGGACCCAACGCCACCATCATCCACCAACGCAATGATACCGCGAATATGGTTCGGCATGACCACGAACGCATCACATTCAACACCGGAATAGTGATTTGGCAATTCGTCCCACGTCGCTTGAATGCTGCGCCGGGCATGGTTTAGCCGCATTTCCCCGTTAACAACCGCACCGAACAGATATGCTCGATCTTTCGTTACGCTCGTGACGAAATACGCGCCGGCCTGCGCGTAATCGTATCCGCGCAACCGGATCGAACGACGGTGGCGTTTGTCCGCGCTATCTTTCATCGCTGTCGTTACCTAAACGCAATGGTCTTTTTCTGCAACCGTTTTTCACGGTGTCTGGGCGGGTTTGAAACCCGCCCAAACCGCGACACGCGTCGTTCATTTCGTGGGGGCGACCCGCGGACGCGCCTATATATTGCAGATGACGTCTTCGTTTGTAGGGGCAACCCTGTGTGGTTGCCCGTTCGGAGGGCAGGCATCCTTCGACTGACTCAGGACAAGCTCCGGGCTGCCCCCTACATCGATGCAGCGTTGAAATCAAACTGAACCACGACCAAATATCAGCCTCCGTATACCGCGCAGCCGCGTTAGGGGAACCTCTCCGCCTTTCCGTCCGGTGGGACGGAACTCAACTTTGGGATGGCTACTTCTTGGATTCCAGAAAGGTCAGCCGCTCCGCCATTGGCGTCTGGGGAAACACGTAGCCGCAGGCGCGGCAGGTGCGTAGCTTTTCACTCCCGTTGAATTCGCCGTAAACGGCGGAAACCTGGGATGGGATGTTTCCCTGATTGACGACTCTCGACAACACCAGGTCGTCGCACTTCTCGCAGAACCAAGCAAACTCCTCTTTTTCTTCGTCGCGCCGCTTGCGCTCGATGACCAGACCCCAGCTGTTTTCAAAACGCCGGGGCGAGTGCGGCAGTCCGCCGGGGCAAACGAAAATCTCCCCTTCTTTGATTGTGACGACCTGCCGCCGCTCCCCTTCTGGTTTTAAGTGTAAGTCCATGTCGCCCTCGACCTGGTAGAAAAACTCGTCGCCAGGCTCGATATGGAAGTCGAGCCGCGTATTCGGCCCACGGAGAATCATGACGAGAAAGTCTTTGTGATGAATTAGCAGGCGATTGGTTCGAAAGGGCGGGTTGAAGTAGGACTTATTTTCTTCGACCCATCGTTTGAGATGAAATGTAGACAGCAGGTTCATGGGCGCCCTGATTGGAGTGATGGGTTTTCGGATCAACGCCTCCAATTTGCTACGTCTTGCAGTCTTATTTCTTCCGGTTATCGAACTTGAACTTGTTCACGTTGCAGGCGATTTCGACGCGATTGCCGTCCGGATCGAGAAAGCTGATCGAACGGTTGCCCGCCACCACAAGAGTCTCCGGCCCGCTGACGATAGGAATCTTGCGCCGCTTCAAGACGGGATAGAGCTTGTCGATGACATCCTTTGAATCCACGTAAATGCAGAAGTGGTGAATCTTAGGCATCCCCTCGCCGCGAACATGCTTCACGCCTTTCGGCAACTCCATCAAGGCGACGTCGTGATGTTCCCGGCCATAGCTGAGAAACGTCATCTTCGTCTGACGGTTTCGCGCCGAAATCTTCAAACCCAATATCGAACGGTAGAAGTTCTCCGACTTCTTTAGATCGGCGACGTTGAGAACCACGTGGCCTAAGGTTCCATTGCGCACGAGCATGGTAGAGCATTAATCGCCGGGACCCTGGCTGTCAAGCAGGTGAAAATTTGGTAAAGTTATCTGCCGCTGACCAAGTCTTTAGCGGGTTAATGTCATGGCAGAAGCAGCGCCCAGCGGCGTTGTCGCTTCAACAGACGTTGCTATGCAATTTTTCATATCGAGTCTCCTCATCGCATCTTTCTTGATCATTGAACCGGCGCGGGCCGCGGAAACCGCAAGCACCTCCGAGTCCTCCGGCCAGCCCAAGGTAACCCTCAAGTGGCTTGGCAACGCCGGGTGGGAGATTCAGGTAGGACCGACCACGATACTGATCGATCCATTTCTCACCCGAAAGGAAGCGACCACGGGGAAAGAGTGGAAAACCGACGAAGAGGCCGTCCTCAAGGTCATCGCCGGCGCGGACTACATCTTTGCCGGTCACAGCCACGCCGACCATATCGGCGACGTCCCGTTCATCGCCAAGCGCTTCGGCTCCAAAGTCATCGGCTCCAGAACGACTACGAACATCGCGTTGACCGCCGGTGTCGCCACGCAGCAGCTTACCACCATCCGCGGCGGCGAGAAGTTGATGTTCAATGATCTCACCGTACAGGTCATCGAAAGCCGGCATGGCGTCCTGACGAGAGGCGGCCGAACGCGGCAGCCCAAGTCGGAGGAAGTTCTCCAGCCCTGGTCCGGACCGATAATGGGAAATCATTTCGTCGAAGGTGGCAGCTATCTTTACTATTTCACCTTCGACAACCACCGAGTTCTGCACCAAAGCACGGGAAATTTTATCGAAGAGAACCTCAAGGGATTGCAGCCAGACATCGCGCTCCTTGCCGCGACCGGCAATTACGATTTTACCGATGCCATCAAGATTCTCCGCCCTAAAACCGTCGTCATCCATCATTTCGACGAATGGCGCGCCCCTTTTACCGGAGGCATTTCAGCGTCAAACAGAAAACGGGCACAGCGCGTGGTAGACCAAGTCAGATCGGTCGACGGCGCCATCAAAGTAACAATCCCTGACTTCTTAAAGACTATAGCGTTGGAGTGAATGATATGGCCGTTGAACCGAGAATACAGATAAATCGATAAGAGCGCGGGCTTCCGAGTCAGCCTTCGTCCTTCCTCACCTCATACTTTCCCTCCCCGTCCTGGGCGATTTTTCGCTCTTGATGGAGTTGGCCGATTGCGGTCGCGATGGTTCGATAGTCCGCTTTCGGGAACAGTTCCAACAGATCGGCGAAGAAGTGGTGTGATTTTCCGAGCGCGTTAAGAATCTTTTCGGACACGGTCTCTAAAGTTTCGCCCGCCTTATTTTCAGCGTTCGTTTTCACGCCATCGCCCGCGGCAGCCAGATAGTTTTTTAAATCCACTTTGCCCTGATTGACGTAGACGATCCGATTATAGCGATTGGCCGGGACGTTTTCGGGAATGGTCGCATCAATGCCCATCTTGGCGGTCGTGGGAATCTTGCCGCTGACCGGCGGCAAGGACGGGTCCAGAGGCTTGGAACGCGCGTTGGAGACGATCAGCACGTCGCGGTCGGCTTGCACCCGCGTCGCCACTGCCCATTCGACATCCGTCGAGTCAAAGACGTCGATGTCATCGTCGGTGACGATCACATGCTTGATGTCGGCGATGGAAAGGAGCGCCATGATGGCATTCTTGGCGTCGCCGGGGGATTTCTTGATCGCGGCGACAATATGCCAGTGGCAGCAGCCACCGGGCGTGACGTTGATCGCGGTCGCCTGCACGCCGGCTTCGTGAAGCACGCGCCACGCCGCCGCTTCATAGATCGGCGCCGACATCCAGATATTTTCCCAGGGCATTTGCAGCGCGTAGTATATCGCGTCTTTGCGATGCATGATCGCTTTAATGCGCACGTGAGGGTTCATGTGGAGGCCGCCCATGAGACGGTTGAACTCGCAGAACGGCCCTTCGGGGTAAACCCAACCATCAGGATGAATTTCCCCTTCGAGAACGATCTCGGCGTCGGCGATGCACGGGACGGGAATCGTCTCGCCGTTGGTTAATTGAAGCGGCTGGCCGCGCAGGCCGCCGGCGAAAGTCAGCTCGTTGACGCCGAGGTTGGCCTTGAAGGTTGAAGCGACCATCTCGTAGGGATGGACGCCGATGGAAATGGAGATCGGCAGCGGCTTTTTTCTCTGCATCGCCCGCTCGGCAAATCTTCTGAGATTGTTCGGCGTGACGATGTCGATGCCCGTGACATTCTTCTCCTTGAGCATCATGCGGTACATGCCGGCATTCATGCCGTACTCGGGATCCTCCGCGATCACGACGCCGCCGGTGATCATCGGACCGCCGTCCATGAGCGAAAAGATCGGCACCGGCAGTTCGAACAGGTCAATCTTATCCTTGGTCCGAATCACCTCTTTGACCGGCGCGCGCCGCACCCGCGTGGGCTTGATCGGGTGGTCCATCGCCGCGCGCAGCTTGGCCTCGATCTTTTCGTAGGCGACGCCCATGCCGAAGGCGATGCGGCTGCGCGATTGCAGCAGCCCGGCGACCACCGGCATCGAGTAACCGATGACGTTTTTGAAGAGCAACGCCTTTTCGCTCTGAGCGACCAGCGCGGCGATGTTGCGCGGATCGGTAGGCTTGGCGATCTCGATGAGTTCGTCCTGCTTTCTTAGATCCGCCAGGTAACTGCGAAAACTCGGCGCCATATTTTCCTCCCGCGTTCGAAGGCTCAACCCAACCACGGATGTACGGGAAGTGTCAAATGAAGCACGACGGTCGTGGCTCGTGTTCGTGATTCGTGTTCGTCCGAGCACGAGATCGAGAGACGAGCACGATCTGGTGTCACGGCTTCGCATTGAACAATCGCTATGCTATAGAAAACTCACAAGGAGAAAACATGTCTTCATTCGGCCTCACCCTCGCCAACCGCGGCGTCATCATCGGCGCCGTGACCGTGCCCGAACTCTTCGACATGGCAAAGCGCGGCGAGGATTCCGGCGCTTTCGACGCCGTATGGGTCGGCGACAGCTTGCTCGCGAAACCGCGCTTGGAATCCATCGCGCTTTTGTCCGCGCTGGCGGCGATCACAAAAAGAGTGAAGCTCGCCGTCGGCTGCATGGCGACTTTTCCCCAGCGCCATCCGGCGCTGCTGGCGCAACAGTGGGCGAGCCTGGATGTGATCTCCGCCGGCCGCTCCTGGCTCGCTGTCTGCCTGGGTGGGCCGAACGAGCAAAGCCCGGCACAGGCGCTGGAACACAAAGTCATGGGCATCAAGGACACCGAGCGCGTCGCTCGCCTCGAAGAAGGCATCACGATATTGCGCAAGCTCTTTCACGAAGAAAAAGCGTCGCACAAAGGCCGCTTCTATGAGTTCGAAGGCGTGACGATTCAACCGCGCCCGGTGCAAAATCCGCTGCCGATCTGGATTGCCAGCAATCCCACCGGCCTCACTTGGAAAGACGGCGCCAGCGCGCCGTCCGCCGCGGTCGAGCGCGGGCTGCGCCGCGTGGCGAAATTTGCCGACGGCTGGATGACCAACAAGGTGACGCCCGATGAATTCAAATCGCAGTGGGCGCGCATTCTGGCGATGGCAAAAGAAGAGGGGCGCGATCCCGCGAAAATCGGCAGCTCGCTCTATCACAACATCAATATCAAGGCAGACCGCAAGACCGCGCTGGACGAGAGTAAGGCATTTCTCGATAAGTACTACACGTCGAATTTCAGCATGAAATTCGTCGAAGGATTCACCGTCGCCGGCACGCCGCAGCAGTGCGTCGAGGAGCTTGATGCCTACTTCGCCGCCGGCATCGAGCATATCGCGCTCAGGATGACCTCCTGGGACCAGACCGGACAGTTGGAACGTTTCCTCAAGGAAGTCGCGCCGGCATTTAGCTGAGTCTTATCAGGGTATTAGCATATATGCTTAAAGGCATCGATCACCTCGTCATCGTCGTCCGAGACCTCGACCAAGGGGCGAAGGATTACACGCAGCTCGGCTTCACCGTCGTGCCCGGCGGGCGCCACCCGGTGGGCAGCCACAACATGCTCATTGCCTTTGCCGACGGCTCGTATCTGGAGATCATCGCCTTCTACCGCGAGGCGCGGGATCATCGCTGGTGGAGTCCGCTGGAAAAAGGCGAGCGTCTGGTCGACTATTGCATGCAAACCGATGACCTTCAGGGCGACACGAAAAAGCTGCGCGAGGCCGGCGTCGCGATCAATGACCCGGTCACCTGGTCGCGCAATCGGCCAGACGGTTACGAGCTCAAATGGCTGCTCTCTCTCGCGACGGGAAGACATCGTGGAGTCGCGCCCTTTCTGATCGAGGACGTGACGCCGAGAGTGGAACGAATCCCTCAGGAGTTCCGGCACGCAAATGGCGCGATGGGCATCGGCACGCTGACGATCGCGGTTGAGGACCTTTCAAAGGTCCAGCGCTGGTACGAAACCGCACTGGGCGCGGCTGCCACCGCCTTTACGGATGACATGCTCGGAGCGAGAGGAATTTATTTCACCGTGGGCCCGCACACGCTGGAATTTATCGTGCCCGCCGATCTCCAAAGCCCGCTGGCCGACTGGTTACGCACCTTTGGCCCCTCGCCCTACGCCGCCACGCTAAAAACCGCTACGCCGGCTCCTCAGCTACTGGATCTGGCGCTCACCCATGGGGCCAATCTGTCATTTGGAGTCTAGCTTCGCCTTTCGCTCTTAAGCCAGGCTGTTTACGAAGATTTCGACGATTTTCTCCGCCGCCATCCGCCGCTGCTGGTCGCCGCCACCGACTCCCGCCACTACGCCGGCTTGACGAAGAACATCTATCGCTTCCTGCCGATCACGTTGCGGCCGGACGATGCGAAAAGATATCACGGCATCGAGGAGCGCATTTCGATTGGAGACTACGAGCGCTGCGTGCGCTTCTACGCGCAACTGATCCGCAACTCAAATCGCTAACCTTCCGCAACGTTTTTCACAGCTACAACGCTACACGTGGTGATGGGGCCACGCCTTGCACTGCAACACTGTGTGATTGCAAGACGTGGTCCTAACCACATGCTGTTATTGTTGCGGATGTGCCGGTGGTGAAGTGAGCCGTTGCGCGGTTCCTATTTGGCTCGCTTGAGTTCCAAATGCGGTGAGAATGTTCCTTCCTGGTCCTTGCGCGGCGAGCCGACGAGACTCAGGGTGTCGCCTTTGATCGCCGCGACGGTCCAGGTCTGTTGCGTACCGGCCCGGGGCGAATATGAGTGGCCATCTATCTTCATGGCGATGGTCTTGGTGGCTTCGTTTACGGTATAGCTGCCGTAGTAGGCCACCATGAGGGCGTCAGGTTTGCGTGTATCGGCCGTCTTCATGGCCGGCTGTGGTTCGCCGATGATCATCTGGCTGAACCGACCCGCGCCATCGTACGCGAAATTGCTCTTCAGTCCAGCGCCCCAGGGATTTTTCTTCTTGCCGTTCTCGTATTGGTCGACAACCGAAGTGATGGTCCAAGAGCCAACGATCGCATCCTTGAGCGGCTTCTGCTGGCTGACAGCGATGCCCGGCAACAGGGCCAGTCCCAACGCCGCAATTACTGACAGACTGATAAGGCTTCTTCGATTCATAGTTTCCTCCTGATTTTGTGGAAGCCTATAAGACGCGCGCAGCAATGTGCGCGGACCTATGTATAGCCCACTCTTTTTTTGAGCGCAAGTGCGGTCCGCGGAAAAAGAAATAAGCCGTGGATTACGTCCGAAACATGAAATGCACCGCGCCGAGCAAGCATGCCCCTGCCCAAAGGTAATCCCTCTTCAGCGGCTCGTTCATGTAGAGCACGGCGAATGGCGCGAAGACCGAGAGCGTGATCACTTCCTGCATGATCTTGAGCTGGGAAATGCTCATTTGAGTGTGGCCGATGCGGTTGGCAGGAACTTGGATCAAATACTCGAAGCAGAAGATGCCGCGTCGTTGGAACGGGTTTCGATCGGTCGCTTTGCTTGGGAGTCAGCTTGCCTTTGCTTTCGTCAGGGCCCACTGTGCCTGGAGCCCGAGCTTCTCGGCCCAATGCTCGATGTAGGCAGTGTCGAGGTCGTGTCCCTGAGTTCGGATGATTCCCGCAGCATCCTCGATCTGACGTTCGGATTCGGCAAGTTTCGCCCACTCTAGCTTGGATATCAGAACATCTTCGGGTGAGGCGACGAAAACCGTCGTTCCCAAAACGTTCGCCGGCGCGCGGCGTTCGAATTCAATCCGGCTAAAGTCGCGTGGTTTTCTCAAGATGAAATCGATTTTCCACCCAGAGGCGAAGTCAATGACATTGAAAACGGAAGAGCGCCGGTAGGCGTCGAAGGCTGCGTCGCGGCTGACACAATACTGATCTTCGGGAAAGTTTTTTAGAAGTGCTTCAAGACTCGCTAGATTTGGAGCGATTACCAAGTCGATATCTTGGGTCGCACGGGGCATGCCATGTAGTGAGCTGGCGAAAGAGCCCGTCAGCATGTAAGGGATGCTCGCCGCATCGAGGAAGTTAATAATCCGACGAATTACGCCATCAACCGTTTCGCCGGACGCCATACAATTCCCAGGTAAGCCAGTCGCGAGTTGCCGACTCGTCGAACTCAGGATGCTTGGAACGAATACGAGCGCGGGCCAGG